>Ga0163151_10000400_pt1 | contig 77694 bp, 73 predicted proteins | sample OliLakLV19MP5IB2_FD_145596 | JGI IMG/M metagenome (GOLD analysis project Ga0163151, IMG submission 145596) | Freshwater microbial mat bacterial communities from Lake Vanda, McMurdo Dry Valleys, Antarctica - Oligotrophic Lake LV.19.MP5.IB-2 | ecosystem: Environmental > Aquatic > Freshwater >... | reverse complement strand
CGTACTTGCGGCAGAGATCGACCGTCGCCACCCCCACCTCGTGCTCCCGCAGCATCCCGATGATCTGCTCTTCCGAAAATCTGCTCTTGCGCATCTTGCATCCTCTCTATCGAGGACTCTGCAAATTCGTGGCCGGATTTCAGGGGGCTGGGTCAGGGCTTGGATTTGCAAGGCCTGGCTGAGCAGATGCGGACGAGCCCAACGGCGATGGCGCGGATTGGCCAGATGTCGGCACAGACCGGGCAGGTGATTGCCGCTCGTCAGTCTCAACACCTAACAGAAACGATGGCCGACCTGACGGCGCTAATCCGAGATGTCGCGCCAAAGACGAATGACCCGTCCGCAGCGACGCGCGCCTACACCGACTTTGTTCAGTCGATCGTCCGGCGCAATTCGTCTTTGTTCAGCTTCTATGCCGAGACGCTTGCCAGTATGGCGCAGCAAGTGATGACAGTCCCGCAAACACCTCCTAGCACTCACGCTCACGGTCACGACACCGCCCATAGCCCTGCCCCAAAATCGAACGGCCGAGCTGTCCCGGCGAATTCCTAGACCTCAAAATCCATCTACTTTGGAGATCCAAAAGATGTATCTTTCTGCAAAAATGTGCGCGACCGGATTGGCCGCAGCGGCCTGTTTGATTTTCCTACCTTCGGCGGCCTTCGCTGGCGAATGCCCTGCGGGCAAGACAGGACAGGACGTTACTCCGCCGGGTCCGTCGGAGCCCAAGAACGTCACAGACATGGTCATTTCGTCAATCGATCTCGGTGCGGGATATAATATTCCCGGCCGGCAACTCCGCATGCGGCGCCTCGAAATCAAGCCCGGGGGTGTCGTTCCCTGGCATGGGCATGAGGCGCGGCCTGCGAATATCTACATCATGAGCGGCAGCGTCACCGAATACCGCAGCAACTGCGCCGTACCGATCGAGCACAAGAAGGGTGACGTGGTGGCAGAGAGCGGAGCAGTTTCCCATTGGTGGCGCAACAATTCACGGCGAACAACCGTTCTGCTCTCGGCAGACATTTTGCCACCTGACATGAGTGCCGATGCTTCGATGTGACCGAGCAGTCAGCAAATTCGGACGAAAGAAAATAACCTGATGCGAGAATTATCCTGCCTGCCGCGCGCACGGGCATGATGCAACACGCAGGACGCCCTTCGATCACCTATATTACTGGAGGCTCGGTCCATGAGATACGTGAAGGAGCGAGTGCGCCCACGGAACACAAAACGGGCGCAGCCATACCCGCCCGTGCTAATGCAACTCACGCTTGGGAGAACATCAGCACACTACCAGCGACGCTATTGATTGTTGAAGTTATCCCCAAGCCATAAGTTCATGTCGGCGACAGTCTCCTGCACGACTTTGCCGAGAAGTGGACAAATGAACTAAACAAAAGACGTCGGGCAGAATGAAAGGCTCGTGCGAAGAATGAGCCATTCGAAAGCTGCTCCAGCAATTTTCAAAACGCGATTTGCCTATGGGGAGTGGTTCAACCTTGTGGCGATTGGCGTCATCGCCTTCCTCACGGTGGTCGATCTGTTCGCGACCCAGGCGATCCTGCCGGCGCTTGTCGCGCGCTATGGCGTTACGCCCGCCGCCATGAGCGCCGCAGTCAATGCGAGTACGCTGGGTATGGCAGCATCCAGCCTTCTCATCGCACTTTTGAGCCGCCGGATTCCCCGGCGCACTGGTATCGCCGCAAGCCTTGCCTTGCTAGCGATTCCAACTGCCCTTTTAGCTATGGCGCCTGATCTCTCTACGTTCACGGCGCTCCGAGTGCTTCAAGGTCTCTGCATGTCGGCGGCATTCGTCCTGACATTGGCGCATCTCGGCGAGCGATGTAGCGCCAGCGCCTCCCCGGCAGCGTTTGCGGCTTACGTTACCGGCAATGTGGCAAGCAATCTATTCGGACGGCTGATTGCCGCCAATGCGGTCGATGGCGCCGGGCTTGAGTTCAATTTTCTGCTGTTCGCGGGGCTCAACATCGCAGGCGCCGTTTTTGCCTGGGCGACGATTTCACGCGCGCCGCCTAAACCCGCACTGATGGCCCCCGAGGGAAAGACGCTGGGGGCTCTGCGACAACATTGGGCAGATCCGGCGCTTCGCGCGGCATTCGCAATCGGATTCCTGATCCTGTTCGGGTTTATCGGCGTGTTTTCATTTGTGAATTTCGTGCTGGTTCGGCCGCCCTTTGCCTTGCCGATGACCATGCTCGGATTGGTCTATCTCGTTTTCGCGCCGGCGATGGCGTCGACCCCTTTTGCAGGCATATTTGCGCGCCGCTTTGGTGCGCGGGTCGTTATTGCCACCTCGCTGGCAGTCGCAGCAGCGGGGCTTCTGCTGACGCTCTCAGCCAGTCTCGGGCTCGTTTTGGCCGGCCTCGTTCTGGTGGGGGCCGCTACATTTTTCGCTCAGGCTGCGGCCACTGGATTCGTGAACCTGCGAGCGGTGTCCGACAAGGGCGCCGCCAGCGGCATCTACCTTGCATCCTATTACCTTGGCGGACTGGTGAGTACGCCCTTGCTGGGCTGGGCCTTTACCAACTTCGACTGGACTGGATGCGTACTCGGCGCCGCCGCCGCATTTCTCGCCGGCGCGGTGATCGCCCTCTCGCTTCCGACGCAGACTCAGCCCCGCCAGAAGGACAACGCGCATGCGGCCTCTTGAAAACAAGCGCGCCATCGTCACCGGCTCGACCAGCGGGATCGGCCTAGGCATTGCTGCCTCGCTTGCCGAGACAGGGGCCAAGGTGATGCTGAACGGTTTCGGAGACGCTGGCGAGATTGAAGCGATCCGCGCGCGCCTTGCCAAACAGTTTGACACCGAGGTCCACTATCACGGCGCCGACATGTCGAAGGTCGCCGATATAGCGGCGCTTGCTGGCACGACCCGAAAAGCATTTGGCGGCATTGATATCGTCGTCAACAACGCCGGTATCCAGCACGTTTCGCCCATCGAGGATTTCCCTCCCGAAAAATGGGACGCCATTATCGCGATCAACCTCACGAGCGCCTTTCATCTTGCGCGCCTGACCTTCGGCGACATGAAGCAGGCAGGCTGGGGACGCATCGTCAACATTGCGTCCGCCCACGGCCTCGTCGCGTCGCCGTTCAAGTCCGCTTACGTGGCTGCCAAGCATGGCGTGATCGGTCTCACCAAAACGATCGCCCTTGAGGGCGCGGAACACGGTATTACCTGCAACGCGATCTGCCCCGGCTATGTCCTCACACCACTGGTGGAGAAACAGATTCCTGATACAGCGCGCGCCCGCGGAATCAGTAACGACGCGGTGGTGCGCGACGTGCTGCTTGCTTCGCAAGCCACAAAGAAGTTCGTGACAGTTGAACAGCTCGGCGCACTCGCTGTCTTTCTGTGCACGGACCAAGCCTCCCAGATCACCGGAACTGCCTTGCCAATGGATGGCGGGTGGACCGCTCACTAGAAAGACATTTCATGGTAAAGCTCGCACGTCCTCGCCTCATCAACCTCGCCCTGCAGGGCGGGGGCGCCCATGGCGCATTTTCCTGGGGCGTGCTTGACCGCCTGCTCGAAGATCCAACGATACAGATCGAAGCGATTACCGGCGCATCCGCCGGCGCAATGAACGCCGTCGCGCTCGCTGATGGTCTCGCCCAATGCTGCAGGGAAGACGCCCGCATCACGCTCCGTAAATTCTGGGAAGGCGTATGCGACGCGGCCCGATCAAGCCCCCTTCAGCGAACGCCCTTCGAAAAGATGTTCGGCGGAGGATGGAACCTCGACAATTCTCCCACCTATGCATGGTTTGATCTGATGAGCCGCTTGGTCAGCCCGTACCAGATCAATCCCTTGAATATCAATCCGCTCCGCGATCTGGTCGAAAACCTAATTGATTTTGACCGCGTGCGCAAAAGTGACGTGAAGCTGTTCCTGTCCGCGACGAATGTCGAAACCGGGAGGACGCGCGTTTTCCGTAACGAGGAACTGACGCCGGACCATGTCATGGCGTCGGCCTGCCTGCCCTTCATGTACCAGGCAGTCGAGATTGAAGGCGTTGCGTACTGGGATGGCGGCTACATGGGCAACCCGCCGCTATGGCCGCTGTTTGATCATTCCGCCTCTGACGATGTCGTTATTGTTCAGATCAATCCCATCAAGCGGCCAGGCAAGCCGCAATCGGCGCGCGATATCCTCAATCGACTGAATGAGATCACCTTCAATGCATCGCTTCTCAGAGAGTTGCGGGCTGTGGATTTTGTCTCCCGATTACTGGAAGAGGGTCGTCTCGAAGGAACTGGCTACCGGCGTGTCCTGACCCACATGATTGAGGACGAAGCGACCTTGTCTGCTCTCGGGGCCTCGTCAAAGATGAACGCCGAACGTGGATTCATCGATATGCTTTTCCACCGTGGACGGACCGTGGCTGACATCTGGCTGATGGCCAATTCCAGCAAGATCGGCCAGGAATCAACCATCGATATCCGCAAATTGTTCATGGGCGAAGAGGATGCGCTGGACGGCTATCGCATCACGCGCCCGGCCACCTACAAGCGCGCACAGAAGGAAGCCTGAGGTGCAGACCGCCGCACGTCGCTTCAGTCTTGTCGTGTTCGGCTTGCTGAGCGTTTTCCTGATACTGTTCGGCATGCTCTATGCCAGCTCCGGCGGTTACCTGCCTTTTCATGCCGCAGCATTGCCGGAGACCGCTCGCGTTGCGAGCCTGCCGCTGTATCTCGCCCTGATGAAACTGATCGGCTCCGCCTCCGCATCGCTCGGCGCGCTGTGTCTGTTTGTGAGTTGGGAGTTGCGCCGGCCTGACCGCCGCTTCATGGGAGAAATCCTCGCCGTCGCCATTGCTTTTCCGGTGATGATGGCAGCCTATGTCGCCGAAACACTTGCGGCTGCGACTGGCGCGCCGACGTCCTGGCATATCATGGGCGGACTGCTCGCGGCGGATGCCGCAGCTTATCTGACTTGGCGGATTTCGATGCTGTCAGTCTAATGCAATGTGGTCTCTGCTTTGGCCGGAGCCGCCAGGTTAAGTGGCCTGCGCAGAGACTCTTCAAATCACGAAACGCCCCGCAATGCGCGCCAGCTCGAGCGTCCAAAGTGGGCAGTCTCTGGTCGGCAGAAAGGTTGGTGGAGGGGACTGGATTCGAACCAGTGTAGCCGTTAAGCGCGAGATTTACAGTCTCGTGGATTTAACCACTCTCCCACCCCTCCAGGGGCCGCATCGGGGTCGCTTGACGCGACCGCCCGCGAGGCCGAAACGGGAGACCAGCCTCACTGCGGAGCGCGTCTTATAGTGACGAAGGATCGACCACGCAACTGCTCAGGCGGCGCAGGCCCGGGAGGCTCGCCGACACACATCAGACAGGCCCCCAAAAGCGGCAAGCCTCACCTGTCTGGGGGGCCGGGACGAACAGGTGGGCCGGCTCGATCCGACCGTTCGCCTTATCAGGATCGTCGTGAATCACAGTTTCAGGAAGGCGACGATGTCTGGATATGGGGTTTGCACGCGGCCGCAGCCGCCCTCGAAAATCCGCGACGCGACATCCGGCAGGCCATTCTAACGGTCAATGCTGCGGCGCGCCTCGGCCTCGACCCGGACAGCCTGCCGCCCTACGCGACATTGCTGGAGGGCAAGGATATCGACCATCGCCTGCCTTCCGGGGCGGTGCACCAGGGCGTCGGCATAAAGGCTGCGCATCTCCCGCCCCTCGACATCTCCGACGCTGTCATGGCGCCGGACAAGCCGCTGGTCATTCTCGACCAGGTCACCGACCCACAAAATGTGGGCGCGGTCTTCCGCTCGGCGGCCGCCTTCGGGTTTGGGGGCGTCGTCATGCAAACGCGCCACGCCCCCGCGCTGGGCGGCGCCCTCGCCAAGGCGGCGGCCGGCGCCATCGAAAAGGTGGCAGAGGTCCGCGCGGTAAATCTCGCCCGCGCGATAGATTTGCTTACGGAATCCGGCTGGCGGGTGATCGGTCTCGACGGCTCGGCCGAACAGGATATCCAGGCGGCGTTTGGCGGACCCGAACCTCTTGCCATTGTGCTGGGCGCCGAAGGAGAAGGCATCCGCCCCGCCGTCGCTAACGCGTGCACGCAACTCGCGCGCATTCGGATCGGCGCCGCCATGGAAAGTCTCAACGTCTCGAACGCCGCCGCGATCTCCTTCTATGAGGCCCACCGCCGCTGAATGGAACAAGGTGCGGACCCAATTGAAACCGGGTAGATTGCATGTCGCTCGCCTCACACGACTGGCGAGAGGGGAAACGGGAGAGCGGGAATGCGCGTCGTTATCGTGGTGCTGGTGCTGGTCGCCCTCGCGTCGGCGGGCATCTGGGCCTTGGCCCAGTTTGGCGGATCGCCGGATGCAATGGTCGCGGAGGAAACGACGCCAACGGCGCCCGTAAGCGAAACCGAAATCGTTCTGGCGCCAGCGGAGCCCCCCACCGCGCCTGCTGCGCCTGTCGAACCTGATCTTGCCCCGTCCAATCCGCCTCCGCCTCCGCCCGCGGTCGGGGAGACACCTGCAGTCGTCAACGACCCAAGCTCCCTCGAAAGCGCGAGGCCTTCCGAGGACGTCGGATCCGCAGCGTCGGGGTCATCAGCGGACGCGCTTGTTTCACCGCGTCAGGCGCCGCCCCTACCGGATGTGGATGCGTCGTCCGAAGCGAGCCGGATGGGCCAAGCTGCCGCCGCGCAACCTCCGGCCGACCCGAGCTTTGCAACCACCAGCGTTCCGGCGGCGCCCGCGTCGCTGGCGACCCAGTTCAAGACCCGCAAGGTTGCCTACAACCGTCCGCCCCGGACACTCTTTCTCGACCGGCCCATCGACATCTCTCTCGTGATCGACGCAACGGAATCGGCCAATCCCGCCGCTGACCTGCAAGGATTTCCCGGAGACATCGTCGAACGCGACGTAGACCTTTCCGACACGGTGTCGGCCCAGCTGACCGGGGTAGGCTTCGACATTGTCTCGCAGACGGTGGCGCGCCAGAACCTGTCCGGCCGCCTCGCCAACCGCTGGCAGTGGCGGGTCACGCCGACCGAGCCCGGCGAGCGTTTGTTGTTCCTCGAGATATTCGGATACGCGGCGGGCTCGCTCGACGCGGAGCCTCTGGATGCCTATCGCGACGAAATAAGTGTGGAAGTCCGCCAGCTTGACCAGGTGATCGGTTGGGCAAGGGGCGTCCAGCCGATCTTCGCCATTGTCGCAGCGGTCGCGGGCCTCCTGTCTGCCCTGCTGGCGTTCATGCGCTTCCGGGCGGAGAAAAAGCGCTCCGCCTAGAAGCTTCGACGCAGCAGATCGATGGCCGCCGCCGTCATGGCCTCGACCCCCGTTGCAATCGTCGGATCGGGATCAGGCGCATAGGTCGAGGAATGCAGCCCCGGCAACGGCGGCGCCCCCGGCTTCAAGGAGGCATCGTACGCCGCCTGCGCCACCGACCCCAGCCAGAAAATCGCGCTGGGTATCTTCGGCTCCGTCCGCCCGAAACGCGAGAAATCCTCGCCGACCATCGAGGGCGTCGCCACGATCAGTCTTTCGGCGCCTAGCCTTGTCTCCAGCGCGCGGGCGAGGCGCGCCGCCAGTTCGGGCTCGTTATAAGTCGAAGGGGTATAGTCGGTTTTCACGGTCATTTTAGGCGCCAGGTTTCCTTCGATCCCGGCGGCCATCGCCTCGCCCCTGGCGATCCGTTCGATACCCTTGAGCAGCTTTTCCCGCGTCGCGTCCTCATAGGATCGCACCGTGATCTTCAGCAGCACCTCGTCGGGAATGACATTGTGCGTCCGCCCCCCGCTGATCGAACCGACGGTGACGACGCCGGCGTCGAGGGCGTCGATCTCGCGCGACACCAGTGTCTGAAGCGCACCGACGATGCGCGCCGCCAGAACCACCGGATCCTTGGTGTCCTGCGGATAGGCGCCGTGACCGCCCTTGCCATTCACCAGCAGATCAACGGTATCTACATTGGCCATGACAAAGCCGGACCCGTGGCCCACCATCCCGGCGGGCAGGTTGGCGTTCACATGCAGCGCCAGATTGTAATCCGGCCGGGGGAATCGTTCGAACAGACCATCGTCCAGCATCGCTATCGCGCCGAGCCCCAGTTCCTCGGCGGGCTGGGCGATCATCACCAGCGTGCCCTTCCATTCGGATTTTTGCCTGACCAGTTCGCGCGCCGTTCCCAGCCAGACCGTCATGTGTATGTCGTGCCCGCAGGCATGCATGACCCCGCCCTCGTCGCCGCTCCAGCTGACGTCGCGCGCTTTGGAAGCGAAGGGGAGTTCTGTTCGCTCGACGACCGGCAAGGCGTCCATGTCGGTCCGGATCATCAGGGTCGGCCCGGCGCCGTTGCGCATCACCGCCACGAGCCCGTACCCGCCGACGCCCGCTTCGAGTTTCCCGTAGTCCGCCATGGCGCGGGATTTGACCCAGACGGCCCCGACGCCCTGTGTCACCTCGAAGCCGAGCGCCTTCATCTCGGCAGCAAGGATGGCCGACGATTTGCTCTCCTGAAACGAAAGTTCAGGATTACGGTGGAGATGCTCGTAGACCGCCTGCAGCGGCTTGCCTGTCGAGGCGAATGTCTGGGCCAGCGCGGGCGTGCCAATGCATGCAACCGCCATCGCAACAGAGACGAACGCGCTGAAACCATGTCTCATCGAAACTGTCTCCGTGCCGCCAACGGCGCCACCCTGATAGCGCCCACGTCCTTCGCCGGCAAACAGAAGGCCGGCCGAACCGTTGCCATTGCATCGCTTCCTGCCATAGGGCTGTCGGCCACAGACCAGCATCACCTTCGGAGACACCGCAATGAAGCTCTACAACTCTCCCCTGCCAGCGCCGAATCCGCGACGGGTCCGCATTTTCCTGGCCGAGAAAGACGTGTCGATACCGCTGGTCGATGTCGCGCTGGTGAAGCGCGAACAAAAGTCCGCCGAGTATCTGGCCCGCAACTCGCTCGGACAGACTCCTACGCTCGAGCTGGCTGATGGAACGCACATCAGCGAAACGGTTGCCATCTGCCGCTATCTCGAAAGCCTGTATCCCGAGCCAAACATGTTCGGTCGAGACGGGCGGGAGCAGGCAATGATCGACATGTGGGTGCGCCGCATCGAACTGCAGGTGATGAGCCCCGTCTCAATGTTTTGGCGTCACGCGCACCCGTTTACCGCCAAGGTCGTCATGCCCCAGTACAGCGAGTTCGGTGAATCCAATCGCTCGCACTACGAACGCGCCCTCGCCTGGCTCGATGGAGAACTCGCCAAGGCGCCCTTCATCGCCGGCGCTAGCTACACGATCGCGGACATTTGCGCGCTCACCACCGTCGATTTCGCGACGTGGATCGGTCTGCCGCTTCCGCCCTCGCTCGGCAATGTCGTAGCCTGGCACGCGCGTGTATCGGAGCGGCCGAGCGCGGCCGCCTAGATCATTGCCGACGGCGCAAGCTGCGCATCATAGCCGCCTTCCAACGCCGCAATCGACATTCGCGGCGTCAGCCTGCGGACAAGCGCGACCGGAAACGCTTCGAGCCGCCCATAGCCCTCAAAACTCCACCGGCGCACGCCTTCGGCCAGAACCAGCCAGGCTGCGTCGTCGAGCGTGAACATCGCGCCCGCGGGGAGCAGCGAAGCATCAACCGCCTCTCTCTCGCCAAATCGGATCATGGCTGACATTTCTTCGCGGATCGCCCGATTGATCGTCGGCGCGTCCGGCCGAACGCCGGTCCATCTGGCGATCGCATCACAATAGGCGCGGGCGTCCTCCCGCCGGCATTCAAAGCAGGGACGGTGCCCGGCCGCCAGCGCCGTCGCCTCGTCGAGAAAGAACAGGTGCGTGTAGCCGCGGGGCGCCATGGGCACGCGCTTGCGGTCCTTGAAGGTCAGCGTGCAAATGATCCAAGCGTCGGTCCGCCACCTCTGCGAGACGAGCCATCCGCCCTCATGGTGCAAGGCGCCGCGATTGCCGGTGAAGAGGCCGCGCGCGGGATGGCGGTGAATACGGGAAAGCGGGTCGACCCGGTTCTGCAGCGGCATGATCGCTAGCCGCCTCCGAACCGCGCCGTCCACTCCGCCACTTTCGCGTCCTCGATCTTCGCAAACAGAACAGGCGGCGGCGAGAAAGACATTCCTCGCGGCAGGACGTCGAGCAGGCCCGCATGATCCTGGCCCGGCCGCATCAATGCAAAGGAGCGATTGGCCTCTGGAACGCCCAGCGCATCGAGGATCGTCCTTGCCGCGCCAGGAATGATCGGCTGCGCCAGAATGCCGAAAAGAGCCGCCAGGTTGAGCCCGGTTCGCGTGCCAACAGCCGCCGCCTCCACGCTGGTCTTGTATTTCACCCACGGCGCCGCCCGGGTCAGGTATTCGTTTCCGGCCGCCCAGATGGCGCGGGTCTCCGCGGCGGCCTTGCGAAATTCCATCGCCTCGTAATGGGCGATCAGAAGCGGGAGGCGCGTTTCCAATTCCCGCACCATCCACGCCTCATCCTCGCCAGCCTCACCATCCACCGGAACCTTCCCGGCGAATTTCGACTCGGCGTACTTCGTGATGCGGTTGACGAAATTCCCAAGAACGTTGGCGAGATCCGAATTGATCGACGCCTGAAAGGCCTCCCATGTAAATGGAGAGTCCGATCCCTCCGGCGCATTCGCCGTCAGATACCAGCGCCAGTAATCCGCCGGCAGCAGCTCCAGGGCTGCATCCATGAAGACGCCGCGCTTGTTGCTGGTCGAGAACTTGCCGCCATACCAGGTCAGCCAGTTGAACGCCTTCAGCTTGTCGACCATTTTCCACGGCTCGCCCGAGCCCAGAATGGTCGCCGGAAAGCTAACGGTGTGGAAGGCGACATTGTCCTTGCCCATGAATTCCACATAGGTGACGTCGTCGGCCCCGCCGTCGGTCCGCCACCAGCGGCGCCAGTCGCCGCCGGTCGCCTCCGACCATTCGCGCGTCGCTCCGATGTATTCGACGGGTGCATCGAACCAGACATAGAACACCTTTGTCTCGAACCCCGGCCTTGGCGCGCCCTTGCGCGTGACCGGCACTCCCCAGGATAGATCGCGGGTGATCGATCGGTCCTGCAGCCCCTCGTCCAGCCATTTGTAGGCGATCGAACTGGTCAGCTGGGGCCAGTCCGCCGAACGTGAATCGACCCAGGCGCGAATCCGGTCCTGCATCTCCGACTGGCGCAAATAGAGGTGCTGGGTGTCTCGAATCTCGACGCGCCTCGAACCCGACACCGCCGAATACGGATTGATCAGATCGACCGGGTCGAGCAGGCGTCCGCAATTGTCGCACTGGTCTCCGCGCGCCTTCTCGAACCCGCAATGGGGGCATGTTCCCTCGACATAGCGGTCAGGCAGAAAGCGATTGTCGTCGATCGAATACACCTGCCGCGAGGTTCGCTCCTCGATCAGTCCGGCGTCCTCCAGCCGGTCGGCGAAATGCTGGGTGAGTTCGCGGTTCGCAAGGCTCGACGACCGACCGAACCAGTCAAAGGACAGCGCGAATCCTTCCGCGATCCGCGCCTGGATTTGATGCTGTTCCGCACAATAGTCGGCGACGCTCTGGCCTGCTTCTGCGGCGGCCAGCTCGGCCGGGGTCCCGTGCTCGTCGGTGGCGCAGATGAAAAGTGTTTCATGGCCCATGAGACGGTTGAACCGGGCGTACACATCAGCCGGCAGCATGGACCCGGCGAGATTGCCGAGATGCTTGACGCCGTTGATGTATGGCAGGGCCGAAGTGATGAGCACGCGCGCCATGTCGTCCTTCAGCCTTTGCCAATCCGTTTGATCTGCACCGCCGCGTGATACCGCATGGTCGAGAAGCCGGCATAGCTGTAGCCGATGTCGTTCACCGCGACGAATTCCTGCCAGGCCCGGTACTCGTGCTCCCGCCAGTTGGGATAGTTGTAGTATTCATCGAAGAGGATCACCGTCCCCACCCGTAGCCGGTTCTGAAGCTGGTTGAGCACATAGATGGTCGAATCGTAGACGTCGCAGTCGATATTCACGAATGACACCGGCCCGGAATGCTCGGCAAGGAATGCCGGCAGAGTCTGGTTGAACCAGCCCTGGTGCAGCCTGACATTCGTAGGAAGCCGCGGCGTCTTGCCGTGCTGCGAATAGCTGCCCCGTTGGGCGCCAGTACCCGACCAGTCACTCGGCAATCCCTCGAAACTGTCGAAACCGTGGATAATGCGAGGCGAGGCGCAACCCGCAATCGCCCGCGTCGAAACCCCGGCCGCAACGCCGAACTCCAGGATCAGACCGCCCAGGCCGGCGGTTTTTTCCCGCCGCATGCATAGTTCGATCAGCTCCTGCCGACCGCTGCAAAGCATGGCGTCCTTGAGGTTCGCCTCGATGTAATCGACGGTGTCCGCCCGGGCGCGGAGGCGCAGGTCGAAATAGAGATCGTTGAGAAAATACTTGTGAATCAGCCGGGAGTAGGCTCGGCCCAGTATGCGCTTGTCCATCCCTCTCCCTATTGCGCCGCTCATGGCAGGCCAAGCTTGACTTTCCAGTTCAACCGGAGGCGCGCGGCGAATGGCTCAGACAGCGGGTCGGACGGGGTGCGAGACATCTGGTCTCCCCGGACAATTCCGCATAGGTTCGCCGGGTCGGGGCCGTAATGCTCCAATCAAAGGGGGTGCACTTGCCGAGGATAGCTGGCTTGAACCTGGTGGCGGTGCTGGCCGCCGCGATAGCAATGTATTTCGTCGGCTTCGTGATCTACGGGCTCGTATTCCAGGAGGTCTGGTCCCAACAGACACTGGAGAATCACGGGATTCTAGCGCCCGGAGAAGGCGCCAACCTCACCGGTCAGGATCTGGCCAACGCGGTTATGGGCATACCCGGAGCCATGGAAATGGCGCCTGCAATGTCGCTGGGCTTCGTCATTTCCCTCGCGGCGGCCATCGGCATCGCCGTCATGCTGCGCATGACCCGCCCGCGATCCCTCGCTGCCGCGCTCGGGACGGCCGCTATCCTCTGGGTCGGCTTCGCGGCGAGCACGCTCGCCTACAACGTAGTATACTCGTCGGAATCGCGAATTATCTTCGGGATCGACCTGTTGCACCTGTTTATTGGATATCTGACAGGCGCGGCGGTCATCTACATCATCGACGGCAAGGCGATACGCGGCGGCGTTCCGGGCTAGCTGACGCCGGGCGCAACAACTATACGAACACTGGCGCCGCGCTGGACGACCGGATCCGCTTTGTCGTACGCCATCGGTTTGCGCGACGAACCGTTCACCAGCAGCACCTTGACACCCATCTCCGAAAACGCGCTCGTCAACGCTGCAGCGCGAGGCGATTGCAATCCGCCTTGGGGGGCGTCTGCAACCACTTGGGCGCCCTCGCAAGACTGAACCGCCTTTGCCAGTTTCTGTACCAGCGCCTTCGAGCCTTTGTTGACGGCGGCCTGATCCTTGTCGAAATAGATGACCACTTCCCGAGTGTCGCAGAACGGTTCAGCCTGCGCTGCACCGGTGAATGCTGTCGCCGACAGCAGGATCATTCCAGCCACGCCGCCCAATTTGGTCTCGCCCAATAGGCGCATGCCAACCTCTTGAATGTCCGGGGCCAATGTCCGGGGAGGTAATTCGGAGCGCATGCGAAAGTTCCCCGGCGGGAGGCGCGCCAATTGATTAAATCGGGCGTTACCGGGCTTCCGACCGGAATCGCGGCTGTAGTCGAACCGATCGGGGCTTGCGCGGGCGGACGCGGGCGCCTAAGCCGTTTTGTCACCACCCTAGGCACGCCGGCTTAGCTCAGTTGGTAGAGCGCATGATTTGTAATCTTGAGGTCGACGGTTCGATTCCGCCAGCCGGCACCAACCTCTTTGTCCACTGACAAAACTGGGGTTTTGCCGGCTATCACCGCTAAACCGACACGATCTGGCCTTTCATTCACCGGGCACGCTCAGCTATGGTGAACGTATTCGGGCGGGTGGGGATCGGAGGACGTCGTGGGGACGAAGACTTTCTGGCGCACGCTGTCAGTATTGGCGGCGAGCTCGGTCGCGGCTGGCGCTCTCGCAAGCTGCAACCGCTCGGGAGGGTCGGGAGACGCCGACACCATAAGGGGCAGACCAGACGGTCCCCAGTTTGAATCACGACAGGCAAGTTCGAAACGCGCCGGCCTGCCAGCCTCGCGCGACTTTGCCTTTGTCCGCTATGCGATCGACGTCACTCAGGACCTTCCCCGGGCTTGCCTCAGCTTCTCGAGCACGCTCGATCCCGACCGCGACTACGACCCCTACATCGCCGTGTCACCCGCCGCGCCCGTGGCGCTCGTCGTCGATGGCGCCAATCTATGCGTCGGCGGTCTCACTTTCGGTCAGCAGCGTGAAATCACGCTGCGCGCAGGGTTCCCCTCGCAAGATGGCAGGACCCTGCCGTTCGACGAAACGATCTCCGTCGAATTCGGTGACCGTCCCGCGTTCGTCGGGTTCAAGGGCGACGGGGTTATCCTGCCGCGGGTCGAGGCCGACGGCCTCGCCCTGGAAACGGTAAATGTTGACAAGGTAAAGGTCACGATCTCGCGTATCACGGACCGCGCGCTCGCCTTCAAGACCATAACCCAGGGTTACTCCGCCTCGCAGGGCGGCTATGGCTACATGGACTACGGGTCTGACGCTGGCGACGTCGCCGAGCAACTTTGGACAGGCGAGATCGACACACCCGGCTCGTCGAATGCGGCGGCCACCACGGTGTTTCCGATCGCCACGGCGATTCCCCGTCTGCAGGCCGGCGCCTACTTCGTGGAACTCGACCAGATCGACGCGTCGGGCAAAACGCCAGACGACGCCGCCCGCGCCAAGCGCTGGCTGATCATCACCGATCTTGCGCTGACTACCTTCACGGGCGGCGACGGCATGTCCGCCACGGTGCGATCAATCCAGTCCGCCAAGCCGATGCGCAGCGTCAAGATCGAGCTGATCGCCCGCAACAACGAGATTCTTGCGCGAGGCGACAGCGACGCGAACGGCCATGTCCGTTTTTCCGGACCCGTCATGCGAGGAGAAGGCAATGCGGCCCCACGCATGCTCATGGCCTATGGGGCCAACGGCGACTTCGCGATCCTCGACCTTGACAGGTCGCCGATCGACCTGACCGAGCGTGATATCGGCGGACGCGAGCCTGCCGCCGCAGCGGACGCCTTCGTCTATATGGAGCGCGGCGTCTATCGTCCGGGGGAAACCGTCAAGGCGACGTCTCTGGTGCGCGACGCGGCGGCAAACGCGATCACGGATCGTCCAGGCTCGCTTGTGGTCTATGGCCCTAACGGGCTTGAAGCCGGCCGGCAGCGCTTCAACGGCGCGAAGGAAGCCGGAAGCGTCCGCTACGACTTCGTCCTGCCGAAAGCGGCCGCGCGCGGCGAGTGGCGGATGACGACCGAAATCGACGGCGCCGGCGTTGTCGGCCAGGCGAGTTTTTCGGTCGAGGATTTTGTTCCCCAGAGGATCGCGCTCCAGCTTCGCGTGGACGCGGACACGCCAATTGGCCGCAACCAGACCCGGACGGTCGATGCGAATGTCCGGTTTCTCTACGGAGCGCCCGGCGCCGGACTTCCGGTCGAAAGCAGCGTGAGGGTCGAGCCAGACGCCAACCCCTTCCCTCAACTCGCCGGCTATGCCTTCGGGCGCCATGACGAGGAGTTCCGCGAATCGACCTTCGACCTCGCCAACGCCGTGACCGACGGCGCCGGAAACACCGCGCTGGTCATTGACCCGCGCCAGGCCAACGCGGAGTCCTCGCGTCCCCTGCGGCTGCGCGCAGTAGTCAGCGCCATCGAGCCCGGCGGCCGGCCGGTCCGCGACGACGTCCGCATCGCCTATCGTCCGAACGACCGCTATGTCGGCGTAAAACCGGCCTTCGAGGCCGGCTCGGCGGCGGAGAACAAGCCAGCCGTGTTCGACGTCGTGTCCGTCGATAGGTCCGGCGCGACGAAGGCGGCGGAAATCAACTGGCGGCTTGTTCGCATTGACTGGAAGTATGACTGGTACCGGGCCGATGGCGGCGCCTGGCAATGGCGGCAGTCGCGCGAAATCGTCCAGGTCGAGGAAGGGACAGCGCGTATCGCCGAAGGGCAATCGGGGAAAATCACGACGCGTGAACTCGAGTGGGGCGACTACGAGCTTGTACTGATGGAAACCGCCAATGCCGGCGAGGCGAGCTACGGGTTCTGGGCGGGTTGGGGAGGTCAGCCTCAAGCGGGAGGCGTCGAGGCGCCGGACCGCGTCCGCCTGTCCGTGCCCGATACGCTTCCGGCCATTGGGAGCGAGATCGAGATCGGCATCATGCCGCCTTATGCCGGCGAAGCCGAGATTGTGGTGGCCTCCGAGAACGTCATCCTGACACGTACGATATCGGTCAAGGCCGATGGCGCCCGCGTGAAGATTCCCGTCACCAAGGAGTGGGGCGCCGGCGTTTACATCATGGCGAGCGTCTACACGCCCCGCGATCCGGTCGACCGCCCCAAGCCTCGCAGGGCCGTCGGCGTCGCCCACATGGCGGTCGATGTTTCCACGCGCACCTTCAACCTCACCCTGACGGCGCCTGAGATCCAGCGTCCGCGTAGTCAGCTCAAGGTCGAGGTCGCCGCCACGAGCGGACCAATCCGGGAAGACGCCTATGTCACCGTCGCGGCCGTCGATGAGGGGATTCTCCTGCTGACGCGCTTCCAGTCGCCCAATCCGGTCGAGTATTTCTTCGGCAAGCGCCGTCTCGGCGTCGAGCTTCGGGATGATTATGGCCGGCTTCTCGACCCCAATCAGGGCGCTGCCGCTGCGGTGCGCTCGGGCGGAGACCAGATCGGCGGCGCGGGCCTCACGGTCGTGCCGACCAAGACTGTCGCGCTCTTCTCGGGTCCGGTGAAACTGGACAACCGGGGCCGCGCAACCGTCACGATCGACGTCCCCGACTTCAACGGCGAACTCAGGCTGATGGCCGTCGCCTGGTCGGAAACCGGGCTTGGGTCCGCCTCCCAGCCCCTCACGGTTCGCGACCAGGTGCCGGCGGAAGTCATCCTTCCGCGCTTCCTCGCTCCGGGCGACGAAGCCTTCGCCACCGTCACCCTCGACAATGTCGAAGGCGGCGCAGGCGCCTATCGCGCGGCCCTGACTTCCACCGGACCCTTCTCGACGGCGACGCCCAATGTATCCGCCACGCTGGCCGCCAGGCAGCGGCAGGACATCACGGTTCCGATCTCGTCATCCGCCGAAGGCGTCTCCAATGTCTCCGTGCAGGTGACCGGCCCCAACAACTACACCGTCGCCCACAGCTATGGCATCCAGACACGATCGCCCTATTTGCCTGCCAGCAATGTCGAACGCCGGATGATCCAGCCGGGCGAGACCTTCTCGCCGCGCTCGGACTCGCTCGCTACCTTCATCGCGGGATCGGGCGGTGTCCAGGTTTCGTTCTCGCCCATTCCGATGGACGCGGCCGCCCTGCTCGATTCGCTTGAGCGTTATCCCTATGGCTGCACCGAGCAGATCACCAGCCGCGCCTTGCCCCTGCTCTATGCCGGGCAGATGGCGGCTCTCGCCGGCCGGCAGACGCCGGGCGATATCCGCAACCAGGTCCAGGACGCCATCTCCACCCTGCTCAATCGCCAAGGCGCGGACGGCGCGATCGGGCTCTGGCGCGTCGGAGATCGTCAGGCGACGCCCTGGCTCGGGGCGTACGCCACCGACTTCCTCGCCAGGGCCAAAACCGCCGGCTATGTCGTTCCCGACGCCGCGCTCGACAAGGCGTATGACGCCCTTGAAGAGTTCGCCGTTCGCGAAAGCACATGGTCCACCGGCTATGCCTTCGAAGTCTATGAGAGCCGCTGGAATCCGGACACGGCGCAGCTTCTGATGGATCGCAGCGTCGCCTATGCGTCCTATGTGCTGGCGCGCGCCGGAAGGATGGACAAGTCCCGCCTGCGCTATCTCCATGACGACCGCATGAACCGCATACCGAGTGCGCTCGCCCGGGCCCAGATCGGCGCAGCTCTCTACATGATCGGCGACAACGCCCGCGCCAAATCGTCCTTTGATCAGGCGGAACGCGCCCTCGGCTACCAGAATGAGGGTGATTACTATGCGACGCCTCGCCGGGACCTGGCCGGAGTCCTGGCGCTCGCCGGCGAGGCCCGGGCCGCCGACCGCGTCCAGCGCCTTGCCAGCCGGGTTGGCCAGGATCTGCCCGAGCCCGACAGGCTGACGACGCAGGAAAAGGCATTTCTGCTGCTGGCGGCCAACTCCCTTTCCGGCGGCGCGACAGCGGTCAATGTCGGCGTGCGGGGGGCGGCGACGCCAGTCTCGCCGGGCCGCGTCTTCCGGCTGGACGAGACGCAAAGCCGTCAGCCGCCGACATTCACCAATTCCGGCGCCGGCCCGCTTTGGGTCACGAGCGTCGCGCGTGGATCGCCCGCCAGCGCGCCGCCCCCGGCGGCCGACGGCCTCACGGTCGACAAGCAGCTGTGGACGCCGAGCGGCCAGGCCATCAACGGCTCGGCTTTCACGCAGGGAGACAGGGTGATCATCGCGATCTCCGCCGCCTCGTCGGAGGCGCGCCAGACGCCGCTCATCATCGCCGACCTGCTTCCCGCAGGATTCGAGATCGAAGCCGTGCTGAGGCCGGAGGACGCAGGCGCGACAGGACCGTATCGCTTCCTCGGCGAACTTGACATTCCTAACATCGCGGAAGCCCGGGACGATCGTTTCGTCGCCGCGATTGATCTCTTCGACCGCGAGGCGGCGACGCTGGCCTACATGGTTAGGGCAGTGACGCCCGGCGAGTTTTCCATGCCAGGCGCCGTCGCGGAAGACATGTACCGGCCCGACACGTTCGGCCGCACGCCGGCCCGCACGATCACGGTGGCGCGCAGGAACTGATGGGACGTAACGGCTCAACCCCGGCGACTCTGGGCAAACGCCGCATCGGGTGGCCCGAAGAATGGTGGCGCAGGGCCGCCTGCATCGCGCTCCTTGTACTCATTCCAGTCATGCTGCTCGATCTGCTTTTTCCGCCGCCTCTGTCCAGGCTGAAGAACACCTCCGCCGTGATCACGGACCGCCGCGGAGCCGTCTTGCGGGTTTTCCCGGTGGATGACGGCAAGTGGCGCATTCGCGCCGACCTCGACCGGATTGACCCCGATTTCATCAAGGCTTTGCTGGCCTACGAAGACAAGCGATTCCACTCCCATTTGGGCGTCGATTTCCTCGCGATGGGTCGCGCAGCAGCGTCCTTCGCGTCGGCGGGCCGCATCGTGTCCGGCGGATCGACCATCACCATGCAGACCGCTCGCCTGCTTGAGCCGCGCGCCAGAACCATCGGCGCCAAGATCATTGAGTCCGTTCGCGCCTACCAGCTCGAGCATCGATTTTCAAAGGACGAGATACTCGAACTCTACCTCACCCTCGCCCCCTATGGAGGAAATCTGGAGGGTGTACGCGCGGCGTCCTTTGCCTATTTCGGCCGCGAGCCAGACAACCTGTCTCCAGACCAGATCGCCATGCTCATTGCCCTGCCCCAGTCTCCCGAAGCGCGCCGACCGGATCTTCGCCCCGGGAATGCGATCCTCGCGCGCAAGCGGGTTCTCGATCGCCTGTCCGAGGAAAAAGTTTTCGCTGCGGACCTATCCGCCGAATCCGCCGACTATCCCGCCCCAACCCGCCGCGATTTTCCGGCATTGGCATGGCATGCCTCCGAAGAAGCGCTGTTGCGCACCCGCCGGTCGGGCGACATTCGCACAACGCTCGACCTCGGCCTCCAGATAGAACTGGAGGCGCTCTCGGCGCGTTCGGGCGGACCCAAACGGGAAGGCGTCCAGGTGGCGATCCTCGCGCTCGACATCGCCAGCCGCGAAGTTCGCGCGGTCGTGGGCTCCTCCCATCGCGACGCCGACGGCGGCTGGATCGATCTCACCGACCGGCCGCGCTCGCCGGGCTCGACCCTCAAGCCGTTCATTTACGGAATGGCGTTCGACGACGGCGTCGCCAGCGGAGACACGCGCATCGCGGACGCGCCGCGCCGCTTCGCGTCCTATCGGCCCGACAATTTCGACCGCACCTTTCGCGGCGATGTGACGGTCGCCGAAGCTCTTCAGCATTCGCTCAACGTGCCTGCGGTCGCCGCGCTCGATTCAATCGGCGCCCGCCGCTTCGCCTCGGCTCTGGCAAATGCCGGCGCACAGTTGTCGATGCCGCTGGAAGCTGACGACGACGCGGGCCTCGCCATCGCCCTGGGCGGCGCCGGCCTCACGGTCCGGGAAGTCGCCGCTCTCTACGCGGCGCTGGGAGATGGCGGTCATGCGCTGCCCCTCGTGTGGCTTCAGTCCGAGGCGAATGCGCGAAAGGGGAAAAAACAGCAATCAACCCAGATCATGTCGGCCGAAAGCGCCCGTGAGATCGTCTCGATCCTGAACGGAGCGCCCAACCCCACGGGCCGGATGCCTGCGGCCCTCACGCAGGATGCGCCCGTGATCGCCTTCAAGACTGGAACATCCTACGGCTTTCGCGACGCCTGGGCTGCGGGCATCGCCGGGGGGCATGTCGTGGTGGTGTGGATCGGCCGGCCGGACGGGGCGCCCCGGCCTGGCGTTACGGGTCGTGAAGGCGCCCTGCCCATACTGTTCGAAGCCTTCGACGCCATCGCCCGCATCTCGCCACCGCGATCGACCGGGCCTTCCGTCCAGGCGCCCGCCTCGGACGACCATACGCCTCCCGCGCCTCTCACCCGGTTCGAGCGTGAGAACGCCCCGCCCCACATTCTTTTCCCTCCACACAATGCTGAAGTGTGGTCGGACGAAGAGCATCAATCCTTCGTCCTTGCCGCCGAGGGGCGCGGACGCCTGGCATGGTACGCGGACGGCCGGGCAGTTCCCAAAAATGCCGCAGGCGACACCGTCTGGAAGCCAGGCGCTCCGGGATTCTACCAGCTCTCCGTCGTTGATGCAGAAGGCCGGACCGCCTCATCGACTGTGCGGATCAAGACACCTGACGGTTGACCCCGGATCGTCATTCCTTCTCCGGAAGCCGGCCGGCAAACTTAATCCGCGCCCGCTCGACCAGCCGCATCGTGCTGGGATCGCGTTGGCCCGTTTCCCCGCCCGCGATGGCCGCGTCCAGCTCCGCCGCGAGGACCTTGCCGCGTTCGACGCCCCACTGGTCGAAAGGGTTGATCCCCCATAGCACGCCCGCCGCAAACGTCCGGTGCTCGTAAAGTGCGATCAGCGCGCCAACGCTCTCTGGAGAGAGATCGTCCAGCAGGATGGTCGTCGATCCGTGCCCGGCGTGCATCGCCATGTGCCGGGCCCTCTCTTTCGCTTCGCTTGCCTCGACACCCTGCTTCAGCAGCTGCGCCTCGGCATCGGCGGCCGGCCTCCCCGCCAGAAGTGCTTCGGCCTGAGCAAAGGCGTTGGCGAGCAAGGCGCGCCCCCTTTCCCTGTCGCCATTCCCCGCGCCGAGCGTGACGACAAACTCGATCGCCGTCTCCCTCATGCCCTGATGCAGGAGCTGATGAAACGAATGCTGGCTGAGTGTTCCCGCCGAGCCCCAGACGACCGGCGCCGTGACGGGCAGCATCCCGCCCGGCCCGCTGGCGACCGACTTGCCGTTTGATTCCATCTCCAGCTGCTGCAGGAAATCCGGCAGCTTTCGCAACCGGTGGGCGTAGGCAAGCACCGTCCGGCTCGGCACATCGAGCGCTGTGTGAAACCAGACATCCATCATGGCAAGGCGCGCTGGCGTGTTGCGCTCCATCGGAGTCGTCCTGAAATGGTCGTCCATCTCGGCCGCGCCGGCCAGGAATCGCTTCCACACATCTGCGCCAAGGGCGATCTGCAGCGACAACCCGACCGAGGACCAGACCGAATACCGTCCTCCCACGGCCTCGCTCATCGCAAAGACGCGAGCGCCGGACGCGCCCCAGGCCCTGGCCTTTTCCGGCGCCGAGGAGACGGCCGCGAGATGCTCGTTGGCCCGGACCTCTCCCACGCCGGCCGCCAGCCAGTCGCGCGCGAGCTGCGCGTTGGCGGCCGTCTCGGGCGTCGTGAACGACTTCGACACGACGATCACGAGCGTCGTCGCGGGATCGACCCCCATGGTCGCCTCGACAAAGTCGTCAGGGTCGATATTGGCGCAGAACCTGATATCCGGGCCTTTCCGCGAATGATTGCGCAAGGCATCCCAGATGAGCCGCGGTCCAAGATCGGAACCGCCGATTCCGACATGCAGGATTGTCTCGACCCGATAGCCCAGTTCGCCGGCTGCCGCCTCTGCCGCGAAGACCGCCGCCCTCGCGGCCTCAACGCGGATATCGTCGATCGCTGAAACACCCGCCCCGCCTCCTCGCAGCGCCCAGTGGAGCGCGGGCCGGCCCTCCGAAACATTCACGATCCCGCCGCTGAACAGCCTGGCGATCTGTCCCGGCAAATCCCTTTCCGCAGCAAACGCCTGCATCGCCGCCATCGAGCGATCATCATGCGCCCGCTTGATGACATCGACTTCGAGATGCGGCGCTGTCCACACGAAATCCGCGATGGACCGTCTACCCATGATCGTCTGAAGATCGATTTCGGACACACGGGCCGCCTCCGCTTCGATGCAAGGCCAACTGGAAACCGTCATGGGATGCTTTCCTCGCGGTATCGATCAGGCTCGCAGCGGGACTTGTCTTCACGGCCTGGTCCGGGTGTTACAGTTACTGCTTCCGTCCGTCACGTCCGGACTCGCGAGGAGATAGACATGCGTTCGACGATCATCGTCTCGATCCTGCTGGCCGTTGCATGCCTTTCCGCTTGCGGCGGGTCGGAGAGCGAACCTGTGCTGCCCGATGCGCCGGCCGTGACGGCGTCGGAGACGCCGGCTCCTACACTCGCGGAGCTGCCAGCTCCTTACAACGTAGCCGATCTCGCGAATGGCGCGACGACGTTCATCAAGTGCCGCAACTGTCATTCTCTCGTTGCAGGGGAGGCCAACAAGGTGGGGCCCAACCTGCACGGGGTATTTGACCGCCCCCCCGGCACGCAGGACAAGTTCAAATACTCGCAAGCCCTTATCGGGTTCGACGCCAATCGCTGGACGCCCGAACACATCGACGGATGGCTCACCAAGCCAAAAGACTTTTTGCCCGGCAGCTCAATGTTCTTCAACGGCATAGACGATCCGGCAGCGCGCCGAGACCTCATCGCCTATCTGCTGATCCAGACGCGCGGCTGAGCTTGAGACCGATGAATTAGAGAAACCTTCTTCTTGGCGATGTTCTGGCGTCAAAACCGCCGCCACGCAGCGACCACCAGCCCGTCTTCCTCGAACGCCCCGGACACTTCGCGCCGGTAGCCAAGCCCAAAGCTGTACTCGCCCATGTCACGGAGCACGCTCGCCTCGACCTTGGCCGACCGGGCGCCGTCGCCATCCTCCGACCAGGCCTTGCCGATCACCCGCCAGTCTTTTGCAACCTGAAGGCCGACCGCCGCCTCGATCACCATACGCTCGCATCCCGGGCCACGCGACCTCCAGCCCGTCTCGACATTCACGAAGCCATTGCGCGCGCCGAAACTGCGCGAGGCGCCCCAGGCCAGCCGGCCCTCATATCCGGTCGCGTCACAATCCGGCCCGTCGATCGCTTCGGCCCCGAGAACCGACGCCTGCAGGGCGATCGCTCCGCGCGGCCCAACGGCGAAGGATCGCCGAAGACCGGCTTCCAGCGAGAACCTGTCGTCGTAAATCTCGGCAATCCGGATTTGGTTTTCCAGCTTGACATGGGCTCCCCATCCGGACGCGAACCCGTATTCGGCAAGGTAGTCGCTACGCCACGTCTCGCCAAAATCACCCACTTCGCGCGACAGCGTCGAGATTTGCTGGCTGTGTCCGGGTGGTTGAGTCCAGGCGCCGGCCGCCGCCCTATCGGCAAGCGATGCCGCTCCTGCCGCCAAGATCAACCAGCGCACCGTGACGTCCCCCAATGTTCCGTTGACTGGACTCTAGCTGTCGTAGCCGGGAAGCTCCCTGTCGAGCTTGCGCAGGCAGCCTGGCCAGGCCAGCTGGCCGATCATGGCCATGCCGCGACCCATCTGCTCGCGCACCGTTTCGATGGCGTGTTCTGGAGCGAGGCGGACCTGGTCCCGGCCGCCAGCCAGCGCCTGAATTTGCATCCGGCATGCGCGCTCGAGATAGAAAATGCCCATCCAGCATTCGGCAGCCGTTGATCCGACCGCGAGGGTGCCGTGGTTCCAGAGCAGCATCAGCGTTCCGGATCCGAGATCGGTCACCAGGCGTTCGCGTTCGCCGTGATCGAGGGCGATGCCCTCATAGTCGTGATAGCTGAGAAAAGGCAGCGCGATCAGCGCATGCTGGCTGATGGGTAGAAGACCCTCCTTCTGAGCCGACACGGCAACGCCCTGGTCGGAGTGCAGGTGCAGCACGAATTTTGCGTCCTCCCTTGCGGCGTGAATCGCCGAGTGGATGGTGAAGCCAGCTGGATTCACGAAATAGTCGGTCGGATCGACAATCTTGCCTTCGAGATCGATCTTGACCAGCGAAGACGCGGTGATCTCACCGAAGAACATTCCGTAAGGGTTTATGAGGAAGTGGTGTTCGGGTCCCGGAACGCGGGCCGAAATGTGCGTAAAGATCGCGTCGTCCCAGCCATAGGCGGCTACCAGCCTGTAAAGCGCAGCCAGATCGACGCGCACCTTCCATTCCTCGTCGCTGATTCGATCCCGCGCGTGGATCAATGTCATGTCGTCAGCCATTGCGGCGTCTCCTGACTGGTCGAACAGCGTGGGACTCCGCCCAGGGAGCCTTCGATAGTCTCACATCGTCATAACGGACAAATCAGTCCGAGGCGAGACGTGCACCCCATCCGCGTCAGGTCCAATGCAAACCGCTCCAGTCGTTGTTTACGAGTTTCTGCTTTATGTTGATCCGTCGATATCCCCTGGAGCGTCGGAATGAGCGCGGGCGGCCTCAAAATCCATTTCACCGCTTCGGCACGTCCGTCAGCCCAGACGGCTCTGACGCAAATGGTACGCCGTTACGGCCAGAGCCCGCTCGCGGCGGCGGAGATCATCGTGGCGCTGGGCGGCGACGGATGGATGCTGGACACGCTGCGCGGTCGCTTCGCGGACAGACTGCCGGTCTACGGTATGCATCGCGGGACCGTGGGGTTCCTCATGAATGAGTACGCGGACGAGGATGTTCCCGCCCGGCTGGACGCGGCCGTAAGGGCGGTCATTCATCCGCTGGAGCTGAAGGCCGTCCAGTTGTCCGGAAAACACCATACGCTGCTGGCGATCAACGAGGTTTCGCTTCTGCGACAGACCGCCCAGACGGCCAAGCTCAGGATTTCCGTCGATGGCCGCGAACGCCTGAACGAACTGTCCGCCGACGGCGTCCTTGTGGCGACCCCGGCGGGATCAACCGCGTACAACCTTTCGGCGCATGGACCCATCCTGCCAATCGGGGCCAACCTCCTCGCCCTGACCCCGATTTCGCCCTTTCGCCCCCGGCGCTGGCGCGGCGCCCTGCTGCGCCATGATGCGAAAGTGTCCATCGAGGTTCTCGAAGCCGACCGGCGCCTCGTCGCCGCTTCCGCCGACACCCAGGAAGTTCGCGACCTGAAGCAGGTCGAAATCCGCGAAGATCGCTCCAAACCGCTCACCATGCTGTTCGATGAGGGTCACGCCCTTGACGAAAGAATTCTGCAGGAACAGTTCTCTCTATGAGAATCGGTTTGATTGTTAATGCGTGCTTGTCGAAACCTCCGTTAACCATCGTCACACGAAACTATTGAAGACTGCGGCAGGCAGCGCATGGGACGGGGTAGAGGACAACGATGGCCAAGCAGAAACCGATTGAAATCTTCACTCCGCCCAACGCCCTCAAGGCCAAGATCGGCGGCGGATTGCCGGCACTTGACCAGAAAGCCATAGCGCGGGCCGAAGTCGCGCTGTTGAAACTGTCCGACCAGTTCGTCGATTGGATCACCGACGAACTGGAACATTTGAGCGAGGCCTGGGCCAACTACGAAAAAACCGGCGGAAGCGAGAGCGCCAAGTACGAGTTGCACCGGCGCAGCCACGATCTCAAGGGCCTGGCGCCCACCTATGGCTACCCGCTCGTCGGCCGGATCTGCAACACGCTCTGCAAGCTGACCAGTGACGAGGTCAGTGAGCGCCAGGCGCCGCTGGCGCTCCTGCGGGCCCATGTCGATGCCGTGAGGGCGATCGTCAAGAACAAGATCAAGGCCGATGATCACCCGATCGGCCTCGCCCTAGCCGCAGAACTGGAAGCGCAGATCAAGAAGCTCGTGCCGGCGACCCCGCACGCCTGAATGGCCGCCACAAAGTCATGACATGACGCGGTCGAACGTTTCCTCGACCACGCTGTAGCCCGCCTCCTGGGGAATGCGCAGGAGGCGCACGCCGTCCCGCTCAACCAGTTGAGGCTCCACCGTCACGACCGTCCGCGCCCGGGCCTGCTTCTCGGCCTCCCGTGCGTTATGCGCCCGCGCCAGCATCTCCAGGTTTAGGCGGGTCGGAAACATCAGCTTGGCCTCACCCGCCCGCCTTTGCTCAAGCAAGGCGGTTGGCTCGATCCAGACGTGATCCACGGCCTCCCGTCCGTCATGACGTGCAATCTGTGAGGCAGGCGCAACCGCAAGATAGAAGCGTGTGTCGTACCGTCTTGGCTCGAAGGCTGGCGTGATCCAGTGGGCGAACGGCGCCAAAGCGTCGAGCGCCAGCGTCAATCCCGCCTTCTCCAGCACATGGTGGAACAGGGACGGCTCAGCCTCCACCGCGCCCCTCAGCCCGTCCAGCCTGCGGCAGTCCTCCAGGTCGGCGGATGCACCGTCGCAGGCGCGAGTCGCGAGAAGAAGCCCGCTCTCCTCGAATGTCTCGCGCGCCGCCGCGACGCGCAAAGCGCGCTCGTCGGCCGAAAAATCACCGTTGCTCCGCGCGTCCCACTCGGGCGCCCGATCGGCCGCCGCGACCTTGCCGCCGGGGAACACCCATGCGCTCGCGCCAAACGCCATCGCGGCGTTCCGTCGGATCATCAGCACTTCAAGCGTTCCGGCGTCCCGCACGAGGAGAACCGTCGCCGCAGGGCTTGGAACGTTCAATTCGGTGTTCATTGCGACGGGACCTCGTCCGTTTTGTTGAAAATTGCACCATCGCGCTTCGGCTGACCTTCAGCCAAGGCTGGTATCTATCCGGAATACGGGATTTACAGCACGGCCATGCGTCGCAGGGCCAGAGCAAGGGATACCTGGCGACCATGGCGGAAACGCGCGCTGCACACCTGAGGCTGGTCGCCAGGGGCCCCGCCCCTGTCGCCGCCCGGTCTCCCCGGCTTCGCTTCAAGCCCATTCTCCGCCTGCAGGACGGCGCTTCCTTCGGAATGCACGTCGAGACGGAGTTCAACTTCGAAGATACATTCAGTTCGCGTCACCTGAGCGACGCCGCCCACCCATCGGCCGCCGCCTGGCTTGGCGACATCATCGAGCGGGCGGCGCGCCTCGCTCACGACACCGACAACCGGTCGCGCCCCATTTCGATCACCGCGCCGCTGGCGGCTCTGGCGGACCTAGACACCCCGCTGGCGACGGAGGCCGCGATCCGGCGCACGAAACTCTTGCCACAGGAAATCAGGATCGACTTCGACGACGCCTCGGTTTGTGCGCTGGAAGATCTGGCGCTCGATCGGCTGGACGCGGTGCGCAAGCGCGGCTTCCGCGTCGGCCTCGACGCGCGGCGGAGTTGGCGCACGGCGATGGGCGCCCGCGCCCGCATGACGTTTGAGACGGTTCGCCTCGACCCGAACGTCTGCCAGGCTCTCGACATTCCGCTGTCGCGTCTTGAAGTCGCATCGGCAGACGGCGTCGCTCTTATCGCCGAAAACGCCCATTGGCGCGACGCCGAAAGGCTTGCCGCCCTGGGCGTCCATTTTGCAATGGCGCCGCGCGCCGACAGCTGACGGTTTGTATGCCTTGAGGTTCAGGCGGCGGGAACGGCGACGCTCTGCTGGCGCGATTCATCCAGCGCGTTGAGCTTTTCCAACAGGTATTCGAGATCGGCCCTCGGGATCGCCTGGAACTGTGTCAGCACGCGCTCGATCATGCGTTGCCGGAAACGCTCCTTGTCGCCGGGCGCGCCATCCATCTCGGTCTTGTGATAGACTTCGATCGCGAACCGGAAAGCGGTGAACATGCCCGCCGGCAGGCCCGCCCGCTCGAAGATGGTCTTGAGCCCCAGCGTCCCCGCGTCATGAATCATCAGCCATGCCTTGGCGCGTGGCACGCCCGAGAGTTCCGCCATGGCGTGCTCGACGAAGGGCACATGACCCAGGCACAGCGCCCGCATGATCAGGGAGGGCGTCAGCCGCCCATTGAGGTGCAGCTGCTGGACGAATCGGCTGGGCTCCGAGGTCAGTCCCGCCTGCTCCACCAGATCCAGCGTCGCCCGCTCCCGCGCGCCGGACGCGATTTCGATCGCCAGCTGCGGCGGCAATTCGTGCATGTTGACCAGCCGGTCGAAGAGTTCGCCCGTCACCAGCGACACCAGCTTCTCGGTGATATGGATCGGCAGGCTCGGACGGGATATCAGGGCTTCCTTGATGCCTTCATCGGTGCTGAAGCGCTTGAAGACGTTTGAGTACGCGGCGTCCGAAAAGCTTGCCCCTTCGTTCAGCGAAGCCGCCTCGACTGCCGCGCGGTCGCCATGAAGCGTGATTGTCTCGGTGAGGGCCGGAGACAGGCTAGCGCGTTCAGCCACGGCGACCTGTTTCGCCGCCGGACTGCTGAGCACGATCGCGATCAGGTCCTCTTCCGTCAGCACGGGCGAGTTCTTGAGGATGGGCGTCGCGACAGCATCGACATCCCGCGCCAGCCGCAGCGCTAGGTCGTGCGGCAAGTTGGGCGAGTTGCGTAGCGTCACGGCCAGCGCCCGCCGGACCAGCACGGCGGTGTCCGCTGCGAGCATCTCCAGAATTTGCTGAACATGAGCCCGATCGGCGCCGTCCAGCGACAGGCCGTCGATCCGCCGGCAGATCTTGTGGGCTGCGTTGGCCCGTTCCTCGGGGCTGTCGCCGCGCACCAGCCTGCGGATATCGTCCTGGGTAAGAGCAGCGCGCATCGTGGCGATCGTCATCTATTCCAGCCTGTGGGCTTGAACTGCTGTACAAAATGACAATTGCTCCGCCACGTTAACAAGCATTTACACGGGGCGCGGGATCGGCGACGCCAGATTCGGCGGGGCCGACGCAAAGGGAGCGAAAAGAATGCTGCTCAACGGCATCAAGGTGATTGAACACGCTACTTATTTTGCGGCGCCTGGGGCAGGAGGAATCCTCTCCGACTGGGGCGCGGAGGTGATCAAGATCGAGCCCCCTGGCGGCGACCCGGTGCGCCATAACTTTCCGACGAAGGGCACCGGCAAGGAACACCTGACCGACAACCCGGCCTTCGACGGCGACAATCGCGGCAAGAAGTCGATCGTGGTCGATACCCGCACCGAGGACGGCCGGGAAATCGTTCGCAAGCTCGCCGACACTGCGGACGTTTTCCTCACCAATGTCCGCCCCGGCGGCATTGAGCGTTCGGGGTTGGGCTATGACATCTTGTCGAGGCGCAATCCAAGGCTGGTTTACTGCGCTCTCACCGGCTACGGGCTCGAAGGTCCCGACGCCAACGCGCCGGGCTTCGACGTCGCCTCGTTCTGGTCCCGCTCCGGCATCGCCCGGCTGACGGCGCCGAAAGGGTCCGAGCTGTTTCCCATCCGCACGGCCGCAGGCGACCACACCACCAGCATCACCGCCGTCGCCGCCATAAACGCGGCGCTCATTGAGGCGTTGAAAACCGGCAAGGGCCGTCTCGTCGACGTGTCCCTGTTGCGGACCGGCCTCTACACCATCCACACCGATCTCGCGATCCAGCTTTTCTTTGATCGCATCGCCTCCACCCGCCCGCGCGCCGAGGCCTACAACCCGCTGACCAATTTCTTCCGCACAAGCGACGACGCCTGGATATGCATCGTCGCCCGCGCCGGCAATTCCGACCTGCCGCGCATGGCCCGCGCCTTCGAGCTGCCCGGCATTGACACGGACGAGCGCTTTACGTCCGGCCGCGCCCGCCGCGACAACGCCGTCGTTATCACGCAGATGTTCGACGCGGCATTCGCGAAGTTCACCAGGGCCGAAATGGCGGCCCGCCTCAACGCCGAGGAAATCGCCTGGTCGCCTGCGCAAACGCTTGCCGAAGTCGCCGTGGACCCGCAGGTGATCGCGGCTGGAGGTATTGTCGACATGCCCTCGAAAACGCCAGGGCAGACGTTCCGGTCACCCGGCGGGCCCGCCCGGTTCGTCGGCGCCGACGACGGACCCAAGGGTCCGGGTCCCGGGCTTGGCGAGCATTCGCGCGAAATACTCGCAAGCGTCGGCTATTCGGGCTCTGAGATCGACGCCTTGATGGAAAGCAAGGCGGTGGCGTGAAGGCTTAGCCTTTCCGCGTTTCATCCTGCAGGTCGAACAGGGCCGCCATCAGGCCTGAAGCGAGTTGGGCCGCGCCCATCCGCGCCGCAAAAATCGCCTGCGCCTCGACAGACTCCGCGCGCGGCGCCGAAAGTTTGGCCGGCGCGATCTTGCCGGCGTCGGCCATTTCCACCGACGTCCCTGTCAGCTTGGAATACAGCTCCGCCGCTGTGAGGGCTTCGCCTGCCCGTGAGCGAAAGACATTGGAGTTCGCCAGCGCCGCGGTCGGGAAAATCTCTGACGCGGCGCCGGGCTCATTTGCGCGCGCCGCCCTTATCAGCCGGGACGCGTCGGCAGGCCCCATGAAGTGCGCTGTATAAAGCTCCGCCGAAGTCGCCGGTCGGCCGATCTTCTTTCCCAGGATCTTCGCGTTTTCCCGCGCCAGTTCTCCGGCCATCCGCGCGGAGAGGTCGGGATCATTACGGAGCGCCAGGATCGCCTCGCGCGAGCCGCCTTCGGTAACGCTGGCGCGGCCCTCGCCGCCAACATCGATCACCTTGGCCTCGCCTCCAAGGCCATGCTGGGTCCCATACCTGTCCACCATGCGAAGCCAGGTCTCGCTGGTGAACTGGAAGAGGCCGGTCGCGCTCGATGTGCTGGCCTTGGCCGAGGGGTCGAAATTGCTTTCCCGACGGGCTGTCCTGACCAGATAGTCGAAATCCGCGCCTGTAGCGCTGGCCGCCGTCCGCAGTGCGGTCATCACGGCGCCACGCCTCGCGGCCGCATCCAGGGGAGCAGATGGATCGATCGACATGGTCATCCCGCAAGCTGCGCCATTGTCGGGCAGAGCCGGTTATCGAGAGATTAAGAACCATCACCGCCGCGCGGGCCCCACTTCCGCAATGGCGCGGCGCAGCGCATACCGGAAATGTCAAAGACAGCAGGAGGTCGCCATGCCCGCCCCAGTAGGCTCCCGGGCCAATCCGTCGAAATACGATCCGTTAACCAAGCTGGCCGAGGACGAACCCTACTTCGTCATCCGCGCCGACGACGTTCTGTCCAGCGCCCTCGTCGAGCTCCACGCCTATATCGGAGCCGGCCAGTCCGGCGCGGCCCATAACAAGCTCGCGGAAATCATGCAGCTCACCGCGACCAGGCCTCCCCGGCCCTCGGACTCGCCCAAATACCGCGAAACCTTCGCGATCTCGGCCTCGATGGAAAAATGGCGCAACGACCAGTGAGCGCGGCTCTTGCCGACTACGCCGCGAACGCCACAGTCCTCGTACCGCGTTGGCTCGCCATCGATCCGACGGACGTTCACGCCCCGGTCCTGCACCTCTTCCCCGACAAGCCGTCCCGTATCCTCGACATCGGCGCCGGCGTCGGCCGCGATGCTGGCTGGCTGGCTGGCCTCGGCCACAGCGTGCTCGCCGTCGAACCCGTCGATGGATTTCGCGAGGCCGGCCTCGCTCACCATTCCCGCCCGGGCATTGAATGGCTCGACGATCGCTTGCCTGAACTTGCAACCGTGATGGCCCGCGAGGAAACGTTCGACCTCGTCATGCTCACCGCCGTCTGGGCGCATCTCGATCCGGATCAGCGCCGCATCGCGATGCCCAATATCGCGGCGCTGCTTGTCGTGGGCGGACGTCTGCTGATGTCGATCCGCAATGGCTGGACGCCTCCGTCGCGTCCCACGTTCGATGCGGCGCCGGAGGAGACGATCGCCCTTGCCGCCGCCGAGGGCCTTTCGGTCATTCTCCACGCGCAATCCGACTCGATTCAGCCTGTCAATAAAGCAAACGGCGTCACCTGGACGCGACTTGCGTTCGAGAAGCGCTAAAGCGTCCGCGCCGTCATGCCGCCGTCGATCACCCGCTCGGCGCCTGTCACATAGCGGCTCTCCTCGCTGGCGAGCCACAGAACGCCCTCGGCGATATCCTCCGGCAATCCCTTGACGCCCAGCGGCACGCGCGCCGCCGAGAGCTCATCGAGGTCGGGCGCTGCGTTGGATCCCGGCGGCTGCCCCGGAAATCCCACCCAGATCGGGGTCTCGATGATGCCAGGATGGACAGAGTTGACGCGCACGCCGTCCTTCAGGGCCGCGCACTCGATCGCCACGGCCTTGGTGAAGAGGCGTACCGCACCCTTCGAGGCGCAATAGGCCGACAGCAGAGGCGCGCCGCGCAATCCCGCCACCGAAGAGATGTTGATGATCGAGCCGCTCTTGTGCCTGCGCATCAACGGCAGCGCAGCGCGCGTCGCCAGGAACACGCTGTCGACATTCACCGTTTGCTGACGGCGCCAGTCCGCGAGACTCATCTCGGTCACGAAGCCGCCAAGCGCGACGCCCGCATTGTTGACGAGTATGTCGAGACGGCCGAAGCGCTCGTCGATGCCGGCGACTGTCGCCGCCCAGTCGCTCTCGCTGGTGACGTCCTGACGATGAAAGCCTGCCGTCCCGCCCATGGCCTCAATCTCGGCGGCCGCCTCGCGCCCGGTTTCTTCCTGGATGTCCGTCAGCACCACCGACGCTCCCTCGCGCGCCAAGGCGATTGCGCACGCCCGCCCGATCCCGCTCGCCGCGCCCGTCACCAGCGCCACCTTCCCCGCCACACGTCCGCCAGTCGCCATGTCGATCTCCGAGGGTTCGCCTCCACAACATCATCACGTTGGCTCGGTCTTGACGACCCGGGTTAGATATGCAAAGTTTGCTTTGCATTTTGAAAAGGATACATGTCATGACCTCTCGCCGTCTTTCGGCCGCCGCACTGACCGGGTTGTCTGTATTGCCCATGCTGCTTATCCTGCCGTTCCGGGCGTCCCTGCCGGACCCAGTGCTTCTCGCGGCAGTCGTCCTCGGCGCCGGCGCGACGCTGGTGATTGGCGGCGTCGGCTGGAAGCGGCTCGATGAAACGGCGCGCGAAGCGCACAAGTCTGCCTGGTTTTGGGGCGCTTCCTTCGGCCTCCTCGCCTTGTTGATTGTCTTGGCCGGATTCCTCCTCACGCCGGGCGGCCCCGGACTTTTGGACCGGGTGCTGGCGGCGCTGCGTTCCGCAGACGCGCCATGGTCGCCCACCGCATCCGCCTTCGCCGTCGGCGCCATGTCGGTCGCAGTCATACAGACGCTTGCCTATGGACTTCTCTGGTCTCTCTGGTGGTTGCGGCGGCGCTGATGGCTCGGAACATGAAAAACCGCATCAAGGTGTTGCGCGCCGAGCGCGACTGGACCCAGGCCGACCTCGCCGAGCGCCTCGAAGTCTCGCGCAACTCGGTCAACGCCATCGAAACCGGCAAGTATGATCCGTCCCTGCCGCTGGCTTTCCGCCTCGCTGAGGTGTTTGGGCAGCGGATCGAAGAGATATTTGAGAAGGAGTGAGGAAGGCGTACCGCCAGCCCTCCTGCCCTCCAAGGAGGAGGCGCTCCGTGACAGACCCGGATAAAGGTCAGGAAAGGGGTCCTGGCTCCGCGCTGAATGGAGCCTCCCCCAACCTCACCCTTTCAGGGTAGCCGCTTGCGATTGCGATGTCGGGGCCCACATGCAGCGACACAGGCAGGAGATAAAAAATGTCGAGCGAGCTGGACAGACACAGTCATTGGGAGGGCGTCTACAGCACCAAACTGCCAACCGAAGTCAGCTGGTTCCAGACCCGTCCTGATGTGTCGCTGGAGCTGATCAAACTAACAGGCGCTCGCCTCGACGCTACGATTGTGGATATCGGCGGCGGCGCCTCCACGCTTCTTGATCATCTGCTGACCGAGGGGCGGTCATCACTGATCGTACTCGATCTTGCTGAAAGCGCCCTTGCGCATTCACGCTCTCGCCTTGGCGGGATTGCTGCTGATGTCGAATGGATTGCCACAGACGTAACCCGATGGCGCCCGGAGCGGCGCGTCCATCTCTGGCATGACCGCGCCGTCATGCATTTTCTGACGGAAGCGCGCGATCAGGCAGCCTACGTTCAATCGCTGCGCGCTGCGCTGCATCCGGGCGGCTGGGCCATCATCGCCGGGTTTGCCCCCGGCGGCGCGAGGCGATGCAGCGGGCTGGACATCGTCCAGCACGACGCCGCCAGCCTTCAGGCGCTTCTCGGCGACAACTTCGCACTCATGGCCACACGCGAGGAAACTCACCGCACGCCCTCGGGCGCTGACCAGTTGTTCCGCTACCACCTTTTCAAGCGGCAACAGGACAATTGAACCATTGCGGCCACACCTCTCGCCGCTCATCCCGGCGAAAGCAGGCCAACGGCCGCCCGGCACTATCGAAAACATGACGGCGCACCGAAAGCTCAATAGCTCTTTGGCAAGCCCAGCACGCGCTCGGAGATGTAGTTGAGGATCATCTCGCGCGAGACTGGCGCGATACGCGCGATCATCGCCTCGCGCATGTAGCGCTCGACGTCGTATTCCTTCGCATAGCCCATGCCGCCATGCGCCAGCACGCTCGCCTCGCACGCCGTGAAGCCAGCCTCAGCCCCGAGATACTTGGCCGCATTGGCCTCGGCGCCGCACTCCAGCCCCTGGTCGTAGAGCGTGGCCGCCTTGTAGGCGAGCAACTCCGCCGCGCTCAGCTCCGCCCATGACCTGGCCAGCGGATGCGCCACGCCCTGGTTCTGGCCGATCGGCCGGCCGAACACGATCCGCTCCTTGGCGTAGGTCGTCGCCCGCTCCAGCGCGGCGAAGCCAAGACCGATCGCCTCCACCGCGAACAGCACGCGCTCGGGATTGAGGCCCTGCAGCAGGTATTTGAAACCTGCCCCCTCCTCGCCGATCAGCGCTTCCTTGGGTATCTCGACATTGTCGAAATACAGCATGTTGCACTCGACCGCCTTGCGACCCATTTTCGGGATCGGCTTAGCCTCGATCCCCGCCATGTCGCAGTAGAAAAGCGACAGGCCCATATAGGGTTTCGCGGTCTTTTCCTTTGGCGTCGTGCGCGCGATCAGCAAAATCTTGTCGGCCCTCTGGGCGCCGGTTGTCCAGATCTTGCGGCCATTGATGACATAGCCCGCATTGGTTCGCTCCGCCTTGGTCTCCAGGCTGGACGTGTCGAGACCGGAATTGGGTTCGGTGACGGCAAAGCACATCTTCTGTTTGCCCGAGATGATGCTGGGCAGATACTCCTGGCGCTGTTCCGACGTGCCGAACTTCTCGATCGGTTTCGCGCCGAAAATGTTGAGGTGGATCGACGAACAGCCGGTAAAGCCCGCACCCGACCGGGCGACCGCCTGCATCATGATCGCGGCTTCCATCAGGCCCATGCCGGATCCGCCGACCTCCTCGGGCATGGCGATCCCGAGCCAACCGCCGGCCGCCATGGCCTTGGTAAACTCCTCGGGCCAGTCGCCGGTCTCGTCGGTCTTGCGCCAGTACTCCGCGTCGAACTGCAGGCAGACCTTTTCGACGGCGTCCTTGATCGCCAGCTGGTCCTCGTTCATCGGTGCGATCTGATGCATGGTGTCTCCGCGTGCTCACCGCCCGGTACGGCGGGCGATGGCCATCATGTCCGTGGCGATTGCGCCGCCGCTACAGTCTTGTCAAATCTTCGCGGCGAGAACCGGCTGGCCCACGGCTTCAAATTCCCGTCAGTGACCGCCTCGGCGATCATCTCGCCTACCGCCGGCGCCAGCAGCATGCCGTTGCGATAGAGGCCGAGGGCTGCGAAAACGCCCGGTATGGCGCTTTCACCCAGCATGGGCAGCCCGTCCGGTGTGCCCGGCCTTATGCCCGCCCACGAGTCGACCTCGCGTGCCAGAGACAGTCCTCCGAGGAGGCTGCACGCCGTCTCCCGCAATTCGTCAAGCCGCTCGCGGTTGGTTGTCTCGTCGGAAAGCCCCGGCTCGAGGGTTGCGCCCACCAGTGTCCAGCGAGCCTTCGGCGCGACATAGACCGAACCGACCCGGACAACGCGTCCCGGCGCGCCTATCCCCGCCTGCAGGGCGAGCATCTGGCCCTTCACCGGAAGGATGGCGCCAATACCGGGATGAAGCTCGGCGCCGTCCGCTGATTGGAAGAGTGGCAAGTCCTGGCTCGCGCCCGTCGCCAGCACGACGCGATCCCAGGTCCGGCCGTCCGGCGTCATGAAATGCGCGCCACAGGTGATGGACCCGACTCTTTCCCGGAAGTCGATCTCTCCGCCTGCGCGTTCCAGCGCCCTGACAAGCGCCGCCATCAGCAAGGGCGGATCGACCTGACCATCCGTCGGCAAAAGGACGGCGGCCTTGACGTCGCCGGTCACCGCTGGCTCGATTTGACTCAATTCGGCCCGGCTTAGCCTTTGGATGGGCAGAAACTGCTCACGGCAGGCTTCCGCCAGCGTCTCGATCGCCAACGCCTCGTGATCCGACCGCGCGCAGACGATCGTGCCGGTGGGTTCATAGCCGATGGCGCTTCCGCTCAAGCGCTCCACCCGTTCCGCGAAATCCGGCCACAAGTCCGCCGATTGCCGGGCAAGAGCAAATAACTCGATCTCTTCCGGGTCTCCCGCCGCCTCGAAAGAGAGGCCGAGCATTCCCGCCGCCTTCGAGGAGACGCCGCCTCCATCGGGCGATCCGTCATGGACGCGCACGACGCAGCCCCGTGCCCGGAGCGCAAGGGCGCATGCGAGGCCGGCCACACCTCCCCCGATGATGGCGACCCTCAGCCTGGATGATTCAACTGGGGCCGGGGCTGCGCGCATTCAGATTTCTAATCGCCGAAGCGCCATCCGTCAGCGGGCCGGCGCCCCCATTCGCGCCAGTCGAAGACGCAGGAAGAACAGTACTCCCGAGATTCTGATTGTGGCGAAAAGGCGCCATTCTGGCCTCTCGACGCCCATGGATCAGGCCGTCAGCGAAACACTCTCGTCGGAGCGGGCCCTGAACCGCTCGGTTCGCCAGAAAACCAGAAAGCGAGCGGCATGATCCCGATTCTGGAACACAAGCTTCCGTCTCACCTCGCCGCCGAGATATTCAGTCAGCATCATGATATCCGGGCCATCGCCCGAACCGACGATCAGGCCGGATTCTTCGCTCCATTTCGCGAAAGCGTCGAGCGCCTGTGTGAGTCGAGCCGAATCCCGGCTTTCGTCCGCGCTGATTTGTACCACGACTTCAGACATCACGCCCCCGAAGTCCAACCACCATCCTGGCTGATTTTACGCCGCCAGGTTCTCAATGCCATAATCCTGCCTGCGTTCCCGCTGGGAGGAGAATTGCCTCAAGCAACCTTGGCGCCAAATTGAGCTCCGTCAACCCTCGTCACGCTGCACTGCAACAAAGTCACCCCGAAGGCGCCGCTTGGCCACCTGGTTCGCCTAACAGGCGATGGGCGATCGCATCGGCAACCCTGTTGGTTGCGCGGCGTTCGCGCAGCGCCTGATCGAGCACGGCCCCGAGACGCGCGACGAGCGCCTGTACCTTCGATTCGACCCAGGCAGGGTCGTAACGACCCGATATTTCAGCGGCGACATTGATGATTCCCCCACCATTGATGACGTAGTCGGGCGCATAAAGTATGCCGCGCTGCATCAGCCTTTCGCCCATGTCGGGTGTCGCGAGCTGGTTGTTGGCCCCCCCGGCCACGATTCTCGCCTTGAGACGATCGATCGTATTTTCGTTGATGACGGCCCCCAGCGCGTTGGGCGAAAAGATGTCCGCCTCGACATCGTAGATTGCCTCGGGCGCCACATTGGCGGCCCCGGTGGCGGCGGCGACGGCTGCCAGGGCGTCGCGATTGACGTCGGTGAGAGTGAGAACAGCGCCCGCTTCCGCCAGCAGCTCGCACACCCGTCCGCCGACGTGGCCGACACCCTGCACCGCCACGCTTCGGCCGTTAAGATCGTCGGTTCCGAAAACCCGGAGCGCCGCCGCCTGGATCCCGAGAAAGACCCCGCGGGCGGTCACGGGAGAGGGGTCCCCACTTGCGGACGCCCCCGTCGCCAGTCCCGCCACGTAACGCGTTTCTTCGGCCGCGAAGGACATGTCCGACGGCGAAACGCCGACATCTTCCGCAGACCAGTAGCGACCGCCTAGGCTCTCGATCGCCCGGCCAAGCGCCCGAAACAGCTCGGGCGTCTTGTCGGTGCGGGAATCGCCCCAGATGACCGCCTTGCCGCCGCCGAGGGGCAGATCTGCCATAGCGTTCTTGTAGCTCATGCCTTCCGACAGCCGCAGCGCATCCACCAGCGCCTCGCCCGAGGTTTCGTACTTCCACATGCGGCAGCCGCCGGCCGCAGGGCCCCTGACCGTCGAATGAAGCGCGATGATCAGCCTGAGGCCGCTCGGCCGGTCATAAAACTGGTGGACGCTTTCATGAGCGGCAAACGCGGCTTGATCGAACATTTGTTGCTCTGGTGTCCCGGATCACTGGAGCGCTTTCGGGCGAACCGGAACCGGTTCGCCGTCAGAAAACGCGACCAAACAAGAATCTAGGCCATTTCGGCGACCCTGAGATCGAAGAAAATGCTCTAGGCGCGGCTGGCGATGCATAGAGCGTCGGCGGCCAGCTTCAAACTGGCAAGATGCGGGATCTCAATCGAACAGCGTGGCGGCGGCGGCATCATCCGCCGGTCTGCCAGGGACGCCGGCCCCTACCCCCGCGAGTTCCGCCGCCTCCCCCTTTGAAGCTATCCACAGGTCAACGCTGAGGGCGCCGCCCTCCATGGCCCGCATCCGGGCTCGCCAGCTCTGGGCTTCCCAGGCCAGTTCCTGCAGGAACATCGCTCCGTCACGCCTGTCCAGCGCGGCACTGGAGGCCTTCTCGAGTTCGCCCCCCAATCGCGCATAACCCAGCCTAGCGGCCTCAAGAACAAGCGGCGTCACCGCCTCGCGTCGAACCGAACGAAAGCCCGCCACCCTCAACAATTCGCCGATCTCCTCGGCGGTGGACAGCAAGGGCTCGGCCCACGCGGACGCGAATGCCTCAGCCGGCGTTTTCGACGTCCGGCGCGTCGTGTCGAGGAACACCCAGAGTCCCGTCTCGGAGAGGGCCTTGTAGGCTCTGGCGACAAGGCCAGCCTTGTGATCGGCATAGGCGAAGGCTTCGATGCTCACGAGGCCTTCGAGGCGTCCGTCCGCGAAACCGCGCGGGCGATCCACGTCTCCACCCTGGACATCGACGCCAGACGCGAGTTCGCGAAGGACATCGACACACCCGCCCCGCCATTCGACGGCCCGGATAACGCGCTCGGTTCGCGCCCGACAAGCGTTCAGCAGCGCCCCATCGGCTCCGATGAAGCCGAGCTCGCCCGGCTTCCGCGCCCCTTCGAAAACCGTATCCAGAATTCGTGCATCCAGACTTGGCGAACCCGGCGCGAACCTTTGCGCGCCCCAGAGCGTAGCGAGGGCTCTCAGCCGGCCATCGACAGTCGCGATCGATGCAGGCCTGCCGGCCGCCGCTCCGTCCAGTATCCGACGCATTGGCGCGGGCGCGGGAGGACTGGAGTCGATCTGCGGAGCAACGGCCGCGATGGCGACAACCGCATCGACGGACGTGGCGCCCGCCTCTTCAATAGTCTCTGCTTGCGGCGCGACATACTCCCGCCCGTTCCACCACGCGCCAAACCGCCCGGCAACGTCGTTGCCGGCGACAGGTTCGATCAGTTTTTTGACCTGCCCCAGCATCGTTTCGAGCGCGCGCCTTCCGCCAATTCAGCAGACAATCCTAGGCGAGCTTGGTTAATATCGAAGGCAGAAACGCCCTTCAAATTCACCGGGCCGCCTCCAGCCTCTTCGGACTCCATGGAAGTGGCGGCGCCGTCGAGGGCAGGGGCGAGCCTGGCGACCGCGCGAACGCCAGCACATCCGCCCACACTGTTTCGGCCTGAAGGTCGTTCATCAACATGTGATAGCCGTTGGCGTAATAGGCCGTTTGCACGTGCATCGGCAGTCGCGCGGCGGCCCGCCGCAGGCCGTCTTCAGGGATGACCTCGTCCCGCGCGCCATACAGCAGCAGCGTCGGTGTGTCCTGCGGCAGGCGTCCGATCGTCTGATCCGCCTCTTCCATAATCGAGACGACGCCATAGACGCTGTCGATCCGGTTGGTTTTCTGGACATAGGGATCGTTCCACATCTCGATCAGCTTGGCGCGATTGTCTGTCGGCGTAATCCGCACGCCTTTTGGCGGAACCACGACCCAGTCTGGCCGCACATGGGCGCTCGCCCACAGGCTCACCCGGTAGAGCACGGGAAGCACGCCCCAGCCGCGCAGGCCTGGCCCAGACAACACGAGAGCGTCGGCCCTGGGCGGCTTCTCCGAGGCGAAAGCCGTCACGGCGACGGAGGCGCCCATCGACTCCCCGACCACGGCGATCCGGGCGTCCGGATGCAACCGACGCGCAACCTCGACAGCGGTCCGCAAATCCTGTCGCATCAGCTCATGCTCGGGCCAGATGCCGCTGTTGGGAGAGCGTCCAAACCCGCGCTGATCATAGGCGTAGACCGTCGCGCCGCGCTTGGCCCACCAGCCTCCCGCTCCGTTGAATGCGCCGGCATAGTCGTTCATGCCATGAACCGCGACGATGACCGTTTCGGCGCCGTCAGCCGCCCCGCCTTGCGCGGTGTCCGGCCGCCAGACATTCAGGCCCAGTCTGGCGCCGTCGAACGTCTCGAACCAGCCTTCTGAGAAACCTGCGGTCACGAGCTGCGTCGGCCGGAAGGCGCCTTGCTGGACAGGCGCGCAGGCGACCAGGACCGCCATGACCAGAACAAGAACGGCAAGCCCCGATGCGGTTGGCCCCCTCCGTTTCGCCGCCATGAGGCGGAGGTGCGCCTCCCCCAGCCTTCGACCGGTGGAGGAAAAAGCAGGATCTCCGCTCCTCATCCCGTCGCCTCCTCGCCAGACCTCGTCCATACTCGCCAGGATCATCCGGCCGATCTCGGAGTACAACCCGCATGACCAACGCCGTGGCCCTCGTCATCGCTCCACGCTCGCGCGACATCGGCGGCTTCGGCGTGCGCCGCGCCCTGCCCGACGCCAAACGCCGGAATGTCGGACCCTTTGTCTTCTTCGATCATCTTGGACCTGCGGTGTTTTCTCCGGGTCAGGGTCTGGACGTCCGCTCGCACCCGCATATCGGCCTTGCCACCGTGACATGGCTGTTTGAAGGCGCGCTCGATCATCGCGACAGTCTCGGCACTGTACAGACCATCCGTCCGGGAGCCGTCAACTGGATGACCTCGGGACGCGGCATCACGCACTCCGAGCGCACGCCGCCAGCCGAGCGAGCCGCAGGCCACCGCATCGAAGCCATCCAAACCTGGGTCGCCCTGCCGCTTTCTCACGAGGAGCAGGAACCGGCGTTTCGGCACTACTCCGCCGACACGCTGCCGAAACTCGACCTTCCCGGGGCAACAGGCGTCCTGATCGCCGGCTCCGCCTTTGGCCATGCCTCGCCTGTGGATTTCCCGTCGGGCATCTGCCAACTCATTCTGGAATCGAAGACCGGCGCGGATATCGCTGTCCCTGATGCTGCCGAGCGTTGCGTCTATGTGGTCAGTGGTTCCTGCGAGATAGACGGCCTGGCTGTTTCCGAAGCCAGGATGGCTGTCCTCAAGCCCGGCCCCTGCGTCGTGCGGCTGGCGCCCGCCACCCGCATCATGATCGCCGGCGGTGACCCGCTGGACGCTCCTCGCCATCTCCGCTGGAATTTCGTTTCGAGTTCGAAGGAGCGCCTCGCCAAAGCGGAAGCGAACTGGCGCGCATCGATCGCGGCGGGGTTCAAGGGCTCATGGTTTTCCCAGCCGACTGGCGAGACCAGCTGGATTCCGTTGCCGGGCGATGAGCAACCTTGGCCGCCCGACGTACCGCCTGCCTGAACGACAGGACCCCGCGTCGTTCGCGTGCAGAACATCCAATGCCAACGACAATTCCGCAGGCCTGCTGCGCCGGCGGCGCGTGCGTATCAGCCCTGCCCGCGAAAGAGCTTGCCGGCCCTCGCGTCGCAGATAATCTCCGCCGACATAATTGGACGAAAGAGATAGCATGTTCGCGCGCGCCGCATTGGGGCTGGTCCTGTTGGCGCTCGCCGCCTGCTCTCCGAAGGCCACCGAGATCCCGCCCGCCGCGACCGAGCAAACCGCAGAGGCGCCGCCCGCAGGAGCCCTCCTTGCGACCTCTCCGGAAATAGCCGCCGCCGACATCTCCGCCCGGGTGAAGGAACTGGCCGACGACAAGTACAAGGGTCGCGGACCCGGCACGGTCGCCGGCGAAGCCTCCGCCCAGTGGATCGCCGACGAGATGAAGCGCATCGGCCTCGAACCTGCCGTCGACGGCTCGTACTTCCAGACGATCGAAATGGTCGCCCAGACGGTCGACAGGCAAGCCTCGATCCTGTCCTTCGCCGTCGGCGGCAAGACCATGGACCTCAAACTCGGTAACGACTCTGTCTATCTGACCAAGCGTCAGGACCAGACCACCGTCAACTTCGCGGACAGCGACGTGATCTTCGTGGGCTATGGCGTTGTGGCGCCTGAAGCGGACTGGAACGATTACGCGGGCCTCGACGTGAAGGGCAAGACCGTCGTGATGTTCGTCAACGATCCCGGCTTCGTCACAAACGACGAAAGCCTCTTCAACGGCCGCGCTATGACCTATTACGGCCGCTGGACGTACAAGTATGAGGAGGCCGGCCGCCAGGGCGCGACCGCTGCGATCCTCATCCACGAAACCGAACCGGCCGCCTATGGCTGGGATGTCGTCGAGAGTTCGTGGAGCGGCGAACAGGCCGACCTCGTGCGCGCCGACGCCGGCGCGTCGCGAGCCTTGCTCGAAGGATGGGTTTCGCTCGACCGCGGCATGGAACTTTTTGCCGCCGCCGGTCTCGACATGGCGGCTCTTCAGGCGGCTGCAAACAAACCCGGCTTCAAGCCCGTGCCCATGACCGGACTCAAGGCTTCGGCGACGATCGTGCAGACTGTCAATCGCCGGCAGTCGCGCAACGTCGCTGGAACGATCCGGGGCGCGACTGCTGCGGACGAGCATGTCCTCTACATGGCCCACTGGGACCATCTCGGCGAGGACAGGACAGCGATGCCCGGCGCCGACGCCATTTATAACGGCGCGGTCGATAACGCGACGGGCGTCGCCGAAATCCTGGAGATCGCCGAGGCGATGGCGGCCGGGCCCAGACCCGCTCGCTCCGTTACCTTCCTCGCTGTCACGCTGGAGGAATCCGGCCTGCTCGGGTCGGCCTATTTTGGAGACTACCCTTTCATACCTCTCAACAGGATCGTCGGCGGCATAAACATCGACGCCATCAACCCGATCGGTCGAACGAAGGACGTGATCGTCGTGGGCGCCGGGGCGTCCCAACTTGAGGACAGTCTGAAGTCGATCCTCGCCGATGCCGGCCGCGTGGTCCGTCCCGATCCCGAACCCGAGGCCGGTTATTTCTACCGCTCGGACCATATCTCCCTGTCGAAGAAAGGCGTGCCGATGCTCTATATCGATGGCGGCATCGACGCCCTCGACGGCGGCGAAGCAAAAGGCAAGACCGTTTCGGAGGACTACCGCCAGATCGCCTACCACGCCCCGTCCGACGAGTTTCGCGACGACTGGGATTTCTCCGGCATGGAGGAAGATGCGAAAGTCAATTTTGAACTCGCCCGGCGCCTCGCCAACTCTTCCGACTGGCCGGAATGGTATGAAGGCAACGAGTTCCGGGCGATTCGCGAGACCTCTCTGAAAGGCGAGTAAGGGCGTGATGGCGTGATGGCTGACCTCTCGAACGCATTCCGGGTCTATCTCGACAACGCTGAAAAAAACTCAGGCAAGTCGATCGCGCAGCTTCACGCCATGCTGAAAAAATCCGGCCTCGAAAAACACGGGGAACTCCTGACCTGGCTGAAGACCGAAACCGGCCTCGGCCATGGACATGCAAATGCCGTGGTCGCGACCTATCTGAAACCTGGCTTCAGGAGCAGCGCCGCCTCAGCTAAAAAACCAGCGGTCAAGAAGTAGCGCAGCGCCAATCGCCCTCAGAGCTTGACGGTCGGCCGCTTCGCGGGCTGCTCGCACCATCAGGGCTCCGGAAACACCGCAAACCTGGAAACCCTCGTGGTGAGCAGCGCCCGCAGGGCGCATCCGTCGAACCATGTGGACGGCGCTCACTACCAGCCTTACATCCGTTCCGGCGTCTCGATACCGATCAGCCCCAGCACAAGCTCAAGCTGCTTCATCGTCGCCAGCGTCAGCGCCAGCCGCGACGCCCGCCTTGTCACATCTTTCTCCGCGAGTATCGGCGCCGCAGCGTAGAACCCCGAAAACGCCTGCGCCAGCGCAAAGGCGTGATCGCAAAGAATGTGCGGCATGCGCCTGGCGTATGCGCCGCGTACTGTTTCCGTGAATCCGTCCAGCGCGAGCGCCAGGCCGCGCTCCGCGTCCAGCTCGACTGAAATTGCCCCAGGCTCGACGCCTTCGGCCCGCGCACGTCGCGTCAGAGACTTCATTCGCACGGCGGCGTAGAGCAGATAAGGGCCGGTCTTCCCCTCGAACGATATGAACCGGTCGAGGTCAAAAATGTAGTTGGTCGTCCGCACATTCGACAGGTCGGCGAACTTGATCGCGGCAAGAGCGACCTTCGAGGCGATGTCGGTGAACTCCTCCGGCGAGAGGCCCTCGCCAATGCCCGCTTCGGTCAGCCGCGCGGACGCCGCGTCCCTCGCCTGCGCGATCAGATCATGAAGCTTCAGCACGCCGCCTTCGCGCGTCTTGAACGGCTTGCCGTCCTTGCCGTTCATCGTCCCAAAGCCGAGATGCTCGAGAGCGCTTTCCGGCGCATAGCCAGCCATGTCGGCGGCCCGGAAGACCTGCTCGAAATGCAGCGCCTGCCGCTGGTCCACGATGTAAAGCGTCAGCTCCGGATCGATGGTCCGCTTGCGGTCGATTATCGTCCCCAGGTCGGTCGCGTGATATCCAACCGCCCCGTCGCGGTTCACCAGCAAGAGTGGCGGCATCTCCTTCCGGTCGGCCTCGCGCACGATCCGGACAATCCACGCCCCCTCGTCAAGCACGGCGATGCCGCGCGATTTGAGATCGTCCACAAGCTCGGGAATATAGGATTCGGCGTCCGACTCGCCTTTCCACATGTCGAAATGGACGCCCAGCGCCGCGCATTCGCGCTCCAGCCCGACACGCGTCACATCGCAGAAATGCCGCCAGAGAGCGCGGTAACCCGAACGTCCTGCCTGCAGCTCCCCGGTCGCCTTGCGATCGAGATCGCGCCTGTCCGCATCGGTCTTGGACCTTGCCGACGCCTGGGGATAAAGCCGCTCAAGGGTCTCCATCGTAATCGGCGGCACGCTCGGATAGGGCCCCGAAAAGTCCGCGTCAAAATAGGAGAGCTCCGGCTGCTCCAGCCGAACCTCGTTGATCAGCTGGCCCATCTGCAGGCCCCAGTCTCCCAGATGCACGTCGCTGGTCACCTCGTCGCCCATGAACCGGAACAGACGCTGAAGGCTGTCTCCGATGATGGTCGATCTCAGATGGCCGATATGCATGGGTTTGGCGACGTTCCATCCGCCGAAATCCATCACGACGCGGCGCGGGATTTCAGCGCTTGGAGCGCCTGCCCGTTCGTCCCTGAAGATCGCCGTCGCCCGCTCCCCCAGAGCTTCGGCGCTCACCCGCACATTGATGAAGCCGGGACCGGCCACCTCGGCCGAGGCGACAAGCAACGACCGCCTCAGCTCGTCGACCACGCCCTGCGCGATCTCTCGGGGGTTGGTTTTGGCGGCCTTGGCCGCCGCCATTGCGCCATTGCACTGGAAGTCGGCAAGGTCCGGCCGATCCGATCGCCACATCGCGCCCAGGCCCGCGTCGAGCCCCAGCGCCGCGAACGCTGCGCCCGCCGTCTGCGACAACTGGCTGGCGAGATCTATCATCCGTTCTTCCAGAGTTCGTGTTTGACACAAAGCGCGACCCGCGCCCCGGAACACGCGAATGACAAAAGGTCCATCCTTCGTGTTTCTCGCGAAGGCGGGAGCCCAGCCTGCTACGGGGCCAAGCCGGAAGCGAGCGAGCGCCGCCGCGCGCCTCTTATCTTTCGACGTTTATCGTGAAGCGTTTCCCCGAACGATTATAGGCGAGCTGTTCAGGCGTCAGCTCGAAGCCCACGATCACCTCGAAATTGGTGCCGGAGACGGTTTCGGTCGCGCGCGGGATCACGATGCCGGGCACGCGTTCGCGTCTGCGCACCTCGGTCACGCCGTTCGGGAAGCGGACATCCATCGTCATTATCTGTTTTGCGAGGACTGTCCGGTCCCGGCGCGTCACGGTCACAAAATATTCGTAGGTCCGCCGGTCGCCAACCGCCATCGGACCTCTCCCGAGGGTGAAATCGATATCGACTTCCATCGTGATCGGATCCTTGCCGACATATCGGCAATATCCCCGGACGCCTTCCACAATGCCCGTGAAGCCCACATTCTCGTGCCGCTCGACCTCGCCGACCTCAACAATCCGTGAGGCGTCGTAGAGCGCGCCCGCCACGGGGCACGGACCGACATTCGGGCGCGAGTCAAACTGCTGGCACGCGCCCAGTCCCGTGAGCGCGATCGAGCATGTCGCAAACAGTGCCAGATGAGAGAATTTCACGCTGCGACATCCTCGTCCGCACGCACGCCCTTGGCGGCTGCCCCGGGCGATGCGATCTATTGGTAAAGCGTGATAGCCCCTAAACTCGCGACCACGCAACGGCGCTGGCCAGCGGCTTCCGCGCAGGAGTACAGACGACTTGGTTGATTCGCTTTCCCGGCCTCCTCTTGCGATCCTGCTGGCGGCGCCGCGCGGGTTTTGCGCTGGCGTCGATCGCGCGATCCAGATAGTCGAGCAGGCGCTCGCCAAGTGGGGCGCGCCCGTCTATGTCCGCCACGAAATCGTCCACAACGCCCACGTCGTGAAACGGCTCGAGTCGATGGGCGCGGTGTTCGTGGAGGAACTCGACGCCTGCCCGGACGATCGTCCGGTGGTGTTTTCGGCGCACGGGGTCCCCCGGGCCATCCCCGCCGAGGCGACTCGCCGCAGGATGACCTTCGTCGACGCCACCTGCCCGCTCGTTTCCAAGGTTCACACCGAGGCCCAGCGTCATGCCCGGCACGGCCTGCATACGCTGTTGATCGGCCATGCCGGCCACCCCGAGGTGGTTGGCACGATGGGCCAGACGACGCCGGGCGCCATGAGCCTGATCGAAACGGTCGCCGACGCGGAGGCCTTTCAGCCTTCCCACCCGGCTCGTCTTGCCTATGTCACCCAGACGACCCTCTCGGTCGATGACACGGCGGACATCGTCGCCACGCTGAGGCGGCGGTTTCCCGCCATGGCGGAACCGCGCAAGGACGACATCTGCTACGCCACCACCAACCGTCAGGAAGCCGTCAAGGCCTTCGCGCCGCGCGCCCAGCTTGTCCTCGTGATCGGTGCGTCCAATTCGTCCAATTCCTTGCGTCTGGTCGAGGTCGCCGAACGGTCGGGCTCGGACGCCGCCAGGCTGATCGCCTCCGCCGAGAACATCGACTGGGCTTGGTTCGACGGCGTCTCGACTTTGGGTCTGACAGCGGGGGCCTCCGCCCCCGAGACGCTGGTGCAGGGCGTCATCGCCGCTTGCCGCGCGCGTTTCGCGGTGACGGTCGAGGAAGTCGTGACCGCGCAGGAAGACGTTGTGTTCCGCGTGCCCCGCGTCCTCGAGGGAACGTAATTCCGACCCCTTGGCGCCAGCCCTGCAAGCGTCGCGCAGCGACGCAACGGCAACTTCGAATCCAGTAGACGCGCCCGCCATATTCGCGACGATGCACTCTATGATGCTGCGCCGCCGCCACTTCCTCCAGGCCACAACCGCAACGGCGTTCGCCGCCTGCACCACGCAGAGGCGCGCCGCCCCGCACTCGCGAAAACCCAACATCGTCCTTATCTTGGCGGACGATCTTGGCCATGGCGATCTCGGAGCCTACGGCGCGCGCCTGATCCGCACGCCGAATCTGGACCGCATGGCGGAAGAAGGGGCACGCCTCACCGCCTTCTACGCGTCGGCCAACATCTGCACGCCTTCGCGCGCGGGCCTGCTCACTGGCCGCTATCCGATCCGCACCGGGCTCGGCTGGCAGGTCATCCAGCCCAACGACACGCACGGCCTGCCACATTCTGAAATCACCATCGCCGAAGCTCTCAAACCCGCCTACGCCACTGCTCTGATCGGCAAATGGCATCTTGGTCATGTACCGCCCGCCTGGCCGCCGACCGGGCACGGCTTCGATCTGTTCGCGGGGCTGCCCTACAGCCACGACATGAGCCCGCTCAGGCACTACGAGGGTGAACCCGGCGTCGAGCTGACGCAGGACGACGCGGCCATGGACCGCCTCACCGAGCGCTTCTTCCAGCGCGGCTTCCGGTTCATCGACGCCAACCGCAATCAGCCGTTTTTCCTGATGCTGGCCCTCACGGCGCCCCACGTGTCCCTTGATCCGCATCCGGACCATGCCGGGCGCTCCTCCGCCGCCGAGTATGGCGATGTGGTGGAAGAGATCGACGCGAATGTCGGCCGCCTCCTAGCGCAGTTGAAGGAGTTGAACCTCGACAGCGACACGCTCGTCATCGTCACCTCCGACAATGGTCCGTGGTGGGAGGGTTCCGCAGGCGGCCTGCGCGACCGCAAGGGCGGCGCCGGTTGGGAAGGCGGCTACCGCGTCCCCTTCATCGCCCGCCAGCCCGGCCGCATCCGCGCTGGCCTGACCTCCGACGCCATGGCGATGAACATTGATCTGCTTCCCACGCTGATGTCGTGGACCGGCAGCCCGCTTCCGGCCGCCGATCTCGACGGCCTCGACATTTCATCGCTGCTCACCGGACCTGGCAGGCCCTCACCCCACGACGAACTGGTCCTGTTCGACAACGAGACCATCGCCGCAATACGCACCGACCGCTGGAAGTATGTCGTGCGCAGCTATTATCGCACCATCAGCGCCTCGCTGGACTCGCCCGGTCGCGACCGGGCCATCCTCGTCGATCTCGCCAGCGATCCCGAGGAAGCCTACGATGTTTCGTCCCGCCATCCCGACATCCTGGCCGACATGAAGGTCCGGCTCGAACGCGCCCGGGCGAAATTCGCGCCATTCAAGGTGCATGTGGATTCATAGGGCCACGCCCGCTTGCCTGTCGCAAGCTCTCACCCTAACCCTCGGCCATGGCCGTCTACACCGACATTGACGACGTAACGCTGGCGGCGCTGCTGGCGGACTACGACCTTGGCCCAGCGATATCCTTCAAGGGCATTGCCGAAGGCGTCGAGAACTCCAACTTCCTGCTGGAAACACGGGCCGGGCGCTACATCCTGACCGTCTTCGAGAAACGCGCCCGTCCCGAGGATCTGCCCTTCTTCATGGGCATGATGCGCCACCTCGCCGGCAAAGGCTTTCCCGCGCCGCTACCCGTCCCTGCCCGAGACGGAGGGGCGCTGCGCAATCTCAACGGCAAGACCGCCGTCATCGTGACCTTCCTGCAGGGCATGAGCCCGCGCCGCCCCACGGTCGCGCAGTGCCGCGTTTTCGGCGAGGGTCTCGCCCGCTTCCACTCCGCCCTGTCCGATTTCCGGATGCGCCGGCCAAATGACCTTTCGCTTGCCGCATGGCCGGTCCTGTTCGCCGGACGCGAACGGGACGCCGATCGGCTCATGCCCGGCCTCTCGATGCAGATCGCGAATGACCTCGCCGAACTCGGCGCCGCATGGCCGAAAAATCTACCCGGGGGCGCCATCCACGCCGACCTCTTCCCCGACAACACCTTCTTCCTCGATGGAAGACTCTCAGGCGTTTTCGACTTCTATTTCGCCTGCACCGACTTTCTTGCCTACGACATCGCCGTCTGCCTCAATGCCTGGGCGTTCGAGACGCGCGGGGAATACAATCTGACCAAGGGCCGCGCCCTGCTTCTGGGATATGAAAGCCACCGCCGCCTCGAACGGCGCGAGCGGGACGCCATCCCCATACTTGCCCGCGGCACTGCGATGCGGTTTTTCCTCACCCGCCTGATCGACTGGACCAACACGCCGGCCGACGCCCTCGTCCGGCCCCACAATCCGATGGACTACGCAGAGCGTCTCGGCTTTCATCGTCAGGCGCGCGGCGTCGAGGACTATGGGGGATGATTGCTGGCGCCTCTTGGTCACGCCCCGTCGAACGTCACGTCCGCATAAACATCCGCCATGGACAGCGTCACCGAAATTGCCGCCAGCTCGATTTCCTCTTCGAACTCGTCGATGTCCCTCGCGCTCCACTCGCCGTCGTCGTCCGCGCGGCTATAGGCTATCACTGCGGCCGAACCGGGCTCGACCAGCACCACATGCCGGAGGCTGGCCAGCGCGCGATACTCATCCAGTTTCCGGACAAGATCGGTCTGTCTCGTGGACGGCGACAGGACCTCGAACACGGCGGTGGCCCCGGACGGCTCCATGGCGGTGTCTTTGGTGTCGCCGCAATCGACCGTCACATCTGGCCGCCGCGAAGTGTGCCGTTTTGTTCGGACCGCCATGTCGGCGGTTCTGGGACGGCACGGGCTGCCCTTTAACCGGTCATGCAGCGCGGCAATCAGATTGACGACAATCTGGTCATGACGGTCCGAAGCGCCGGCCATCATGCCGAACTCGCCATCAACTGGGTCGTGCAGCATCCGGATCTCGCCATCGACAAGTTCGTAGCGTTCCTCCTGAGTGGCGCACCACGCGAGGAAGTCGTCAGGCTCAATCAATTTTTCAGCGGCGCCCGCCATGTCGCTCTCCTAACCACGATTATACCATCCAATTTGCTCGGCCCGAACCCGGGCCTTGACCTCTCCGTCAAACCCTTTCAGCAAGCCGCATGACAGACCTCATTGAAATCTGGACCGACGGCGCGTGCTCGGGCAATCCCGGACCCGGCGGCTGGGGCGTCCTGATGAAGTCAGGCGGACGTGAGACCGAACTCCATGGCGGCGAGCCGGCCACCACCAACAACCGCATGGAGCTGATGGCCGCGATCAAGGCGCTGGAATCAGCCAGGGCGGGCGCCGCGATCACCCTCCACACCGACAGCCAGTATGTGAAGGACGGCCTTACCAAATGGATCAAGGGCTGGAAGCGCAATGGCTGGAAGACCGCAGACAAAAAGCCGGTAAAGAACCAGGATCTCTGGATACGCCTCGAACTGGCGGCCGAGGTGCACAAGGTCGACTGGCGCTGGGTGCGCGGACACAATGGAGACGAGGGCAATGAGCGCGCCGACGCCTTGGCCCGGAAGGGCTGCGAGGAGGCGCGCGCCAGGCGCTAACCTCCTATCGCGCCGATCCAGCCGGCGATCGCCTGCCACGCCGCCGTCGAGCTGACGGGCACACGCGTCAACTGCAGCGCCAGCAGGCAAGCTCCGCCAACCAGATAGACCGGATGCGGCCGGCCACGCGTTCGCCAGTCGTAAACAATGGCCGCGACGAGCAACAGGTCAGCCACGATCGCCGGCGGCACCGAGACGAAGACCGGAGGCGGCGGAGCGAATCCCTCGGCGGGAGGCGGGGGCGCGAGGACCGTCAGGAACCAGCGCGCGATAGGCGCATCCAGCAGTGAGATCGTCGCCAGCAGCATCAGGCGCTTGTGAACGTCGGCCTTCCTCAGATTGACGATGGCCAACGTAAAAACGGTCCCGAAAAACGCCATGCCGCTGACCTGAATCCAGGCAAAGGCGCGCTTCTCGAATCCAAATCCTTGCGCCTCGGAACGGTTGATCCCCTCCACCACGACGGCCAGTGTCATGAACACCATTGCGGTGACGATCGAAATGCCCAGCAAACCCCAGCTTCGGTGAGCCAGCGTTCCTCCGCTGGCGACCAACCAGGTCTGCACGCAAAACAGAACGGTCCACGAGAAGAACAGCATTCCGTGAATATGGACGATCGGCGGGGCGGCGAAGCGTCCCTGCACCATCGGCATGAAATAGGTCGGCATGAAACCCAGCACCGCCACTGCCATGCAGGCGAGCGCCATCCAGGCGTAGAACCACCGCGAAACATCACGCGACGCGCGGCCGCCGATCGCCATTTCCATGGGCTGGTCTCCCCCCAAGAACTTATGACGCCGGACAATCTCACATCTGCGCTGCGGCCGGAAGACATACCCATCTGGACGTGGCCCCGCTGGAAATGGATCGCTCCGGTGGCGCGCCTGGATCGTTGTGGAGGCGCTTGCAGATCGCCCGGCGTCGCCGATCGAGCGTCACACCAACCTTACCCGCAGCGTCGTGCCGTCCGAGCCCTCGACCACGACCTCGTCGCCCTCTACGATCACCGTGTCGTCCCCCTGCGCGGCGAGCCAGATCGTGTCGCCGATCTTCACGCGCCCCCGCCGGTTGTCGAACATCGTGGCCGCCTCGCCCCGCTTTCCGACCAGTCCCGCCGTTCGATCATTCAGCGTCGGGTGACTGGTCGAGCGCATCCGCAGGCCCCGGAACAGAGTCCGGCCCATCAGCAGCAACACGATCGCCATGGCGGCAAACCAGATCAGCTGGCCCTGCCATCCGCCCCACGGATCGGGCGCGAGCAGGGTGAACACCGCGGTCGCGAAGGCCGCCATAGCCACCCACAGCAGGTCGAACGTGCCAACCGCCACCTCCAGCGTCAGCAGCACGATGCCGATGCCGACCCAGTGCCAGAGCGTCAGGCCATCGAGCCATCCGGCAATCGCTTCCATGTGCTATCTCCGCGTCGCGAACGGGCTGCCCCCGTCGGTCGGGTCGTTCGCGGACGGCGCCGGCCCCTGGCGCCGGACATTGTCCGTCAGCGCCTTGACGCCTTCGATCGCACCCACGAGACTCGCGAAATCCGCCGGCACGATTACCGTCCGCTGTTGCGGCGAGCTGGCGAGCTTGGCGAACGCCTCGACATATTTCAGCCCCAGAAAATAGTTCAGGGCGTTGACGTCGCCCTTGGAGATTGCGTCGGAAACCATCGTGGTCGCCTTGGCTTCGGCCTCCGCCTCCCTCTCGCGGGCCTCGGCGTCGCGGAAGGCCGCCTCGCGGCGTCCCTCGGCCTCAAGGATTTGCGACTGCTTCTGGCCTTCCGCTTTCAGGATCGCCGAGGCGCGGTCACCCTCTGCCTCGAGGATTTGCGCGCGTTTGAGGCGTTCGGCTTTCATCTGCCTTGCCATCGCCTCGGTGATGTCCGCGGGCGGCGTCAGGTCCTTGATCTCGATGCGGGTGACCTTGACGCCCCAGGGCTGCGTCGCCGCATCGATCACCGACAGCAGGCGCGCATTGATGTCGTCGCGATTGGACAAGACCTGGTCGAGGTCCATCGACCCCACCACGGTCCGGATGTTGGTGAGAGCAAGGTTGGTGATCGCCCGTATCAGGTCGTTGACCTCATAGGCCGCCGGCACCGGGTCGATCACCTGGGTGAACACGACGGCGTCGCAGGATACCATCGCATTGTCGCGCGTGATCACCATCTGCTGCGGAATATCGAGCACATTCTCCATCATGTTGAGCTTGCGGCCGACGCGGTCCACGAACGGCACGATGAAGGCGAGACCGGGAGACAGCACGCGCGTGAACCGGCCAAACTGCTCGACCGTGTATTGATAGCCCTGCGGCACGACTTTGACTGCGCTGAAAAGCAGGACCACCGCGAACAGGACGAGCAGGATAGGCACGCCGAAGCTCAAATTCTCTAAGTCCGCCATCAACCCTCTCCGTGACTGTTCGGTCTCCTAGCACAAAAGGCCCGTCCGGTCCACGCGAGTGGATACCGGGCGAGCCCCAAGCGGCTGATTCATATCAATTTTCTAGAGCTGGCCGAGCATGTAGTCGGCAGCGGACACCTTGAACTCGCCGCCCTCCTCCACATTGAGTTGCTTAACCACGCCATTGTCGACGATCATCGAATAGCGCTTCGACCGCGATCCCAGCCCGAATCCCGAACCGTCCATCTCCAGCCCAACCGCCTTGGCGAACGCGCCATTGCCGTCGGCCAGCATCATCACATCCTCGCCGACCTGCTGGTCCTTGCCCCAGGCGTTCATGACGAACACGTCGTTGACGGACACGCAGGCGACCGCATCGACGCCCTTGGCCTTGAACTCGGCGGCCTTGTCCTTGTAGCCAGGCAGATGCCGCGCCGAGCAGGTCGGGGTGAACGCGCCCGGAACCGCGAACAAGGCGATCTTCTTGCCCTTTGTCAGTTCCGATGTGGTGATGTCCGAGGGCTTGCCATCCTTCATCATCTTGAAGGTCGCCTCGGGCAGCGTGTCGCCTACCTTGATCGTCATGAAATTCTCCTCGCGATGAAACCCTTGAGGGATTTATGCCCTTTCCGTCGCGTTTGCGAATCCTCCGCCGTTATTATTGAGCGGAGGCAGGGAATCTTTCCTTGCCACCGCAGCCGTGACATCGGACCATCCCTCCCGGGGGCGCGGACACGGATCGTTCAGGTTCGTTTGCAGAAAGACCCGCCGCATGGATCATTCGCTTGCCGGCAAGCTGCTGATCGCGCTTCCCTCGATCGAGGACCCGCGTTTCCGCCAGGCCGTGATTCTTATCTGCACCCACAATGAAGACCATGCGATGGGGTTGATCCTCAACAAGGCGGCCGATGACGTGCGCCTGCCCGAACTGCTCGACCAGCTCGGCGTCGATGGCGAAGAGGCGCCGGAAGACCAGCACGTGCTGATGGGAGGTCCAGTCGGCAAGGACCGGGGTTTTGTCCTGCACTCCGACGATTACGACAGCGACGGCGCGACGCTGTCGATCATCGAGGGCGTCTGCCTCACCGCCACCAAGGACGTGCTTCACGCCATGGCGTCGGACAGCCCGCCGGAGCGCTACATCCTCGCTCTGGGCTATGCCGGCTGGGCGGCCGGTCAGCTCGAAATGGAGCTTGCCGAGAATGTCTGGCTGGTCGGCGAACCCGACCTTGCCCTGGTCTACGACCCCTCCCTCGACACCAAATGGAGCCGGGCGCTTGCCCGTATAGGCGTCTCGCCAGACCGGCTGCAGGTCAGCGGCGGCAGGGCCTGACGCTTGGGTTAGGTCGCGGCTGCCGCAGGAACCACTCATGATCACCACCATGACATTTCGCGGCGGGCGGAGCGGTGAGTGGTCCATCCGTTCCATGACGACACTGACGGGCGCGCCGCTGCCGGAAGCGTACCGTCTCGCCGTCCATGAGGTCGGTCCGACGCTGGCCGCCAGCGAAGCCCGCGACGACGTCTGGACGTTGCGGGGATTCACCAGCAACACGCGCTACGCCAACCACCACGAAACACGCACGCTTCGAGCCGTACAGGCCGATCTTGGTCGCCCGGAGGCGAGATGCGCTGCGCTCATCCCCATCCGCAAATCAGACGAGTGGTGGACGCTGGCCCAGGACGAGCGCCGGGAAATCTTCGAGGAAGTCTCGCACCATACCCGCATCGGCCTTGACTACCTTCCCGCAATCGCGCGCAAGCTGCATCACAGCCGCGATCTCGGCGAACCCTTCGATTTCCTGACCTGGTTTGAGTACGCCCCGGCTGACGAAGCCTCGTTCGACGCCATGCTCGTGCGCCTGCGCGCCACGCGCGAATGGACCTATGTCGATCGCGAAATCGACATCCGCCTGATCCGCGAGGTCTGAGCCAGGCCGAAAGCCAGAGTCGAAGGACGCGGCCAGACAAAGGGCGCAAGCCGCAAACCCCACCGCATCAGTCCCGGAACGCCGCCACCTGCTCGCTGGTCGCGAGCAACGCGCCAGACCGGCTCCACAGCGTCAGCGCATGATCGAAATACCCGCCATCGCAACGCCGGCACACGACCTCGCTCAGCACGAAATCATCGCCCACCGCCTCCAGCTCCTCCGGCGTCGCATGGAAATAGACATTCATGCTGACGGTCGAGGACATGAACGCGCTTGCTCTACGGTACATCGCGCGGGGCGGGGCGTAATCCGCGAGCAGCGCCAGCAACACATGATCCATCGCCAACCCGCCCGCTTGCCGCACCCAGAAGACCGAGCGCGCCGGACCCTCGACGCCTCCCATGGCCGCCAACGGCGAGGCCGTCAGCCAGCGAGCGTCGATCTGCTCGCCGAACTTTGTCGGCGGTCCCGATTTCACCAGCGACGGATCGTTCGGCGGAGGCGCCTCCGGCATCACGGCGTCGGCAAAGCTGATCGTTGCGCGCCGCATCCCGAACGTGATCTGCGCATGGGCCCGCACCTTGCCCGCCTGGATCAGCTCCGCGCGCCAGAATTCCAGGCGCGAGCCGGCGCGCAACAGGCGCGTGGAAATCTCGATCGGCCCGTCGTTGACCGCGTCGGTGAAGATCACCGTCAGCGACAAGGGATCGCCGCGTGTGCCGGGCCTGCCCTGAGGAACAGCCGTAGGCGGCGTCTCGTAGGGCTCGCTCATCGCCGCCTTCAGCAACACCGCCGCCGTCCATCCGCCAAACCGCCCGCCGGGATGCGCCCACAGCGGGTCGGACTCGCCGAGCCAGAGGTTATCGGCCGCGTGCAGGAGCTTGATGGAGGAAGCGAAGAGGGTCACCTACCACCACCGCTCCGGCTTGGCTTTGAAGCCCGCGCTGGCCTCGATGGCCGCCGCCACCTTGAAACACACCGCCTCGTCCAGCGCCTTGGCGATCACCTGCAGCCCGAGGGGCAGACCCTGTGAATCTGTCCCGGCCGGCACCGAGATCGCCGGCAGCCCAGCGAGGTTCGCCGTCACCGTGAAGATGTCGTTAAGATACATCTCGACCGGATCTCCCGACTTCTCGCCATAGGCGAAGGCCGCTGACGGCGTTGTCGGCGTCAGCAGCGCATCGACCTTCTCGAACGCCTGCTCGAAATCCTGCAGGATCTTCGTCCGCACTCTCTGCGCCCTCAGATAATAGGCGTCGTAATAGCCCGCCGACAGCACATACGTCCCGATCAAGAGCCGACGCTGGACCTCGGCGCCGAAACCCTTCGCCCGCGTCTGCTCGTAGGTGTCGGTCAGCGACCCCGAGCCAGACACCCGCGCGCCATAACGCATCCCGTCATAGCGCGCGAGGTTGGACGAGGCCTCCGCCGGCGCCACAATGTAATAGGCCGGCAGAGCGTACTTGGTATGCGGCAGCGATACATCGACGATGACCGCGCCTGCATCCTTCAGCCAATCAATGCCTTTCCGCCACAACGCTTCGATCTCGTCGGGCATGCCATCGACGCGGTATTCCTTCGGCACGCCGATCTTCATACCCCTGATCGACTGGCCGACCGCCTCCGTCCATTTCGGCACCGGAAGGTGAAGGCTGGTCGAATCCTTGTCATCTCCCGAGCACATGACCTCCAGCATCAGCGCGGCGTCCTTCACGGACTTGGCGAGCGGCCCCGCCTGATCCAGCGACGAGGCAAACGCCACCATCCCGTAGCGGCTTGCCCGCCCGTAGGTCGGCTTGATCCCGGTGATTCCGACAAATGCCGCCGGCTGGCGGATCGACCCACCGGTGTCCGACGCCGTCGCTGCAAGGCAGAGGTCCACCGCCACCGCCGTCGCCGATCCGCCGGAAGATCCGCCCGCCGTCAGCGCCGCATTCGAGTTCTTGCGCCGCCACGGCGAGGAAGGCGGGCCGAACCGCGACGTCTCGTTGCTGCTGCCCATGGCGAACTCGTCCATGTTGAGCTTGCCGAGCATCACCCCGCCCTGGTCCCAGAGATTCTGGGTGACGGTCGATTCATAGGGCGGCGTGAACTCGCCAAGGATGTTGGAGCACGCCGTCGTCCGCACGCCCGCCGTGCAGAACAGGTCCTTGATTCCGAGCGGCGCACCTTCCAGCCGCCCAGTCGCCTTGCCAGACGCCAGACGCTTGTCGGCGGCGTCCGCCATCGCCAGCGCCTTGTCTGCCGTCACCACCACATAGGCGTTGAGATGCGGATTGGACGTCTCGATGGCGTCGAGAAAGGCCTGGGTGATCTCGCGCGATGTAAACAACTTCGCCTTCAATCCATCGACGGCGTCGGAGAGGGTGAGCTGAGTCAGTTTGGTCATGGCAGGCGCTTCTCGAAGAAAATGCTAAGCGGATGGTCCAGATGCTTGCCGTAAGCGTTGCGCACCGAATACCCGCACCGCTCATAGAGCCGAAGCGCCTCCGGTTGTCGCGGTCCGCACATCAGGACAAGCTTCGCTGCGCCCCGCTCGATCGCGATCGCCTCAAGGCTCTTCAGTATCTCGACCGACACGCCGCGCCCACGAAAGGCGGGCCGCACTAGCATGCGCTTCACTTCCAATACGGGGAGACCGTCAACATACGTATGCAGCATCAGTGCGCCGGACCCTGCGGCGACGCCGCCGATCCGCGCGATCAGCAACACCCCGTGACGCGCCAGTTCGTCCGTCGTGGTCGGCACAATGCCGTTCTCGTCGTCTTCGGGATAGGTTTGCTCCACAAACGCGCCCATCTCGTCGAAAAGCGCGAGACTGTCCGCCGCCCGGGGATCTTCCTCGGCGATGGTCAGACCGTCACGACTGGCTGCCGCAGCCGCCATCTATTCCACCACCTTCGGCACCACGAAGAACCCGTCATCGGTCTTCGGCGCATTGGCCAGCACCTTGTCGCGGATGTTGCCGTCGCTCACCAAATCCTCGCGCATCGGCAGGGTCATCGCCACCGGCGTCGTCATTGGCTCGACGCCATCGACATCAACCTCGTTCAGTTGCTCGATCCAGGCGAGAATGCCGTTCAGTTCGACGGCCAGCGTCTCCAGCCTGTGCTCGGGAATCGCGATCCGCGCCAACCGCGCGACCTTGCGAACCGTATCCTTGTCGACGCTCACGTATTGGCCCTCAGATCCGGGAAATCGGGAAGTCGCGCTACACTGGCGAATAATTCCCTGCCCTAGACGCCCTCGCCTTCCACATCAAGCGCTTGGGGTCTAAACCCCGGCCATGCCTTTGGTCTCCCTCTTCGATCTGCCGCCACGAGGGGCGCTGCTGGGCCTCGATCCCGGCGCGAAGACCGTGGGCGTCGCCGCCTGCGATCCCGGCCGGATCATCGCTAGCCCGCTCGAAACCATCCCTCGGGGCAAGAAACTTGCGCCTGTCCTCACACGGCTGTTCGCCCTCTACGACGGGCGCAGCTGTGCAGGCCTCGTCATGGGCCTGCCTGTCAACATGAACGGAACCGAAGGCCCGCGCGCCCAGTCCGCCCGCGCCCTCGTCCGCAGCATCATCGAACGGCGCGACATCCCGGTCGCCCTGTGGGACGAACGCCTGTCCACGGCCGCCGTCGAGCGCGCCATGATCGCCGCCGACACATCCCGCGCCCGCCGCGAGGAGATGATCGACAAACTCGCCGCCGCCTGGATTCTCCAGGGCGCCATCGACCGGCTGCACGAACACAAGGCGTGAGCCTCGACGGCTTGCCGATTTCCGTGTCCCACGCTAATCACCCCAAAATCGAGGGTGCTTCGATATGGCGGACTTCGCCTACGCCTTCCCCCACCGGCATCTTCTGGGGATCGGGGGCCTGAACCGGCTCGACATCGAGGAATTGCTGAATCTCGGCGACCGCTATGTCGAGCTCAATCAGCGCCGGGTGAAGCACGCCGACGTGTTGGCCGGGCAGACTCTGGTTAATCTGTTCTTCGAGAGTTCGACCCGCACGCAAAGCTCGTTCGAGATCGCCGGCCGGCGTCTGGGCGCCGATGTCGTGACCATGTCCGTCGCCACCTCCTCGCTCAAGAAAGGCGAGACGCTGGTCGATACCGCCATGACGCTCAACGCCATGCGCCCCGACCTTCTGGTGATTCGTCACCAGTCTTCCGGCGCCGTGAAACTGCTTTCACGCAAGGTGGACTGCGCCGTCATCAACGCCGGCGACGGGACGCACGAACATCCCACCCAGGCCCTTCTCGACGCACTCACCATCCGCCGGCGGATCGGCGACATCGGCGGACTGCGAATCGCCATCTGCGGCGATATCCTGCATTCAAGGGTCGCCCGCTCCAACGTCGCGTTGCTCAACGTGCTGGGCGCGCAAATCCACCTCATCGCGCCGCGCACACTCACCCCGCCCGGCGCGGCGGACTGGGGCGCCACCGTTTTCACCGACATGCGCAAGGGCCTGGAAGGCTGCGACGTCGTCATGATGCTGCGCCTCCAGCAGGAGCGCATGGACGGCGCCTACCTCCCGTCGGCCCGCGAATTCTTTCACTTCTACGGTCTCGACGCGGAAAAACTCGCGCACGCCAAGGCGACGGCTTTCGTGATGCATCCCGGCCCCATGAATCGCGGCGTCGAGATCGAGAGTTCGATCGCCGATCACAAGACGCGTTCGCTGATCACCGAGCAGGTTGAAATGGGCGTCGCAATCCGCATGGCGGTTCTCGAGACACTGGCCCGCAACGCTCCCGAGACCGGAGCCCGGAACAGGTGACAACGCCCCGCACCATCATTCACAACGCGCGCCTGGTTGATCCGGCTTCCGGCCGCGACGCGACGGGGGGGCTGGTCGTCGAGAACAGCCTCATCGTCGATGTCGGCCCGCACATCGGCCCCGATCTGCGCAAGGCCGCGCCGGGACGCGATACAATCATCGACGCGCGGGCAAAGGTGCTCGCCCCCGGCCTCATCGACCTGCGCGTCAAGACCGGCGAGCCCGGCGGCGAGTACAAGGAGACCCTGGAAACCGCCAGCCTTGCGGCGGCGGCCGGCGGGGTGACGTCCTTCGTCGTGATGCCGGACACCGACCCGGTGATCGACAGCGTCGCCCTCGTCGACTTTCTCAGGCGGCGCGCGTCGGCCGAGGCGGACGTCAAGGTCAAGGTCTATCCGGCGGGCGGGCTCACTGTCGGCCTCGACGGCCAGCGCATGAGCGAACTGGGCTTGATGCGCGAGGCCGGTGCAGTGCTTTTCACCAATGGCGATCATGCGATCGAGGATGCAGGCGTCCTGCGCCGCGCCATGCAGTACGCATCCGCATTCGATGGGCTGATCGCCTCGCGCGCCGACACCCATTCCCTCACTCGGGGATCCGTGATGAATGCAGGCGCCTTCGCTGCGCGCCTTGGCTTGCGCGGCGCCCCGCTCGAGGCCGAATGGATCGCCGTCGATCGGGACATCATTCTAGCCGAGGCGACCGGCGCCCGTTTGCTGGTCGATACGATCTCGACAGGGCGTGCTCTCGCCGCCGTCGAACGCGCGAAGGACAAGGGCGTCCAGGTCGCCTGCTCAGTTGCGGCCTATTCGCTGTTCTTCAACGAACTCGATGTCGGCGACTATCTCACCTACTGCAAGGTTTTCCCGCCTTTCCGGTCCGAATCAGATCGCCTCGCGCTGATTGACGGCCTTGCGCGCGGCGCCATTGACGCGGTGGTGTCGGCGCACGATCCCCAGCCGCCGGAGGACAAGCGCCTGCCCATCGCCGACGCGGCCTACGGCGCCGTCGGGCTCGAGACGCTTCTTTCCGCCCTGCTCCGTCTCGTCGCCGCCGACGACGTGTCTCTGCTTGCCGCCTTGCGTCCCGTCACGATCGGGCCGGCTGAACTGCTCGGCCTGCCCCAGGGACGACTGAGCATCGGCGCGCCGGCCGATTTGATCTTGTTCGACCCAGATACGCCTTGGCTGTGCGTGCGCGAAGACTTGTTGTCCCGCTCCCAGAATTCTCCTTTCGATGGACGCCGGCTCGAAGGCCGCGTCTTGCGAACCTGGGTAGATGGACGCACGGTCTTCGAGCGGAACTGAGGGGACAGCATGACCGGCGAAGAACAATTCACCGTTGCATTTCAGATCGGCGCCGCCTTGCTGGGCTATCTCCTGGGATCGATCCCGTTTGGACTGTTTGTTACGCGCATGGGCGGACTGGGCGATATCCGCGCCATCGGCTCGGGCAATATCGGGGCGACCAATGTGCTGCGGACGGGTCGCAGGGACCTTGCGATCGCAACCCTGGTTCTCGATGCGGGGAAGGCGGCCCTCGCCTACGGCCTCGCGGTCTGGCTCGCGGGTTGGGCCGGCGCCGAGGCCGGCATCACCGTCACTGCGGGCTATCGACAAAGCATCGGCCTCGTCGCCGGCGCCGCCGCCTTCGTCGGGCACTGCTATCCTGTCTGGTTGAAATTCAAGGGCGGCAAGGGCGTCGCGACTTTCCTCGGTCTCCTCCTTGCCGCGATGTGGCCGGTGGGGCTAGCCTTTGCCGGCGTCTGGATCGCTGTGGCCGCGCTTTTCCGCATGTCGTCCCTGGCGGCGCTGGTCGCGACACTTGTGACCCCGGCGCTCGCATACTGGCTCAATCCGCTTGGCGACGGCTGGATCGTGATGGGCGCACTCGCGCTTCTCATCATCTATCGACACCACGCAAATATACGCCGCATCCTCGCCGGAACCGAACCCCGCTTGGCCGCCACAGGACCCTCGGCGGATTCCGGATGACGCCGGCTCTGCGCTTCGCTGCCGCCGCGACGACAATCGCGCCCTTTCTCAAGGGTCTCGATTCAGGGTGGCGCCCGATGCCGTTTTCCTTGCTGCACCAGAAGAATCTGAGCTGCATGATGAACCGCCGCGCATGAAACGCCGCACGCTCACGGGGGGAGAGCGCGCCGACTGGCTTAGGCTCAGCCGCACGCCAAATGTCGGACCCGTCACTTTTTTCCAGCTTCTCGAACGCTTCGGCTGGAACGCACAGGCGGCGCTCGACGCTTTGCCGGACCTCGTCCGGAAAGCTGGCGGCAGTCGCGCCTTCGCCGCCCCGCCGCGCGGCGCAATCGAGCGCGAGATCGATCTGGCGGCAAAGGCCGGGGCCCGCTTCATCGCGGCGTGCGAACCCGATTTCCCACCGGCGCTCGCCGCCGTTGATCCGCCTCCTCCGCTCATCGCGGTCAAGGGCGACGTCCGCCTGCTCTCGCGTCCCGCCATCGCCATTGTCGGCGCACGCAACGCATCTGCGGTCGGGCGGCGCATGGCGCGCGATCTGGCGCGCGATCTCGGGACGGCGGGCTACACGATCGTCTCCGGGCTCGCACGCGGCATTGACGGCGAAGCCCATGCCGTCTCCCTGAAGACGGGAACCGTCGCCGTCCTTGCCGGAGGCGTCGATCAGATCTATCCGCCAGAGCATGACCGCCTCTATGCCGAAATCGCAGCGCAGGGCGCCGTCGTCTCGGAATGCCCGATGGGTTACATCGCCACGGCGCGCGATTTTCCAAAGCGCAACCGCATCATCTCCGGTCTCTCGATCGCCACCCTCATCGTCGAGGCTGCGGAACGCTCAGGCAGCCTCATCACGGCGCGCTCGGCGCTGGAACAGGGACGCGAAGTTATGGCCGTGCCGGGCTCCCCCCTTGATCCCCGCGCAAAGGGTTCAAACCGCCTGATCAAGCAGGGCGCGGCGCTGATCGAAACCGCCGACGACGTTCTTCAGGCGCTGGAAGGCCTCTCCCCGCCCGCCTTCGACGAACCCGGTCCCGATCGCTACGACGCCCGTTCGGACATCGACATTCCTCATGCGTTGCTGCGCGCTGTCCGCGAGGCGCTGAGCCCGACGCCTGTCAGCATCAGCGAGATCGTCCGGGCCGTGGACGCCCCTCACCGTCTGGTGCTTGCCTGCCTCGCCGAATTGGAACTGGCGGGAGAGGCGGTCACTCATGTTGGCGGCCTGGCGAGCCGAGCGGTCTAGATTCGCGCGCTGAATCTGCCTGACTCCCCCCAGAAAAACCTCCCCCAAAGGGGGAGAAGCGTCCGTCACAATCCCGCGAATTGACATTCGAGACGGAGGCGCCCACCTTCCCGCCCTCATTGAACACCCCTGAAAACTCCAGAGCCTGAGGAATTATGCAGGTCGTCGTCGTCGAATCGCCGGGCAAGGTCCAGTCGATCAACAAGTATCTCGGGCCGGGATACAAGGTGATGGCAAGTTACGGCCACATTCGCGATCTTCCGTCGAAAGACGGCTCGGTTGATCCTGACAATGACTTTGCAATGCTGTGGGAAGTCGATGCGAAGTCTTCCAAGCGCGTAAAAGACATCGCCGATGCGATGCGCGACGCTGACGGACTGATCCTCGCAACCGACCCCGACCGCGAAGGAGAGGCCATCTCCTGGCATGTCCTCGAAGCCCTCAACCTGCGGAAGGTGCTGAAGGGCAAGACCATCCAGCGGGTCACCTTCAACGCCATCACCAAGAAAGCGGTGACCGAGGCGATCGAAAACCCGCGCCAGATCGACCAGCAACTGGTGGACGCCTACCTCGCCCGCCGCGCCCTCGACTATCTTGTCGGTTTTTCCCTGTCCCCAGTGCTCTGGCGGAAGCTCCCGGGTTCGCGATCCGCCGGCCGCGTGCAGTCGGTCGCACTTCGCCTCGTCGCCGACCGCGAACTCGAAATCGAGACTTTCAAAGCCGAGGAATACTGGCAGATCAAGACCCAGCTGTCCGTCGCCGCCGGCCAGTTTGAAGCCCGGCTGACGGAGCTGGACGGCAAGCGGCTGCAGAAATTCTCGCTGCCGGATGCTGAAACGGCCGCCGCAGCGCTGGCTGCGGTCAAGGCCGGCGCCTACCGGGTCGCCTCTGTCGAAGCCAGGCCGGTCCGGCGCAACCCGCCGCCGCCCTTCACCACCTCGACGCTGCAGCAGGAAGCCGCGCGCAAGCTGGGCATGTCCGCCAGCCGCACCATGCAGACGGCTCAGAAGCTCTACGAGGGCGTGTCGATCGGCGGGGAAAATGTCGGCCTGATCACCTACATGCGGACCGACGGCGTCCAGATGGCGGAGGAAGCCTACCACGCCGCGCGCGCGTCGATCACGCGGCTCTACGGCAAGACCTACATTCCTGACAGCCCGAGACGCTACACTTCGAAAGCCAAGAACGCCCAGGAAGCGCACGAGGCGGTTCGTCCCACCGATTTCGACCGGCGGCCGCAGGACCTTCACATCGACCCTGATATGAAGCGGCTTTACGAGCTGATCTGGAAGCGCGCCGTCGCGAGCCAGATGGAGGCCGCGTTGATCGAGCGCACCACGGTGGAAGTTCCCTCGCTCGACGGTCGCGTCGGCCTGCGCGCCACGGGTCAGGTGATCAGATTCGATGGTTTCCTGACGCTTTATCAGGAGGGTCATGATGATGACGCCGACGACGACGGCGGTCGCCTCCCCGCCATCGTCGTCGGCGATTCTCCCAGGCTTGTCGAAGCGGCGTCCAGCCAGCATTTCACCGAACCGCCGCCCCGCTTTTCCGAGGCCTCCCTGGTCAAGCGCCTCGAGGAACTCGGCATCGGCCGCCCCTCGACCTACGCCTCGACGCTCTCGACCCTGATAGATCGTGAGTATGTCCGTCTCGAACAGAAGCGGTTTATTCCCGAAGACAAGGGCCGCATGGTCACGGTCTTCCTCGCGAAGTTCTTCGCACGCTATGTTGAATACGATTTCACTGCGGCTCTTGAGGAGAAGCTGGATCTCGTCTCCGACGGAAAGCTCGGCTGGAAGGATTTCCTGCGCGAGTTCTGGATCGATTTTCACGCCGCCATCGCGAGCGTCGCCGAACTTCGCATCACGCATGTCATCGACGCGCTGAACGAGGTTCTCGAACCGCACATCTTTCCGCCTGGTGTCGATGACGCGACCGGCGAGGCCACAAACCCGCGCGCCTGCCCCACCTGCGGCGCGGGGCAGCTCTCCTTGAAACTCGGCCGCTTCGGCGCCTTCATCGGCTGCTCGAACTATCCCGATTGCCGCTATACGCGTCCATTCGGCGTCGATCAGAAGGACGCCCAGAGCGATGTGCCGCCCGAAGGCAAGCTCCTCGGCGTCGATCCCGCAACCGACCTTCAGGTCGCCCTCAAGTCCGGCCGCTTCGGCGCCTATGTCCAGCTTGGTCCCGATCCGGTCGCCAAGGGCGAGAAGCCCAAGCGCTCCTCGCTCCCGGGCGGGTGGTCGGCGGCCGACCTTGATCTCGAAGGCGCGCTCAAGCTTTTGCAGTTGCCGCGTGAAGTCGGCCGACATCCCGAAGACAATGAGCCGATTATCGCCAATCTCGGCCGTTTCGGTCCCTATGTTCAGCACCTGAAAACCTACGCCAACCTGCCCGACCCCAACGACGTCTTTGAGGTCGGCCTCAACAGGGCCGTCACACTGATCGCGGAAAAACGCGCCGGCGGAGGCCAGCGTCGTGGCCAGGCGGCGCCGCTGAGGGAACTCGGCCAGCACACGGATGGCGAACCGATCCGCCTTTATTCCGGCCGATTTGGTCCCTATCTGAAGCACGGTCCGGTCAACGCTAATATTCCCAAAGGCGCGGACCCGGCAGACATCACGCTCGAACAGGCAATCGAAATCGTGAACGCCCGCGCGCTGGCCGCGCCGGCAAAAGGCAATGGCCGCAAGGGCGGCTTTGCCAAGACCCCCGCCAGAAAACCCGCCGCGAAAAAGCCGTCCGTCAAACTGACGGACAAGCCCGCGGCCACAAAGAAAGCAGCGCCGAAGCCCAAGAAGGCCAAGGTCCCAGCCGAGCAGGCATGAACGAACACACCTCCAGAACTCCACCCACCCGCGAGATGGTCCTCGACTATCTCGACAAGCATCCCGACCATGGCTCGAAGCGCGACATCGCGCGCGGCCTCCGTGTTTCCGGCGACGATCGAGCCATCCTTCGGGAAATCCTCTCTGGGCTGGAAAAGGAAGGCGCCCTCGCGCGCACCGCCAAGCGCGCCTTCCAGCCAGTCGATCTGCCGCCGCCCACGGGAATCGTCGTCTTCGAACGCATTGATCCGCAGGGAGACCTGATCGGTCGAATGGCGGGTCGCGACGGCCCCTACGGCCCGGACATTCTCCTCTCTGGCGCCCCCGCCGGACGATCACGCGGCGCGGCCCTCAGAGTGGGCGAACGCGCCCTCTGCCGCGTCGATCAGGGCCCCGACGGAATCTGGCGCGCCAAAATCATCAAGAAGATCGACGTCGCCCCGGACGTCTCGCTCGTCGGCGTTTATCGCGCCAACAAGTATGGCGGCATTGTCGAGCCGACTTCGCGCAAGGAAAAGTCGGACTACATCATAGAAAAACCCGACAGCCGCGGGGCGGTCGATGGCGACGTCGTCCGCTTCTCGGCGAAACAGGGACGCGGCTATGGCCCACGGCGCGCCGCCATTGTCGAGATCGTCGGCCGGTTTGACGACCCGCGCGTCGCCTCGCTCATCGCCCTCCACACCCATGGCGTGCCGGACGAGTTCCCTCCGGCGGTCATCGCGGAAGCCGCAACAGTCACACCCCTTCAGGTCCCGCGCGACGATCTCACCAGCATCCCGCTTATCACCATCGACCCGGAAGACGCGCGTGACCATGACGACGCCGTCTTCGCTGAATCCGACGGGCCGAAGGGTTCGAAAGATCGGGGCTGGCGGGTCATCGTCGCCATCGCGGATGTCGCCGCTTATGTTCGCTCCGGGACCGGTCTCGACCGCGAAGCCTACCGGCGCGGCAACTCTACCTACTTCCCCGACCGGGTCGCGCCGATGCTGCCCGAAACCCTGTCGGCCGAGCAGTGTTCGCTGAAGGAAGGCGAGCTGCGCGAAACCATGGCGGTCGAGATGATCTTCGGCGCCGACGGGCGCAAGCGGTCGCACCGCTTCATTCGCGGCCGGATGCGCTCCGCCGCCAAGCTGTCCTACCGCGAGGCGCAGGATGCGATCGACGGCAATCCCAACGACCGGACGGGTCCGCTGCTCGACACGGTCCTGAAGCCGCTCTGGGCCGCTTGGCGTTGCGTCGATGTGGCCCGCAAGCAGCGCGAGCCGCTGGAGCTCGATCTTCCCGAACGCCGCGTCCGCATCGGAGCCGACGGCAAGATCAGCGAAATCGCGCTACGCGACCGCTTCGACGCCCACAAGCTGATCGAAGAGTTCATGATCCAGGCTAATGTCTGCGCTGCGGAGACGCTGGAAGCCCAGCGCAGTCCGCAGGTCTACCGCGTCCACGAGGAGCCCTCGGACGAGAAGATCGTCGGCCTCGGGAATTTCCTGCCGACGGTCGGACTCAAATGGACGAAGGGCGAGACCGCGACGGGCGCCCGTTTCAACCGACTGCTGGCCGAAGCGCGCGGCTCGGAGAACGAGCACCTGGTCAACGAGATGGTTCTGCGCAGCCAGTCGCAGGCGCGATATTCCAGCGAGAATCTGGGCCATTTCGGCCTCAACCTTCTCAAATACGCGCACTTCACCTCGCCCATCCGCCGCTATTCCGACCTCATCATCCATCGCGCGCTCATTCGCGCTCTGAAGATGGGCGCGGACGGCGCAACCGACGAGGACCTTGTCCGCCTCGAGGAATACGCCGAGCAGGTCACCATGACCGAGCGGCGCTCCATGGCCGCCGAACGCGAAGCCATCGACCGCTACCTCGCCATCTACATGGCCGACCGCATCGGCGCGCACTTCGAGGCGCGCATCGCCGGCGTGACGCGGGCCGGCCTCTTCGTGCGGCTCAACGAAAACGGCGCCGATGGTTTCTCGCCCGCTGCGCGTCTTTCCGATGAATACTGGGTCCATGACGAGGCGCACGCCGCCCTGGTGGGTCAGCGCACGGGCCAACGCTATGAGATGGGGATGCAGGTCGAGGTAAAGCTGGTCGAGGCGACGCCTCTGACCGGCGGTCTCCTCTTCCAGATCGTCTCGCCGCCAAGGCCCGCTCGCCGCGACCTCAAGCCGCCACGGATGGAAGGCCGTCCGGGCGCTGTGCGGCGCAGACCCTCCGATGGCGGGGGCCGCCCGCCTGGCGTCAAGCATTCCGGAAAAAAGCAGAAGGGCCAGGCCAGCTACGGCAAGAACACGAAGTCCCGCAAATGAACCGCCCCGCCTTCGACCCCGACGATGATCCCACCCAGCTGGCCGCCGCCGCCATGCAGCGCGATTTACTGGGCGAAGCCGATGTCGTCCGAATGGATGGGAAGGCTGCGGGAGTCGCGCCTCGTCCACGTGACGCCGCCACGCTGATTCTCTACCGCCTCGACGACAACCAACCGCGCATCCTCATGGGCTGTCGTTCCAAGGGCCATGACTTCATGCCGGACAAGTATGTCTTCCCCGGCGGCCGGGTCGATACGGAGGACGGCGCGGTGCCCTCGCTCAGCGAGCTTCCCGCTGCCGAGGATTTGGCGCTGCGCACCAGATCACGCCGCCGGCCGCGTGCCTTTCCGCTTACCGCCATCCGGGAAATGTTCGAGGAGACCGGTCTGATCGTTGGCCGCGAGGCTGGACGCATGAGCAACATCCCGCCATCCTGGGCCGATTACTACGCGCAGAATGTCGCCCCCTGCCTTGCCGGCTTCACCTTTGTCGGCCGCGCCATCACCCCGCCCATGCGTCACAAGCGCTTCGACGCCCGCTTCTTCATGGCGGACGCGTCCGACTGCCTGATCGACGATCGTCCGCCGGTCGATGGCCGCGAGCTGGCCGATTTGCGCTGGTTCACGCTGGCCCAGGTTGCTGAGCTCGACCTGCCCAATGTCACCCGCTACGTAATCTCGGAAGTCGAGGCCCGTCTCGTGCGTCGCGAGACTCTGCGGCCGTTCATGCTGCGCTGGTCGGCCAAGGGGCATGTGCGGGAACGCCTGTAAGGCCGGCCCTCACCCGAACAGCCCCACCGGCCGCGCAACCATCAGCCAGACAATGGCCAGCACGGCCGCGAAAGCTGGAAAACCCATGACGAACCAGAGGCGGTACAGCCGGTGATACTCCGCCGTCAGCACGCCATCATCCGCAGCTGCAACCCGCGCCAGGTCGCGCAGCCGGTGTTGAATCCACACCACCGGCAGCCACAGCACGCCGATGAACACATAGAGTCCCAGCGAGAGCATAATCCATCCCTCGCCCATCGACCAGCCGATCTCCCGCGCCAGCAGCCACCCCGTCACGGGCTGCGCCACCACAGCCGTTCCCGTGAAGATCCAGTCGGCGATCACGACAGTTCCCGCCACATGCGCGATCACTCGCGCATCCTTCGTGCGCTGCGCCATGACCATGAAGAACGCGATTCCGGCGCCGGTTCCCAGCAGCACGCAGGCGCCGACGATATGCGTCCACTTCAGCAAGAAGAACCAGTCCATTGTCCGCCCCCTACCGTTCCTCACAGAGCGCGGCGACCGCCAGAGCCAGCGCCATTACCGGAAAGATCTTGACGAACGGTCCCAGCGGATCGCCCCAGAGTTGCGGCGTCAGCCAGGAGCCCGCTGCGAGATAGGCCGCTGAAAGGAGAATGCCGCCCCACGCCGCACGTCTCGTCCATCGACGTACCAACAAACCGATCCCGATCAACAAGTCGAGAGCGGCGCCGGCGCCGACAAGCCGCCCGGCATTTCCCGCAGCAATGGTCCCCTCCAGCACGGCGGCGGCCTGGTCGCGCTGAGCCCATCCGATCGCTCCGGAAGCAAGAAAGAAGCCGGCCAGCGTCACGACCAGGACCGGGAAGACCAGTTGCGCGCGCCCGAAAACGCGCTCCTGGAGGCTGGACGGCAGGGCCCGCAACGTTTCCTCCAGCGACTTCAGGCGCCGTCCGGTCACCTCCGTCCAAGGCCGGGGATCGCCCAGAACGTCCGCCGCCAGCACTTTGAGAGCGGTCGAGCGCAGCGGCGAGCGCCAGCCCAGCCAGCCGGCCGCGTCGGCGAGCATTGCGACGCAGACACCCATCCAGCGCGGCAGGGCGGCCTCGCAGCCCGCTGGCTCGCGCCCCACCCACAGGCGGATCGCCTCGACGACCGCGCGCAGCTCGTGCGCCTGGTCTTCCACGAGATCATAATCGTGGCGCGCGGGCGCGCCCCCGGTCAGAACGGCAAGCACCGCCGCGCCGACATCGCTCCCCGCCACGGTCTGGATGCGCGCGCCGCCCAGCACCAGCGGCTGCACCAGCGGAAATGCCGCCAGCATCCGCAACAACGTGGTTCCACCGTAGGAATTTCCGCTGATGACGAGCCCCGGCTTGAGTATCGTCCAGTCCAGCTTGCTCGCCCGCAGGGCCGCGTCTGCCGAGGCCTTGGTGCGCAGGAACGCCGTTGAGGCGCCGGGCTCTGCTCCGGGCGCGGAAATCTGCACGAACTTCTTGATGCCTGCCGCTTCACAGGCCGCGATCAGAGCGCTTATCGAGGCGTCCTGCGAGACCGCTAACCGGTCCTTGAAGCTGTCCTGCAGCGCGCCAGATGCGTTCACCACGGCGTCAATGCCTTCAAGCGAGACGGCCCAGTCCTGCGGACGTGTAAATTGGGCCAGGTCTCCCCCGAGCCACGCAATGCCTGGCGTCAGACGCTTGCCGAGCGCGACCGACCGCCCGAATCCAGCGACGTCGAGGCCGCCCTCCCGCAGCGCCCGAACGATTTCGAGGCCGACCAGCCCATAGCCGCCCAGCACGAGAACGCGCATTCCGGTCCTCCCACCAAGATCCTGGAGCGCTTGCAGGCAAACCGCCAACCGGTTCGCCGCCAGAAAACGCGGCCAGACGAGAATCCAGAGCATTTCGGCGACTCCGGGATCGCCGAGAATGCTCTAGGAGCTGCAACTCCTTGCGGCAATTGGACCCCGCCCGACTTGACTTCCCGGGCGCGCATCGTGTTTATGCGCCTTCCCAGATTCATCCCTTGTCGAGACGACGACCATGGCCAAACCGGCGACTATCAAGATCCGCCTGAACTCGTCGGCCGACACCGGCTTTTTCTACGTGACCAAGAAGAATCCGCGCACCAAGACCGAGAAGCTCGTCCTCAAGAAGTACGATCCGGTCGTTCGCAAGCACGTCGATTTCAAGGAAGGCAAGATCAAGTGAATTCAATCAACCTTCAAGGTTGATTGGGATCGGCCCGATCGGGATCGACCGAAGGTCGCTCTAGCGGTCCGGGATGCAGCACAAGGCCAGACAACAAGGTCCGGAAGCAACCGCTTCCGGACCTTTTTATGCGGCGCCGCGTCTCAGTTCGCCGTCGCCTCCGGGAGAGCATAGCCGATGACATAGCCGCCCTGATCGTCAGATGGCCGGGCGGCGCCCGCGCGCGGATAAACGAAGCCGGGATTTGGCACGAGGATGACCACGTACTGCCGGCCGTCCTTGTTCGAGACATAGGTGATCGGCGTCGAATTGGCCGTTCCTGGCGTCTTGACCGACCATTTCGTCTTTCCGGTCCGAAGATCAAGCGCCCTCATGGTCGAGTCCATCGTGCCGACCTGGAAGATCAGGCCGCCGCGCGTCGTCATGGTGCCGCCATAGATGGGCGTCCCGACATTGATGGGCAGTCCCGTGCCAATGCCGAACGGTCCCATTTCCTCGATTGTCCCGATGTTTCGGCTCCAAAGCAGCTTGTTTGTGTTGAGATCGATCACCGCGATCTTGCCATAGGGAGGCTCGAAGCACGGCAGGCCCGTCTCGATCTTGGTCAGGGGAATCGTCCAGGTCGACATGAAGGGCGACGTGTTGCCATAGCGCGCCGTTGCAGGATCCCATTCGCCCTGGGCGGTATAGGGCTTGGTCTGGGGCGGCGTCGTCTGGGGCGGCGACGGGGATGCGGCTTGAGGCGGGGGTGTCGCCGCGCGTTCCTCAACGGGAGGCCTGGGTCGGGACGCCATCATCTCTGCAATCCGCAGTTTGCGTTCTTCGGCAATTTCTGTCGGCGTTTGCATGACGATGCGGTTGCCCATCATCATGGGCTGGGCGATCAGCAGGCCGTTGTCGGCATCGACCGACACGCTTGGCCAGTTGAACCCGCCGGCATTCCCGGGGAACTGAAAGGAGCCGCCAAAAGTGGCCTTTCCGCCGACGCCGCCGCCGCCGCGCATTGGCGGCGTGAAATGGCCCTCATAGCGCATCTTCTTGTATTCGATCCGGCAGACCAGCTGATCCAGCGGCGTCAGCCCCCACATGTCCTTCTCGAGCCGGTCGGGCCGGAAACTCGGCAAGCCGGAGAAGGGTTGCGTGGGCGCGGTGTAATCGCCTTCAACCCCCCCCTGCGGCACGGGGCACTCTCCGCCGGCTGCGGCGGCCGAACCGTCCGGACAGGTGGTCGCCGGGTAAAGGGGCGTGCCGTCCCGGCGGTCGAGCAGGAAGATTTCGCCCCGTTTTGTGGGTTGAGCGAGGGCCGGAATACGCTGGCCGTCCTTGGTAATTTCGACCAGCACTGGCTGGGAAGGCGTGTCCCAGTCCCAGATGTCGTGGTGGGCTGTCTGATAGGACCACCGCATCTCGCCGGTTGCGGCGTCGAGGGCCACCGTGCTCGCCGAATAGGTCTCGTCGAACGCCCGGCGCTTGCCGCCAAAATAATCGGGGGAGGCGTTGCCCGTTGGCGCGAAGACCATATTGAGCTGCGGATCGTAGCTCATGTTGGACCAGATGTTGGGCGTGCCGCGCGTGTATTCGCCGCCTTCATCCGGCAGGCCGCGATAGCCCGGATTGCCCATATCCCAGGCCCAGACGAATGCTCCGGTCACGGCATTGTAGGCGCGCAGGACGCCCGACACATTGCCGATCTCCTGATTGTCGGTCACCCAGCCGCCGATGACGACGTTGTCGCCGGCGATCAAGGGCGTCGATGTCGGCATGTACTCACCCGGCGGATGAGGCCCCAGGCCGGATTTGAGATTCACGACGCCGTCGAACCCGAACTCGCGGCATGACTGGCCTGTCGCGGCGTCGAGCGCCAGCATGCGCGCGTCCGTCGTCACGGTCATGATCCGCCTGGCGCACTGGCCCGTCGCATCCCCCGCGCCCTCGTGATAGCTGAGCCCGCGACAGGTCCGGGCGAATGTGCTGGCGTTCTCCAGGCCCCGGGACGCCCCGGGCACCGCCGTCTTGGTGTCATGTTTCCAGCGTTCGGCGCCGGTCTGCGCATCCAGCGCGATGACGATGTTGGCCGCCGTACAGATATAGATGAGATCGCCGATCTGGAGCGGCGTCATCTTGAAATCATAGGGAACGCCCGTCCGGTATCGCCAGACCTCCTTCAGCCCGCCGACATTCTCGACAGTTAGCTGATCGACTTGCGCGAAGCGTGTGCCGCCAGCCGCATTCCCGTAGTGGCGCCAGTCGGTGACGGCAGGGCCGGCCGCGACGGCGTTCCGCGTGCCCTCTTCGACCTTGTACCCCTGGAACGCCGCCACGATGAGGAGCAGCGCGCCAGCGGCGCTCGCGCCCAGCGCCCACGACCCCCCAGTCGGCGCCGTGGTGTCGGCGTCTTTCCGCATGGCGGCGCGTGACCAGGGCGTGATGAACCAGAGACCCACGACGACGAACGCCGCCAGACGGGGCAACAGGGCGAGGATGTCCAGCCCGCCCTCATAGATCGACCACGCCACAGTCAGCAGGGTGATGACCGCCCAAAGCCGGGGTCCCCAGGCGTTGCGCAACACCACCAGCACTGCTACGGCAATGATCCCGAGACCCGTGAGGGTGTAATACCAGCTTCCCCCAAGCGCGATGAGTTCCGCGCCCCTGACCGCCAGGTAGCCGCCCACGGCGAGCAGAAACGCCGAAAATACCCACTGAATGATCCGTGCGGCCAATTTTTCCTCCCCTTTGGCCGTTATCGCCGCCAATCAGGCGGGCTCGACCTTGAGGGAATACTAGCCTTTCATTCCGGCGCGTGGAAAGCCGCCCGAGCCCGGACCCGTCTCAATTCAAGGGAATGTGACGCAGCGTCCTCATGTCCGCGTCGCGCATGACGTCAGACGAAGGCCTTCATGGGCTCGGCCTTGTGTTCACCATAGACGGTCTCTTCATCGCTTTCGATCATCCGCACCTGATAGCCCCAGAGATCGGCCAGATGCTGGAGCACGCGATCGGCGTCCTTCTCTTCCAGCGTGACGCCGTCGAGAACATGGTGCCGCAATTCCAGGCGCCGGTCACCGACGAGATCGACGTCGATGATCTGGATGTCCGGATCTCGTCGGCCCATGTCGTACTGGCGCGCCAGGGCCCGGCGCACCTCCCGATAGCCCCTCTCGTCGTGGATGGCGGCCACCTCCATCTCGTCGTCCTCGTGATCGTCAACCAGCTGGAAAAGACCCATCTTGCGAATCAGGTTGGGCGAGAGAAACTGCGAGATGCAGCTTTCGTCCCTGTAATTGGCCCAGATATCGCGCAGGGTGCCGTAGGCGTCGCCATTGCCCGCCATGTCGGGAAACCACAGCCGGTCCTCGTCCGTCGGCTGCAGCGCGATCCGCTCGATGTCCTGCATCATGCCAAACCCAAGCGCGTAGGGATTGATGCCTGAATAGCGACGGTCGTCGAAGTCCGGCTGCATCACCACACTGGTGTGCGAATGAAGGAATTCGAGGAAGGCGCCGTCGCCGATCTGTCCCTTCTCGTGAAGCCGCGTCATCGTCCGGTGATGGACGAAACAGGCGCACCCCTCGTTCATCATCTTGGTCTGGCGCTGTGGATAGAAATACTGTGCGATCAGCCTTACGATTCTCAGGATTTCGCGCTGCCAACCCGCGAGGCGCGGCGCCGTCTTCTCGAGGAAATAGAGAATGTTCTCCTCAGGCAGGCCCAACAGCTGACGCCGTCGGTCCACTTCGGTCTTCTTGCTGGACTTCTTGCCCTTTCCGGCCGGCACCGTCCGCCAGAGGTCGTTGAACAGAGCCTCGCCATGCGCTCGTCTTTCCTGTTCCCGGCGCTCCTCGGAGCGCAGGTCCATCGAGCGTTTGCCGGGATAGCGGTGGATGCCGTGGCTCTGCAGCGCGTGTGCGGCGTCGACGATGCGCTCGACGGCCTCGATCCCGTAGCGCTCCTCGCACTTGGCGATGTAGGTCTTCGCGAAAGAGAGATAGTCGGTAATCCCGCTGGCGTCCGTCCACTGTTTGAAGACATAATTGTTCTTGAAGAAATGGTTGTGACCCATCGCCGCGTGACTGAGCACGATGGCCTGCATCGTCGCTGAATTCTCTTCCATGATGTAGCAGACGCATGGGTCGGAGTTGATCACGATCTCATAGGCGAGCCCCTGCCAGCCTTTCTGATACAGCATCTGGTTGCGGGCGAAGTCCTTGCCAAACGACCAGTGCTTGTAGAACAGCGGCATGCCGACGGACGAATACGCGTCCAGCATCTGTTCGGAGGTAATCACCTCGATCTGGGTGCGGTAGGTGTCGAGACCCATTTCGCCCTCGCCGATCTCACGGACAGCGTCAAAGATGCGACCCAGCTTCTCGAAGTCCCAGTCGGTTCCGGTGTAGAGCAAGCTCGACGGCGCCGGCTCGATTGACGTTTTGGCGGCCGGGGCTTTCGAGGCGGATCGGGGTTTGGCGGCCATGCTTCAGTCAGCCTCCGCCAGCGCGCCTGAACGTTTCTCGAACAGTTCGCGAAAGACCGGATAGATGTCCCGCCGGTGGCTCACCTTGCGCATCACCATGGGGATGTCCTCGCCGACGACCAGCTTGTAGGCCCGCCAGAGCGAGGTCGCATCGCCGCCGCCGCCGCCCGGTTCGTCCGACCCGTGACCGACTTCGAGATAGGCGTAGTACTGGCACATCGGCAGGATCACCTGGCGCAGCAGGGCGACCGTGTTGGCATTGTCCATCGGCAGGTTGTCGCCATCCGACGACTGCGCTGCGTAGATGTTCCACTGGTTCGCCGGATACCTGTCCTGGACGATGCGGGCCATCTCCTCGAGGGCCGTCGACACGACCGTTCCGCCGGATTCGCGACTGTTGAAGAACGTGTCTTCATCGACTTCCCGGGCTTCGTGGGTGTGCCGGATGAACACCACATCCACCCGCTTGTAGCGGCGCCTCAGGAACAGGTAGAGCAGGCTGTAGAAACGCTTCGCCAGATCCTTCATGTGCTCGTCCATCGAGCCGGAAACGTCCATCAGGCAGAACATCACGGCGCGCGCGACGGGCCGTGGAACCTGTTCGAACCGCCGGTAGCGCACATCCAGCGGATCGATGTACGGCACCAGCCGCATCTTCCGGTTCAGCTTGTCGAGCACCGCTCTCGCGGCCGCAAGAAGCGCATCGTCGCCGGCCGCTTCGGCGGCGGCGATCGCGGCCTCGGCTTGCGCGAACTCCTCGGGCTTGGGCCGGCCGAGCGCGATCCGCCGCGACAGGCTGTTGCGCATCGTGCGGGCGACCGACAGTGCGGCGGGCGGACCTGACGATTTGTAGCCCGCGCGCACGGGCTGGGTTTCCTCGACGCCCATCACCTGCCGCTTGGCGAGATCCGGCAATTCGAGGTCTTCCAGGAAAAGATCGAGAAACTCGTCCTGCGACAGGGCGAAGCGGAACTCGTCCTCCCCCTCCCCGTCGGCGCTGGGTCCGCCCCCGCCGCCGTCTTCCTCGAGC
>Ga0163151_10000397_pt1 | contig 77826 bp, 63 predicted proteins | sample OliLakLV19MP5IB2_FD_145596 | JGI IMG/M metagenome (GOLD analysis project Ga0163151, IMG submission 145596) | Freshwater microbial mat bacterial communities from Lake Vanda, McMurdo Dry Valleys, Antarctica - Oligotrophic Lake LV.19.MP5.IB-2 | ecosystem: Environmental > Aquatic > Freshwater >... | reverse complement strand
GAAGATACGGTGACGGGAAAGTCACGCGGTTTTGGCTTCGCCGACTTCAGCCGGCCGGAAGAGGCGGCGGCGGCGGTGGATGCGCTGAATGGCGTGGACTTGGCGGGGCGCCAGTTGATGCTGAGTCTGGCGCATAGCGAAGGACCGGCGGTTCTTTTGCCGGAAAGTGGAGCCGCGAGCGGTAACTGATTCGGTAGAACCCAAAGGAGCGACAGTCATTCCCCGCTTGGGCCGCCCGGCATGAGACAATGAGGCGGTCGGATTGTCTATCATGACCGCAATGCTCAACTACTGGATGCTGTCGAGCCGAGCTCTCCTGCTGTTCGGACTGTTGCCGGTATTGGCGGGGTCGGTGGTTGGACTGCAGGGATGGCTGTGGAATCGGGACGCGGCGGCGTTCGTGGAGAATCTGCGCGGCGTTGAGGGCCGAGTCCTACTGATTACGCCGGACGCGGGCGGTCTTCTGGTCGACGTCGAGTATTTGAATGAAACAGGCGTTCCATATACGAAGCAGTTCAAGGTCGACTCCCGGCAGGAGGCTGAATTGCGAGCGGTTGGCAAGGTGAGCCTAGTCTACGATCTTCGCTATCCGCAAGTAGCTGAGCTGGGCCATGTCGTCAGCGCCAATGATGAGAAGACGATGTATATGGCCATGACGGCGGCCGGAGGATTGTTGTGCCTGATCGGCATTTTCGTAATTGCCAAGCGGGCGCTGGAGACGGCGCAAACGCTGGCTCTGTTCCGCTCGGGAACGCTGATAAAGACGGAAGTGCGAGACTCCGCGATGTCGCCAGGCAAAGCAACCGGCCGTTTCACGTATGCGTTCCGGGGGCCGAACGGACGATGGTACGAAGGAAAATCGCCGGAGATGGGCACGGGCGCGCTGAACAATTGGCCGGTGGGCCGGCGGATTCTGGTCGCCTACGACCCGGCGAATCCCCGCCAATCGGAGGTGGATGTCTTTGGAATGGTTAATGAAAAGCGGCGCGGCGAGGTCCTGGCGGCGTAAGCCTAAAGAACGAAGGCCAGCGAGGTGGAGTACTCGTTCATACGAATCCAGCCGCCGGGATTAATGAGACCGAACGGCTTCGGATTCAAAAACTGGCGGGCGTCGAAGCGTAGCAGAAATCGCTCCGAGACTCGTATTTTAAGGCCTCCGCCGTAGTTGACCCCGAACTTGGTACTGCCACCCCCACTGGTGGCCGAAGCGCCGGGTGGAACGAAGTTGGCGAAGTGGAGCCCGCCCGCGGCGAACGGCCGAATACGGGAGCCTTCTCTGGTGGGATAGAGCAGATAGTTGTAAAAGCCCTGGTGAATAGCCATGCCCGTTTGGGAGGTAGATCCCTCCCCGTTCTGGACCAGTTGGGTCCGGTTGTAGGCGTAGCCGGTCTCGTGGCCGGTGAAGTCGCCCGAGTTAAGGGTCATGCGCATGACGATGCGAAAGCCGCCCTTCAGGCTATAGTCGTCCCGAAGCGGGGAGGAGGCGTTGAGTTTGCCCAACCCGGCGTTAGTGAGGCGGGATACGCCGCCGCCAACCGCCATTTCGAGCGCTTGGCTCCAGGCGGGGACGGCAAGCAGGAGAAAAAAAATTCGGATCATAAGGGGGGAGTCTTTCCCAGGACGATAACGACGTGAACGGCGCCGGGACCGTGAACGCCGCGCACCAGGATCTGTTCAATATCTCCGGTGCGGCTGGGGCCGGTGATGAGAACCATCGCGCTGGAATCGCTGTCGACGGGCCGGGGAGTCATGGAGAGCATCTCATCGAGATTAGTAAGCAACCGGTCCAGCGGCACGACGGCGATGTGAACTGGCGGGAGGAGCGAGAGAAGCCGGGGCTCCTGTGGACATGCGCGGAGGACAATCGTTCCAGTTTCGGCCAGCAAACAGTAGGCGCTCGTAATTCCGACGCCGGCGGTGGCGCAAGTGTTACGCAAATCCTCCGGGTTGGCGGTTACGCCGGGGATGTTCGGAATGCCGCAGGCCTGAAGGAAGGGGTGATCGGAGGCGACGGCGGACTGGCCGTCGAGCAGCTTTTCGACCGCGTTGCCGGCGGCAGCCGCATCGGGGACGACCGTCAGTGTCCCATTCAGTTGCGCCCGAAAGAGCGTGAGCTTGGCGTCGGCGGTTTCATAGCGGACGCGGAGCAGCGGCTCCGGCGGGGGCAGGGGTTTCTGTCCGAGTTTACGGCCGAGGGCGTTGCGGACCCGTTCGAGGATGGCTTCGCGGGAATCCATGGCTACTTCTTTCGCTGCTTCCAGAGGTCGCGAAAGGACTTCGGCGGGGCCGCGGGGAGATCGCGTTCGCTGCGCCAAGCGGCCAACGGGCCAATGTTGAAACCCATCAGCGCGCGACCGATTTTCGCGGCCAGCGCGTACATGCCGGGCCGTTGCATTAGCCAAGCCCAGATCCGGAAGTAGCGGCGATCCTCCGGATTGGCCTGAACTATCTCCTTGCGCAGCTTCAGGAGCAGGCTGGGAATATCGATCTTGACGGGACAGACCTCCGCGCAAGCGCCGCAGAGACTGGAGGCGAATGGCAGCCACGGATCTTTCTCCACGCCCTGAAACTGCGGCGTGATCACTTTACCGATCGGGCCGGAATAGACCCACGGATAATTGTGGCCGCCAATTTTCCGGTAAACAGGGCAGGCGTTGAGGCAAGCGCCGCACCGGATACATTGCAGCGATTCCCGCATTTCGGGATCCGCGAGCAGCTTGGTGCGGCCGGCGTCGAGAAGGATGACGTAGAACTCTTCGGGACCGTCGAGTTCGCCATTGCGGCGGGGACCGGACACAATGGAGGTGTAACTGGTGAGCGGCTGGCCGGTCGCGCTGCGGCCCAGTAGATCGAGGAATACGGGGAGGTCCCGCGCCCGCGGGATCAGCTTTTCAAGGCCGGCGACGGTTACGTGGATTTTTGGCGCCGAAAGGGTCAGCCGGGCGTTGCCTTCGTTTTCGACGATCACCACGCCGCCGGAATCGGCGAGCAGAAAGTTAGCGCCGGTGATGCCGATACCGGCATTGAGGAACTTTTCGCGAAGAACGCGGCGCGCCGTCATCGCCTGATTTTCAATAACGGTGTCGTGTTCGATGCCCAGCTTTTCGTTAAAAACTTTGGCGACGTCGTGGCGCGTCATATGAATGGCTGGCGCGAGGATGTGGAAGGGACGTTGCCCGGCGAGTTGAAGAATGTATTCGCCTAGATCGGTCTCAACGGTTTCCAGCTCATGCTGAGCGAGGCGATCGTTAAGATGGATTTCCTCGGTGGTCATCGACTTCGATTTGACGATCAGATTCGCCTCGCGGTCCTTGGCGAGTTGAATGATGAAATCGGCCGCTTCCTCGCCCGTCGAGGCCCAGATCACTTTTCCGCCATTGTCGTTGACGGCGTGTTCAAGTTGGAGCAGGTAAACGTCGAGGAAGGCCAGCGTGTGCCGCTTGATGGCGGCGGCGCGGGTCCGTAGATCCTGGTACTCGGGAAATCGATCGGGCGCAACCGCTTTGCTTCGATGGTTTTTAAGGCGGCCGGTGTTGCTGTAGATGGCCAGTTGCAGATTAGCGTTGGCGAGCGTTTGGCGAATGGCGGAATCGGGGGCGCTCATGGGGATCTTAACCGCGGGACGCGAGGACTTCGGCGAGGTGTAGGGTTTCGATTTTGTGGCCGCCGCGGGAGAGCGAGCCGCGGAGTTGCATCAGGCAACTGGAGTCGAGCGAGACCACATGGGTGGCGCCGGTCTCTAGTATCGAGTCGACCTTTGTCCTCGCCATCGCTCCGGAAATTTGGGCGAACTTTACCGAGAACGTACCGCCGAAACCGCAGCACTCCTCGGCGGCTTCCATCTCGATGAGTTCAAGATCCTTCACTTGACCCAGCAGGCGGCGTGGCGCGTCTTTGAGTCCAAGTTCGCGGAGCGCGTGGCAGGAGTCGTGATAGGTGACTTTGTGCGGGAAGCGGGCGGCAAGCGCGTCGAGATTAGGGAGGCCGAGCAGGAACTGGGAAAATTCGAAGACCTTGGGGGTTAACGCGCGGATGCGTTCGAGAGCTTGACCATCGCGCGCGAAAAGGTCTGTGTAGTGATGCGTGATCATGGCCGTGCAACTGCCGGAGGGAACGACAATCGTTTCGGCATCGGCGAAAGTGTCGATAAAGTGCCTGGCGACGGCGCGGGCTTCCTTTTGATAACCGCTGTTGAAAGCGGGCTGGGCGCAACAGGTCTGAGCGTCGCGAAACTCTACCTCAAATCCGAGACGTTCAAGGACGTCCACCATAGCCATACCGGCGTTGGGGAAGAGTTGGTCGACGATACAGGTAACAAAAATCGCGGCACGGCGCGGCATGACTCCCGATTGTAGCACCGGGAATGCGTACCGGTTTCGGGATTTCGGGCCGAGAACGCATTGTGAAGCAATCTATCTCCATCGTACCTTCCGGGGCGGTTGGGAACCGCGGCTGAATAGATCCCGCCCCGGGCCCTTCAGCTTTCGTCGCGGCAATTGTCTAACACGCCGCGCACGGCTTGTCCGAGTTGCATAAACTCTTCCAAACTCGCCGTTTTAAGAAAGTAAAGTTCCACGCCAAGCTGACTTACCCGTTCTCTATCCCCCCGGTAGTCCGAAGAAGTCATAACAATAACTGGCACTTTGGAACACACATCAACTTGCCGCAGCCGCCGAAGAACCTCCGCGCCATCGAGCCGGGGAAGATTGAGGTCGAGGAGAAAGAGATCGGGGCAGGCCGCGGCGCCGCTTTCAACATCATCCAGAAAACGAACCGCCATCTCTCCGTCGGAGAAGACGCGCAACTGAAAATCGAGCCCCTCCTCCGTTAGGGCCGAGCGCACGAAGAAGACATCGGCCGGGTTATCCTCGGCGAGTACGATGAGGAGCGGCGAATCCACCTAGTCGCCTTCCCCGGCCGGAAGAGTAAAACAGAAAGTGGCTCCCTGGCCGACGGTGGACTCCACCCATATCCGGCCGCCGTAGCTTTCGACGATTCTTTGGGAAATAGCGAGTCCGATGCCGGCGCCCCCGTATTTTCCACCGCTGGGATGAAGGCGTTTGAAAACGCCAAAAATGTGGTCCTTGTACTCGGGGGGAATCCCCATGCCGTTGTCGGACACAGAAAAGCACCACTGCCGATCAAGGCGCCGGGCGGTCACATGGATGCGCGGCGTTTCGCCGTCGCGTCGAAACTTCAGGGCATTTCCGATGAGATTCTGCAGGATCTGACGTAAGTGAATATCCCTCACTTGCACCGTAGGCAGCGCGTCGGAGCTAATCCGCGCGCCCGCCTCCTCCATAGCCAGATTTAGGTCCTTCCGCACTTCGTCGAAGATTTGCGCGGCGTCCACATTGCTTTCCGGCGCCTGGTTGGAATCGGGGATCTGGATATAATCCAGAAGGCCCGCCACCAGCGCGCGCATCCGTTGCGCTCCCTCCACGATCAGCCGCATATACTCGCCGGCGTCTCCTGTGAGCGCCGGACCATGTTGCCGCTGGAGGAGTTGCGTGTAGATGGCCACCGTTCGAAGCGGTTCCTGCAAATCGTGAGACGCCGCGAACGCGAATTGCTCAAGGACCGCATTGGCGCGGCGAAGATCCGTTTCCGTGCGCTTCTGCTCGTCGATATCGGTGCAAGTCCCAATCCATTTAACCACCCCGCCATCGTTTCCGCGAAGGGAAATCGCACGGCCGAGGAACCACTTGTACTGGTTTGATCGACTATCCCACAGACGGTACTCCAATCGAAACGAATCGCCGCTCGTCAGCGACGCGTTCCAATGGTCAACCCAGTTTTTCCTGTCATCGCAATGAATGATCGGATCCCACCCGGCCGGGTCGCCATTATTGCCGGGCGTGAAGCCTGTAAACTCCTGCCATCGCGCGTTGAAGTAGTCGAAATAGCCGTCTCCGCGAGCGGTCCAGACCATCTGCGGCATGGAATCGGCGAGTTGGCGAAAACGCTCCTCGCTTTCGCGTAACTGTTCCTGCGCCCGCTCGCGGTCCGTGACGTCGAGGTTCGTGAGGAAGCTTCTAACCGGGTTGCCGGCGGGATCGTACTCGACGAAACATTGGCTTTCAATCCAGCGCTCCATTCCGTCGTCGCCGAGAACGCGGTAGTCCAGCTTGGCGTTGGATTTGCTGCCGCCAAACTGGCTTAGTGCGATCGCCACCCGCTCGCGATCCTGCGGCGCGACGTGCCAGACCAAATGCCCTGTGCCATTGTCAAAATCGGGGCTCTCGGCAGCCGCCGTTGTGTGGCCCATTACGGCCGCGAAGTTTTCAGCTTTTCGGACCTCGCGCTTTAGGAAGTCCGTCTCCACATAAGTCAGCCGCGCCGCGTCGGCGGCTTGGCGAAGCCTCAATTCTTTCTCGCGCAGAGCCTCGGTCCGCTCAAGCACGCGTTGCTCGAGCGTCTCATTCAACTCGAAGAGTTGCGCCTGGATTTGGCGGCGCTCCTCTACTTCCTTTACCAATTCACCGTTAAGCCGAATGAATTCGAGATTTCTGCGATACAGATCGACAAAGGCCGACACTTTCGAACGAAGAATGGCGGCGTTAACGGGCTTGTGAAGAAAATCGACCGCGCCGCTCCCGTAGCCTGCTAACACATGCTCATCCTCGTTGTAATAAGCAGTGAGAAATATGATCGGCACATGAGCGGTTTTCTTACGCTCCTTAATTACTTGAGCCAGCTCGAACCCCGTCAGGCCAGGCATCTGGATATCCAGAATAAGCAGGGCGAATTCCTCGGCGATGAGGGCCAGCAACGCTTCGTCGCCGGACGTAGCGCGCACGACGCGATAGCCAGGATTATGCAGGATGGTTTCCAGGACGGTGAGATTCTTCGGTTCGTCGTCGACGATCAGGATGTTGATCGGGACATCGTCCTGCGTGGAATTTGGTGTTTCGCAGGCAGTGATACCGGGAACAGCCGGCGTTACGGGAACCGCATCTGCCGCCGGGGCCGTGGCGCCGGCCTTCACCGGAACAACCAGACTCGCATCAGCGAGAGGAGTTGATCGGTATTCACCGGCTTCGCGATGTAGTCGCTGGCGCCGGCGTTCAAGCACTTCTCGCGGTCGCCTTTCATGGCTTTCGCGGTCAGGGCGATAATGGGCAGGATCCGGAATTCGGGTGATTTACGGATTTCGCGCATCGTCTCGTACCCATCCATATTGGGCATCATGATGTCCATGAGCACGATGCTGATGCCGGGTGTGCCGCGGATGATATCGATGGCCTTCTGCCCGCTGGTCACACTGATGACATCCATCTCATGGTTTTCGAGCAGAGACGTAAGGGCGAAAATATTACGCGCATCATCATCGACAACCAGGATTTTCCGGCCGCGGAGAACTTCGTTCGATCCATGCAGCCGCTCGAGCATGCGCTGCTTCGCCGGCGGTAGATCGGTGACGACGCGGTGAAGGAATAGGGCGGTCTCATCAAGCAAACGCTCCGGAGACTGGACGTCCTTCAAAACGATGCTCTTGGCCATCGCCTTCAGGCGCGTTTGCTCCGCCCCCGTCAGATCCTTGCCAGTGAAGACGACGACGGGCACGGCGGCCAGAGACGGTTCCGCATGCATTCTTTCCAGCAGTTCGAAGCCGGTCATATCTGGCAGGCGCAGGTCGAGCACTACACAATCGAAGATCTTGTCGAGCATGGCCTCCAGCGCTTCCTCGCCCGAGGAGACCGCCGCCACCTCGATATCGCCGTCACCGAGCAACTCGATAATCGACTGGCGTTCTATCTCGTTATCCTCGACGATAAGCAACCGTTTGGTGCGCGGCGCGGTGAAATCCTTAATGCGATCAAGCGCGGTTTCAAGGCCGGCGGTAGTGGGCGCCTTAACGAGATAAGAGAACGCGCCGTGCGCCAGACCATGATGCCGTTCTTCTTCCAGGGTGAGAATCTGCACGGGAATGTGGCGCAACGCCGGATCGAGCTTGAGCTGGTTCAAAACGGTCCACCCGAGCATGTCGGGTAGAAAGATGTCCAAGGAAATGCCCGAGGGGCGGAACTGCCGGGCTAGAGACAGGCCAAGCCCGCCACGCAATGCGACGATGCCCTTGAAGCCCTTATCGCGACCCAAGCCCAGAAGGATGCGAGCGTAGTGCGGGTCGTCCTCAATGATAAGCAGAGACAGGTCGCCCGGCCGTATCGAGTCACGATCGTCCTCAATCTGCTCCTCACGCGGGCTTGGCAAAACAGTAAGCGAGTGTTCTCTGTTACTCGTTCCGAAATTGGACTTAAAGGGAATGGTTCTGGAACTGTTGGGGCCGGCGTGGTGCAGCGGCAGGTACAGGGTGAACGTACTGCCGGCCCCGTGGACGCTGCCGAGCCTGATCTCCCCGCCGAGCAGCACCGCCAACTCGCGGCTGATGGCCAGCCCCAGTCCGGTACCGCCGTACTTACGGGATGTTCCGGCATCGGCCTGCTGGAAGGCTTCAAAGATAAGGCGTTGCTTCTCCGGCGCGACGCCGATCCCGGTGTCAGTCACTGCGAAAGCCACGACTTGGGGAGACTGGCTGAGCACAGGGTGATCCGGACTCCAGCCGTGGCTCGCGAAACCTACGCGAACCTCCACTTTTCCATGGGTGGTGAACTTAACCGCATTGGAGAGCAGATTTTTGAGAATCTGCTGGAGACGCTTGGGGTCGCTCTCCATGGAGCGCGGCAGTTCCTCGCTGAAGTTGATATGGAGCGGGAGGTTTTTGGCTTCGGCTACGTGCCGGAAGTTTCGATCGATAGTCTCGCGCAATCCCTGGAAACCGATGTCCTCGACATCGACGCTGACGGTGCCGGACTCAATTTTCGAGAGATCGAGAATGTCGTTGATGAGGTTAAGCAGATCGGAGCCGGAAGAGTTGATGTTCCGGGAAAACTCCACCTGTTTCGAGGTAAGGTTGCTCGCGGAGTTTTCCGCCAGTTGCTGGCTGAGAATCAGGATGGAGTTCAGCGGCGTGCGCAACTCGTGGGACATGTTCGCCAGGAACTCGGACTTGTACTTGGAGGTGAGCGCCAGTTCCGCCGCCTTCTCTTCCAGTGCGTGGCGCGCCTGCTCCACTTCGCTGTTCTTGCGCTCCACCTCGGCGTTCTGCTCGGCCAGCAGCCGCGCCTTTGTGCCCAGCTCTTCGTTGGTCTGTTGCAGTTCGCTTTGGCGGGATTGCAGTTCAACGGTCAACTGCTGCGATTGCGTCAGCAAGCCTTCCGTGCGCATCGTCGCTTCAATGGTATTGAACACGGCGCCGATGCTCTGGGTAAGGAGATCGAGGAAGGCCAGCGGGCCGGCGCCGAAGTTCTGAAGGGTGGCAAGTTCGATGACCGCCTTTGTCTGGCCCTCGAAAAGAACAGGCAGCACGATGATACTCAGATTGGGCGCGCTGCCCAGGCTGGAGGCAATTTTGATGAAGTCCGCCGGAACGTCAGTGAGCAGAATGCGCTTCTTCTCGACGGCGCATTGGCCGACGAGACCTTCACCGAGCCGAATCCTTGTCGAGGGCCCAATCTCGCCGTCGTGGGCGTAACTGGAAAGCAGCTTGAGCTGCGGCGCATCGGTGCTGCCGGAGAGGTGGTAAATCGCGCCCTGGTGTGCTCTGACGAGCGGAGCCAACTCGGCGAGGAGCATCTGGCCAACGGTGCTCAACTCGCGCTCGCCCTGCAGCATACCGGTGAATTTCGCGAGATTTGTCTTCACCCAATCCTGCTCGCGATTGCTCTCCGTGGTTTCGCGGAGATTCGAGATCATCGTGTTGATGTTGTCTTTCATCTCGGCCACCTCGCCGCGAGTCTCTACTTGAATCGACCGCGTCAGGTCGCCTTTGGTGACGGCGGTGGCCACCTCGGCAATCGCGCGAACCTGGGTGGTGAGGTTAGCCGCCAGCAGGTTGACGTTGCCGGTGAGATCCTTCCAGGTGCCGGCGGCGCCGGGCACGTTCGCCTGCCCGCCGAGACGCCCATCGACGCCGACTTCGCGGGCGACATTTGTTACCTGATCGGCGAACGTCGCCAGCGTCACGGTCATGTTGTTGATGGTGTCGGCCAGCGCGGCCACTTCGCCTTTCGCCTGCACAGTGAGGCGCTGCGTGAGATTACCGTTGGCCACGGCGGTCACCACTTTGACGATGCCGCGAACCTGCTCCGTGAGGTTCGAAGCCATGAAATTGACGTTATCGGTGAGATCCTTCCAAGTGCCGCCCACACCGGGCACCACGGCTTGGCCGCCCAGCTTGCCTTCGGTGCCTACTTCGCGGGCCACGCGCGTCACTTCGCCAGCGAACGAATTCAGCTGATCCACCATGGTGTTGATGGTGTTTTTCAGCTCCAGAATTTCGCCCTTCACATCGGCGGTAATTTTGCGGTTCAAGTCGCCGCGGGCAACCGCGGTGGTGACTTCGGCGATGTTGCGGACCTGGGCGGTAAGGTTGGCGCCCATGGTGTTGACCGAGTCGGTAAGATCCTTCCACGTCCCCGCCACTCCGGGCACCACCGCCTGCCCGCCAAGCCGTCCTTCCGTGCCCACCTCGCGCGCCACGCGGGTAACTTCTGAAGCGAAGGAGCGCAACTGTTCCACCATCGTGTTGATGGTTTCCTTCAACTGCAGAATCTCGCCGCGGACATCGGCGGTGATTTTCTTGGAGAGATCCCCATTGGCTACGGCGATCGTGATTTCGGCGATGTTGCGAACCTGACCGGTAAGGTTAGACGCCATGGAGTTCACGTTATCGGTGAGATCCTTCCACGTGCCGGCCACGCCGGGAACGGCCGCCTGCCCACCGAGCTTGCCTTCCGTGCCGACTTCGCGGGCCACGCGGGTCACTTCCGACGCGAAAGCCGACAACTGCTCAACCATCGTATTCATGGTTTCTTTAAGCTGCAGAATCTCGCCGTTCACATCCACTGTGATCTTCCGGCTCAAGTCGCCGCGCGCGATGGCGGTGGCGACGTCGGCAATGTTGCGGACCTGACCGGTGAGATTGGACGCCATCGAATTGACGTTGTCGGTGAGATCCTTCCAGGTGCCGGCGACACCGGGGACGCGCGCCTGCCCCCCCAGTTTGCCGTCCGTGCCCACCTCGCGGGCCACGCGGCTGACTTCCGCCGCGAAGCCGTTGAGTTGATCGACCATCGTGTTGATCGTATTTTTGAGGGCCAAAATCTCGCCCTTCACTTCGACCGTGATCTTTTTGGAGAGATCGCCGTTGGCGACGGCGATCGTCACTTCGGCGATGTTTCGAACCTGCCCGGTAAGGTTCGAAGCCATCGAGTTCACGTTCTCCGTAAGATCCTTCCAGGTGCCGGCCACACCCTCCACCGTCGCCTGGCCGCCCAGCTTGCCTTCGGTGCCGACTTCGCGCGCCACGCGGGTCACTTCCGACGCGAAGCCGTTTAGCTGATCCACCATCGTATTCAGGGTGTTTTTCAGCGCCAGGATTTCGCCTTTCACTTCGACGGTAATCTTCGAGGATAGATCGCCCTTGGCGATAGCCGTCGCCACGTCGGCGATGTTACGCACTTGGCCCGTAAGATTCGAGGCCATGAAGTTGACGTTGTCGGTGAGATCCTTCCAGGTACCGGCCACACCGGGGACTTGCGCCTGGCCGCCGAGTTCCCCTTCCGTACCCACTTCGCGGGCCACGCGGCTGACCTCGCCGGCGAACGCGTTCAACTGATCGACCATCGTATTGATGGTGTTTTTCAACTCGAGGATCTCGCCCTTAACCTCGACGGTAATCTTACGGCTCAAGTCGCCGCGGGCGACCGCAGTGGTCACGTCGGCAATGTTGCGAACCTGGGATGTGAGGTTGTTCGCCATGGAATTGACGTTATCCGTCAAATCCTTCCATGTTCCGGCCACGTCCCGCACCTGCGCCTGGCCGCCCAGTTTCCCTTCCGTACCCACTTCGCGGGCCACGCGGGAGACTTCGGAGGCGAAAGCGTTCAACTGGTCCACCATGGTATTCAGGGTGTTTTTGAGCTCCAGGATTTCGCCCTTGACATCGACCGTGATCTTCTTCGACAAATCGCCATTCGCGACGGCGGTCGCCACGTTGGCGATGTTGCGGACCTGGCCCGTCAGGTTCGAGGCCATCGAGTTCACGTTGTCGGTGAGATCCTTCCAGGTACCGGCGACACCGGGCACCTGCGCCTGGCCACCGAGTTTGCCTTCCGTGCCCACTTCGCGCGCGACGCGGCTGACCTCGCCGGCGAAGCCGTTGAGCTGATCGACCATCGTATTGATGGTGTTCTTGAGCTCCAGAATCTCGCCGCGCACATCGACGGTGATCTTCTTGGAAAGATCGCCGTTGGCGACCGCGGTGGTCACCTCGGCAATATTGCGGACTTGCGAGGTGAGGTTCGTGGCCATGGCGTTCACCGAATCGGTGAGATCCTTCCACGTACCCGCCACGCCGCGGACCTCGGCCTGTCCGCCCAACTCGCCTTCCGTGCCTACTTCGCGAGCGACGCGGGTGACTTCCGAGGCAAAGCCGTTGAGCTGAACCACCATCGTGTTGATGGTGTTCTTCAATTCCAGAATTTCACCCTTCACATCGACCGTGATCTTCTTCGACAAGTCGCCATTGGCGACGGCGGTGGTGACTTCGGCAATATTGCGCACCTGGCCGGTCAGATTGGACGCCATGAAATTGACGTTGTCGGTGAGATCCTTCCAGGTTCCGGCCACGCCGGGCACTTGCGCCTGGCCCCCGAGCTTGCCTTCGGTTCCCACTTCGCGCGCCACGCGGGTCACTTCCGACGCGAAGCCGTTTAGCTGATCCACCATCGTATTCATGGTGTTTTTCAGCGCCAGGATTTCGCCTTTCACTTCGACGGTGATTTTGGAGGAGAGGTCGCCTCTGGCGATGGCCGCCGCCACGTCGGCGATGTTGCGGACCTGGCCGGTGAGGTTCGAGGCCATCGAATTCACCGAGTCGGTGAGATCCTTCCAAGTGCCGCCCACGCCGGGCACCATGGCCTGGCCGCCCAGTTTCCCCTCCGTGCCGACTTCACGGGCAACACGGGTTACTTCCGAAGAGAAGCCATTGAGCTGATCCACCATCGTGTTGATGGTTTCCTTCAACTCCAGAATTTCGCCTTTCACATCGACGGTGATCTTGCGCGATAAGTCGCCGCGGGCCACGGCGGTGGTGACGGTGGCGATGTTGCGGACCTGCGCCGTAAGGTTGGTGGCCATGGCGTTCACGGAGTCCGTGAGATCCTTCCACGTTCCCGCAACGCCGGGTACGACGGCCTGGCCGCCGAGACGGCCATCGGTTCCCACTTCTCGCGCCACTCGCGTAACTTCGGAGGCGAAGGAACGCAGTTGATCCACCATTGTGTTGATGGCCTCCTTCAACTGCAATATCTCGCCGCGAACGTCCACGGTGATCTTCTTGGACAAGTCGCCGTTAGCGACAGCGATCGTCACGTCGGCAATGTTGCGGACCTGGGCCGTCAGGTTACCGGCCATCTGGTTGACCGAGTCGGTAAGATCCTTCCATACGCCGGACACGCCGGGAACCTGTGCCTGGCCGCCAAGCTTACCCTCCGTCCCGACTTCCCGCGCCACGCGAGTCACTTCCGACGTGAAGACCGAAAGTTGCTCGATCATGGTATTGACGAGCTTGGCCGACCGCAGAAATTCGCCTTTCAGCGGGCGCCCGTCCACTTCCAGGTCCATGGACTGGCCGAGGTCGCCCTTGGCTACAGCGCCGATCGTGCGGGCGATATCGGTGGTCGGGCGGACCAGATCGTCGATGAGCGTATTTATGGACTCGGCATCGGTGGCCCAACCGCCCACCGATCCGGACAGGGTCATACGCTGCTTGAGCCGCCCTTCTTTTCCAACGCTATTGCTTAGCCGCGTAAACTCGTCGGAGATTCGCTCCTTTCGAGCGATGACCTGATTGAAAGCATCCGCTATCAGTGCATCCGCGCCGGTCCAGTCCTCGGGTAAACGCGCTGAGAAATCTCCATCGCGGAAAGCGACGATCACTTTCAGAATCAACCGGGAGCGCGCCTCGCCGGAAGCCTGCGCTGACGAGCCAAGCGCCGTTGCGCTCGAGTTCCCGCCATTGCTCCGCACAACCGCTTTCAGCTTCTTGCGAGGGCCTGGAACAACTATTTCATTCATGGACATGGATTTCCCTTAACGCCGCCACATGCATCGTTCGACGGCGTTTCTCTGGAGATTAGTATAGAGCAATCGGGAGTTTCAGCACTTCCGGAATCAAGGGGACCGTTTCCGTCAGAAAGTGCCGATGGGCCGGGTTCGCGGAAGGTGTTAAGCCTTCTGCCTCCGGTTCCCGCGGGTATTCGAGCGATGAAGAGACTACAATAAAGGTGTGCTGCGCCGATATCTAATCTTTTTCCCCGCCGTTGCCGTTTGGGCCGCGGAAACGGGCGCGAACGCCTTGCGCGGACGCCTGTTGCCAGGCGAGCCGCCAACGGTGGAAACGACCGCCGGGGTGGTTCCGGTGGACGGCGATGAGCAGGTGCGGGAGGTGCTGCGGGATAAACGCGTGATCGGCAGCGAGTTCGAAGTGGTGGGCCGGAAGGATGCGAATGGCGTTTTTCAGGCCGCGCCGATTCATGAAAATCCGCTGTTTGTGCATAAGGGGGGAAAGCGCCTTTATGTGACATACTGGTGCGACATCTGCGCCATCCGCACGCGCGCCCCGGGCATTTGCTGGTGCTGCCAGGAAGACACCGCACTCGACCTTCGGGACCGTAAAGACTAGTGAAACTCTGTACTGCCCTTCTCGCTATGACTGCCCTTACGCAAGCCGCCCAGTATGAGGCGCGCACAAGTTCCGACGACGGCATTGGAACGCTGACGCTACGCGACAACGCGAGCGATGTGACGGTATCGATAGTCCCGTCGCTCGGGAACAATTCGTACCGCATGATGGTGAAGGGCAAAGACGTTTTCTGGTCGCCGTACCAGAAGCTATCGGAGTTTAAAGCCAAGCCCACGCTGCTCGGGAATCCGTTCCTGGCGCCGTGGGCAAACCGTTTAGACCAGCACGCTTTTTTTGCCAACGGCAGGAAGTACGTCTTAAATCCGGAGCTAAAGAATTACCGGTCCGACGGGAATCAATTGCCGATTCATGGCCTGCTGAACTTCAGTTCGCACTGGAAGATGATCGGCATCGGGGCCGATGAGAAAAGCGCGTGGGTGACCAGCCGGCTCGAGTTTTTCCGGCTTCCGGAATACATGGCGCAATTCCCGTTCGCACATACGATCGACATGACATATCGTTTGGCGAACGGCGTCTTGGAAGTGGAAACGGAAGTCACTAATCTCTCCTTTGACAAGATGCCGTTGATCATTGGCTACCATCCGTATTTCCGCGTCCATGACGCTCCGCGAGCGGAGTGGAAAGTCACGCTGCCGGCGAAGTTGCGGGTGACATTAAACGGCAAGTTGACGCCGACGGGTGAGACGACGCCGAACCCATACGGCGATCCGCACGTACTGGCCGCCACGCAATTGGACGACGTATTCACGGGCCTGGTGCGTGATTCCAAGGGCCTTGCGGAGTTTTCCGTGCAGGGCAGGCTACAAAAAATCTCCGTAATTTACGGGCCGAAGTTTCCCGTGGCGGTCGTCTATGCGCCCATGGGATCAAACCGCGACTTCATCTGTTTTGAACCGATGACGGGCGTGACGAATGCCATGAATCTGGCGCATGAAGGCAAGTACAAAGAGTTGCAGACGATTGCGCCCGGCGGGGTTTGGAAAGAAAGCTACTGGATAAAGGCGACGGGGTTCTAGCTTAGAAACCTCAGCCCTTCTTCGCGGCTGGCGTTGCCTTCTTCACGGCCGGTGTTGCCTTCTTCATCGCCGGAGCCGGTGGCTTGGGGGCGTTGGGATCGGCATAACGGGTGATTACGACGCGGCTCATTTTGACAGCGACATTCGGTTTGTTGCCCGGCCCCTGCGGAAGGCGGGCGATCGTTGCGACCAGTTCCTGGCCCTCAATGACTTGACCAAAAATAGTATGGCGGCCGTTGAGATGGCCGGGTGTGCCTTCCGTGATAAAGAACTGGCTTGACCCCGTGCCGGGACCCGCATTGGCCATCGCCACACGACCTGGAATGTCGAAGCGCAATGACGGATGGAACTCATCGGCAATCGCGTCCGTGCCTCCCGTTCCATTGCCCTGCGGGTCACCGCCCTGAATCATAAAATCAGGAATCACGCGGTGGAAAGTAAGTCCGTTGAAGAGGGGCGCCTTGACGCGGGTACCCGTCCTCGGGTTCATCCATTCCTTGCGGCCTTGGGCGAGGTCGACGAAATTCTTCACCGTGATTGGCGATTCCTTTTCGTAAAACTTGAAGACAATGTTGCCAATGGGCGCGGTGCCGTGGGTGATAGACAGCGTGGCGTAGAGTCCCGGCTCGCGCACCGGTTTCGGCGGGGCAACAGGCGGGCGGGCGACAGCCGGCTTAATCACGGCAGGCTTCGCCGGAACAGCTTTCGGCGCGGCTGGCTTCGCCGGAACAGCTTTCGGCGCGGCGGGCTTCGCGGCGGCGGGCTTCGGCGGAACCGCCGGAGGCTGGGCGATTGCGGCGAAAGCAAATAGCGTAGTTGTAAGGAATGAGCGTGCAAGCATCGTCTTCTAGAATAACAAGGCGCGCGGATATCCTCGCGGGACGCCGGGATTAACCCGTTACTGGGCCATAGCCGGCGTCCTGCGAGACTCGGGGGAGAGTGGCGGAACCTGATTGTGCGGATGGAATTTAACCGAAACGATTTTGGACACGCCTGGCTCTTCCATCGTCACTCCGTACAGCGTTTGTGCCGCCTCCATCGTGCGCTTAGCATGCGTGATCACGATGAATTGCGTCTCCGACGCCATTTCTTTTAACAGCCGGGCGAGCCTGCCGGTGTTGGCTTCGTCGAGCGGCGCATCCACTTCGTCCAAGATGCAGAATGGGCTGGGCTGATACTTGAAAATTGCCATCAACAGCGCCATCGCCGTCAGCGATTTTTCACCGCCGGAAAGCAACAGCACATTCTGCAGCCGCTTGCCCGGAGGCGAGGCGATCATCTCAATGCCGCACTCGCCAATGTTCGTTTCATCGGTAAGCCGCATCTCCGCGTGGCCGCCGCCAAAGAGCGTCTTGAAGATCTCCTTGAACTGTGCGTTGACAGCCTCAAACGCTTCCGCGAAACGCTTCCGCGATTCAACGTCGATCTCCTGAATCGCCTTCTCCGTGTCGCGAATGGAATCCAGCAGATCCTGCCGCTGCGTGTTCAGAAAGTTGAAGCGAAGCTCCGATTCGGTGTACTCTTCCAGCGCCTGCGGGTTCACGGCGCCCAGCGCTTCAATCCGCCCGCGCACTTCCATGTACTTCGCGTCGAGTTCGCTCAACGCCAGTTCATCAAGTTCCGGATCGTCGTCCCTCACCAGTTCGCTCGCCAACGAACCCAAGTCTTTCCGTGCGTTTTCGTCGAGATGCTTCAAATCGGACTGCAACTGCACGAGATGAATTTCGATGTGCGTACGGCGATCCTGCGCTTCCTGAACGGCGACGCGATGGGCTTTCAACGCCTCATCGAGCCCCGCAAGTTGCCCGCGCATTTCGTGATCCGTCTGCGCGGCCACTTGCACCAGCCCTTGCAGCCGCAGGATTTCCTCCTGCAGCAGATTGACCGTCGCGTCCAGTTCCATGTTGTCGTTCAACAGCCGCGTACGATCCAGACCGAGCCGTTCCAGTTCCGCCGCGATCGCGCCGCGACGCCGCGTCAATTCACCAATCTGCGCTTCCAGACGCTGGCGGGCGGCCGCCTCACTGCGCTGCCGCTCGTCCAGGGAGGCCAATTGCACTCGCAGAACCGAATGCTCCTCCGACACTCGCTGGACTGACTCCCGCAGCAGATCGAGTTCGCCGCGGCCGCTCTCCAATTCCTTCTCTTTCAGGAAGCGTGCTTCTTCCTTCTCTGCGTGCAGACGTTGCTTTTCATCCTTCTGCCCGGCTGATCGCTGAGCCTCCCGGTGAAGCCGTTCCAACTCCAGCCGCGCGGTGGAAAGGCGGGAATTAGACCGATTGGTCTCCTCGCCCATCCGCCGCATTTCATGGTCCAGCGCCAACGCTTCCTTTTCTTCGCGCTGCTGCTGCTGACGAACTTTTTCCTGCTCCTCGCTCAGCATTTGAATGGCGTGTTCCAACTCGCCGATCTGGTGCTCCGTTCCCTCAAACGCGCGCTGCTTCGCGGTAACAATGCCGGTCAATTCGCGCAATTCGCGCTTCAGTCCCAGCGGGCCGGAACCGGTCTTGCGCCCGCCGCTGACGGCGTGGCCGTGATAGCAAACGCCATCGGGCAACAGAAAGAAAATATCCGGGTACTGGCCGGCCAGCCGTTGAGCCGCGGACCGGTCCTGCACCAGATAACAGCGGGACAAACGCGGCAGCAACTCGGCCGGAGCCTTTGTCAGACCGTTGGTCATTTTCAGGTAGTTGCTCAACCGGCCGATAATGCCGGTTTCCGGGCCGATGGGCGGCTCCGTGACAAGCGCGCTGGCGTATTTGTCTTCGAGTTCAGGATGAACCAAAAACGTCGCGCGGCCATCCAGATCGCCGCGCATTAAATCGATACCGCTATCGGCCTGCGGCCAGTCCTTAACCACTACGTATTCCAGTTCTTCGTGCAGGAACTCTTCCGCGGCCTTTTCGAAGGCGGGGTCAACTTCAATGAAATCGGCCAGCACGCCGGATGGCTGCAGGGCCGAAGTTTGGCCGCGCTCGACCGCCGTGAACAGGCGCTTCACCGATTCAGTGGTGTAAGCGCGATGCGAAAGAATTTCTTCCAGCGAATCCTTTCGGGCTTTGATACGAGAGAGTTCGGCGCGAACGGCTTCCAGTTGACGGCGCGCTTCGCCCAACGTGGACTTGCGTCCGAGAAGTTCTTCCTCCACCCGTTTCTTCTGGTCGGCCAGCGATTCCAACTGCATCTGCCGGTCGCCCAGCTTTGCCTGCAACTCCTGGCGCTGACCGGCTAGCCGGGCGAGATCGGCGGTGGCCGCTTCGTCCTCTTTGCCTGCGCGGCTGCGGTCGCGCTCGTTGGAGGCAAGGTATTCCTCAATCTGCGCGAGCTGATTGCGCAACCCCGAGGCTTCCCCGAGCAGGCGCAGAACGTGTTGCCGGGCGGCTTCCAGCCCCTGTTCCCGCATGCGCAACTGCCCCTGAAACTGGTCGCGCTCTTCATTTTTCACACGCAATCGCTCGCGAGCTTCGTTCGCGTTCAGCGACGCTTCTTCGAGCGAAGCCCGATGTTTTTCGACGTCGGCTTCCATCGCCGCCAGCCGCTTTTCCACTTCCTGCGACTCGTTCTCACCGCCCGCCAGGCGCTGCTCGATAGACGCCGCCTGCTGCGACTGGCTGTTCAATCGGCCCCGTGCGCGCTCCGCTTCAATCTGCAAATCGGCCAGCTCTTTGCGTTGCGCCGTCAAGGCTTCTTCATGCTGATAGCAGGTTTGTTGCAGCGCGGTGTGTTCGGATTCACGGGCGCGGAGATCGGCGCCGAGCGTCTCAAAAGCAGCCGCGGCCTGGCTCATTTCAATTGCCGCTTTCGAGGCTTCGCGCTCCAGCGTCGTGTACTTACCGGCAATCAACAGGCGAAGGTGGGTCACCATCTCCTCGCGCAGCTTAACGTATCGTTCGGCCTTGGCGGCCTGGCGCTTCAACGAATTGACCTGACGGGTGACTTCTTCCAAAATGTCGAAGACGCGCGTAAGGTTCTGCTTCGCGCCTTCCAGCTTGGCCTCGGCCAGTCGCCGCTTCGTCTTGAAACGGGTAACGCCGGCGGCCTCTTCAATGACTGCGCGGCGGTCCTGCGGGCGTGAACTCAGGATCTGGCCGATGCGCCCCTGCTCAATAATGGCGTACGATTCCGGCCCCAAGCCTGTACCCATAAAAATGTCTTGAATGTCGCGCAGCCGGGCCGACTTGCCATCGATTAAATACTCGCTCTCGCCCGAGCGAAACAGGCGGCGGGTAATGGTTATCTCATGACGGCGTTCCTTCTGCGCATGAACCGCTTTCGCCGTGGTAACCGCGGCGGATTCGCCTTCACTGGCCGTCTGCGGCTCAAGCTCGGGAAGTTCCACTTCGTAAGTCGGGTCGAATAGCGTCATCGTCACGAACGCCATGCCGAGCGGCTTACGGTCGCGAGTGCCGGCGAAGATCACATCTTCCATGCGGGCGCCGCGGAGGCTCTTGGCGCTTTGCTCGCCCAGCACCCAACTGATGGCGTCACTGAGGTTCGACTTGCCGCAACCGTTCGGACCAACGACAGCGGCTACGCCGACACCGTTGAAACGTAATTCCTGACGGTCCGCGAAGGATTTGAATCCTTGGATTTCAACGCGCTTGAGTTTGAGCAACGCCTGGTTCCCCTCATGCTAATAGTTCGCTACGGCACGCGCCATAACGCTCGGGGGAAATTCCATATTACGAGTATGCGCGGCAAAACGCAAGCACCATACCACTTTCCTTGGTATTGTTTTTGCAGGCAACACCACATATTGGGTTACAGCTTCCACCGAACGGCTAAAAACTGGCGGTCGGAACCCGCGCCGGATCTTCAATTTGCACTTTCGCGGGGAAAGCGCTGGCGCTTTGCGCCTTTGAGCGCGCCAAGGCCTTTGATTTTACGAGATTCGGACTGCGCCGGAGAGCGTTCAGGGTTGGTGCTCCTGCGGCCGATACCTTCTATTTCCTGCTGACCGGCCAGGAGTCGTGAGGCAGGGCCATCACCCATCGGCTCCGCTGATGATGAACGGCTCGCGATCAACAGGCATCGGTGGATTGTATCGGCCTTTCCGCCGATGCTCTGCTGCTTCCTATTCCGACTAGCCTCTCCCCGGATGAAGAGGCAGTTGCGAGGCGGCTTCAGACGCTTGTTAGTGGATTTCTTGCTTCATACTCTCAATCCTTTGGCGCGCTGGCTGCTGCGCGAAGGGTGAATGACATTCCCGCAACGATTGGCGTATACACGCACAACATGAAGGAAATGGACAAGGCCGACGTGGCGCTGCCCTCCCTGCGCCAACGTCTTGGACTGCGTACCCGGCGTCCAAGAAGCCAGCGTGAATGGTATAGGGATTCGCTTTACGCGCGAGGAGGTACGGCGGGGAGACTAGCGATCTGATTCAAGGCCATTGCTGCGACGTATGCACGACACGCAAGACCTCGACGCTGTTGCCCCGCTCCTCGTAGACGATGACGTGCGGGTGCTTCTGAATGACTAGCTCACGGGTACCGGGCTCGCGCCCTGGCCGCCCTTTCTTGGGAAATCGCGCGAGCGAATACGCAGCGCTATGAACCGCCTGCGCCACCCGCGCCGCAAAGGCTGGGCTTTCATGGCTTTCGAGGTAATCGCAGATGCCCGTGAGATCGCAGATCGCCAGTTGCGTCCAGCGTATCCGTCTCAACCGCGGTACCGCTCGCGGAGCATCCTGCCCACCTCCTCATGCTCTGTAAATTCACCGCGCTCGGCAGCAGCCCGCCCTTCGCTCACCTTTTTACGAAACCAGCGATCATAATCCGCCTCGCGCCGCAACGCGTCGGCAACCATGTGACGAATTTGCTCGTCAGGACTAGTGCCGTTTTGCGAGGCAAGCCCTTCGATTGCTTTTTGCTGATCTGGCGGGAAAGAAATTTCCATCGTCAACTCCTGATCTCTATTGTCGCGCTTTTCAAGGAGCATGGATATCGGCGCTTAGAGCTTCCACCGCACCACTAGAACGTAGCGGTCCGCGCCGCGCGACGGATCGTCGATCTGCAATTTTCCGGTGAAGGAATTCGCCGCATTGGGAGCTTCCAAAACCTTAAACGTGCCACGCCCCTTCGTTTTGCGAACTTCGAATTCCGCCGACGAGCGTTCGGGGATCACGCCATTGCATCCGATGCTCGAATCCTTTTCCGGCTGACCGGTCATCACCTGATAAGTGGCAGCCTCGCCGCGAAGCGCTATGACGACCGTGCCGTCGATGACAGCTTCCAATTGGCAAGAGCCCTCGGCGGCTACCGGGGCGCCCTCAATGGGGACCGGAACAGTGACAGGGGCAGCTTCGCCGATGCCCAGGTAGGGATTGTAAAGATAGTCGAGATCGACCGGCATTGCCGCTGGCCAGGTGATGTTACGCGTGACGGAATAGACGGGATCGAGCGCCCACTACCCGGTGTTCAGAACCTTGCCGCGGCGGGTGCGTTCGTCGTGCCACCCCCAGAACGGCTTGGCTTTGTTCGCCCCCTGCTTGCGGCCCCAAAATGAGCCCATATAGCGCTGGCCGCCGCCGGGGCGGTTGCCGAATGGCGGATAGTCGTAGGGCGCATCAAAACTACGGTTACTCGCGGCTTGCTTGGCCCGGGGCCATCAGGTGTCTTCGATGGAGATCAGATCGTAGCCGATATTTCGGTCATTGCCGTGTTTGGCGCGCTCGGCAGTGCCTGTATAGAACAACGTGACGCCGGTGCCGGAGGTGAAGTCCTTGCGCGAGGCGGAGAACGTGGAGTTCCGCGCGCCGACCGCGAGCGCCCCGTGACCGCCGGCTTCCAAAAAGACCATGGGATGATGACCTGCGTGGAAATCGATCTTGGCGTCAATGTCGTGCGCGCCCTTTCGCAAGCGGTTATCGTTGGCGTACGAGTAGACATTGTTGTGGGCAAGCGTCTCCATTAGCTCCAGCGCGCCGAACTCGCTGCCGTCTTTGCGCACGGTCAGAATGATCCCTTCGTTGTCGTTCTCGTGGCACGTGCCGACGATGCAATTGCCCGAATAATCGCGCGCGTGGAAGAAGTTGTAATGCAGGAACCAGTGGGACTTCGTTTCCACCGCCGCGTAATGAACATAGGCCTGTGAGCTACCCGTGTCCAGATTGTCCCAGTTGTTGTCACCGTTCCAGTCACCGTCGAAATCGAAGCGGGTGGGAATATCCGCCTTGGGTTGCCACCAGGTTTCCTGCGCCACGAATGGCGCCCAGTATTCGGCGAATTTACGGTAACGACTGGTGTCGACCGTGGCGGTGAATTCGGTTTTTTCTAGCGTAATGCGCGAGACTGCATCATCGGAGACCGTTATCTGCGTGGACCCTTTGATCCCTTTGACTTCGGCCTCGACGGTATACGTTCCAGGCTCCAAAGGCGCGGTGTAGAGGACCGCGTCCTTCTGCACAAACTGGCCGGAAACGCTTTGAAAAATCTGGCTGAAACTGTTGCCGCCGGAGTTAACGTAGCCGCCGTCATCGACACCTTGAAAACGGTAGGGCTTCGAGATCCAGCCGCTCCCATCGGCGACCTTCGTGGTGGCCGCTTCACGGAGACGGCCCGTTGTTCGCGTACCGTCTTTGGCGATCGAGTCGCCCCACACCTGTACTTGAATCGAAACGGTTTCGCCGGGGCGAATGCGCGGTTCCGGATCGAAGCGGAATTTTAACTCTTTCACCTCGGTCGTTTGGGCGATAGCGATCAGCGGGCTGAGAAGGAGGACGAGTATTCTCACACCGAATATTATGACCGCGTTCCGACCCATCCGCCACGCAGCAGCGGCACCGTTGCGCAAGCCGGGCCGCCGTCCTTGGATCGGCCCTGGATCTCGCCCTCAAGCAATGCGGCGCCAGGCAGGTTCATCAACGAAATCTTCGGGCGCCTCGTCCAACAGGTGCCGAACTGGCCAGCGGAGGCGCCACTGCAAATATAAAGAAATCGCTGAGCCGGCGCGCCCATCGCGAACTTTCCCAGCACCCGGCCACTGGCATCGCGCTCGACTGCAAGCGTGAACGTAATATCGGCGCCAGTGGAAAGGGTCTGCTGGCTCAGTACATTAGCGCGGTCCTGGAGGCTGAACATTACGCCAGGCGGCGGTTGTACGACGGTGATTCGGAGTTGGACGGCCGACATGTTATGGGATCAAGTTTATACGCTCGCGGGTGGCCGCCTCCACCGCCTTGCGGGTGAAGGGCATGGGATGATAGCGGCCGTTGGTCCAATCGTCGATGAGGTCGGCGTAGTGGGGACTGTCGGGGTCGCCGGATTCGCCGGGCATATTGGTCCTGCGGGAACGGTCCCCGTCGGCTAGTTCGAGCAGCATGCGGAATGGACCGCATGCTCGGAAGTTCCTGGAGCAGGAACTCCGAGACGAAGGCAAACGCGAGAACGTACTTGTACCCGGATTCTCGGTCGACCAGCTTTACTCGCCGCGATGGTCAGTGGCGTACGCGGCGGACGGCAACGAGCAACACGCCTGCCAGAATCGTCATCGCAAGCGTCGAGGGCTCCGGGACGGCACTGGTGGTCGGTGTGATACTCCACTGACCGCTGCCGGACCTATTTGTTGTTCCGAGATTAGCCGTGTCAACGGCGACCGCGATGTAGATGCCAGGCGCCGTGTCGTTGTGTTGAAAGACGAATTGGCTCAGTCCACCGGTGGTTCCTGCTACTGCCGACCAACCGTGGACATCAAAAGGTCCAGGAGTCGATGACCGCGTGCAGCCGGACTGGCTGAGCAGGGCGAACGACGCTGCAGGTCCCGTAGCGCCTCCAAGGCACGACGGCAGAGAGATAGTAGATGGGCTATTGGCTGCGGCTGTCAGATCGTAAGTCGTGCTATTCCACAGTACGATGAAACCAGTGAACAACGGCGTGGCAGCATCATATGTGAATGAACCCGATGATGGCAGGAGATTGCCGCTATCCAAGGTGAAATTGATGTTGTAATTGATCGGGGCCGCGGTGAGCGCGGCGGTGGAAGCGAAGAGTATGCTGACAGTGGTCAGAAAATTGCGCATGAAAATACCTTTCTATTGAGGCCGCTCCGATTGGACCAGAGCGCCAACTAGGTCAGAGTTTAGCGCGAGGGGGGGGGCGTCAAGAATAAAATATTGGAAAACGTACTGGAGCGAGAGGTACGGTGGCGCGGGCACGGCCCGGCATCTTGGCTCCTGGAGCGAAGTATCGGGGAGGTCAGTCCGGGGCAACTCGGCGCGGTGTAACTACTTGGTATCCGCTTTGTCTGGAGTAAGTGGCGTGAGATTGATCCGCTCGCGAGTCGCGGCCTCGACGGCCTTTCGAGTGAAGGGCATGGGATGATAGCGGCCGTTGGCCCAATCGTCAATTAGGTCGGCGTAGTGGGGACTGTCGGGGTCGCCCGATTCGCCGGGCATATTGGTCATGCGGGAGCGGTCCCAGTCGGCGAGGTCGAGCAGCATGCGAAAGCTGGCGCCGACGGCGGCGCGAAAGCCGGGACCGGCCGCGACATTAATCGTCGTCGCATCGCCGCCGAGAGGTATCGGCCCGCGGTCGAACGCCTTTTCAATCGCCGGATGTTTCAGATGAAGGAAGTGAATGTTGCCGTAACGCCAACGGCTCTTGTCCGGGCCCAGCGCGGTTTCGAATTCACGTACCGTGGCGTCGAGCGTCCTTGTCAACAAGTCCGGCCGGAACTTGGCTTCCAGCATCTTCAACGTCATCTCCACACTCCCGGCCAGGCCTGGCGGGGATTCGACGATGGACGCCGTCAGCCGCGACATCCACATCGGAAATATCGCGGCGGCGCTTGATTCCTTCGTCATTCGCCCATCCCATTCCCGCAACAGCGGCAGCACCGAGGCGGACTTCGAACCGGCCGGCGGCGTCCACTTCTTCGCAATCGCCAACAGCCGTTTGGCCGGGACTGATTCAATGTCCAATTGCAGTGCCTGCATGGCGTCAAGCGTCCACCCCCGCCGGGTTCGCAGTTGCTGCGCGATGCGGTTCACGCGAAAATTCGGCGCCCATTCATGTTGGATCGCATGCTTGTAACCAGGCGGCAAAATATTGTTATTGGCGGAGGCGAAGAACCCGGCGGGAGGGTCAAGCGCGCGGGGCAGATCTTCCGGCCGCAGAAACCCCTGCCACTCATATTCGCCCGTGTGGCCGGGCACCGGAAGCAGCCCCGTCCAGTTCTTGCGCACCGGCGTTAAGCCCGTCACGGCAAAGCCGATGTGGCCCGCGGTATCGGCATAAACCAGATTTTCGGCAGGCGCTTTGTAACGATTCACTGCGGCCAGAAACTCCGGCCAGTCTTTCGCCCGCGCCAGCGACAATCCCGCCAAATAGCCCGCCGTGCCCGGCTCCGCGCCCACCCATTTCATGACGAAAGCTCGCCGCAGCGCCAGATCCGTGCCGACAAAGGGACCATGAATCGTATATTGCGTCTCCACCATGCGCGGCTTTTCACCCTTCACCGCAATCGCATGGCGCTCCGTTTCCAGCCGCTTCCACGCGCCTTCATACAGATACTGCGAATGGTCTGTGGGATGGAGTTGCTCCACGTAGAGATCCTGCTGGTCAGTGCCGGTGATGGTGAAACCGAAGGCTATCGTTTCGTTATGGCCGAGAGCGATGCCCGGCAGCGCGGGCTCGCCGGAGCCGAACGCATTCCAGCCGGGAGCAACCAGATGCACGGTCCGCCGCAAGGAAGGAATTTGCAGCGCCCGATGCGGATCGCTGGCCAGCATGGGCTTGCCCGTGGTCGTCAATTTCGGTCCAATCACCCAGTTGTTGCTGCCTTGCGTAACGTCGTCAACCTCATCGGTCGCTTCATCGAATGCCGACAGCGAACCGACGCGCACTTCCTTCAAATTCAGCTCGCGCGGGATTTCGATCTTAACGAATGGATCGGGCGGCATCCACTTCTCAATGGCCGCCGCGCCATACGTGTCAACCAGCCTCGCCCGCTGCACTTCCGATAGCAGATTCGTCATCATCGAGAACACCGCCATACGCGACACAACATCGTTCGCCTGCCACAACCCCGGTTCAAATCCCAGCTTGCGAAACTCCGCCGTCGGCTTCCGTTTCGGATCCTGGATGTAGGCGTTAATGCCGCGCACAAAGGCATTCACGATGTGCCACGAATCGGGCGCGTAGCTCGGCCACTCTTTCTGCCAGTCGCCGCGATAGCGTAACAACAGCGCCGTCCGGTCGCGTTCGACGAACTCCGGCCCGAACACTTCCGCCAGCTTTCCCGTCCCCTGCCGCCGCCAGAGGTCGAGTTGAAACAGACGGTCCCGCGCGGCCATGAATCCCTGCGCGAAGAACAGATCCTCCTGCGTTTGCGCGTAGATGTGCGGCACGCCCCACTGGTCGCGCAGCACCTCGACGGGCTTTTGCAGGCCGCGTACCCTCACCTCTTCCGCGCCTGCGATTAGCGTCAATAGCAGCAGTGGAAACTTCACGCCGGCCACTCAGGGCGGCGTTTCTCCTTGAACGCCCTGACGCCTTCGGCGTGGTCGGGATGCCGGGAAACCTGGGTCCGTACCGCACGCGCCAACCTGCCGGCCTCATCGGGCGCCAGCCTCCGCGCCTGGTTCACATATTCCATTCCGAACCCCATAACCGCGGCGCTGTGACCCGCCATCGTGTGCGCCAGCGCCGACGCCCGGTCGTCCAATTCAAACTCCGGCGCAGCCTGATGAATCAATCCAATTCGCAATGCTTCATCGGTCTGGAACACGCGCGTCGTCAGGCTCAATTCCAGCGCATGCCGTTCCCCGATCGCCGCCGCCACCGACCGGAAAATCACGAACGGGAACATCCCAATCCGCAGTTCCGTGATTCCGAAATTCGTCCCCATCGCGGCCACTACGACGTGCGCGTTGCACAGCAGCCCAATGCCGCCCGCCAGCGCCGGTCCCTGTACGGCTGCCACAATCGGCTTCGTGATCCGCGAACCCACCGTAAACAACCGTTCGTGGACATCCAGACCGCCCGTCGGCCCGTGCTCTAACGCTTCATCCAAATCCATTCCGGAGCAGAACACTTTCCCCTGCGCGTCCAACAGAATGCAGCCTGTGGCTGGGTCGGCCGCCGCATCGTCAAACGCCGCCACCAGCGCCTCGCACATGGCAATGCTCAACGCGTTCCGCTTCTCGGGCCGCGCCATCGTAATGCGCCGCACCCGGCCCTCTTGATTAATCAGTAAGCTCGGAGTCATCAACCTCTATCTCCATGCCGAGCAGCCCGGCCGCCATCGTCTTTCCCTGTGCGTCAATCCGCAGCGACAGCGTGCCGCCGCCGCCCAGCGCCCCATAACAAAGGAAGTTCAACGCCCCCAGATTCGGGAGTTCAAATCGCTCCACCCGGCCCTCAATCAACGAGCCAAAATGGGCCTTCACCCGCTCCGGCGTCACTTCGCGCGCCAGCACCGGGTAGTGCCGCGGATCATAGGCGATGATCCCGATATTCGACATATCGCCCTTGTCCCCGCTGCGCCCATGCGCGATGCGCGACAGTGGAATTTTCATGCCACCACCTCCACCCGCGTATTGATTTCTTCGCGCGGAATTAGCGCCGGCCAATATGCCACCACTTCCCGCACCGCTGGCCGTCCGTCGCCATAGCCCGTCCCCGTTGGCGGCCCGTTCAACACCAACGGAATCAATTCCCGCGTGAATCGGTCCACGGCCTTTTTGTCCCTGCCCCGCACACCCACGCGCAACATAACTTCCGCCGGCTGCGCCACCGCCGGAGCCGCTATTCCATGACAAGCATTCGCCCCAAAATACTCGCTGTAGATCTCTTCAAATTGCAGGTCCAACGCCGTCAATCGCGCCCGCACAATCCCATCCGCCGCCTTCGCCTTTTCCAGCGCATCCGGCCAGCTATAAACAATCGTCCCGGTCGCCTTGTACCCGTACAAATAGCTAATCGACACCTTTAAAAACGGCGTCGCCGGCCGGCCCTTAATTCCGCTAACGCGCACACGATCCGCCCCGTCATCCGCCAGTCGCACCGTCGTAAAATCCGCCACGCAATCCGGCGTGATGTAGTTCCGCGGGTCACCGAGTTCATACAGCAACTGCTCCTTAACCGTATCCAACGACACCCGCCCGCCGGTCCCGCGATGCTTCGTAATCACAAAGGAGCCATCCGCCTCCGCCTCAATAATCGGATATCCAATATTGGCGAAATCCGGAATCGTTTGCCAATCGGCAATACAATTCCCGCCCGTGCATTGTGCGCCGCATTCCACAATGTGCCCCGCAATCGTCCCCGCCGCCAACAGATCAAACTGGTCCGGCCGCCACCCGAACTCATGCACCATCGGACCCAATGCCAATGCCGTATCTGTTGACCGCCCCGCTATCACAACGTCCGCGCCGGTCGCCAGCGCCTCCGCCAATGGGAACGCGCCGATATAGGCATTGGCCGACGAGATCTCCGAACGAACCGACGCCAAAGCCTCCCCCGTATCGAGGTTCTTCAACTCCAACCCGCGAGCCAGAAAGTCGTCGACACGGTCATACACGTCGTCGCCCAGCACCACCGCCACTTTCAAATTCGGCGCCAGCCGCTTCACTTCCCGCGCACACGCAATCGGGTTCACGCCGCCCGCGTTGGCCACCACGCGCACCCGCCGCTCCTTCATCTTCGCCGCAATCCGCCCGATCAACGGCGGAAAGTCCCGCGCATAGCCCAGCGCCGGATCCGCCTGCTTCTGCTTCTGGACAATCGACATCGTGACTTCGGCTAAATAATCGAGGATCAGATAATCGATCGGCCCCTGCTCCACCAGCCGCACCGGCGCCTCCAGCCAGTCGCCCCAGAACCCCTGCCCATTCGCAATCCGAATCATAATCGCTCCAATACCAAGTGTTCGCGATGCCCGCTCGCCGTGCAGACGTCCAACGCCAAAGCCAAGACTTCCCGCGACACGCCCGGGTCGATAACCGCGTCGCAATGCCCCCGCGCCGCCGCATACTTCGCGTCCAGCCACCGCTCGTAATCTTCGCGCGTCTTCGCAATCCGCTCCCGCAACTCTTCCGGCGCCGCCTCACCCGCCTGCTTCAACCGCTCCAACTCCGGCCCATGCACCGCCTGCACGGCCGACTCACCCTCCATCACCCCGATCCGCGCCGTCGGCCACGAAAACGTAAAGTGCGGATCAAATCCCTGCCCCGCCATCGCGTAGTACCCCGCGCCCGACGCATGGTTGACCGTCAACACAATTTTCGGCACCGTCGCGCACGCCATCGTCTCCACCATCTCCGCCCCCGCGCGAATGATCCCGCCCTTCTCCGCATCCAGCCCCACCATAAACCCGCTCACATCCTGCACATACAAAATCGGCGTTCCCGCGCGCTCCGCGTTCTCCACAAAATACGCCACCTTGCGCGCCGACTCGGTATAGACAATTCCCCCAATCCGCGGCCCCGTTTGCGACTTCAGAAACCCGCGCCGGTTCGCAATCACCGCCACCGCGCGCCCGCCCAAACGAGCCTCCGCGCACAACATCTCCGGTGCGTAATCCGGCTGAAATTCACGGAATCCATCGCCGTCCAGGAGGCAACCCAGCAGCGACTCCATCGAATAGGGCAGCCTGTGATTGTCCGGCAAGACCTCGTAAATTTCCGAAGCCGGCCGTGCCGCCCCCGGATCCTCGAGACGAACCGCGGGCGCCGGAAAAGCCGCGAACCGCTCGCGAATCTGCCGCAGGCAATCGGCATCGTCCACCGCCCGAAAATGCGCCACGCCGCTCTCCGCCGTATGCATCCGCGCCCCGCCCAAGTCCTCCGCCGTGTTCACCTGCCCGGTCGCGCCCTTCACCAGATTCGGCCCGCCCAGACCCATAAAGCTGGTGCCATCCACCATGTAGATCACATCGCTCAACGCGGGCAAATAGGCGCCCCCGGCGATGCACATCCCCATCACCGCCGCGATCTGCGGCACCCGCAGTTTCCGCCGCATCAGCGAGTTGTAATAGAAAATTCGCGCCGCCCCATACTGCCCGGGGAAAATACCGTCCTGCAGCGGCAGATTCACGCCCGCCGAATCCACCAGATACACGATGGGAATCCGGTTCCGCATCGCGATCTCCTGCGCCCGCAAAATCTTCGTGATCGTTTCCGGCCACCACGCGCCGGCCTTCACCGTCGCATCATTCGCAACAACCACCGCAACCCGCCCCGCAATCCGCCCAACAACAGTCACGACGCCCGCACCGGGCGCCTGCCCGCCATGCAAATCATACGCCGCCAGCAGCCCTGCTTCAAACGAAAACGCCCCCGGATCCAGCAGCGCCGCCACCCGCTCCCGGGCCGTCAATTTACCGTCCCGGTGCTGTTTATCGACCTTCGCCGCCCCGCCCCCCGCTCGCAATTTCTCTTCCAGGGCCTGCAGTTCGGTCAGCCGCTCACGAATCCAATTCGACATGCCGTTGGCTCCCAGTATAGTTAATAGAGACTCATGCTCGGTATCGATTCCCGCGCCGCCCGCGCCACTTGGACCGTCTTCCTCGTTCTCCTTCTCATTGAACTTGCCTGGCTGGCGCGCACCACGCTATTCGTCTTCACCATCGCTCTGTTGCTGGCCTATCTCCTCCATCCGCTCGTCGATCTTATGCGCAAAGCGCTGCCGCCAAAGTTGCCGCCCGCGCTCGCCCCCAGCCTCGTTTACCTTGGAGGCCTTGCCGTCGTCGTCACCGCCGTGCTCGTCATCGGCACGCGTATCGCCGCCGAGGCGTCACTGCTCGCCAGCCGCCTCCCGGAATTCCTGCAGCAGCGCGACACCATGCTGGAGCGCCATCTCCCATCGATCCTCGCCCCCTATCGCGAACAGATCGCCGGCGCGCTGACGGGGCAATTGGAAACTGGCAAGGAAATGCTCCTCCCCGCCCTCACCGCCATCGGGAAAGGCTTGATCAGCCAGTTGTCCAGCCTTCTTTTCCTCATCCTCATCCCAATTCTCGCCTTCCTAATCGAACTCGCCCTAAAGGACATCCGCACCGCCGTCGTCACCGTCTTCACCCGCGACGACCATCAACAACTCGCTCACCACATTGTCACCGATGTTGACTTACTCCTCGGCCTTTACATGCGCGCCGTATTCCTTCTCGCGCTCGCGACCTTCACATCGCACATGCTGATCTTCGGAGGCATCGGCGTGCCGTACGCCGTCCTTCTCGCGGGCGTCTGCGGCCTGCTGGAATTCGTCCCCGTTGTCGGCCCGCTTTCGGGCATGGTCATTGTCAGTCTCGTCGCCGCCTTCAGCGGATACGATCACGTCGGCGGCCTCATCGTCTTCTTCCTGCTCTACCGTCTTCTCCAGGATTACGTTTTGCAGCCCTGGCTTTATAGTTCGGGGATTGAAATGCACCCGTTGCTCGTGTTATTTGGAGTACTGGCCGGAGAACAGGTCGGCGGGGTGACGGGTATGTTCCTGTCGGTCCCGTTGATGGCGGTTTTCCGCGTTGTTTACCGCCGGTCATTGACGGCAAAGGAACTATGAAACCAATATTCTGTCTACTCTTCACGGTCGCGCTTTGGGCGCAAAGCCCCGTCCAACAAGCGATGGATTACATGGCCGTCACCGCCAAAGACAACGCCTTCATGGGCACCGTCCTCGTCGCCAAAGACGGCAAGACGCTTTTCTCCAACGGCTATGGCTTCGCCAACGCCGAGCACGGTGTCCTCAACGCTATCGAAACCAAATTTCGCCTCGGCTCCATCACCAAACAGTTCACCGCCCTCGCCATTCTGCAGTTGGAAGAACAGGGCAAACTAAACGTCTTCGACACCATGTGCGACTACGTCGCCAACTGCCCCGACACCTGGAAGCCCATCAACATCCATCAACTCCTCACCCACACCTCCGGGATCTTCAACTTCAATGGATATTTGAGTACCACCATGCTCCCCTCCCCACCCGCGAAGACACTCGAAGCAATCCGCGATAAACCACTCCGTTTCCCTCCCGGCTCTAAACACGAATACAGCAACTCAGGCTATGCCGCCCTCGCCCTCGTGATCGAAAAGGCCTCCGGCGACTCGTATCCCGCCTACATGCGCAAACACGTTTTTCAGCCCGCCGGCATGAACGACACTGGTCACGATGACCACTCCCCAATCCTCAAAAACCGCGCAACCGGCTACTCCGGCGTGGGTACGGCGCTGCGCCATGCGCCCTATATCGACATGACCATCCCGATGGGCGCCGGCGATCTCTACTCAACCGCCCAGGATCTCCTCCTCTGGGACCAGGTCCTGAACACCGACACGCTGCTGAAAGCCCCCGCCCGTGCCAAATTATTCACTCCGGAACAAAACAACTACGCCTATGGTTGGTCGGTCCCAAAAATGTTCAACCGCCCCGCGCACACCCACGGCGGGGGCATCAACGGCTTTAGCACCAGCATTCTCCGCTTTCCGGAAGAACGTCTCGTCTCCATCGTGCTCTCCAATAACAGCGGCGCTGTCGCCGGCAAAATCGGCAAGGACCTCGCCGCCATCTTCCTCGGTGAAAAATTCGAAATGCCTCGCACGGCCATCACGTTGCCGCCCGATACCCTCGACCGCTACACCGGCAAATTCGCCCTCGCGCCGAGCGCGGTTATGTCCGTCACCCGCGAAGGCAATCAGATCTTCACCCAACTCACCGGCCAAGGCAAAATCGAAGTCTACCCCGAGTCGCCAACGAAGTTCTTCGTTCGCGTTATTGATGCCCAGATAAGCTTCCGCTTTGACGCCGATGGCAAAGCGACCGGCATAACGCTCCATCAAAATGGCCGTGATATGCCCGCCGAACGGGTTCCCAACTGAAGGGAGTATCGAATCTGTCTACTAAACAGTTGCCGGATTCCGCTAGCATTGGGTACATTGGAATCCGGGAACGCGGGCTACCGGCCCAAGAAAGTCATGAACAGAAGGAATGCCCTCCCGCCCATCCATCCGGGCGAAATAATCAGGGAAGACATCCTGCCCGAAGTTGGCCTAACGGTAAGCGCTGCCGCGGATGCTCCACGACATTTTGGCCGAATGCAGGCCTCTCTCCGCCGTTATCTGCCTAAAGATCTCCCGGCTATTCGTGATCTCGCCGGAGATGTGGATACGCCTCCATCTGACGTACGAATTGAAGAAGGCGGAACAGAACAAGAAGGTCATGCGAGACGTTTCCAAAATCGTACCGCCGCACCAACCGCCGCCGCTAACGCGCCGTAACCCGCGGCCAAGCCAGCTCAAACCCCTGCGCCGTCAATCGCGCCTGCAAGCCCGCCAACAACACCGCCGTATTCCGAATATGCCGCGGCACATGGCCAGTCCGCACCGCCTCCGCCGCCACTGTCCCCGCCGCCTCTCCAATATTCCACTCCACCGGATGCAGCCGGTAACATCCATTCGTAATATGCGTTACGCCCAGATTCTTACAGCCCGCCAGTACATTCTCCACCCGCCGCGGAATCAGCGCCCCCAACGGAATCTGAAACGGCAGCGAACTTACATCGATATAGTTATCCCCGCCGCTCGACGGATGCAGATCGATCCGGTAACTCCCCACGCCGACACTGTCCGCAAACGTCTCCGCCTCCTTCGACTTCCGTGCTTCCACCGCCACATGCTGCTCCAACACCGTAAACTCCGCCTTCATCCGCCGTGACTCGCGTATATACGGATACTTTGCCAACCCATCCTCCGTCCCCGCCAAATCTCCGCGCAACCGTAACCCCTTCCACCCTTGCCCCCCATCTGGACGCGGCGCCTCCGTCTGCATCCAATACAACAACGACAAACTCAACTGCTTCCCTCGCGCCAGATGCGCTAACGCCGAACTCCCAAGCAAATCCCCCAGCAGATAGTCGTTTTGCGGCCAGTTGACCAACGATACATCCCCCGCATAAGCCCCCGCCGCGAAGTTTCGCTTATTCGCGATCCGCCGGTAAATAAACAGGTTCAACTCCCCTGGCGCGTTGCGCTCCGCCGAAGGATCGAACATTACCCGCCGCGGCGTCAGCTTCACCGGGTCGCTCATCTCCCAACTTAGTAACTTCCCCGGCCACGCCGGCCTCATCGCGGGCACATAGTCCCGCCAAAACCCATACTCCGAAGGCCGATCAATCGTGTGATCCTCCCCCGCCACATAGTCCGCCGCAAAACAAACCGTAAAGGCCTGTATGTTGGCAGGCTGCGCCATCGAAGGTGCGTGAGGCTCCTGTGTCTCTTTCTGAGATTCAAACCCGGTCACAAATTCAACACCCGCCAATGGCAGTAACTCCCCCTGCTCCGTCGCATCCACAAAATATGCCGCCGAAATAGCTCTGGAAACGCCAGACTTATGCCGAACCGTCACCGCCAGCACCCGGTCCCCACTTACATCCGCACGCACGGGAACCGTATCATAGAGCAACGTCAATTGACCGCCCGAAATATACCGCGCCAACATCGATTCGAACACCGCCACCGACACATGCGGCTCATGCGTCAACCGCGAGACCGACCCATCTCCCGGATTCAAGTTCCACCGTCCCCGCGCCTCCGCCGTCAACGGATAATGATCCCGGTAGTAAGAACGAATCCGCGAACGATATTCCCGATAGAGCCGCGTCCCACCAAACTGTTCCACCCACGGATGCTCATCCGGCGGCACCATCTGCGACGTCAACTGGCCGCCCACCCAATCCGTCTCCTCCGTCATCACTACCCGCATCCCGTTCCGTAGCGCCGCCAGCGTCGCCGCCACGCCCCCTGTCCCGCCGCCAATCACCGCCACATCGCAACGAAGTTCCCGCGCCGCCGCCAACAACAGTAGAAACGATCGCCGATGATGCATTTTTCCATCCTATTACGCGAACACATAAGATAGGACTACCCCGATGAAGTATTCAATGGTTCCCAGACTTCTTCTAACCGCGTTCGCCGCGTCGCTGCACGCACAGCAGATCGTCACCACCTTCGCCGGCACCGAATGGGTGTTCCCGGGCAATGGCGGTGCGGCCCTTGATACCCCCATCGCCCCCACCCTCTCAACCACTCTCGATCCGCAAGGCCGGCTTGTATACGCCGACACGCTCAATCACGTTCTCGTCCGTATTGAACCCGCTGGCGCCGTCACCGTCATCGCCGGCAATGGCGTCCGGGGCTTTTCCGGCGATGGCGGCGACGCCCGCCGCGCTTCCCTCGATAATCCCCGCGGCATCGCTATCGACAAAGCGGGCAACATATTCATCGCCGATGGCCGGAACTACCGCATTCGCCGCGTCACCCCCGGCGGCATTATCAACACCGTCGCCGGCAATGGCTTTTATGGCTCCACCGGTGATGGCGGTCCCGCCACCGCCGCCTCCATTTCCCCGTGGAAAATAGCCCTTGACCCCGCCGGCAATCTCTACATCGCCGATTACGACCAAAGCCGCCTCCGCAAGCTCTCCCCCTATGGCGTCATCACCACCATCGGCGGTAACGGCAAGCCCACCTACTCCGGCGACGGCCGTCCCGCCATTGACTCCTCCTTCGTCCCCTTCGATCTCCACATCGACAGCGCCAACCGCATCCTGATCACCGACACGCTAAATTTCCGCGTCTACCGCGTTGGCACAGACGGCATCATCAACACCATCGCCGGCACCGGCGTCCGCGGCTACTCCGGCGATGGCGGTCCCGCCGTTGCCGCCATGGTCACCAACGTCGCCGGCGTCACCACCGACAGTGCCGGCAACATCCTCCTCGCCGATACTTCCAGCCGCCGCATCCGCCGCATCAATGCCGCGGGCGTCATCTCCACGATCGCGGGTGGTTCCAGCGCCCCTGTCACCACCGCTCCTGTTGGCGCGCTCTTGGTCAATCTCGGCCTCGTCACGACGCTAACCTTCGACCAGCAGGGGCGTCTCTATTTCGCCGATGCCGATGATCCCCGCTTTCTTCTCCTCTCCGCCGATGGCCGATTCGTCTCTAAAATCGCTGGCAACGGCAAGTTCAAAGAGCTCCTCCCCCGCACGCCCGCGTCCCTCGTCACCATGACGGAGCCGCTCGGTCTGGCAATCGCTCCGGACGGGTCCGTTTACTACTCCGAGTACGCCGGACATCGCATTGCCAAGGTGGATCGGGACGGCTCCGTTACCAGGGTTACAGGCAATGGCGTGAATTCCTGTTGCGTTGACGGACCCGCTGAATTTGGACGCGTCAGCTTTCCGGTCGGCCTCGCGGTCACGCCCGATGGCTCGCTCCTTATCGCCGATGGGAATAGCCAGAAAATCAGGAAAATCACCAACGGCGTCATCAGCAGCATCGCCGGCGTTACGTTTGTCGCCGGGTTTTCCGGCGATGACGGTCCCGCCGTCGATGCCCGCATCAATTACCCCTACGGCATCGTCGTCGATCCCGGCGGCAATATTATCTTCAGTGACAGCGACAATCATCGCATCCGCCGTATCGACACCCGCGGCATCATTACCACCATCGCCGGCAAGGGCGTTCCCGCCTTCGCCGGTGACGGCGGCCGCGCTATCGATGCCAGTCTCAACTTTCCCGCCAGCCTCGCCTTCAACGCCGCCGGCGAACTCCTTATCGCCGATTACAGTAATCACCGCATCCGCGCCATCTCTTCCACCGGCATTATTCGCACCATTGGCGGCACCGGCGCCAGCATCGCCAGCGGTGACGGCCGCCCCGCCACGGAGGCGGCTATCCGCTTCCCGCACGGCATGGCCGTTGATCGTGACGGTAACATCTACATCACCCAGGACGGCAGCGGCGCTATCCGCCGCATTGATTCGAGCGGCATCATCTCGACGTTTGCCGGCGCCATCCGTTATGGGTTCTCGGGCGACGGCGGCTCACCGCTGGCCGCTTCTTTCACCCGCCCCGCGGGGCTTGCCGTGGCCGCCAATGGCGACCTATACATCGCCGACTCCCGAAATAACCGCATCCGGGTCGTCCGCAATCTCGCTCTCACCACCACTCTGGCCCCCTCGCCCGTCACCCTCACCGCCGTCGCCGGCAGCGCCGCGTCCACGCCCGTACGGCTAAACCTCACCAGCCCCATCGCCGGTCTGCCTTATACAGTCGCCGTCACCTACGGCCAGTCCGCCCGCGACTGGCTCAGCATCGCCACCTCCAGTGACACCGCTCCCGCCACCTTCTCCCTCACCGCCAACGCTTCCGCTCTCGGAGCCGGCCGCTATACCGCCACCATTAACGTCACCACCAATCCCGCTGGCACGTCCAATCCCGTCTCCGTGTCGCTCGATGTTACCGAAACCGCGCCCCGCCTCCGCCTCTCATCGGAGTCTATCTCCATCAGCCGCCCTGAAGCCAGTCCCCCCGAAACAACCGCCCTCGAAGTTCGCAACGATGGCGGCGGCATTCTCAGCTATCGGGTCTCCTCAGTCGGTCCGTGGCTGAAAGTATCGCCCGATAACGATGCTCTCCGCGCCGGCCAGGTCGGCGTCATAACCGTCACCGTCGACCCCGCCGGTCTCAAGCCCGGAACCTTTCTCGGCTCCATCACCGTCACCGACGGCACGGCCCGCACCGTCGTCCCCGTCACCCTCACCGTTCGCGGCGGCCGCCGGACCATTCTCGTCTCCCAGGCCGGCCTCACCTTCACCGCCGTCGCTGGCGGCGGTTCCCCTACCCCGCAGAATATCGGCATTCTCAATATCGGCGCCGGCGCACTCAGTTGGCGTGCCGCCGTCAATGGCCGCTTCACCCGCCTCAGCGCCGATTCCGGTACCGTCACCGAACCCTGGCTCGAAGTCAGTGACCTTTCCGTCAGCGTCAACCCCGCCGGTCTCGCCGCCGGTCAATACTATGACCGCATTGAAATCACCGGTGATGCCGACAACTCCCCGCAACTCGTCACCGTGCTTCTCAATGTCCTCCCGGAAGGCACCAACCCCGGGCCTGAAGTGTCCCCGTCCGGTATGATCTTCATCACCAAGCAAGGCGAGAATCCCGGCTCCCAAACGGTGACGCTAAACCACCTTGGCAAAGGCCCCGTCACCTTCGATTCCTCCCGCCTCGGCACCTGGTATGAATCCGCCCCCGGCGCCGGCCGTGCCGTTCCCAACGGACCCGGCTCCGTTGTCATCCAGCCAACCCTGGCCGAGTTGCCCCCCGGCGTTCGCCGCGGTGTCGTCACCTTCCAACTGCAGGAAGACGGCAGCGTCCGCACCGTCAATCTGCTCTCCGTAGTCGCCCCGCCCGACACTGGCAACAAGGGGCAGCGCAACGCCGCCAGTTGCGCCGCGCCCTCATTGCGCGTCGAGTCTACCGTTCTCCGCGATGGCTTCTCCGTCCGCGTCGGCGAAGCCGTTACCGTCGAAGTCAAGGCCGCCGATGAATGCGGCAACTTGCTCACCCCGCTCGCTGGCGGGACCGGCGCGCAAGTCGTCGCGCGCCCTGAAAACGGCGACCCCCAGGTAACTCTCGCCCACGTCGGTAACGGCGTCTGGCGCGGCACCTGGCGTCCGGTCCGCGCCATCGCCAATACGCGCCTCACCGTCGTCGCCGTCTTCCTCGGCACATCGGCCGACGTTATCGCCGGCCGTTCGCAGGCCGGTAAAGTAGAACTCAGTGGCGCCGTGCTGGCCCAGGGAGCAACCGCCGCGCCCTTATTGACCGCGGGTGGAATCGTACACGCCGCCAGCTTTCAAAGCGGCGTGCCCATCGCCCCCGGCAGCCTTATTACGCTCTATGGATCCAAACTCGCCGACCGGACGGGCTCCGCCGCCGCCATCCCTCTGCCTTCGGCCCTCAATGGAACCGAAGTAACCCTGGGCAACCGTCCGCTCCCCCTTCTGTTCACCAGTGACGGCCAATTGAACGCGCAGATCCCCTACGATGTGCCGGTCGATACGCAGCATCAGATCCTGGTAAAGCGCGGCGAGGCTATCTCGGTGCCGGAGACTCTCAACGTCTCCGCTGCCCAGCCCGGCATATTCACCACAGCGCAAAGCGGTTCCGGTCAAGGCGCAATTACGAAGGCGGACGGCGCCGTAGTCCAACCTGGCACGCCCGCCAATCGCGGCGAAGTGATAATCATTTACTGTTCCGGCCTCGGTCCGGTCAGCCCGGCGGTCGTAGCGGGCCGTCCGGCGCCCTCTTCTCCGCTCAGCAGCGTCACCAATCCAGTGACCGTCACCATCGGCGGCCAGGAAGCCCAAGTCCTCTTCGCCGGCTTGGCTCCCACCTTCAGCGGTCTATACCAGATCAACGTCTCCGTCCCGGCCAACTCACTAACCGGCGACGCCGTGGAAGTGACCCTCGAATCCGCCGGCCAGCGCAGCCCCCCAGTTACCATTGCCGTTCGATAGTAACGAACTCGCTGTTGGGAATCCGATTCGCCGCCATTGCCCGGGAAGTCGGTCCCAGAATTTTGAAGTTTATATTTCACTTATTATCAACACGTTCCAACGTCGCACCCCAAAAGTGCTAGGTCCGCGTGTGCTAGTGTGAAGTCGGCTCGGGAATACTCGCGCCGCGGAAAGGCCCTCCCACCCAGGAGGGCCTTTTCCATTTCATAAGACCGGAAGGAAAAGAACATGACTAACGAAGACCGCGCCGCCTGCGATGCTCTCCGCAAAGAACTAACGGAATTCTACCGGCCACTAAACCAGATCACCACCGGCATCGTCCAGGATATCGCCACCGCCCACTGGCAAATAGGCCGCCTCGACCGTTGCCTCGTCACGCAATGGAATCTCGCCATTGCCGGCGGCTCCAATACTGTCCCCGAACTCACCGCGAGCATCAACCGCCAAATCGACCAACTCCAACTCCGCATCGCCCGCCTCGAACGCCGCATCAAGTTTGTCCATGTCAACTTCCCCGCCGCCCGCGCCGAAACAAAAACGCAAATAAACGAACCCACTGTCCAGAGCTCCGAAAAAGATCCGGGGGTGAGCAAATCCTGCAGGATCTTCGTCATGCCGCCTCCGATGCCGCCGCCAAAGGCATCGACACCGAAGCCAACATGCCATCCGCTCCTGGAAAAGCACCTTAAACGAACCCCGGCCTGACGGTGGCACGGATCTGAGCCACGCGTGTCAGGGCTGTGAAAAAATCACAATTGGCAAAAGTCGAGTCCCGAAGGGGGGGACCAAATCCCTCAGACGGCCCGTTCCAACGCATCCTGGCGCATTCGGTGAGGTCGCGTTCGAAGTCGTTCTGGTCCAATTCGGGTGGCGGAGGTTTTTTCACAGCCCAGTCAGCAAGTGATCCTTCCCCCAAACATTTTATTTGCCCCGCTGTGATTAAAACCGCCTCGTACCCGTCCTATGACTGGAGACGGATGTTCCGAGTCGCCGCATGATCTTGCATGAAACGGTGGAGAGGCTGTTCGTGCAGCGGCGGGAGGAGATCTACGTCTACCTGGTTTCGTTGGGAGTTCGGCCGGAAGAGGCACAGTAGATGACGCAGGAATCGTTCTTCAAGTATTTCGTCGCGCCGCGGCAGGGGCAATCCATTGAGAACCCGCGGGCCTGGGTTTATGCCGTGGCGCATAATTTGGCGACGACTTCGCGGCGCCAGCCGGAGGTTTTTGAACAACCGCTTGCCACAACGGAGACGCCCGAGTCGCTGGCGATGAAGCGTGAGTGCATGACACGGTTGAGAATCGCAATTGAGAACTTGTCGCCGCAACAGCGCAGGGATTTGCCGCAAGGAGTCGGCGAAGCCGGGCCGCAGTCGCGGTTGCGGTTGCGGGATCGAATATAATGGGCGGCATAGGGATGGTTTACTCCACGTTAATTGCCGCCGCTCTTTTGTTGGCCAGCGCCGCGCTCGCGCAACCGCTCCAATTCAACCGGGATATACGGCCCATTTTCTCCGATCGATGCGTGGCTTGCCACGGACCGGACGCGGTCAACAAAGGCATTCGCTTGCGACTGGATCGGGAGGATTCGGCGAAGGCCGACCTTGGCGGGGGGCGGCGCGCCATCGTCCCCGGTAAGCCGGAAGACAGTGTCGTCCTGCAGCGATTGCGCACGCCCAACAAAGCGCTCCGGATGCCGCCGTCTCACACGGGCGTCGTGGTGAGCGCGGCTGAAATCGCAGCGCTGGAGCAGTGGATTCGCGATGGCGCCGTTTGGCAAAAGCACTGGTCGTTTATCTCTCCGGAGAAGGCGGCGGTCCCCGATGGCCAGAACGCTATCGATTTTTTTGTCCGGCAGCGTCTGAGCAAACAGGGCCTGACGCCATCGGCTCCAGCGGATCGCCGGACGCTGATTCGCCGCGCCTCTCTTGATCTGACGGGGCTGCCGCCAGCGCCCGAGGAAGTCGAGGCTTTCGTCAATGACCGGTCGCCAAAGCCCTACGAAATGGTCCTGGATCGGTTATTGGCTTCACCCGCCTACGCCGAACGCATGGCCATTCGCTGGCTCGATGCCTCCCGTTACGCCGATACGAACGGCTACCAAACGGACGCGGACCGCATCATGTGGCGCTGGCGGGATTGGGTCATCGACGCCTTAAACCGCAACATGCCGTTCGACCGCTTCGCCGTCGAACAAATCGCCGGCGATCTGCTGCCCAACGCGACGCTTTCGCAGCAAGTCGCCACCGGCTTCAGCCGCAATCATCGGGGCAATTCCGAAGGCGGCATCGTCCCGGAAGAGTATCTGATGGAGTACGCCGCCGATCGCGTCGAGACAATGTCGACGGTCTTTTTGGGTCTTACCGTGGGCTGCGCGCGCTGCCACAACCACAAATACGATCCCATCACGCAGAAAGAGTATTACCAGCTTTTCTCCTACTTCAATAACATCGGCGAGCCGGGACGCTACTTGAAATACGGCAACTCTCCGCCCATGGTGCAGGCGCCGACAGCGGATCAGGAATCGAAGCTCCGCGAACTGCGCCGATCCCTCAAGACCGCGCAAGAGGCGTTTCACACAATGGAAGGATCGATTGCCGCGGCCCAAACGACGTGGGAGCGAACTGTGAGCGCCGATGCGGTGTGGATGTCCGGCGAGAAGTTGGAATCGGAACTGTTGCCCGCGCCAGTCGCTTTCGATGGGAAAAAGATATTCGAAGCGGGCGACCATGCGCAGTACGGCTTTCAGGACCGGTTTTCATTGGCTTTCCGGATGAAATCGGCCAGCGGGAACGGCGTGATTCTGCACCGCATGAACAGCGATGAGAGCAATCCCGCGGGGTATGGTCTCCATCTTGAGAACGGTAAACTGCAGATCCAATTAGCGGTTCGGAGACTGGACGACGCCATTCTTCTGGAGACAAAAAAGGCGCTGACGAAGGACCGTTGGTATCACCTCGCGGTCACCTATGACGGGTCGCGGTACGCCAGCGGGGTGAAGGTTTATGTGGACGGCGAGGCTTGGGATTTGGATGTTCAGCTCGACGCCTTGAACCAGGACTTTCGACGGCCGGGGATGTTGGTTTTTGGCGGCGGCGGCGGTTGGGACAATTCGTTTCAGGGCGAAATTGCGGCGTTCCGGTCGTATTCGCGAGCGCTGGGGGCGGCCGATGCCGCGATGTTATCGACGGCGGATTCGCTGGGCCAAGTGGTTCGCGTGCCCGTTGCGAAGCGGACTCCGATTCAGCGACAGTACCTGCGGCAAGCGTTTTTTGAACTCGGCGCAGACGCTTCGGTGAAGCTGGCGCGGGCGCGCGTCGCCGCCAGCGCCGCCGGTCTGGAAGCATTTGAACAGATCATCCCAACGGTCATGGTTATGCAGGAACGCGCCCAGCGGCCCGATACGTTTCTCGCGATTCGCGGCGCTTATGACAAGCCAGGGGAAGCGGTGCAACGTATGGTTCCCACCGCCCTCCACGCGCTTCCCGCAGGCGCGTCGGCTGATCGGCTTGGTCTGGCCCAATGGCTGGTTGACCGCCGGAATCCGCTGACCGCCCGAGTTGCCGTCAATCGTTTCTGGCAGATGGCGTTCGGCACGGGACTCGTAAAAACGGCCGAGGATTTTGGTTCGCAAGGCGACTGGCCGAGTCATCCTGAACTGCTCGATTGGCTGGCCGTCGATTTCATGGACAACGGTTGGGATATGAAGCGGCTATGGAAGACGATGCTTATGAGCGATACATACCGGCAATCGTCAACGGTCACCAGTGAACTGCGGGAGAGAGATCCGGAGAATCGGTTGTTGGCCCGCGGGCCGCGATTCCGGTTGCCTGCGGAGATGGTGCGGGACCAGGCGCTGCGCGTGGCCGGACTGCTGGTGGAAAAACAGGGTGGTGCCTCCGTTAAGCCGTATCAACCAGCCGGACTATGGAGTGAAAACGGCGGCGGCGATTATAAACCGGGCACCGGCGAAGCGCTGTATCGCCGGAGCATCTATACGTTCTGGCGCCGCACTTCTCCGCCGCCGTTTATGGCGACATTCGACTCGGCGCTGCGCGAGAGCTGCACCGTGCGCGAGGGGCGCACGAATACACCGCTGCAGGCGCTCCACCTGATGAATGACGTGCAGTTCCTGGAGGCCGCCCGGGCCTTGGCGCAACGCTCGATTCTTGAAGCCGGACCCGACCCGGCCAGCCGTCTGGAACGCGCGTTTCAACTCGTTCTCGCGCGGGGACCTCGCGCGAACGAAGCGGCCTCGATGCGCTCCATGCTCGCCTACGCGCAGGACCGATATGGCTCCCAGCCCAAAGACGCCGCCGCGCTTTTGTCCCATGGCGACTCCCCGCGCGACACGTCCATCGACCCGGTGGAACACGCCGCATGGACAACCGTCGCCAGCATGATTCTGAATCTCGACGCCGTCGTCACCAAGGAATAGGCCATGCAATCCCGCCGCAACTTCATGTCCCTGGCCGCGGCGCAATCGCTGCTCGCCGCCGATAATTCGCTCCCCCATTTCGCGCCGAAAGCTAAGCGCGTGATCTACCTTTTCATGTACGGCGGTCCGTCCCAAATCGAGCTCTTCGACCACAAGCCGCGACTGGCGGAACTGCATGGCACGGAGTTGCCGCCGTCGATCCGCCAGGGGCAACGGCTGACGGCGATGACGGCCACGCAAACGAAATTTCCGCTGGCCAAATCGATCTATAGTTTCGCGCGCCATGGGCAGAGCGGCGCCTGGGTCGGCGAACTGCTTCCGCACACCGCCAAGGTTGTCGACAAACTCTGCTTCATTCGTTCCATGCACACGGAGCAGATCAATCACGATCCCGGCATCACTTTTCTGCAAACCGGTTTTCAACTGGCTGGGCGCCCGTCGATCGGGTCCTGGCTCTCCTACGGACTGGGCAGCGAGAACAAGGATCTGCCGGCCTATGTCGTGATGGCCTCCGCCGGTTCCAAGATCGGCGACCAGCCGCTGGCGGACCGCGTCTGGGGCAGCGGATTTCTGCCGTCCAGTTATCAGGGAGTGAAGTTCCGTTCCGCGTCGGATCCGGTGCTGCACCTTTCGAACCCGGCCGGCATTGACCGCGACATGCGCCGGCACTTTCTGGATGGACTTGCCGAGGCGAATCGGGATCAACAGGCAGTGACGGGCGATCCGGAAGTGGCCTCGCGCATCGCGCAGTACGAGATGGCGTACCGCATGCAAGTCTCCGTTCCGGAACTGACGGATCTATCGAAGGAACCCGCGCATGTCGTGGATCGTTATGGACCCGACGCGCGCATACCGGGAACGTTCGCCTTTCATTGCCTGCTGGCCCGGCGCATGGCGGAGCGGGGCGTTCGGTTTGTGCAGTTGTTCCACCGCGGCTGGGATCAGCACCGTACTTTGCCCACGGCGCTGCCCACTCAATGCGCCGCGACCGATCAGCCTGCGGCGGCGCTGGTGCAGGATCTGGCCGAACGCGGGATGCTCGAAGACACGCTGGTTGTCTGGGGCGGTGAATTCGGACGTACCGTGTATTGCCAGGGGCCGTTAACGGCCACCGAATACGGGCGGGACCATCATCCGCGCTGCTTCACGATGTGGCTGGCGGGCGGCGGAATTAGGCCCGGCATTACTCACGGTTCGACCGACGAATTCAGCTACAACATTACGGAAGACCCCGTGCATGTCCACGACCTGCACGCCACGATTCTGCATTGCCTGGGGATTGACCATACGCGGCTGACATTTAAGTTTCAGGGCCGCCACTACCGGCTGACCGATGTACACGGGAACGTGGTGCGGAAGATCCTTAGTTAACTTGCAAACGCCGCCGGGTCCGGCGAGCCGGGAGGGTGAATCGCGCGCCGGTTCCGGCGCCACGATGAAGAGCGCGATGACAACACAAATCAACGGGGAAAGTTGCGAAATACCCATGGTGAATGGAATACGTAACAAACAGGCGTTTTGTTAGCAAATTCTTTCCTCTAATTTCAGTCTTTGCCGGCCGCGAATTTGATTAGCAGCATACAGATCGCACCCACCGCGGCGGACGCAGGTATCGTCATCACCCACGCCCAAAGAATGTTTGTCGCAAGCCCCCAGCGAACGGCCTTCAGCCGGTTAATGGAGCCGACGCCGGCAATGGAGCCGGCTATGACATGCGTTGTCGAAACGGGCATGTGGAGGTAGGTGGGGAAGAGAATGGAGATGGCCGCGGCCGTCTCCGCGCAGAAGCCGCCGCGCGGTTTCAGGCGGGTTAGCCGGGCTCCCATCGTGCGGACAATGCGCCAACCGCCGCTCATCGTGCCCGCCGCGATGGCGATGTAGGCGGCCCAAATGACGGGCTTGGGAACGACGAATGTCTCCAGATATCCGGCGGTAACCAGAACGCTGGTGATGATGCCCATCGTTTTCTGCGCGTCGTTCGCTCCATGCGCAAAACTAAAAACCGCCGACGACGCCAACTGCATCCCGCGGAACCAGCGGTCCACCTTGCTCGGCATCGTGTACCGGAAGATCCAATGCACGGCGACCATTAGCAGATAGGCCAAGCTCATCCCGAGCATGGGAGCGATGGCGATGAACGCAATCGTTTTGATCCATCCGCTAGCGATCAGGGCCTCGAAACTGTGGCTCACGCCAAGCGTGACGGCCACTTTGGCCATGGCGGCACCGCCATATCCGCCGAGTAATGCGTGCGTGGACGATGAGGGCAGTCCCCACCACCAAGTGAGTAAATTCCAGGTGATGGCGCCCACAAGGCCCGCCAGAATCACATAGGGAGTGACAAACTTCAAGTCCACCATGCCCTTGCCCACGGTGGCGGCCACGCCGGTGTCCAGAAAGAACACGGCGCACAGGTTCCAAAACCCGGCCCACATGATTGCGTGGCCGGGACTCAGTACGCGAGTGGCGACAACGGTGGCGATCGAATTCGCCGCATCGTGGAAGCCGTTGATGTAATCGAATACCAACGCGACAGCGATGATCAGAGCGACAAGTAGAAAATTCGAATCCATTTGGGCCGCGCGCTTAGCTGTTCTTCACGACGACGGTTTGAAGAACGTCGGAAACATCCTCGCAGGAATCGACAGTCCACTCGAGCACATCGTAGATTTCCTTGAGCTTCATGATCAGGATCGGGTTCGATTCGTTATCGAAAAGATCGACCACAGCCTGCCGCACGATCTGATCGACTTGCCCTTCCAGCCGGTTGATCTCAATACAGTGCTTCAAAATCTCCCGGTTCTTGTCCATCACTTCCACGGCGGCTTTCACTTCGGCAACCGCCTTCACCAGAAACTTGCAGATATCTATCACCGGTTCTGGAATGGGGTCAATCTTGTAGGAAACGATGCAGTGCGCCGCTTCCTCCATGCCATCCATCACGTCATCCAGATGACTGCAGAGCGACTGAATGTCCTCCGGATCGAGCGGCGTTATGAATGTCTGATTCAGCCGCTTGAACAGCTCGTGGAGAATTTCATCGCACTCGTGCTCGTACTCCCGAATGCGGGGCTCAATCAGCTTCAGATGGGAATTTCCCGCCTGCACGCCCTCCAGTAAAATGCCGGCGGCCTCATTTAGCAGCCGCGTTTGCATATTCAATAATTCGAAGAACTTCTCTTCGCGGGGCAGAATTCTCATGTCGCCTGGATCTAACTACCTGGGTATCGATGGGCCTTTACAGTTCCACTACTATGGGAAACAGTTCGGCACTCGCCGGCGGCATCGCATCGGCTCGCCCGCCGGCTCCGGCGGGGAGATACCGCGGATCGAGCAATCGATCCGTTTGAATATTTCCCATTGCCGACAAAAGGTTCTCTTTCAGGTAGGGATGCTCCTTCTCTAGTTCACTGAAAATATCTCGCAGAGTACGCCGAACGGTGCCCGTTTTTTGCGAGCATCCGCAGGGAATCACCGGCGCCGCTAAAGCACCCGCGTAATTCCGCGTAAGTTCCTCCGTCACAAAAACCAATGGACGAATCAGCCGGAAATCCTTCTTGGCGGACCAGGTCACCGCGGGCAACGCGCTGAGCCGGCCCGTGTACATGGCGTTCCGCAGCAGCGATTCGCAAAAATCGTCCGCCGTGTGCCCCAGCGCAATTACGTTGGCGCCCATTTGCTTCGCAATTTCGTAAACGGCGCGGCGGCGGAACCGGCTGCACATATCGCAACCATGGTCCGGTTCGTCCTCAATCAATTGAAAACTCGGCTCGTCGCGGACGTAAAGCCACTCGACGCCCCGTTTCTTCAAGTACTCACCAAATGGGGCGATCGGCGCCAAAAACTTGCCCTGTTCCACCGTGAACGCACAGACTTGGAAGTTGATCGGCGCGCGTTTTTGCAGCAAAAGCAGCACTTCCAGCAGCGTCACGGAGTCTTTTCCGCCGGATAGACCGACGGCAATCCGGTCGCCTTCCCGGATCATATCGAAACGCTCGATTGCCTGGCCAACTTTTCTCAGCAGCGATTTCTCAAGGTCCACTATCTTTCAGTTTACTATTTCCCTTCTGGGCCGTAGAATTTTTCTCGGCACACCCCGTGGGATCCTGAATTCGTGAGCCTAGCCAAAGCCCGGCAACTGGATGCGGCCGATCCGCTGCGGCGCTACCGCGATGAGTTCGTTATCGAAAGCGGCGGCGCCATTTATCTTGATGGCAATTCGCTGTGCCGTCTGCCGCGCCGCACGCAATCGCTGGCGGCGGATATTGTCGGCACGCAATGGGGCCACCGTCTGATCCGGGGCTGGGACGACGGCTGGCTGGATCTGTCGTCGCGTTTGGGGGCAAAAATCGCCGCGCTCATTGGCGCGCACCCAGATGAGGTTGCGGTCTGCGACAGTACGTCAGTCAATCTGTTCAAACTTGCCTCCGCGGCCCTGAGCGCGCAAGCCCCGCGCCGCGGCATTCTCACCGATCCCCGAAACTTCCCTTCCGACGTCTACGTCTTGCAAGGCGGCGGCGACCTGCGCATCGTCGATAATCCCGCCGCCAGCGCCGATGCCAACACCGCTCTCGTCTCGCTCACCCTCACCTGTTTCCGCACCGCCGAAAATTATCCACTGTCGAAACTACGCGAAAGGTCCACGCCAGTCGCGCCGAGCTAGCCGTCGGCTGCACGTACAAGTACTGTAACGGCAGTCCCGGCGCACCCGCATTCCTCTATGTCCGCAGGGACATTCAGGAGCGGCTCCGCAGCCCTATCCCAGGCTGGTTTGGCCACTCGGCGCCATTTGCGTTTTCTTTAAAATATGAACCCGCGCCGGGCGTCATGCGATTTCTCGCCGGCACGCCTCCCGTTCTTTCCACCGCCTGTATTGAGCCGGGCCTCGACCTGTTACTGGAAGCCGGCATCGCCAACATTCGCGCCAAATCGATCCTTCTTTCTGAGTTCCTGATCGCGGAAGCGGATGAACAACTTGGCCCTCACGGCGTGACCATCGCTACGCCCCGCGCCGCCGAAAAGCGTGGCTCACACGTTTCGCTCCGCCACCCCGACGCCTGGCAATTAACGCAATTGCTCATTGCCAATCACGCCGTGATCCCGGACTTTCGCGGGCCGGACCTGATTCGTTTCGGCCTCGCTCCGCTCTCCAATACGTTTGAAGAAGTGTTCTAAGCGGTGACCCGGCGCCGCCTGGTTCTGGAATCAGCGGTTACCTGATCGCGCCCGCCACCAGTCGGCAATCGCCTGCTCCCAGGACCTCATTACTATAGGGCAGGTAGTCCTTCTCACGCCGTGAATAGAAATCGAGAACGGCTGGCGTGTCCCACCAGGCAAGCGCGTTCTTCCAGGCCTCAACGCCGTCGGTCAGCAGCTTTTCCCCCTCCTCCCAGCCGCACCAAATCCGGCCGCACCGCGAGCAGTTGCGACGCCTCACTTCTCCCCGCGTGCTCCAGCAACCCGCCGGAAAATAGTAACTCCGATGGCGCCGCGGCAATCACTCGAAGCCCGTCGTGCCGCGACATAGCCGCCCGGCATTCGCGGTACATTTCCAACTCATGCCCTTGCGCATAGTGTCCCGTCACCAGGCAGATGGTCCGTGCGACTACGCGTGCCAGTTCGTCCAACAGCGACCGCCACACCGCGCACACTGTTTCGGTTTGGAAGCGAGATGGAAAACGCGTGCGGCAGCGTCGTCATCGGCAGCCAAGTGCAGGGCAGCAATATGCCGCCGGTGGACTCCGCCAGGCGCTCAGAGAATGCCTCCGCCACCAGTCCGTCCAAGCCAAGCGGGAGATGGGCGCCGTGCCATTCCAGCGCGCCCCAGGGGCAGATGACGAGCGGGTTCCCGCTTAGCGCGAGGTCCAATTCCTCCGGCCGCATCTCTTCGTATTCCGTATCATTTCTGCGTGTAGAGGATCAGGTTCTGCGTCGCCGCGCCAATGCAGGCAATGTCCGGCTTCCGGTCGTTGTTCAAGTCGGCAACAGTGCACGCCGCCGCGGCTACCGCCCCTTCGCTCAGCACCTGGCGGATCCAGCGCCCGCCCTCCTCGTAGTAAATGTAGACGCCGCGCTTGCCGCCGCGAAACCCCGCCACAACTTCCTGCTTCCCATCGCCATTCAAATCCGCGGCGAACACGGTATGCCCATCGACCAGCGAGTCATCGATCACGAGCCGCGTCCACGCCCCGCCTTTCCGGCGGTAAATCGAAACCCGATTGCCGTGCCACGGCTCAATGGCCGCCAGAAATCGTTCCTGCCCCAAAAATCCCACGGTGATATCGGACGACCCGGATTTCGGCCACGGCGCGGGATCGCCATCGGCGATCCTTTCGCGTTTCCAAGTGCCATCGGTCTGCGCCAGATTGACGTGAATGCCACGGAAACTCGCGGTCAAAACATCCTCCTTGCCATCCCGGTTCCAATCGTGAATGAAGATCCCATGCACCACGCCCTCATCGTCGCCGTTGATCAGTTGCCGGTGCCAGTCGCCCGGTTGATAAGCCACCAGCGGCGTGTGGTCCCGATACTCCGGCGCCACCGCCGAAGCGCCGGTCAGCGGCGCGTTGATGAACAAGCCGTTCGCCACGCGAATACGATGCGATGTCGTCAGCCGATCAATCTCCCGCACCGTCCATGGCTGCCGAACATCTTTGCCGTGCGTCAACAAACTGACAATCCCCACTGACCGCGCCGCTTCATTCTCAAACGCATGCGCCACCAGGAACTCCGGAATGCCGTCTCCATCGGTGTCGAACGGCCACATGTTGATCATGCGCGTAAGGCCTGTGGTCAACACGCGCCGTTCCCAATTCGGCCCTTCAAACCAAAGCAATTCCGTCATGCCGGAACCCAACGCCACCAAGTCCGGTTTGCCGTCCTTATTCACATCAGCCGCCACTACTTGATAGCCGCCGCGCAGGTCCGCCGCCAGCACTCGCGGGTCAAATTGGGCGAAACGCGTCTGCGCCGTCAGCGGGACGAACGCTAATACAGCCGCCAGGAGTCGCATGAATATAGAATGGTTCTTTTATGGCAATCCTGACAACTGTGGTGGGCAGCTACCCCACCCCGCAATGGCTTTTTGGCGATTCATCCCGCGGCGCGCTGCGCGACGCCATCATGGTGGTGCTGAAGACGCAGGAGTTGGCGGGTATCGATGTCGTCGCCGACGGTGAACTGAATCGCTTCGATCCCAGCCACCCGGAAACGAATGGCATGATCGACTATTTCATCAGTCGCATGTCCGGTATCCGCACGCGGTTTTCCATCTCCGATATTGATGAGTTCCGCGCCGACGCGCAGCTTAAATACCGCACCGATCCCGCCGGTATCGTCCACGAAGCGATGGGCGATGGGGTGCTCAACCTCGCCCGCGATTACGACTTCACGAAGAACCTGACGACTCATCAATTGAAGTTCACCTGCACCGGTCCCCACATGCTGACCAAGGTGCTGACGGACCGCCACTACAAGGAGCGCGGCGAACTCTGTATGGCCATCGCGCAAGTGCTGCGCCGCCAAATGGAGCGCATCGGCGCGGAAGTGATTCAGATCGACGAGGCCAATATCAGCGGCCATCCTGAGGACCGCGAATGGGCGCTGCCCGCTATCAATCACGTCCTTGACGGCATTCGCGGCAAGCGCGGCGTCCACGTCTGCTTCGGAAACTACGGCGGCCAGTCGGTGCAGAAGGGCTTTTGGAAGGACCTCATGCCTTTCATGAACGGTCTGCACTGCGACCATTTGATTCTCGAATTCGCGCGCCGCGGCTATGACGAGTTGGATGCCTTCCGCGAACTCGATCCTAAAATCGGGTTGGGGTTGAGCGTCATCGACATCAAAGATAACGGCATCGAATCCCCGGACCTCATCGCCTCCCGCATTGCGCATGCGGAACGAATTCTCGGCCCCGGCCGCATTCCGTTCGTCCATCCCGATTGCGGTTTCTGGATGCTCCAGCGAAGCGTCGCCGATGGCAAAATGCGCGCCCTGGTGCAAGGCCGAAATCTATTCGAAGGAAGAAATTAATCATGCGCCGAATTGCACTGGCAATCACGCTTCTGTTGCCGCTGGCCGCTCAGGACAGCAAGAGTCTGAGGAACCTGAAGCAGTTGACGAGCGGCGGTCAGAATGCCGAAGCCTATTGGGCTCCCGATGGAAAACGCCTGGTCTTTCAATCGACCCGCGAGCCCTATCTCTGCGATCAGATTTTCATCATGAACGCCGACGGCTCCGGGCAAAAACTCGTCTCGACGGGCAAAGGCCGTACCACATGCGCGTACTTTCTTAAGGACAACAAACACATCGTTTATGGCTCCACGCACGAAGCTGGCGATGCCTGTCCGCCGCCGCCGGACCGCAGTAAAGGCTACCTGTGGGGAGTCTTTCCGAGCTACGAAATTTTCCTTGCGACCGATGAAGGCAAGATCGTTCGCAAGCTCACCAACATGCCCGGCTACGATGCGGAAGCGACCGTGAACTTCAAGACCGGCCATATCATCTACACCTCGCTCGAATCCGGCGACCTTGACCTCTGGAGCATGAAAGCCGATGGCAGCGACAGGAAGCAGTTGACCAATAGCCGCGGCTACGATGGCGGCGCCGTCTATTCGAAAGATGGCAAACAGATCGTCTGGCGCGCCAATCATCCGCAAACGCCGGAGACGATGGCGCGCTACAACAACCTGTTGAAAGAGAACCTGACCGCTCCGATGAAGATGGAGCTTTTCGTTTCCGGTCCGGATGGGAAGGACCGCAAGCAGATCACGAATAACAACTGCGCCAACTTCGCGCCAACGTTCTCGCCCGATGGCAAGCGGATCGTTTTTTCCTCGAACATGCACAAGTGCGATGGCCGGGACTTTGAACTCTACATCGTCAACACCGACGGCACCGGTTTGAGGCAGATCACCAATTTCGCCGGCTTTACTTCGTTCCCGGAGTTTTCTCCGGATGGCAGGAGAATGGTGTTCTCCAGCTCGCTGAATACCAAGACGCGTTTCGAGTTCAATATTTTTGTTGCCGATTGGGTGGAGTAGGTTTTGAAGGGCTAAACTGACGATATGGAAGTGCATTTACCGCCCGAAGTGGAAACCGAGGTCGCGTGCCTCGCTGATCGGCGAGGCACAATTGCGAACGCGCTGGCGCGTGCCGGGATTGTGCAGTTCATCGAATTCGCCGCGCGAGACGGCAATGCATCCGGCAAGAGGAGTGCCTTTCAGGAGTGCGAGTGCCTTTTGAATCTTATCGCGGACCGCTTCTTCCTGGGGAGGATGGATCTTCAAATGGATGACGCCCGGCGTTCCCGCCGGTGGAAGGCGAAGCGTACTTGCAAAATCAGCATCGAGAGTACGGAGCACTCGATTCTCTTCAATTGCAAACTAGCGTCGTGCTCTTGCTCTCGTAAAAATGCCGCTTGTTGTGGTGACAGATTCTCGTCGAGAAGCAGTCTCACGAGGCGAAGATAATTTCGTTGCTTGCAAGCCCCGCAGCATATTGAAGTGCGGCGGTGATGTGGTCCTTCGTCAGTTGAGGGTAAGCGGCCAAGATTTCTTCAGAGGTCTCCCCTGCTCCCAACTTCTCAAGGACCAAGTAGACCGGGATGCGGGTGCCTCTAAGGCAAGGCTTGCCCATCATCACATCGGGCCGGATTTCGATGTTTTGGGGCAGAGCCATACTCCAACTCTAGCAGCCAATTGAAATCTGCTGGGGCTGGCGTTTCGCTATCTGGGCTACTCTCAGCGCAGAATCGCGGGAGGTGAGACCATACCCTACAACTGACGCCCGAACTTGGTTGCGCTGCGCAAAGCCAACTCTTTCTCCCGATAATACTGTGCCCCGTACCGATTGATACTAAAAGGCGCTTGACCGGAACGGGTATGGGCAGAATGAAAACATGGATCGGGACCACGCCATTGCCACTTTGCGGCGCTGCGCGCCGGAGTTGAAAGCTGCCGGAGTGGAGAGTGCGTCTCTGTTCGGTTCTACTGTAAGAGGCGATGCGGCTGGCAAACGACTTTTCATCCGGAGGATTCGACTATTTTTACCAGCTTGACCAGCTGGAGAAGCGCTTGCCGCAACTGCTCGGCTGCAACGTGGATGTAGTCGCCGAACCTGTTCGTAAGCAATTATTCCAGCATCAGATAGACAGGGATCGCACAATTGCCTTCTAGTAACGCTTCCAGCTACCTCTGCACATCGTCGAAAATTCGGAGTCGATATTCCGTTATGCCGAAGGCATGGACTTCGCGCAGTTTGAGGAAGACCGCAAAACCTACGATGCGGTCGAGCGGTGTTTGCAGCGCATTACCGAAGCCGTCATCAGGGCTTGGGGATCAGGCCGAGCCATTAATTCCGGAGGTTGTGCCGTGGTAAAGGATACCCGGCCTTGGAAACCGCCTGCGCCACAACTATTACAGCATCGAAGAAGACCGGTTGTTCGATATAGTGAGGACCGATCTCCCGGCACTCCGCGCCCACGCTAGAACCGCCGGGCGACGTGTTCCCACCTAATCAACCGAAATCATCTCAATCGAACTGAGGATTGTTTCCCAAACCGGTTGCAGTACTGCCGGAGCCGCGGCGGTTTTGGCCAATAACGTCACCGACGGCCTGCCGGCCGAACGCGGTTCGCCTGGGAAGTGCCATGTGTATCGAGTGTGCTGGCCAGTCTTCGGTGTACTAATTTGAAGCCACATTTCGTGGCCCGTCATTCCCGCGACGGTCCGTTCGCCTTCGCGCAGAACCGTCACGGAACCACCGGCCAGCGCCGCGAAATCTCTTTCGTCGCCGGCGTCCATAAACTTTCTCGTGTCCGGCTCCTGCACGGTCCGTGTGGAGAATTCCACCTCAATTGTCTCGTTGGCCATCTGTAACCGGGTGGTCTCGCTAAGGGACGTTTCAATGACGATCGCCCCCGGGCCAATACTGAAGCCGTTCCTCGCGCCCTCGCGATAGCTGTTAATCACGTCGCGTACCAGTTCTTCGGCTCCCGCCTCCTTGCCTTCGGGCGCGCCGCGATGCGCCCAGACCTTTCCTTTGTTCGCATCGATGAGAAGATCCTCGCCTATCTTGTACCAAACACCTTCAATGCCAGAACCCAGGGCGGGCCGTGATTTAATACTCAGCCCCAGGTCCGCCAGCCGTTGGGACCAAGGTGTCTGTTTCTCCGTGGCCGACCATACATCCACGCCATAAATGGACTGCATTCGATAGGCAACGGCAAGCGCCGGCGGCCGCGAGATTCGAAAGCGTCCGATTGATTCTTTATTCGTATCCACTGGTGGTTTCGCTCCTTGGCAGCCGGCGAGGATGAGCGCTAGCACGAAGCTGGGCTTCATTTGGCGGCGGCTCCTTTCCGTTGTTCGTGATAGCGATGCTTGGCCATGGTTTTAATTGCATCAATGGCCCATTCTTGCACTATTCCAAAGTCATTGCCGTAAGCGCCCTGGTGCTCGGCGGCGAAGCTCTTGTCCTGCGGGTCCGGGCGTCCCTTGACATTCACCGCCTCAGCCGATGATAGCGGCACCGTGCCATCGCCTTCGCCCGTGGGCTCCTGTAGAACGGCTTGCATACGGTCGCCATTGGCGTCGTTGAAAAAGCCGCGGAATCCCTTGCTGGGATAGGAGTCGGAGCGGACCCAGTTCGATTCTATGGCGAGTTCGACGACATGCGCGGTGTCGTGTCCCGTTCCACTGACGGCGAACGTCTGGGGGTGTTGCAGCGGTCCCTGGGACGGCGAAAGCAGGTCGTGGAGCGATTCGGCTTTATCCAGGCTACGAAGATAGGCCGGCCACGGATCGTTCAGATCGGCGTTTATCCGGTCGCGGCGGTTGCCGCCCGGTACCACGGCGTTGTCGGGATTCAACAGGTCGGGATCGATGAGTCCCCAATATGCGTTGTTGCTTGGCGCTTCTCCCAGGTCGGGCTTGGGCCGCGCCTTCTCCCGATAAATCTCCTGATACGGATCCTTTTTGGGAAGCGGGGCAATGGGCTTGGCGGAGCCCGTGATTTTCAACCAGCCAACTTCCTTGTTATTCGTGAGGTAATTCTTATTTGGGAGGAGCGTCAAGCCCCCCGGAATATTGCCCAGCACCGGCGTGACCCGCGTCCCATCGCTGCCAAGCGCGCGCCGGACTAGAATGTCCAGCAACCCTCCCTCAAAACCCGCCTTCACGCGCCAGTATGCGGCCGGCGAACCGTTGACGGGTTGAACGCCATGAACGATGCCGGCAATCTTGGATCGGCTACCGGCCAGTTCGCTGGCCGAGCGGCATATCAGCCCGCCCATCGAGTGTGAGATCAGGATGACCTTTTCACACAGTCCGGTAACGCCTTTTGCTTCTTCAATAATCGTGTCGATTTTCTTCGCCAGATACTTGCCGCCCCGCAACACATCATCGGTCCAGTTATAGCCAACCGCGTAAACAGGGAATACGAAGTACTTATCGAGTTCCCCCCACTCCTTGTATTCCCGCAGTTTGTTGAGGAACTCCTGGTAGTCCTTCATGATGCCCTGGAACCCGTCGCCGGGTGGCGTCGCTTCATCGACTTCAAGATAGTCCGGGTTGAAAGTTTGCCTGGGTGACCCTACGAGCAGCGCGCGGCGGCGGGGGCCGTCGGAGTCGGCCAGGATCAGGTTGGACAGCACCCAGCCAGTATCAGTGCTCCACCGGAGGTTGGGTAGTCCATCGGTTTTCCCGTCTGGCGGGAGGCCCGGCCGACGCAGGTGGGAACCCATGATGCCGGGGACAAATACAAGCGGAATGGCCTCGCGCCGGACCTCGAACTCATGTCGCAGCTTCGTTGAGAGACCCGTTTTGTATTCGTCGACCTTGTTCCAGTCAACGTCGTGTTTCTTAACGAGCGGGTTACCGGCGTTCGACATCCTGGTTCATCCTTGTAATCGTTTCGGCGACCGGCGCCGACGAGGCGTTTCCTGCCCACCACGCGCGCGTCCCGGCTGCATTCGCGTGTTCGGGATGAATCCGTTTGATCCACGACTGCGCGAAATCTCTGGCTTCCTGCGTCGATTCCGGGTCTTCCAGAATGGCAAGGAGCGCGGGAACGGAATCGGCGGTAAAAGCGACTTGGATCTCGATCTTCTTGGAAACAAGAGTCACCGCATCGTCGGTCATGTCCTTGATTTGGAGTTGGAGCCTGCCTGGCTTAAACGCTTCCGGCCAGCGTTTGCCGGCGTCGTACTGGAAGGTAAATTCGGCGTTAGGCGCCAAGGCGATCATCTCGGCCGCTTCAATCGACCAGCTCATCACGCCCTTGTCGACCGAGCGGATGATCTTTCCGAATGGCAGATCCTTGGATCCAACCGAGAGTTGAACCTCCCATGTCTTCCGCGGATCCCGGAAACGAATTTCGTTCGGCGAACGGTTGGTGTAGCGGACGCCAACAGGGATGGAGGCGCCGAGGGCGAAGGTCCTCGCGGGCGCGGCCAAGTCAATTATTCTTTTAGGGTCCATTGGTTTTTGGCCTCCGAGTGTAATGGCGCAGACTGCTGCGGCGAGTCCGGCTCTCATAAGATTCCCTTCAGAATCTTGATCTCGCTGGCGGTGAAATCGTTTTCACTGCCTGTTGGGTCCATGAGTCCGGCGGCGGCCGAGTGATCGCCAACGCCAAAGGGCGCGCGTTTGAACTGGTTTTTGGTTTCGTGTCCCGCCTCGTGGGCGACGACGACACGTGCCCGAGCGCCCGATGTTCCAGCCATTACGTAGGCCCGGCTGGTAAAGGCGAATCCCTGGACGTTCTGCCAACGGGTATCGGGGTGAATATTTCTCGTGGCGACGGTGATTTGCAGCCACGGAAGGCCAGTCCATTCCGCGGTCAGGGCGTCCGCGTCGGGTGAGTTGGCGGAGAACTTCGGGTGGCGGTCCTCAATCGAAACCATGGCATTGATGGGCACACTGGCGTCGGTGGGCCAGTTCGTCAGGCAGGTGAGTTCATCGGCGCTTATTCGATCAAACCACGCGGTGGCCTTCGCCCGGATCGCGGCGCGGACGGCGGTCTGAGCGGCGCCCGCGGGGCCATTGGCTTTGGCAATCTCATCGGCAGTCGGCGTTTCGACCGCCAGTTTCCTCTGGACTGTGGCCCAGCTCTTTTGCGCCTGAGTGGCGTGATCCCATAGCCCGATGTACTTTACCTTGAATGCCGCGGCCACCTGCGTCACCGCGCCCAGTTGATAAATCACAAAAGTATCGGGCTTATAAAAATTATCCATCAGCGCCGTCGTTCCATTCGTGGAAACGTGCGTTTGGCCCTGCATTTCAAACGGGGCGAAGACAACCTTTCGGAATACGGAAATTTCGGCGGACTCTTTATTGACGCCGCCCAGCGCCGCCTTAATCTTATACTTGTTTCCGCCTACCGCGGAGGGATGAAAGAATATGCGGGCGGTTGCCAGATCCGGTCCGGCCGTACCGGTTTCGGCCAGCGCGGACGTCTTGAACCCATCGGCGGAATTTGCCGTTGACGAAGGGTGGGCGTCCCAGAATTGGGCATTCGGATCGCCCGCCTTGCCGAGTGTCTTGGCCGCTTCAAAAACGAAGGATGCGGCGCCTGTCGTATTGCCGGCTCCAGGTGTGAACGTTAACCGCACATGCGTCGAAATGGGAGCCTTCACACCATTACCTATCTTGTTTCGAAGGAAGACAACCGCCGTCACCAGAAACCCTTGCGCCGGGACGTTCATCAGAAAACGGTTGTCTGGAGCATCGACCGTCAGATCGATCTTCTCGACCTCGACGCGGGCCGGCTTCTTGGTTTTCAAAGTGCCATCAGCACGCTGGAGCGTCACGGTAAATGGCGATTGCAATGGCTCTATATGTTTCCCGTCCGCGCCGATTCCGTCCCATTCGACGATCTTATTGGCGCCATTCGTCTTCTCGGCCGCGGTCAGTTCCCGCTCGAAGAGAACTGTTGCCGGGCCGGCATCGCTGGTTACGATCAGATGCGCGGAGGCGCTCTCCAGTTTGTTGATTTCGTAGCGTATTGTCAGGGTGTCGACACCGGGGGCGAAGAATGGATCCACCGTAACGAGCGCGAGTTTGGGGGTATCGTTCGCCGGTGGAACCGGAGACGGGCCCGGCTTCAGCGGCGCCGGAATCGGCCACTTGAACGGAGCACCGAATTCCTTCTCGGCCAACTCATAAAACTTAGGAAATCGAACCTGGCACTGGCCGGCAGGAACCTGCAGGAACTCCACCTGCCCGACTTCATCCAAAGCGCCGCCGGCCGCTCGATTGGTGAGTTTCGTGTCGTAGATTTCGCGCTCGTGAGCGCCCGCCTCATCTACTGGCCACCACTCCAGCTTCTTAGAAAACGGCTTTTCGGTGAGAAGGTACTGGATCCATTCCATCACCGCCGGGGGCTTAACGCCTTCGCACGGCGAATCTATGCTAAGCCGGTGATAGAAACGGCAAGCGAAAGTGTCCTGGGTGTCGGCGAACTTGCGACGAGCGCCCTGAGGATTACGGCGGATCTCTCCATCGGACCACATGCGTTTTTTGCAAGCGGCCACCCCCTCGGCCACGCGCGGGCAGGGCCACGCCGCCGTCGGTGGCGTCCCCGGCGCGAACAACAGAATCAGAACGCGGCGGTTGACACCATTTTCCCGGTCGCGGTCGGGCTTGGCGAGTTTTTGCGATTCCTCCTTCGAGAAAACCATGGCCGGATTGAATTCGCTACAGCCCTGATAATCGCCCTTGCCGCCATCGTCCAGTCCTTGGCCCAGAAAGTCCGTCTTTGTCAGCTTCGCCGGACACAGGAAGTCCATGTAGGCTTTGAAGAGTTTTTCCCGTGTAGCGGGACCGGCGTCGCCGTCAACGGTCAGGCCCGGCGTCTTCTTTTGGAATTCGGTGACGGCGACTTTCGTCCGGGCATCGTTGATCCCGTTGGCGCCGCCCGCGGGAGGATGGCCGAGCGCGATGAGCATGTGCTGGATCGACTGGATACCCCAACTCCCGGAACCGCGATCGACTTTATAGAGCTTTTCCCAGCGAGCAGTATCGCGGATCAGGAGCGCGTAAACCGCTTCGGCCCGTTCGCCGCTCAACTGCTTATTAAACGCGTCGTCGCCAACGGGGTCCGCGTGGCCGAAAACGGTCGCGGGGGCCTTCGGGTGTTTCTTCAGCAGTTCGTCGAGTTCCTGGAACTCGCGTTTTGTCGCCGGCAACAGGAACGTGGAACCGAACCCGAACCGGACGTCATCCAGGCGCCAGCAACCGATCGGGATCAGTCCAATGCGCAGCGTGTTCTTAACCCTGCCGTCGGCCGACGGAGCAACTAAAAAGGGAAAGGGATCTCTCGCCGGATGATCCGCGGTGACGCCAGCCGTATTTTCGTCTTCAACTGTTCCGTTCGCCATACCCATCGGTAACGCGTTATCCGCCTGCACAATCCGTCAAGGTCTTTAAATCAATATATTAAATCATCCCTTCCAGCAAAGCGAAAACAGCTTGACCTGGATATTCGTCTTCTTCGGCGCAATCACTACCGTTTCGAACTGCTCATTCAACGTGTCGTATTGGGCCGCCAAGATTGCAATCTCTTCCTGCAGTTGCCGCTCCAACTCCGTTCGCTGCTCCAACGCCGCCTGCAAATTCGCCTCGGCCCGGTCCACGTCCTGGCCTTCACTGCTCGATCTGCCCAACGTCCGCGCGGCCGACCCCATTCCCGACATCGCCGTCTTCGTCATGAACCCCCGGCCCATCAGCGCGCCTAGTACTGAAGTCGCAATCGACAGCCCCGTCTGCACCTTCGATTGCGTCGACTCCTGCTGCTGCTTCTCCACCATCTGCTGCGCCTTGCGCACGCGCTCTTCCAGCATCGCCAGCTTCGGCCCAAACTTCTGCCGCAACGCCGCAACAGCCTCATCCCGCGCCTCATGCGCCGCCGTCGTCAGCCGCACACGGAAGTCCCGTTCAGACTCTCCGGGATTCGACAACTGCTTCAGATTCACGCTCTGCAGCATCTCCAATTTCTGCGTTGCGAACAGCCAGTTCGTGAACTCTTTATTCCACGTCGCGTACGACTTCACTTTGCCCGCCACGGCCGGCAAATCGGCAAACGACGCCCCATCCATCGGCGCGTCTTCCAGTTCCGCCAGCTCCATGTCCAGCTCCTCCGCCTGCTCCCAGTTCACGGAGACCGGCCCGTTCTCGACGAGCGTGCAGAACTTTACTTCGCGGGAATAATCCAGCTTCGTCTTCGTGTCTGTGAACCGCACCCGCGCCACGCCTAGCAGCACCGGCTCGTATGTCACGCCGCTCGTCGCCCGGACGGGAAGGAAGTGCTGCTCAATATCCGGTGGCATCACCGGCCGGGCCTTGCCCACAGCCTCCGCCGAGCGTTTCGGCGCTGCGCCCGCCGCTGGCGGAGGCGCCGCTTTCTTTTTGGACTCCATTAAAATCTTGATTTGCGCCCGGGTCAACGGTCCGCTTAAGTACGACAACGCCCATCGCGTTTCGAACACTTCCAACGCCCCGCGATGCACATTGCTCATCAGGAAGATGCGGCTCTTCAAACTCGACATTAGCTGGTCCAGCGCTCCCCGATCGGCGGACCCGCCCGCCGCCGCCGCCGCGCCTTCCAGTCCTTCGATCAAACGCATCTTGTCTCGCTCCGTTTGCAGCCGCCCAATGAACCATGTCCCGCAATTCGAAAGCCCCTTGTAGTCCAAATCCACCGGATTTTGCGTCGCCAGCACAACGCCCACGCCGAATGCCCGCGCCTGTTTTAACAGCGTCAACAGGGGCTGCTTCGACGGGGGATTGGACACTGGCGGAAAATAGCCGAAGATCTCGTCCATGTAGAGCAGCGCGCGCAGGCTCGACGTGCCGGGCTGCGTCCGCATCCATGAAACCATTTGGTTCAACAGCAGCGAGACGAAGAACATTCGCTCGGAATCGCTCAAATGCGCGATGGAGAAAATGGACATTCTTGGCCGGCCCTGCGCCGTATATAAAAGCGAGCCGATGTCCAGGGCATCGCCTTCCAGCCACGCTTCAAACCCCGGCGAAGCCAGCAAATTGTTCAGCGCAATCGCCAGTTCAAACCGGTCCTTCGACGGGTAGAATGACTCGATCTCCATCACGCCAATTCGCGTCACCGGCGGCTTCTGAATCTGTTGGATCAGCGTCGCCAGGTCCAAATCGGAACCGTTCACCCACGCGTTCTCGATCAACTTACTGAGCAGGATGTGCTCCCGCGATTGGATCGGATCGGCCGTGATATTCATCAGCGCCAGCAGCGCCGTCGCCGTCGATTGAATCCGCTCCCGCATCGCCTCGCGGTCTTGACGCATCTCCTCCGGCGGCGCGCCGAACGACCGCAAGACCGACACCGGAAATCCCGCCGACGAACCCGGCGTGTATATCGTAAAGTCGGCGGCATCGCGCAGCCGCTGCACGCGCGCGCCGTCCTGTCCCCAATCCGCCAAACCCTTTTTCCAGCGCCCTGCGGTTTCTTCCGCAAACTGGTCGCGCGTCAATCCCTTCTTCCGCGCCTCTTCCTCGTTCACCCAAGGCGCGAAGTCCGCTGACGCCAGGCCCGGGAAATTCAGCAGCAGGTTGGACAGGTCGCCTTTGGGATCGATGATCAGCGCGGGAATGCCATCAATCGCCGCTTCCTCCAACAGGCCGACGCATAGGCCGGTCTTGCCGCTCCCCGTCATTCCCACGCAAACCGCGTGCGTCACCAGATCCTTGGAATCGAGCAGCAGCAGGCCGTCTTCCTTCTTGCCGAGATAAAATACTCCGAGCTTTTCAAAATCTTGCATAGGCTCTAGTCTACAATCGCGAGTATGGAACTAAAAGGTAAAAAGGTCGCGATCCTGGTCGACCAGATGTATCAAGAAATGGAAGTATGGGTGCCGATCTATCGTCTGCAAGAGGCCGGCGTAGAGACTATCACCGTCGGCGCCGAAGCCGGGAAAATCTATCCAAGCAAGCTCGGCTATCCCTGTCTTGCGCAGAAATCTTACGACGAAGTCTCCGCCGATAACTTCGATGGAATCGTCGTCCCCGGCGGCTTCGCGCCGGATCACATCCGCCGCCATCCGAAGGCCAATCGACTGGTGGCCGACATCAATGCACAGGGAAAGCTTGTCGCCGCCATCTGCCACGGTCCATGGGTTCTGTGCTCGGCTCACGGCATGTTGAAAGGCCGTAAAGTTACCAGTTTCTTCTCCATTAAGGATGACGTCATCAATGCAGGCGCGGAGTGGTCGGACGCCGAAGTGGTCGTCGACAATAACCTCGTCACATCTCGCAAGCCCGAAGACCTCGCCGCCTTTTGCGTCGCCTGTATCGGCGTCCTCAAGAAGTAAAATGCCTCTTCTTATAGCACTGTTTGCCGCCGCTGTTCTCTGGGCGCAGGATGGCGCCACGCGCGAGAACTGGCCCCACTACGGCGGCCAGACCAGCGCCTGGCGCTACAGCGCTTTGGATCAGGTCAACGGAACCAACGTCGATCGGCTCACGGCCGTCTGGAGCTTCCAGACCGGCGACAACGACGGCGGCTTACAGGCCACACCCATCGTCGTTGACGGCGTCATGTACATCTCCACTTCGCACAACCGCGTCTATGCCATTGATGCCGCCACCGGTCGCGAACTATGGAGCTATCACTTCCAATTGCCCAAAGGCTTCACAATTTTCTACGGGCCGTGGAATCGCGGCGTCGCCGTCGCCGATGGCCGCGTTTTCATGGGCACGCTCGATAATCATGTCGTGGCGATTGACGCCAAAAACGGCCGCGAACTGTGGAAAGTCAATGTGGAGGACGCCAATCAATGCGGCTGCAACATCAACGCCGCTCCCCTAGTGGTAAAGGGGAAGGTGATCGTCGGAGTGACCGGCGGCGACTCCGCTCACCGCGGCTACATCAACGCCTTCGACGTCAAGACCGGCCGACAATTGTGGCGATTCTGGACCATCCCCGGGCCCGGCGAAAAAGGCCATGAAACCTGGACCGGCGATAGCTGGAAATTCGGCGGCGGCGCCGCGTGGATGACTGGCTCCTACGACGCCGAACTCAACCTCACCTACTGGAGCGTCGGCAATCCCGCCGCCGATTTCTGGGGCGGCAATCGCAAGGGTGACAATCTCTATACCGATTCCGTCGTCGCGCTCGATCTCGATACCGGCAAGCTCAAATGGCACTATCAACAGGTGCCGCACGATGTTTGGGACTGGGACACCGCCTACGAAAATGTGTTGCTGGATCTGCCCGTCAACGGCCGCCAGCGCAATCTGCTGCTCAACGTCAACAAAGGCGGCTACGCCTTCGTCGTCGACCGGACCAATGGCGAATTCGTTTCCGCCTGGCCGCTTGTCAACAACCTGAACTGGATCACCGGTGTCGGCCCCAAAGGGCAACTCCTCGGCCGCAATGAACCTGTAGTTGGAAAGTCGAAGATCATTTGTCCCTCCATCGGCGGCGGCCGCAGTTGGAATCAGGGCGCGTGGTCGCCAAAGTCCCGGATGTTCTATTCCACCGGCATTGAATGGTGTGAGGATGTCGTCGCCGTTCCCGAAACGCCGAAGGAAGGGCAAGTTTATTTCGGTGGTACATTCAAGCTCACGCACAAGCCGCTGAAAGGCGAAGCGGGCGGCCACCTGGGCGCTTACGACCCCGTTTCCGGCAAGCGCGCCTGGCTCTACGAATACAAATACCCGCTGCTTGCTTCCGTCCTCGCCACCGCCGGCGATGTGATTTTCACCGGTGACGCCGATGGCTTCTTCTTCGCCCTCGACGCGAAATCCGGCAAGAAACTGTGGAGCTTTCAAACTGGCTCCGGCCACCGCGGCGGCGCCATCACTTATTCCGTGAACAGCCGCCAATACGTGGCCACACCCACCGGTTGGGGCTCCGCGCTCGCTGGCCTGCTCCCGCAAATCTGGCCTGAAACGGAACGCCTTCGTTCCGGCTCCGCCGTCTTCGTATTCGCCCTTCCGGAATCCGTTAAATGAGACTTTGGCTTACCATTGCGCTAATCCCCTCCGCGTGGGCCCAGCCGGGGCCGGCCATCGCCCGGGGCGACAAGCTTTTCGCGCAGGGCTGTTCCGTCGGCTACTGCCACGGCGCCGGCGGTTCCGCCGCCCGCAGCCCTCGCCTCCGCGGTCGAACATTCGATCGCGACTATCTCATTAAGGTCATTCGCAACGGCATCCCCAATACAGCCATGCCCGCCTGGGGCGACCGGCTCACCGATGCCGATATCAACGAACTGACTGTCTACATCCAAACTCTCGCCAATGCGCCCATCAACGTCCCCGGCGGGCCTTCAACCGAAACTCCCGTCACCCCCGCTCCGGAAAAAGCCATCGACATTCCCGATGAGCATCGCCAAGGCCACGATCTCTTCTTCGATCTCACTCGCGAAACCCGCTGCTCGGTCTGCCATCGGCTCAACGGCTTCGGCGCCGCCGTCGGCCCCGACGTCACCAAAGGGGCTTCCATCAATGTCACCGATGGCCCGCAAGTCCTTAAATATGGCCGTCCCCGATCGGTACGCACCGTCATTCTCAAGGACGGCGAACGGTTCGCCGGCGCCGTCCTTGAGCGCAGCGCCGCCATCACGCATGTCTACGATCTTAATTCTAACCCGCCCGTCCTTCGCCACCTTCTCAACACCGATGTCCAGTCTATCCAGCGTCAGTCGAACTGGCGTCACGGAAACGTCGTCCGCGGCTATTCCGTCGAAGATCTCCAGTCCATCTGGAGCTATGTCCGCTTCGTCGCCGCCAAGAAATAAGGCATGAGCGAACCCTGCATTCAAGTCACCGCCCTCAAGAAAAACTACGGCCCTGTAGAAGCCGTTCGCGGTATCGATTTCACCGTCGAGCAAGGGGAAGTCTTTGGCCTTCTTGGCCCCAATGGCGCCGGCAAAACCACCACCGTCGAAATCCTGGAAGGTCTCCGCTCGCGGACATCCGGCGACGTTCGCGTCCTCGGGTTTGATCCCGCCTCCGACTCGCGCGCGCTGAAGGAATGCATCGGCGTCTGCCTGCAGGCAACCAACCTTCCCGACAAAATCAAGCTCCATGAAGCTATGCGTCTCTTCGGTTCTTTTTATCAAAGAACGGTCGATGCCGATGGGCTTCTCAACCGTCTGCAACTCTCCGAAAAGCGCGAAGCAATCTACAGTTCCCTTTCCGGCGGCCAGAAGCAGCGTCTCGCCCTCGCCATGGCCATGATCAACGATCCCCAATTGATCTTCCTCGACGAACCAACCACCGGTCTCGACCCCCAGGTCCGCCTGGAAATTCACAAGCTGATTCTCGAACTGCGCGACAAGCGGCGCACGATAGTCCTCACCACCCACTACATCGAAGAAGCCGAGCGGCTATGTGACCGCGTCGCCATCGTCGACCAGGGCCGCATCATCGCCATCGGCGCCCCGCGGGATCTCATCGCGACTACGTTCGGCTCCTCTCGCATCGAGATCCGCCTGACCACACCACTCGCCCCCGATGAGTGGCCGCCGCAAGCCGAAGGCGCCAAAACACATCTCAGCGACGATCGAACGCTGCTCACCGTCACCGCCGAAAAGCCCGCCCGCGCCATTGTCGATTTCGTTAAATGGGTTGACCAGCGCGGCCTTGATCTGGCCGACATCCAGCTCAAACATCCCACGCTGGAAGCCGTGTTTCTCGAACTGACCGGCCGGAGCCTTCGGGACTGACATGACGGCCTATCTCACGAACATCGTAATCACGCTGCGCCTGATGAGCCGGGACCGCACGGCGCTCGTCTTCGGCTACATTTTCCCGCTGATTTTCTTCTTCCTCTTCGCGCAAATGTTCGAGGCCGGCCAGGGCGGCGGCGTTGCCAAGCAAGTCGTCACCAGCGTCCTTATTTTTGGCGTCCTCGGCAACGGCTTCTTCGGCGCCGGCATGCGCGCCGTCTCCGATCGCGAACAGAACATTCTCCGCCGCTTCAAAGTCGCGCCCACCACCGCCGCGCCCCTGCTCGTCAGTTGGCTCGTTACCGGTTGGATCAACTACATCCCCTCCGCTTTGTTCTTAATTTCCATCGGCCACTTCGCCTACGGCATGCCGTGGCCCGAACGTCCTTTTACGCTTTTCATTTTCATGAGCGTCGCCGTACTCGCCTTCCGTTCGCTCGGCCTTATCATTGCTTCCGTCGTCAACGGGATGCAGGAAAGCCAGATTCTCATCCAGCTTTTCTATCTGCCCATGCTCTTCTTGAGCGGCGCCACATTCCCCGTCAGCGCCATGCCGCAATGGCTCCAAATCGTCGCGCAGTTCATCCCTTCGTCTCATTTGTTCGCCGGCCTGCAAGCCATTATGCTGCGGCAGGAAGGCCTCGACACGCAATGGAAGAGCCTGCTTGCGCTGTTCCTCACGTTGCTCGTCGGCATGTTCCTTTCGGTCAAACTATTCCGCTGGGAGAAGGAAGAGAAAGTAAAGTCGTCTGCCAAATTATGGGTCGTCGCCGCGCTTGCGCCATTCCTGCTCCTCGGCATCTACCAGGCCTACAGCAAGGAAAGCATAACTCAAGCCAAGGTCATGCAGCGCGAGCTTCGCCGCAGCCGCACCCTGCTTATCCGCGAGGTCCGTCTTTTTATTGGGGATGGCCGTGTTATCGAACGGGGCGCGCTGCTCGTCCGCGATGGCAGGATCGCGCAGATTTTCGAAGGCGACGCGCCGGACGCCAAGAAGCTCGGCGCCGAACCCATTGAGGGCAGCGGCAAGACGCTTCTGCCCGGCCTCATCGACGCCAACGTCGAACTCAGCGGCTCGACAAAGTCCACCGAATGGAGCCACGCGGCCTATCTGTTCAGCGGCGTCACCGCCATCCGTTCGAGCGGCGAACTCGCCGCGCTGCAGGAGAAAGTCGCCAAGGGCGAACGCCTCGCCAGCGAAATCTTTCTCAGCGGCAGCCTGCCAACCACGGGCTTGGCAGCGCTCGAAGCCGCCACCGCGCCGAAGTCCGAACTGCTTGAACGGAGCCTGGTGCAGCAGGTCGCGCCGAAGGGCCTGCTCGATCAATTGCGTCCGCTCCTCGCCAAAGCCCCAGTTGACGAAGAGCCCCTCAAAGCAAAGATGCGGAGCATCGCCGCCGGCGCGAAGGTCGTGGCCGGTTCCGGCTCCGGTCACATGTTCGTGATCCACGGCCCCGGAATTCATCGCGAACTGGCGTTGCTTGTCCAAGCCGGACTCACGTCGAACGAAGCTCTGCAAGCGGCCACCGGCAATGCCGCGGCGGCTCTGAGCGCCGCCAATCGAATCGGCATGCTTAAACCCGGCATGGAGGCCAATCTCCTGCTCGTCGATGGCAACCCCATCCGTGACATCACCGCTACAGAGCGCATTTCCATGATCGTTTTCCGCGGCGAGCGAGTCGCCCGCGCCGATCTTTTCGAACAATAGGAACCATGATGAAGTATCTCCGCTTGACTCTCATTCTCGGAGCGATCGCCCTCGTCTCCCAGCCCATTTGGAAGCGCATCGCGGGCCGTCAGCCCGACGGAACGTACCTTCTACCCACCGGCCAAACCGTCCGCCCGTTCGGCAAGATCATCGAAGTGAATGACCGGCCACTCGGCATCGCCATGTCCCCCGATGGCCGCATCGCCGCAGTCGTCACCGGTTCCAATTTCGCCTCGCGCGCGCTTCATTTGGTCGATATCGTGACGGCTCAACTCACCCAGACGCTGCCCATCGCCGACAGCTTCACCGGCGTCGCCTTCACCCCCGATGGCAACAAGCTCTACGTCGGCGGCGGCTCCTCCAACGCCGTCCACGTCTTCACCCGCTCCGGCGGGCAGCCGTTCGCGCCCACCGATAGCATCGCCATTCCTAATAGCGCGCCCAGCGGCCTCGCGCTCAGCCCCGATGGCAAATTCCTCTTCGTCGCCTGCAACCAAAGCCACGCCGTCGCCCGCATCACCCTCGCCTCGAAGAAAATCGATTTCTGGGCCACCGGCAGCTATCCGTACACGGTTGCCATCGCCAATGGAAAACTCTTCGTCTCTAATTGGGGCGGCCGCAAGCCCCGTCCGGGTGACACGACCGACGGCGTCCATCCCGTTGTCGTCGACAAACGCACCGGCATACCTTCTTCGGGAACTATATCTGTCTTCGATATAACCACCGGCGTGCCCATAACGGAGATCGAAGCCGGACTCCATCCCAGCGCCCTCGCCCTCTCGCCGGATCAGTCGAAGCTCTACGTCGCCAATGCCAACTCCGACACCGTCGCCCAGATTGACACCGCCACCGCAAAACTCGAACGTTCCATCGCCGTACCCCTATACAAGAAAGCGCCCCTCGGCAGTTCTCCCAACGCCCTTGCCGTTCATCCCGACGGGAAGACGCTTTTCGTCGCCAACGGCGCCAACAACGCCGTCGCCGTCGTCGATCTGCCCAGCGCCAAAGTGAAGGGCTTCCTCCCCGCCGGATGGTACCCGACGGCCGTCGCCCTCACCAAGGACAGCACGCAACTCCTCATCGCCAACGGCTACGGCTTCGGTTCGGTCGCGCCCACAAAAGCAAACGGCCGCAGCTACAAGGACCGCGCCGGCGTCCTCGCCCTCGTCCCGCTAAGCGAACTCAACAACCTCGCCCGCCACACAGCTCAAGTCCTGCGAGACAACCACGCCGGCGCCGCGGCCAAAGGCCCAACACCCAAGCCCATTGAGCATGTCATCTACATCATCAAAGAAAACCGGACCTACGATCAGATCTTTGGCGATATGCCCGAAGGCAACGGTGACGCTTCGTTAGCCATCTTCGGCCGCGAAGTCACGCCCAATCACCATGCCCTTGCCGAGCAGTACGTGCTTCTCGATAACTTCTATCAACCGGCCGATCAATCCGCGCTCGGGCACCGCTGGTGTACGCAGGGCTACGCCAGCGACTGGGTCTTCAAATACGGCAATGGCCGCAACGACCAGAACCCGATGCTCTTCGCGCCGACGGATTTTATCTGGGACAACGCCCGCCGCCACGGCGTCAGCGTCCGCGCTTTCGGTGAGCGTGGCCTCAACACTGTCGAGCCCAATTCGGCCACCTGGACCGACATCTACAGCGACTGGAAACAAGGCACGCGCAAAGTAAGCATCAAGCCCCGCGCCATCATCGTCGGCCTCCGCGAGATTTATTCCAACAACGTTCCAGCCTACGATCTCCGCATCCCCGATCAAGTACGAGTCGACCGCTTCCTCGAAGAGTTCCACGCCGCCGAAAAGACGAACACCGTCCCCAAGCTCAGCGTGTTGCTCCTCTCGCAGGATCACACTTCCGGCGCCAGTCCCGGCTTCCCCACGCCCCGCGCCATGGTGGCCGATAACGACCTCGCGCTGGGCCGTCTCGTCGAGGCCGTCTCGAACTCAAAGCTCTGGCCGAGAACCGCCATCTTCGTCGTCGAAGACGACTCCCAATCCGGCGTCGATCACGTCGACGGCCACCGCACCGTCGCCATGGTCATCAGCCCTTACACGCGCGGCCGCAAGACCGACAGCACGTTCTACACCACCATCAATCTCTACAAAACCATCGAGCAACTCCTCGGCCTCCCGCCGCAAAATCAGTTCGACGCAGCCGCCGATCCCATGTTCCCGGTCTTCACCAAAACCGCGGACACGGCCCCGTACAAAGCCCTGCCAAACCGCATCAAGCTTGACGAAATGAACCCGCCGCTAAAGGCGCTTAAAGGGATAATGCTCGATCTTGCAAAGGCTTCGCAAGCGATGGATCTTAATGAGCCGGACGTGGCGCCGGAAGGCCTGTTGAACCAAGCCATCTGGCACTCGGTGAAAGGCCCCGATACGCCGTATCCCGCCCTGCGAAAGAACATGCGGTAGAACAAATCGGCGCGAGTCGATGTAGCCGATCCAACACAAGCTGGATACGAACTTGACTCGCCGCATCAGGAAGCAGATTTCCTCAGCGTCGGAAACGCTTAGAAGTTACCGAGCCGCGACCGTCGGGGAACCGGTGCGCAAATGCCTTTGTTGCCGTGTTCGGCGATGAGGTCTCCTTGTCCCCGTCCCCGTCCCCGAAACGCATCGAGTTTCGTCGCGATGAAATAGGGAGCCGAAACGATCCGGACGCTGAGATCCGCGGCAATTTGATGGGTTTCGGCGTCGGTCAGTGCGGCACGATCCCACCGATTTGAGAGCCCTAAAATGTCCTCGTTCAGCGGCAGCACATCGAGTATCACCGATTCCTGCACCCAGCGGCACAATGGCGCGTCCTCGGTTGTGTCTTCCGCGAACCCCGATGCCCACAACCGGTTCCCGAATTGGGCGTATTCCGCATCGGACGGGGCTGACGGAAACGAGTTATTTGACCAGTTAGAGCGCGAGGAAGCCACCCTTGGGAGCGGCCCTCGGACAGCATGAAGCTGTTCCAAGCTGTCACCCGAAGCAGTTGGTGACATCCGCAACATCTTGGCCTACATTGGCGAAGACAGTATTAAGGCGGCCGGCAAGGTCGGAGGCTTTTCGTTGCCTGCAAGATGCTCGCGGAGAATCCGGCCATCGGTCACTCGCGCAAAGACCTGACCGATCAGCCTATCCTCTTCTGGCCGGCCGGCTCCTAATTAATCATTTACGATCCGCGAACCAGACCACATGCAATTGTCAGGGTCGTTCAGGGCGCACATGACGTGCCTGGTCTCTTTTAGTTGACGCTGACGCTTCCCCGCCCTACCGGTAAAACGGCGCCCAAGTAATCCACCGCGGCCCATAATGCGGCTGTGCCTGCCCAACCTCCAACGCCCCCAGATCCGGCCCCTTCCCGGCAAAACCATCGTTAATGGCCGGCAAAACCACCCCGGCGTCAACCGCCTTCGAGGTCGCCTTCAACCGGAAATTCAGATCCGTCGCATGGTACACATGGTGGCGCCGCGCCAGATCGGGCGGCGCGAGATTCTCAAAGATGTCGTAATCGACTTCGATCCCGTGGACCTCCTGCCCGCTCCCCTTCCGAAACTCGGCAAGCGTGGCATAGGAGGAGCCTTTGACTCCGGGCGCTATCCACGTATACTGCTGGGCCACGTTCCGATTTGGCCGAAACCCGTTATAGTCCGTACTGTAATTGGCCGTCGCATTGGCCCACGTCATCACGCCCCGGCCCGGCGTATCGCGGCCGAGGAACAGATTATTGCGGAAGTGCGCATTCGAGTACGGCTCCCGCGCCGTCTGCTCGCCAATCAGCGTGTTGTGGTAAATAAGAATACCGGCGGGCGCGGATCCCATTTTGAAGGCGCCGCCGCCGGGAACATGATAGAGAATGTTGCGGTAAAAATAGACCGGCCCTCCGAAAATCGGCTGGGAACTGTAACCGTTGTGCGCCGCGTTCACGCCGCGGTTTTGGAATACGCGGATGTTATGTGCGCCCCCGTCGGATTCGATGAAGTCGTCGTTCGAAAGGTGGATGTCGTTGTTGTAAATGTCAATGGATGAGGCGCGGCGCTCCGGATCGGCGTCGGGCGGTCCGTACGTGGAGATGCAGATGCCGTCGTGAAAGTAGGCGATTGCGTTGTGGGCGATTACATGTCCAGGTCCGTAGACCTTTACGGCAAAAAAGCTGCGTAGCTGATGCGAAGGGTAGATGCCCGCCGCGCGCGACCCGGCCTGATTCCAGCCGATCATCCGCATCTGGTCTTCGCGGCCCAGGAATAGATTGTCGGAGACGAAGAAGTCGCGGGAATCGGCATTTTCGGTCCAGACGCCGGCGCCAATGTCCTCGAAACGGCAGTTGCGAACGGTCAGCGCCACGGCGCCCATCACTTCCTTATCGCCGGCGAACAGGGCCACTTCCGTGTTGCGGAAGGTAAGTCCTTCGAAGATGTGGTGGTGGGTGGCCATCACATCGAAGAGCCGGTGGTTGCCCGCGCCGTCGAAGATCGCTTCGCCATCGCCCGCGCCTTTGATGGTGATGGGCTTCTCCGCCGTGCCTTTTAAGGAAAGCGACATGGAACCAGTGAAGGGGGCGCTGAGCGGATCGACGTAGTTCAGACGGTCCGGACGGTAGAGGCCGGCGTGGATGAGGATGGTGTCGCCGGGCAGCGCTTTCGTCATGCGGACAGCGGTCCAGTCACCGCGGCCCTCGCCGTAATAAGCGGCCTTCAGCCCGATGAAGCTCGGCTCCTGGCGCTCGCCGGCGTGGTCGGCGGGATAGACGTGAAGGACGCGGCCGCCCGCAAAGGACTTCGGCTCGGCGCGGGTCGCCACGGTGACCCGTTGCTGCGCCTGGCCCGTAACGCTGTCCGGATCGCTCATCGTGAACTCGCATTCGTAGCTGGTGGCCGGCTCGAGATTCAGAATGCTCCCCGCGAAGCCTTGAGGCACGGTGTACGTCATTTTCTCGCGGTCGCGGAAGGCGCGCTCACCGCCAATCCGCAGCAGGGGCATCGCCGGGCGCCAGACGGTCGCGCCCGCCTTGCGGAAGCGTACCTCCACGGTGGCATTCCGGTTGGCGTCCCCCTCAATGGCCCACTCAAATCCCAGGTTCAGCAGCGTGGGATGTTCGACATGGAAACGGCCGGGCCGCGTGGAATTCTGGGCCTGGAGCGTGAAGGCGGCGATGAAAAGAAAAGAAGCGGCGCGCATGGTGAAGTTTCTCGATGATATTACAACGGCGTGCGGTCATCGCCGGAACACGGGTTGCGTCCACGCCGACAAGCCGAACGACGAGTCCACACGGGCGCGGACGTACTTCTCTCCGCCGGAAAATTTGTAGACGGGAATCGTGTCGTAGCTCGTCGCCAGCACCTTCCCCCCTTCGCCGATAAACGCCGTCGTAAACTTCTCCATCGCTCGCGCGTTAATCTCGATGCGGTACTCAGCCGGCGATGCCTGCACATCGATCAGGTTCACGCCGGAACTGGAATAGAAATCGCCTCGCTCTAAAGCGCCGGTGATCGCGGCGGCGCTTAAGGCCGCCGCCCGCACAACCACCCAACCGCGGCCGGGATTGGAAAATTCCTGGCCCGTGCGCTTGAAGACGTGCGCGTCATCGACGCCAATACCGTAGAGACGCTGGCCGCCCGTCAACAGTTCGTCCCACATCTGGTCGAGGGAAGGCGAACCGCCCCCGCCCGCATTGTTCACCGTAGGATGGCCGTTAAAGATCTCGAACAACTTCAGACCCTTGATTCCCATCATGTCGCGGGCGGTGATCGCCCAGTGAAAATTCGGGTGGTTGACCGAGGGCAGCCCTTTGGCGGCGCGAATTGTATCCACATTGCGCTGTATCGTGGCCGCGACTGAGTCGCCATGCTGGGCCTGCACCTCGCTCTCCAGATTGATCGCGTTGATATGTATCGGCCGCTTCAAATACTGGTCGGTAAGTTCTTCAGCCGGGATGATCAGGAACTTCTCACGGGCTCCGTGGATGGCATTCAGCGCCGCAACCTCAGTCCGGTGGTTGTGGTCGGTAAGGGCAAGAAACTGATAGCCATGCTCGCGATACCAGATGGCGACTTCGTGAGGGGTGGAATCCCCATCGCTGTTGACGGTGTGCGTGTGCAGATTGCCCTTATACCAGCGCGGCTGGCCGGCCTCCCAAGGCGGCTGGACCTGAGTGAGGGCAACGGCGCAGGCGGCCAGGGAGAGGATGGTGAGGCGGAACGCCCAAAGGAGATTCATCACAAGCAGTTTATCGTTACTGCGTTGCAGTATAGTAGTCGGACAGACGAGAAAGAGACCGCCTGATAATGCGTGGATTATTTGCCCTGCTCGCCCTTTGCGGCGCCGCCTTCGCGGAAACGCCCGAATCGTTCGCGGGCCGCTGGACGCTGCAATCCGATGATGCCGCGAAGAAAGTCTTCTGGCTCGAAGTGACCGGTATTTCGCCCATTGATGGCCAGTTTTTCGGCGTCACCGGCGGACGGCTGGAACGTCTTCGCGACGCCAAAATAGAAAACGGCCAGCTTCGTTTCCGCGTCGAGCGCCCGGCCACTGGCCAGGCTTTGGAAGGCGCCGCGGATTTGCGGATAGCAGGCCAATCGCTCTCGGGAACGGTGACGGCGAGAGGTAAAACTTTTCCAGTCCGCGGCTGGCGCACGCCCCCCATCGCCGAGTATGACGATGGTTCGTGGGACGCGGGTAAGTCCTCGGCGTTGCTCGCAGACGGTTTATCGAAATGGCGGGACTTCGCTGGACGCGAGCGGGAATGGCAGTTCAGTGGCGGCGTTCTGTCAAACCTGTCTGGCGCGGCGAAGCTTCTAGTTTCGCGCGATAACTTCTGGAACTTCCGGCTGAACCTGGAATACCGGTTGCCCAGGGATGGCAATGCCGGCATTGGCCTGCGTCATCATTACGAGTTGCAACTGGCCGCCGATCACGGCCAGCCCCCGGACGTTCATGGCAACGCTTCTCTTTACAGCCAGATCGCCCCCAGCGTCAACGCCAGCCGTCCGGCCGGAGAATGGCAGACGATGGAAGTTACGCTAATCGGCCGCGATCTAACCGTGGTTTTAAACGGCACTCGCGTGATCGGCCGGCAACGGATTCGCGGACTCACGGGCCTCGCGCTCGACGCCGATGAATCAAAGCCCGGCCCGGTTTCCCTGCAAGGCGATCATGGCAAAGTCGAATACCGGAACGTCACTATCACGCGGCTCCTGAAGAAGCCGGAGGGAGCCCTTATTCAACACGACTTTACGAAAGGAAAACCCGCCGGTCCGGGGATCACGGTTCGCGGCGGAGCGTGGAACGGCGGGTGGGAGGTGACGGGCGATACGGACCGCATCTTTGTTGACACCGGGCGCGAAATTCACAGCGGATTTTTGGAGGTTACCGTCACCAGGCGCGGCGCACCCGAGTTCGAATCGGGCCGGCACAAGCGCAATTGGCTCGGCCTGTTCGCCTCGCCCGAAGGCCATCTATCGCCCGGTGGCTACGCCCGCGCGGGCAGCAAGGCCTATGGATTTTCCAAAGCGGAGATTTTCTCATCGGCGCAGCCGAATACGATCTGCGAGAAGAAATTTGGCGCCGCGGAGGATTGGACGCTCGACGGAAAAACGGAACACACCGTGCGCGCGGAAATACATCGCAACCGCATGACGTGGCGCCTGGGCGCCGAGACTCTTACTCACTGCGGAGACGATTCGCAGCCGGTGACGCACTTCCGCTACGCGATGCTCGGCGGGCTGCTCGATCAAACGCTCGGCTGGCATCACGGTTCGCTGATTGGGTTGAAAGTTCTCCGCTTCCGGATCGTTTCGACGGAGTGAATGACGGCGGCGGCGGCCTCCGGTCCCGCCGCCGCCGATCGCGATTCCTTAAATGATTGCTTCCAGGCGAACGTAGCTGGCTTCGATGCCGTGCTCCATGCCCGTCGCCAGCATCGCTTCGCGCGTCCCGGCATCTGGCAACGTCATCCGCATCGTCATCAGGGCGCCGCTCCCATCCGGCTCAAAGGTCGTCTCAACGTGGTTGTCGGGCGTGGGATCGGGGAGGTGCATCCGCTCCACGTGAACGAGGAGCCGGAAGGGCTCCAGCGCCACGACTTTGCCGGTCAAATAGAACCCGTTTCCTTGGCCGTCGCGCCATTCGTACTGTATCTTGCCGCCGGGCCATGCCTCGGAGCGAGCCGGCAAAGGGAGCTTCGCTGCCTCCACCCTGGTCACACTCCAAGTCGGCCAGCCACGGTTACAGCCCGAAATAGGTTCAAAACACGCATCCACATTCTCCCCTATCTCGATCGCCGTCTTACCGCACGGGTCACATTCGAGCAGGTACCCGGTCGATCCGCACGGGCAACATTACGAGACGCCGAGTTCCTTATCGCCCTCGAATACGCCGCTGTGCGCCGCGGCGTCCAAATCCGGCCGCGCCTGGGACTTCCGGTGGGTCCGGAGTCCTACCGCGCGGTTCCTGTGTAGACTCAGACGGCAACCGCTACCAGTACCATGGCCCTCGGCGGCTACCAGTACGACGACCGGGAAAAACCTTCAAATTTCGTATTCAGGCGGCTTCGGACGCCCGAAACTAATGAGGTTCCAGATTCGTTCATGCAAAAAGTAGAGTCCCAACTTGACCACCGAATCGGCGATTCCAGCACTCGCCGAGAGCCTCCAATCTCCCGACATTGTGAAGACAAGCAAACCGGTAGCCAACGAGCCAAACGCCCGGTAGCTTATAGCTTTGGCAACACTGCGAGAGTGGGAATCCATTCGTTCTCAACTGAATCGTATCATATTCGATAAACATTATCGAGAAGTCTATCACTGCATCTTGAAGAGGCATTCGCTACTCTTAAAGAAGAGTGCCCAAAGTTACCTTTCTGCCCGAGAACGTCACGATCGACTACC
>Ga0163151_10000396_pt1 | contig 77908 bp, 56 predicted proteins | sample OliLakLV19MP5IB2_FD_145596 | JGI IMG/M metagenome (GOLD analysis project Ga0163151, IMG submission 145596) | Freshwater microbial mat bacterial communities from Lake Vanda, McMurdo Dry Valleys, Antarctica - Oligotrophic Lake LV.19.MP5.IB-2 | ecosystem: Environmental > Aquatic > Freshwater >... | reverse complement strand
ACCGGTGATGCACCGCTATCTCCATAACCATCAGAATCTGCATCAGTATAATAATCTAAGAAAATTAATCCATCATCCGGTGTTCCATTGCAATCATCATCAATACCGTTACAAACTTCTGTTGCACCCGGATTAATTGCGGAGTTGCCATCATTACAATCTGTTGAACTTAATGAATAACCTGCGCCCGGATCAGTACAATAATTTGAACCTGCACCTGCGCCATAACCATCGCCATCAACATCTGCATAATATATTAAATAAGTGATACCATCATCCACTGTTCCATCACAATCATCATCAATAAAGTTGCAGATTTCATTTGCACCCGGATTAATTGCTGCATTACCATCATTACAATCTGTATTATTTGTAACAGAACCTATAACAGCAGAACATGAATTTACCGGTGATGCGCCGCTATCTCCATAACCATCAGAATCTGCATCAGTATAATAATCTAAGAAAATTAATCCATTATCAATTCCACCGGCACAATCATCATCAATACCGTTGCAAACTTCTGTTGCTGCAGGATTAATTGCTGCGTTACCATCGTTACAATCTGTATTATTTGTAACAGAACCTATAACAGCAGAACATGAATTTACCGGTGATGCGCCGCTATCTCCATAACCATCAGAATCTGCATCAGTATAATAATCAAGGAAGATTAATCCATTATCAATTCCGCCAACACAATCATCATCTAAACCATTACATATTTCTGTTGCACCAGGATTAATTGCTGCGTTACCATCGTTACAATCTGTTGCATTTGCAACATATCCTACTGGCATTGTACAGGAAGCTAATGTTACAAACAGATTTCCATAAGTATCACCATCGGCATCTGCATACCAGGTAGGCTGACCTGTAATTCCGGGATCTGCATCATCAGTTAATCCGTCGCAATCATTATCAAGGCCATCGCAAACTTCTGTTGCAGCAGGATTGATCGCTGCATTTGCATCGTTACAATCTGTGCTGTTCGCAACATAACCGCCCGGTGGTGAACAGGCAAGCGTTGAACTTCCTACATCGCCATAAGTATCACCATCTGTATCTGCATAAAAAGTAATAAGTACACCTTCATCAATTCCGCCAACGCAATTATCATCTATACCATTACATACTTCTGTTGCACCCGGATTTATAGCGGAATTACCATCATTACAATCCGTAGCGTCTGCAACAAATCCTCCCGGAGCACCTGTACAACTAACTGAAGTAGATGCAACATCACCATAGGAATCGCCATCGGTATCAGCATAATAAGTTACGTTTGCATTTACTGTGACTGCCGAAGTAGAAGCAAGAGTTGAACAACCCGTTGCAACATTAGTAACAGTTACAGTATAAATACCGGACGAAGCAACTACCGCAGAAGCAACAGACGTATTCTGTGTACCGGCGGTAAATGCATTAGGCCCTGCCCATGAATAACCTACGGAAGAAGGCAAGAATGAAATACACTGTCCTGCTGTTAAACTTGCAGTAAGATTAGAGTATTGAATTGCACTGGAAGAGCTGAATTGAATTCCAACAGTAGCATTAATTCCACTGTCGTAAGTAGCACTTCCGAAAATTACATCACTATACACAAAATGTATTGCACCGGTAACAACATCCAATTGCATCTGGAAAGTTATTGCACCTGTTATAAAAGCATCATGTGCAGAATTTGTATACTGTATTATATGTTTTGATCCTATAGTTTGTTGCGTAATAGTAGCACCCATCTGAATATCAAGATCGTCCCAATATGGATATAACAATATATTTCCTGCAGTATTTGCTGTTGATGGCAATGCTGCATTAATATGCGTTATTTCTCCGGCTGCAGAACCAAAAGCCATGGCACCATTATTACCAATTCTTGCGGTAGTGTAAACTACGCCATTAAAACTAAACGACGGGATTGTGATATTGTGTTCTGAATCATCCGCTAAAATTCCAACACTGGTTCCTGTTACACTAATATCAATAAATGTTTCCGATCCTGCAGGATTCATTACATAACCCACCGGATTATTTGAAGAGGTGAGTGTAATTGCAGCGCCTTCGCAAAGTGATAAAGGAGAAGCGTTTGCAATAACTCCTGTAGGTTTTGGATTAACAACTACCACTGTGTTTGCCGGAGTTGATGTACAACCACCTACAGACGAAGTAAATGTGTATGTTCCTGCATTCCCAAGAATTGCTGATGCAATAGAAGGATCTTCAGAAGCGGAACCATAAGCCAATGGACCCGTCCAGGCAAAAGTTGTTCCTATATCTGTGGTTCCTAAAAGGTTTATGGCAGTTCCTTCGCACACAGGGCTATTACTTGAAGCAGAAGCCGTTGGAGTTGGATTTACAGTTAGGGTTAATTCGTTTGAATAACCGGTTACAGGACCTGTATTACACGTTACATTTAACCTGTAATAATAGGTTCCGATAGCAAGTGCGCCTGTGGTATAATTTGCGGTAGTTGCACCTGTTCCACCTGAAACGTTGGCAAAACCCACACCGCCACCGGTTGAAGAAATCTCCCACTGATAGGTGATTCCGGCACCTGCTGTAGCACCGGTTGAAATCATATTATAGGTTAATCCTGCACAGGCAGTTGCTGTAGAAGGCGTTATTGTACCACCAACTGCAGCAGCGCAAGTTGGTCCTAAAAATGCATCAGCACCTAAATCTGTAGGCGATAATGTAGATCGGGTTTGACCATCAAAATCATCGATAACAGTAGCTATTAATGTTCCGCTAAAATCTACAGGGGAAATATTACTTACATGCAGGTCAACAGTAGTTGAAGTTCCTGTTGGTGTCAGATATAATGGATCACTGCTAATACTATTAATATCCTGTCCGTTAGCAGCAGACCATGTTGCAAGACTTGCATAATCAACTGCATTATATAATCCTAAAACGCCTCCAGTATTCGGAGCATACAGATCATTATAATTAGAAGAAAGTCCGGTTGGATTTACACCTGTTCCGCCCAAACGTATGGCATAATGTTTTCCTGTTCCTGCGCCGTTTGCTCGCGCGTTTACAAGAATATTATTTCTATAATTTCTGGTGTTTGTTGTAATAGAACTTTGTAAAGCAAATGTATTATTTGTTCCGGAAACTGAAGTTCCACCAATGTAAATACTATTATGGTAAAAATTATCTGTTCCGGCAACTATTTCTGCAATACCATTAATAATACAACCAGTAGATATGGAAGTTCCGGTTGCATCAATTCCCAAACGAATCATATTATTTTGGTAGGTAGTAGTTCCTCCATTAATATTGATACCATTGATTGTAGCAGTTGCACTTGCTACTGACAGGGAATGAATATTATTTCTTGAAACAGTATTCGCTCCGGTTGTACCTGTATATTGAATACCGGTTACAACTGTAGCTGCTGTTGTATTTGTGTTGGATAAACTGAAAATTGTATTTTGAGAAACTGTGTGGTTTGCAGAACTTGCATTCATACAAATACCCATCATTGATGCGGCAGTTGCTGTACCAGTTCCACCTGCTACAGTCATATTTCTGATTGTATTGCTAGTAGCCGTGCAAGCTGGTGCGCTATTAAAAATACCGCAGACAATAGTACCTGTTGCTGTAGAGGTTGAGTTGATTGAATTTGATACAGTTCCTCCAATGGTATTTGAGTTACAAGTCCAGGTTACACCGGAGCTGGTAAAACACCTGATACCATAAATATTGCTCGCACCTGTACTTGAATTAGATGCTGTAATACCGCCGATATTATTATTATTTGTTGTCCAGTTGCTTGAACCGAAATTAAACATGGCTATTACATCAGACGCGCTTGTAGAAGAGGAAGTAAACGTTATGCTTCCAGTTGCAGACATACTTCCGATAGTATTGCCAGTTACGTCACCTATATTAGTTAAACCAGCGGAAACATAAATGCCTCTAAAAGGAGCAGATGAACTTGTTCCACTTACAGCTCCTGACATTGCAATACCTGCAATAGTATTGCCTTGAACGCTAGAAGTTGTTGTTGTTCCAACACTTAAAAAAATTGGAATAAACACTGAAGAAGCAATACCTACAAAACTGTAAGTACCTGTTCCCGATGAATTTGCAAATCCTATAGTATTACCTGTTATTTGATAACCATTACCACTGCTATTATTTATACTTATTGCTCGGTGTGTTGCGCCTGTAGTTTGTGTTCTTGTAGCTGATTGATAAAATTTATTATTTGAAATTGTGGTACTCACTGAACCGGTGTTCAAATCAATAGCTGCTGAGGCAAGCGTTGCACTAAAATAATCGAATATATTATTATTTGTAATTACATTGCCGCTATTTGCTGTGCCGGGATCTGTATTTGAGGTTCCGCTGAAATAAACACATTTTGAAGGGAGATTTACGCCTGCCGGTCCGATATCGCAAAATGAAACTGTATTATTATCATTTCCTGTTGTAACTGCAGCAGACCCGAACCAGATATTTCCGCCGTTAGTTGCAAGAGCCATTGTAGCAGAACCTAAAATTGAACATCTCGTAATTGTATTCGAAGTAGCATCTGTTTGGAAACGAATTGTGCTAGTACCCGAAACGATGCTCGTACTGGTATTTGATATTGTCAAGGAATTACTTCCTGTATTTAAACCATCAATAGTTACATTATCAGCACCATTAATATCAATTAATGGCAAAGCCAGGCTACCGGAAATTGTTCGTGCAGCGCCGCCTTTTGGTTGAATTGAAATGGAAGTATAGGAAGCAGCACCGGCACCTGAACCGTTTAATACTGCAGTTGCAATTTCTGTTGTATTTCCCCAGATCCTTACACTAATAGTTCCTGTATGTGTTCCGGCATTAACAGCTGCAAAAGCTGCTGTTAAAGTTGCGTAGGAGGCGAGTGCAGTTCCGCCTGTTGCGGTTACTTCCACATTGTTTGATGAAGCAACTGTGTAGGTAAACACAGTAGCCAAACCCGAATTACTGGTTGGAGTTCCACAGGCACAAGGTGTACCGGGGCCATTTGCGAATATTTCGAAACCACCACCACTATGCCAGCCGCTTACTATATATTTTACTACAGTTCCTGCAGGTTGAACAGGAATTGTTGCAGTTGCAACATCCACGCCTGAAAAAGAACAATTGTAAGATCCAACCACAACCTGTGTAGTACCTGATCCTGTTCCAAAAGCTCCGGAAGGTGTTGAACCATCCGTGGTATAATAGAGTCTAATTTGATTGGTGAAACCAACAAACTCCACTTTCCATGCAATAGCTACAGAAGCAGCATTGTTAGGAGTAGTGGTACTCATATAATTGGGCCCACAACCGGGATTATTGGTTGTTTGCTCATGGTAAACATAATTGGCCTCCGCTAACAGATTTTGAGTAACACTTGTAAGTGCAATCATAAAAACGATAGAAACAATTCTTGCATAGCCGGATAGCTTTGCGATAAATAGGTGTAGGTTTCTCATAAATTAGTACAAATTTTAAAGTTAATGTGGATCGAGAACCATGCAGCCGGTGATATTTGCAGTTTGTGTGTGAAAGAGGAATATCACAGGCAAAGAGATTGTACCAAGTGGACGATTCGCAATTATAAAGCTATCAAAAGTAGGAGGCCTTTAATTCTTAAACAAGTAAAACATTGTATTTTTTTGATTTAGGGTTGGAAGTGTTTTTATTAATGATTTCGTTTTGTATAATTGATTGATAATTAAGTAATTGCGCAAATTGCCGTAAAGTCCTATTTCCTTACTTTTTACAATTTGGGGGCAATAAAAACGGAAAGGCAGTTTTTGTCAGGTAAAAAAATTGTCCATTCGGACTGCACCCATAACAAAAAGGTTTAAATAAATATTGTAAATTTGATGTAATCACACACAATCTAAGAGGAGAGTAATTATGCCGATAGTATATCAATTGGTAAAAACGCTGACCCCATCAGAACTTGAGCAAATTTCCCGTTTGCCATTTCAGGAGCGGGAAAGGGCGGTATTTGAAAAAATACGGCTGTTAAATAATGCTGTTTTTCCATCTTCCACCGTTTGTAAAAATTTAAAGATACAGGCTTCGCATTTAGACAAAATAAATTCCCACCTCTTAAAAAAAATACTTAAAAATTTAAGCGGAACAAATATTTACGACCAGATAAATTATTTTGACAGTAAAAACGGTTTGTCCAATGCATCGGAAAGACTATTAAAACAATATGAACAGAAAAAAATAATTCCATCGGGGAAGCGGAATGAAAAATATATATTTTATAAATTTTGTTTTGAATGGTTACTCAGCAGTTCCACAAGTGCACAGGCAGATAAAAATGTGGAATATTATGCCGAACGAATATTAGAGAATTGTACAAAAATAAATTACCGGGAAAATGTATTATTAATTCGCAGTATTTTATTGCGCAAGGAGATCAACGATTCAGGATTAAAGGCTGTATTTACCGATCCTCAAAAACAAAATTTATTATTTAACAAGTTGTTTGAGCTTATTCAAGAATCGGAAACACAACATTTACCTGTTTGTATTTATAAAACAAAACTCAACGCGGTAGTATTAAATAATATGATACATCGTTTTGCGGAAAGCAGAAAATACTTATCAGAGATCAACGATTTGATTACTGCGCACAAGGGTGATTTTAATGAAAATGACCATCTAATTGTAAAGTGGCATTATGCACAGATCTTATATTATTCCAGCGAATTCGACGAAAGTTTTAAGATTTATATAAAATTATATGGTAAAATAAATAAAACAGATAACGCAAAATGGTATATCTATACAGCTGAATATTTTCAGGTATGCCTGATTACCAAAAACTATACTATTGCAAAGGAAATTTGTTTAACATTTTTTGCTAAATTTTTTGACGACAAGAACGGAAGATTCTATTTATCATCCATCATTCAATATGTAAAATATTTATTACACACCGAACAATATGAAGAAGCTAAAAATAAACTTGCTGCACTGCATAAAAATATGAAAAAAGCTGCCTCTCTGCAATTTCAATTAGCATTAAGAGAGCTCACCGTGGCATATCATTATCTTACAGGAAATTATCCGGAAGCATTATTAATGGCAGAAAAGAATCTTAAATTCATGCGCACAAAAAAAATACATCTTTCCATTCCGGAATATACATTCCACAGTCGCCTCATAAAATCAATCCTTAAACAAAAACTCAAAAACACTTCCCTTGATGATGAAAATAAATTAATGTTCGACGCCATGCAACATGGAACCATGGCGCAGTATGGGGGGCTTTTGAAAAGATTGTCAGCGTGAGTAATGAGTGATGAGTGATGAGTAATGAGTAATGAGTAATGAGTAATGAGTGATGAGTGATGAGAGATGAGTAATGAGTAATGAGTGATGAGTGATGAGTAATGAGTGATGAGTAATGAGTGATGAGTAATGAGTGATGAGTAATGAGTGATGAGTAATGAGTGATGAGTAATGAGTAATGAGTGATGAGTGATGAGTGATGAGTGATGAGTGATGAGTGATGAGTGATGAGTGATGAGTAATGAGTGATGAGTGATGAGTGATGAGTGATGAGTAATGAGTAATGAGTGCATCCATGAAAGCGAAAGACTTAAGATTTCATCCTTAGTGAACCAAACTCATTACTCATTGTAAAAAAACCGAAAGCTAATCTCCTTCGGTTTTTTAATTGCTTTAAAATAATATTACTAATCTAAAATAACAGTAGAATTATATTCCACTTCGTTTACTGCAATTTTAATAAAATACATTCCGCTTAATTCATTTAATTGAATATTATATTCTGCCATTCCATTAATTATGGAAGTTGAATTTTGATATACTTGTGCTCCCAATAAATTATAAATTCTGATATCGGCATCTGTATTAATGGATTGGTCTGCAGAAAACAAAATATTAAATTCTCCATTCGAAGGATTTGGATAAACATTTAAAGTATTTTTTGTTTCACCAATCCTTCCACAGGAATTAATTACGGTAAGTGTAGTGGTGTTTCTCGCACATCCTTCTGCACTGGTAACCTCACAATAATAATTACCTGTTTCAAGTGGTAAATATGTATAAGAAGTTGCCGCTATAGGCAAACCTTCCAAATACCATTGATAGGTATAGGTTGCATTATAACTCGCTTTTAATTTTACAACTCCGAAACAGAGATCCAATCCGTTTGGTGCAGAAATATTTGCCAAAGGAGAGGCTAATACTGCTACAGATTGCACGGCAGACGTTGCAGAGCAGTCGCCAAGCATTACTGTTACAGAATAATATCCGGGTTTGTTTGTGTTATAATTATTGGAAGTGGCACCGGAAATTATAGTTCCGTTTTTATACCATTGATAAGAATCGTAAGAACCTTCAATGGATAAGTTAACTGCATCCGGTTTGCATAAATTAATAATACCGGAGGGAGAAATTGTAGGTGCATTGAGCACAACATCATCAATATTACCATCACAATTATTATCCACGCCATCACATATTTCAGTTGCGGCAGAATTTATAGTAACATCATTGTCATTACAATCGGTTATTGCACCAAATCCGTCACCATCATTATCCTGTTCCACAACAATATTGTCAACTGCAAAACTAGGTCGTGAACCGGCGCCGGTTTGGTCGTGATTTATCCAACGTATTTGTACTTCAGGTTGATTATTGCAGGAAGCAGGCAATACAATACTTCTGTTCTCGAGATTTTGCGGAGTGGTAACACCACTTGTTGTTTGTATTATTGTTCCACTTACATATTCAACTCCTGCCAGCGTAGTGAATGCGCCGGTATTTCCAATTCGGTATTGCAGTACCGATTCATTTATTCTGGTATTGGAACCGCCATCATAAGGATTGCGGATCACCATAATACTATAAGAAAGTGTGATATTATTGCTTCCGGAGGTATTAATAGCCATTGCAATTCCCGGGTTAGTGGAACCTGAGGATAATAACCCTATTTTGCCGTTGTAATTATGAATACCTCCTGCATTAGAGGATGCGCTGGAATTTGCCGTAAGTGTGTGATCAGCGGTTGGACCCGTTGTTACAATAGACGTTGTTGCCGCTGAACTCACCTTCCAACCTTGTAAACCTGCCGGGTAGACTGTGGAAGTATGCAAAAGGGCGGTGAAGTCCTGCGTAAATGGAATAACCTGCGGAACCGGATTCGTTTGAGCGAAACCAAAGGTTGCAAGGAATAAGATTATTGTAAATAAGGAAATGGACAATCGGGTGTTGTAATAAATTTTCATACGTATGCTTTAAGTTTGGTAGACTAAGTGTAAAAGTGCCCAGTAAAGATAATGCATTTATAATTTTGATATTAACGAATTGTTAATAAAATGCAGACCTTAGAATTGCCTATGCATTGCCTGCATAACGGAATTCGGCAGCGGTTGATACCCATATTAATTTAAAAATGTTAATCTACTTACTATCAATATTATATTAGCGAGACGCTATTGAGGCAAATTATAGTTTGACAAAACCATGAATAACTAAAATTAAAAAAGGCATGCAGAATATATCTGCATGCCTTTTAATAGTATTTAATTTATCAATTATTTATTGATAACAATTTGTTTGTTGTACTCATTGCCACCTGCAATAACTTTTACAAGGTATAATCCGGCTGTTGCATTTTGCAAATTAACAGCAGCATTCAAATTACCATTCGTAAGCGTTGTATTATTTGAATAAACAACATCGCCAATCATATTTACAATAATGATATCAGCAGTGGTTACTGTAGCAGATAAATTCATATTCACATTAAATTCACCGGATGTTGGATTTGGATAAACTTCAAAACCAGACATTTCTGTTTCAGATAAACGACAAACATTAATTACTGTTGCAATATCTGTAATGCGGTTACAATTATCACTTGATGTAATTGAACAACGGTAATCACCGGCTTCAGTAGGGAATATTCTCCATGATGTAGCGCCGTCGCCAACATATTCGACACCGTTTTTATACCATTGATAAGTATTTGTTTCAAGGTAACCCACTTTAACTATAATATTAGTACCCGGCGTTGGAGAACAAAGATTTAAACCGTTTGGATAATAAATATTTGCATTAGGATTTAATCCGATATTTAATTCGGTATAAGGAGAATAAACAGAACAACCATTTGACTGTGTAACAAGTACATTGTAATATGCAGGTTTAGTTGTTGCATAAGAAGTAGTGGTAGCACCTGTTAAAGGGTTATCATTTTTATACCACTGATAAGTACATCCAATGCAAGCAGTAGTGGTGAAAGTAACAGGATCGCCTTTACAAGTAACTGCAACACCTGTAGGAGAAATTGTAGCCGGTGCATTGGAACATACTGTTCCACTTACTGAACCATTATAATTTCTTTCCTGTCCGTTTACGTTACCTGCATTCCATCCATAAATACGAAAAATAACAGCAGTTGTGGAGCTGAAATCAGTCATATTCCAGATAAATGTAGTTCCGGAACCGCATGAACCACTTGGCACACTTAGGTCTAACCCATTGTTGATCCAGGTAATACCACCGTCGATACTATATGCATAACGCATTCTTGTAGGACCCTGAGGGTTACGTCCAAGATCGAATTGCATTTGCGTAAAGTTCATAGTGTATCCTGCACTTGGTGTTAAGGTCAATTGTATGGCAGAAAATGCTGTGGAAAATGCTGCTGTTGAGGTGCTCCAGGTATCCGTGCTGTATCCTGTTCCACAGGCGTTAATTTCAACTACCCCATTTACAGGCGTAAGGTCTGAGGCAGTAACTCCAACTGCTGTAGATCCTGGTGCTCCGGATTCGTCGTTGTTGAATGTGTAAATTGTTTGCGCTGATAAACTCTGGACAGAGATCAGACATAACAGCAAAAATGCTGCTTTAATTGTGTGCAGTTTTTTGATTAAATTTGGTTTGTTTAGGATTAGGAATTAGAAAAATAAAAGGCAAAGCTATATGTCAAGAAATGAATATGCAAAATATTTTTTGTTGCAATTTTTGTTTAAATATCAATTAAACAAAAAATATAGCGTTATATTTATATAAATAGCAAATAAACGATACATAAATTAAGTAGAATGTAAATAATAGTAAGGTTAATTTGTTTTAAGGCTTAGATTTAAACAATTTTTAATATTGCAATCTTGTAACGAGTTTGGGCGTTACAACTCTTATTTTTGCAGTTACTTTACTTACATGTCTATAAAAGTTGAGCATATTACCAAACTCTACGGAGAACAAAAAGCTGTTAACGACATTTCCTTTGATGTTGAGGCAGGGGAGATTGTTGGTTTTTTAGGCCCGAATGGTGCCGGCAAAAGCACTACTATGAAGATACTTACCTGTTTTATTCCCCAAACCGGTGGTAAAGCGAGTGTTTGCGGATTTGATACAGAAAAACAGTCGATGGATGTAAGAAAAAACATCGGATATCTGCCGGAACACAATCCTCTATATCCTGAAATGTATGTAAAAGAATACCTTGAATTCGCAGCGCGTTTGCACAATATGAAAAGTCCCCAAAAACGTATTGATGAGATGATTGCGATGACCGGATTGACCGTGGAAAGAAAAAAGAAAATAGGGCAATTGAGCAAGGGATATCGCCAGCGTGTAGGTTTAGCGCAGGCGATGTTGCACGATCCAAAAGTATTGATCATGGACGAACCAACATCCGGACTTGATCCTAATCAATTGGCAGAGATAAGAAGTCTGATTAAAAATATAGGAAAAGAAAAAACGGTAATTTTATCTACGCATATTATGCAGGAAGTGCAAGCTATCTGCAGCCGTGTTATCATCATCAACAAGGGAAAAATTGTAGCGGACGACACTGTGGAAGGGTTAAAATCGCAGCAAAAGGGATTCACCATTGTGGATGTTGAATTTAAAGAACGCATTGATACAACATTATTATCCGGGATAAGCGGCATTGAGAAAGTAACAGGCGAAAATAAATTGACCATAGAATATTCCGGCAAGGAAGATATTCGGGAGATCCTTTTCCGTTTTGCGGTGGAAAATAAATACACTTTGTTAAACCTGAACATTGAAAAACAGAGTTTGGAAGATGTGTTCCAGCAAGTTACCGGAAAATAAGATTTGTTTTACCTGTAATGGATCCCAAAAATACAATTGTAAATTATCAGTTGTCAATATTTGAAAACACATATTCTTAAATATTATCTTTTATGTATTTCAGCATTCTATTTTGCGCATCCTGTTTATGCGCAGGAATTTCCGCAATTATATTTTGAAAATATAACCACTTCCAATGGATTGAGTGACAATATGATCACTTGTATTTATGAGGACAGAAATGGATTTCTATGGATAGGCACCGCAAATGGTTTAAATAAATATGACGGACTTCTGTTTCAAACATTTTATTCCATTGAGGGAAATAAAAATTCGTTATCGGGAAATGTTATTGTCGACATTTTAGAAGACAGTGAGGGCATATTTTGGATAGCAACAAGGGATGGAGGATTAACGAGATATGATCCTTCTGCAACAAAAGATAAACAATTTCTGCAATTCAGAAACGACCCGGCAGAAACCACTTCCATCGTTTCTAATCGCGTGATAGCCGTGGAAGAATTAAATAAGGACTACATACTTTTTAGTTCTGAAAACGCTTCGGTAGGATTTATTCATAAAAATACTTTCGAAATATCTTATTCCTGTAAGGCAGATACTACCAAATCTATAATTGATCCGAAGGGGGGAATACCAAAACCGGATTCCTTTACCTGGGTTCACCATTTCAATGTACAGGGAGAGAACATGTATATTTCAAAATTATCGCCCGGCGCAGTGTATGTTTTTAATAAAAATGGGGAATTACCAAAAAAACAAAATTTCAAAACCGCACCTGCCAGCATACAGCATTTTGAGGTGGATGGCGACTCCATTTGGCTGGCAACTTGGGCAAAGGGTTTATATGTTCAACCAAATCCGTTATATGTAAAACCAGGTGTAGAAGTAACCACTCAAAAAGTGATGGAAACCGAATCGGAAGTTACTTATGTTTTATCTTTTGATGAAGATATTTTATTGGTGGGCACCCGACAATCGGGATTGTATCTTACCGATAAACACCGGTTTTCTTCCATTCAGTATAAACATAAAAGAGATGATAATTTCAGCATTGCTTCCAACAGAATAACCTGTATTTATAAAAGTAAAAATGGAATTCTATGGATAGGTACAAGTGCCGGTTTGAGTAAATACAATCCAATGCAATGGCAATTTAAAAGGTATCAGATCAGCAACGATTTTGAAAAAGATATTAATCATTTCTCCACCTTTGCATACAATCCGGAAAAGCTGGGAATTTGCACTTCAAATGGAATTTATGCTTTTTCAATCCCGGATAAACAATGTAAACTGATCACATTTCAATATCGCAACAATACATTGCGGACAACCTCTGCAAAAAAATTAAATGCGGAACAATATTATCTCAACACCGAATCAAGTACTTTTATTTACACCCCTAAAAATGAAAACATACAATTGTTTAATCCCGAATATTTTTATTCCTCGGCTACAGGAGAAAAATATAAACTTGATGCATATCTGAAAAGATACCAGACTTACGATGTTTTATTTGATACCATAGAAGACAATCCCCTTCATTTATTCAGAACCATCGGTTCAGGCATTGGTGTATATGACGTTAAAAATTCTGTGTACAGAGATTTTTACAAAGTTAATGAGCCGAATGCGCTTTCTAATAATTTTGTGCGCGTTGTTTATCGCGACTCCGAAAAAAATATTTGGGTAGGCACTTCAGAAGGATTGAACAAATGGAATAAAAGTATTGAACTCAAACATGATTTCGAAATATTCCTGCATCTTGGTAACGACAGCAATACTATCTCCAATAATTCGGTGAGTGGTATTTTTGAGGATGAATATAAACATCTCTGGATCACTACCGGCAACGGAATAAATGAATACGACGGAAATAAATTCACTTATTATTCTCCGGATAAGTCGCAAAGCTTTCCTATGTATGGATTGTATGTAGATGAAAACAAAAATTTCTGGTCGGCAGTTCGCGGAGGTTTTGAAGTATTTGATCCGCGAAACAAAAAATTCCGTTTTGTTCCTTTGCTCAACAGTGATTGGTTGCTAAAAAACCCCGTGCAATTATTTCAGATGGAGGGAGGTGACTGGTTTTATGGTGCAGGAAATTATCTGATACAATTTGATCCGGAATCTTACCGGTTTGAAACGAGTTTCCCCCAAATCTACCTGAGCGAATTTTCAATTTTTGATGATCCAATTTTTAACACGACGGCGTTTAATGACCTGACATTTAGCCATAAAGAAAATTTTATTACTATTAGATTTTCCTGTTTGCAATTATCGCAACCATCAACTGTAAAATATCAATATCATCTGGAGGGATTAAATAATGAGTGGATTGAAACCGGCAATTCGGGTGAAATCAGGTTCACCAGTTTGCCTCCGGGTAAGTATAAATTATTATTGAAAGTTACAAATCCGCAAGGCGATTGGAGTCCTGAAAATCTGCTCGTCGAATTCGTTATTAAACATCCTTATTGGCAACAATGGTGGTTTTATTTATTGTGTATTTTAAGCGGGATATCGTTAATTTATATTATTATTAAGTATCGGGAAAATCAATTTTTAAAATTACAGAATGTCCGCAATAATATTGCAAACGACCTTCACGATGATGTTGGCAGCGCGTTGAGCACGATCAATTTATACAGTGAAGTTGCAAAAATGAAATCAAACACTGAAAATGAAGATCTGAAGAACATGTTAAATAAAATTTCTGATACCAGCATCGAAATGCAGGATAATATGAATCATATCGTATGGTCGCTTCAACCCCGAAACGATAATTTTGAACAAATGACCTTACGCATGAAATCGTTTGCAATAGAAAATTTACTAATAAAAAACATAAAAACAGATTTTATTGTGGATGAAAAATTAACCGGTATTAAATTAACACCCGACAAACGACATGAATTTTTTCTTATATTTAAAGAGGCGATAAATAATATCGTAAAATATGCAAATTGTTCCGAAGTTAAAATTCATTTATACAGAAATAAAAATAAGGTCGTTATGGAGATCGCAGATAACGGAGTCGGATTTGATATGAATACAAATTATTCTGGAAACGGATTGCATAGCATGCAGGACCGTTCGCGAAAACTAAAAGGCAAATTCAAAATCATCTCCGAAATTGGCAAAGGCACTAAGATCAACTTAATATTTGAAATATAGTTTACCTGCTATATTTTGCAGGTGCTCCGAATAATTTATTCCGTAATTTTGTTTTTCAGTTTATATGGATATTCGCGTTACACTTTTTGACGACAATGCCACCCGCCGCGATGGGGTTAAATTATTGCTGGATAATTCACCAGGGTTTATTTGCGCCGGAGTGTTTGAAGATTGTTCCAATTTGGTGGAGGATATTTTGCGCAGCGAACCAAATGTTATTTTAATGGATATCGACATGCCGGGCATAAATGGCATAGATGCTGTTAAAATAATTAAAGACCAATTTCCTGAATTACCGGTAATGATGCAAACCGTTTTCGATCACGACGAAAAGGTTTTTCAAAGCATATTAGCCGGCGCAACAGGATATTTACTTAAAAAAACAGCTCCTATAAAATTACTGGAAGCAATAAAAGAAATTTATGAGGGCGGCGCTCCAATGACACCCGAAATTGCTCTCAAAGTGCTTTCTTTTTTTAAAGTAAAAGAAGAAAAAAAAATATCAACGGAAAATTTACTCTCCGTAAAAGAAAAAGAAATTCTTACACATTTGGTTGATGGGCTTAGTTATAAAATGGTAGCCGATAAACAAAAGATCAGCTACCACACCGTAAATTTTCATATCCGAAATATCTACAAAAAACTGCACGTAAACAGCGTCAGCGAAGCCGTTGCAAAAGCCCTGAAAGAAAGAATTGTTTAATTGATAATTGACAATTAACCAAGACGGCCAGTCACATTTAATGCAGTCGCTGATGTTTTTAATCTTAGAAATTAATTTCCTCTCTAACTAAACCGACATTGTTAATTATCAATTGTCAATTTTTTTCGGCTGTTCCATTCTCCATTGTTTTTAAATTCCATCAGACCTCACAGGTTAAAAAAAACCTTAGGTCTAATTGTCAATTGTCAATTCCCCCCCCCCTACTAATATTCGCTGTTGTGCTCCCCATTCTATAAACCTAGCTTCGTGTTTACTTTTTTTCAATCACAAAAAATCAACTTTATGAACCTTAACAAAGTACTCTTAAGCCTTGCAATTATACTCTGCATGGCAACACAAACCTGGGCCGACACGGAACCAGACAACGACGCCTACACAGGTGCTGAAACCCTCACGGTTGGAACCGATGTAACAGGATCTACCGGAAACACTGTCGACGACCCTGCGGATTATTATCAATTCACAACAGGGGTTGATGGGAACATTACGGCAACAATGGTTTTAACGGGAGCCGGATATGCCTATCTCATAATTTATGATAGCAACGGAACTACCGAATTAGGCACTGTTTTGAATTTAGCACCGGGAACTTTTTCTGTTACAGTAAATGGAAGGGCAGGTGGAACTTATTATGTTGCAATTAAAGCATATAGCGCTGCCTCACTATCCGATTATACTGTTTCAGTAGCTATTGCCTCTCCGCCCCAGGCAAATGATATTGAAAATAATGATACGCCCGGAACAGCACTCATGATGGCTGAAAATAGCAGCAAAACGGGACATATCGGCTATGTCTATAATGGAGGCGCAGACGATATGAGCGATTATTATCAGTTTACTACTACAAACGATGGCAATGTAAATATTGCATTCACAAGTTCTGAAGTTGGCCATTATAATTCAATATATCTGTATGACAATGACGGAACAACATTACTTACATCAGTATCGGGTTATGGAGGAGCGTCTGTTACAGAAAATGGACTCGCAGCCGGAACCTATTATGTTAGAATGTATTATTACTCAACCTCTCAATATAGCGGATACACCCTAACTAACACAGTAATTACTGATGGTATTGTAAATGATGCTGAACCAAATGGCACGGTTGCCGAGGCATTAACCATGGTGGAAAATAGTTCAGTTACCGGTCATATTGGTTATAGAAATAACGGTGGCGTTTATGATCTAAGTGATTATTATCAATTTACAACCACAAACGATGGAAATATAAATCTATCGTTTTTAAGTTCTGAAGCAGGACATTATAATACCATTTATTTATACGATAATAATGGAACAACATTACTTGCATCAGCATCCGGATATGGCAGTGCATCACTTACCGAGTCAGGATTGGCGGCCGGAACCTATTATGCCAGAATGTATTATTACGGCACCCCAAATTATAGCGGATATACATTAACAAATGCAGTAATAATAGATGGCATTGTAAATGATATAGAACCAAACGGAACATATCTTACCGCTCTTTCTATGTCGGAAAATGGTTCCGTTAACGGACACATCGGTTATAGAATTAATGGAGGAGATTATGATTATTCTGATTATTATCAATTCACAACAACAAATGATGGAAATATAACAATTGCATTTACAAGCACTGAACCATCGCATTACAATACTATTAATTTATATGATATTGACGGCACAACACAATTAGCTACAGCTTCTGGATATGGAGGCGCTTCTTTTACAGCAAACGGGTTGGCTGCAGGCACTTACTATGCATTAATGTATTATTATGGTGCAACACATTTTAGCGGATATACCTTAACTAATACCGTAACTACAAACGGAATAGTAAATGATTTAGAACCAAATGATACGCCGGCACAAGCTTTGCCAATGTCAGAAAACGGATCAGTAAATGGTCATATCGGACATCGAATAAATGGTGGTACTTATGATCAAAGTGATTACTATGCATTTACAACAACAAATGATGGAAATATTACAATTTCATTTTCAAGCACAGAAATTGGTCATTATAATTCTCTATATTTATACGACAATGACGGCACATCTTTATTGGGTTCTTCCTCAGGTTACGGATCAGCAAGTTTCACTTCAAACGGATTAGCTGCAGGTACCTATTATGCAAGAATGTATTATTATGGTGCATCACATTACAGCGGGTATACACTGACAAATTCAGTTAATATGGCTGATTACACCGTGGATGCAGAACCAAACAACGACGCTGTAAATGCATTGGATATGTTAACTAATTCTACCATGGAAGGACATATTGGTTATCGGAACAATGGAGGTACTTATGACGAATCTGATTATTTTACCTTCACAACACACAGTGCCGGTGATTTAACTGCAACACTTGCAAATCCAAACGGTCAATATAATACCGTTCAAATATTAAACAGCGCCGAAACTGTTATCGCATCAGGTTCTAATTATGGTGGAACAACAGTTAGTGAATTAGACGCACCTGCCGGCGTTTATTATATTAGAGTGCATTATTACAGTTCCACGTATTACACAGGTTATACCATAACAAATACTTTCTGCCCTGATGCAATTACAATTGTTGCAGAAGGCGAAACAACTTTTTGTGATGGAGAATCTGTTGTGCTGAGCACCGCTGATCATCATTTAAATTATTTATGGAGTGATGGTTCTGTTACCGAAACAAATGCAGTAACATTAACTGGTGACTATTCTTTAACAATAGATAATGGAGCAGGATGCGTAAGAACATCAAACACAATTAATATCGAATCAACTCCTTTACCTGTTGCGATTATTGAAGCAGATGGTCCAACTGAATTTTGTGATGGAGAATCTGTAACTTTAAGTGTTCCTATTATTGCGGATGGTTATTTATGGAGCAATGGAGCAACAACTGCAACTATTACCGTTTCTACAACTGGTGATTATTCTGTTGAACTCACAAAAAATGATTGCTCTGCTATTTCCGATCCGATACACATTGAAGTAAATCCAAATCCAACAGCAACTATAACTCCTGATGGATCAACAACATTCTGTGAGGGTGGCGACGTTACATTAACCGCAACTGCCGCATCAGATTATTTATGGAGCAATGGAGAAACTACTTCTTCTATATTAGTTGATGCAAGCGGTAGTTTTTCTGTAACAATTACGGATGCAAATGGATGTATGAACCTATCAGGTTCTACAACTGTTACTGAAAATTCAAATCCTGTTGCAACTATTTCTGCCGACGGACCTGTTGATTTTTGTGCAGGTGGTGATGTTACCTTAACTGCAACTGCTGCTTCCGCTTATTTATGGAGCAATGGCGAAACAACCGGTTCAATTTTGGTGGATGCAAGTGGAAGTTATTCTGTTACAATTACTGACGCAAACGGATGCGAAGGAACATCAGCATCAACAAGTGTTACAGTTAATGCAAATCCAAGTGCAGATATTTCTGCTGATGGCTCAACAACAATTTGTGAAGGCGAATCTGTAAATTTAACTGCAACCGGCGGAACAAGTTATATATGGAGTACTGGCGAAACAACTACTTCTATAAATGTAACTTCTTCAGATAATTATTCAGTTACTGCATTTAATTTAGATGGATGTAGCGATGTTTCTGATATTGTTACCGTTACTGTAAATGTTTGCGGATCAGTAACTATTTCTGCTGATGGTCCTGTTGAATTTTGTGAAGGTGGATCTGTTACTTTAACTTCTTCTGAAGCAACCGGAAATATTTGGAACACCGGTGAAACTACACAATCGATTGTTGTAACAGTTGGTGGAGATTATTATGCCGACAATGGTTTAAATACCTCCAATATAATTTCTGTTACTGTAAATGCAAATCCAAGTGCAAGCATTTCTGCTGATGGCCCAACCACAATTTGTGAAGGCGAATCAGTAAATTTAATAGCAGTTGGAGGAACAAGTTATTTGTGGAGTAACGGTGAAACTACCTCAACAATAAATGTAACAACAGCAGATGATTATTCTGTTACTGCATTTAATTTAGAAGGATGCAGCGATGTTTCTGAAATTATTACCGTTACAGTAAATGTGTGCGGTTCTGTAACAATATCTGCAGACGGTCCTGTTGAATTTTGTGAAGGTGGATCTGTTACTTTAACTTCTACTGAAGCAGAAGGAAATGTTTGGAACACGGGTGAAACTACACAATCGATAGTAGTTACGGAGAGCGGAGATTATTATGCCGTAAACGGATTAAATACTTCCAACATTATTTCTGTAATAGTTAATACAAATCCTGTTGCAAGTATAACACCTGATGGTGCAACAACATTCTGCGAAGGTGGTGATGTTGTTTTATCTGCAACTGCGGCATCAGAATATTTATGGAGTAATGGAGAAACTACCTCCTCAATTTTAGTGGATGCAAGCGGAAGTTATTCTGTAACTATTACAGACGCGAACGGTTGTATGGGTATGTCAACTTCAACTGATGTTACCGAAAATTTAAATCCAACCCCAACAATTATTGCTGACGGACCTACTGCTTTCTGTGGTGGCTCAGTTGGATTAAGTGTAGTTGGAACTTACGACGATTATTTATGGACAACCGGCGAAACAGGAACTTCAATAATAGTTTCAACAACTGGTTTATTTTCTGTAACAGTTTCTGAAAATGGATGTTCAGGCACTTCTAATGAAATTGCAACAACTTCTGATACAGCGCCAACGGTAAGCATATCTTCTGACGGAACATTAATTTGTTTTGAAGCGAATACCATGCTAACAGCAACAACAGACGCTGCTTCCATACAATGGCAATTAAATGGAGTTGATATTCCGGGTGCAACAAATCCTACTTATTCTGCAACTCTAAATGGTAAATATCGCGCAGTAGCAACCAGTGGAGTTTGCAGTTCAACATCTGGGGAGATCAAATTAAAGTATGCTGAAAGAATTGCGATCACTCCATCGGGAACGGTAAATTTATGTGGACCGGATCTTATGATGAGTGTTCCTGTAACTCCCGGAGCAACCTATGAGTGGTATAGAAACAATACCCTAATAGCAGGTGCAACATCAAATACTTACACTACAACAATAGTTGGAAAGTATTATGCATTTGTTATCACAACAGGCTGTACAAGGGCATCAAAATTATTGAGAGTAGAGGATGATTGCCGTATTGGAATTGAAGAGGAAGCTATTTTAGCGGTTACTCCTAATCCGGCAGCCGAAATGTTTACAGTGCATTACAATGTTACAACTGGTGGAAATACTACCTTGTTGATCACTGACATTTCCGGTAAAATTGTTGTGAATCAAGCAAAACAACTTTCAATAGGCAACTATACTGAACAATTTGAAACTACATTGTTCACCTCCGGAATGTATATTATAACCCTTATACAACAGGACGGACAGCCTTTACAACAAAAATTAGTGATTGAAAAGTAAAAGTTCATCAAATCAGTAACCAGAAACCCTCTCCCCAAAGGAGAGGGTTTTTTTTAACCAACTCTTGCAAGTGATTTTCTCCTTACTATGACAGAATTATAACATCCAATACACCTTTTACGTTAGTAACCTAAGATACAGAATACTTAAATTTGCATCCTTATAAATAACTAAGATTAAAGTGCTGGCTATTTTCAGAAAAGAACTCAACGTATTTTTCAGTTCCCTAATAGGTTACATTGCCATAACCATATTTTTGGTGGCCAATGGATTATTTGCCTGGGTTTTTCCGGAAACAAATATTCTTGACGACGGATATGCCACTTTGGATTCTTTTTTCAGTTTTGCTCCCTGGATATTCATGTTTCTGATACCTGCTATTACAATGCGGTCGTTTGCAGAAGAAAAAAATAGCGGCACTATCGAATTCATAACTACCAAACCGATATCGGATACACAGATTATATTGGGCAAATATTTTGCTGCTCTTGTTTTGGTTATTTTTTCTGTTTTGCCTACCATCCTGTATTATTTTACAATAAGTGCCCTTGCATCGCCGGCAGGAAATGTTGACACAGGCGGAATTATTGGTTCTTATATCGGACTGGTATTTTTAGGTGCCACCTTTGTCGCAATTTCCATTTTTACCTCCGGCATTACAAATAATCAGATAGTAGCTTTTATTGCAGGAATGTTTGCCTGTTTCTTTTTTTATCTGGCATTTGATTCCTTATCTCTTATTCCCGCATTTGTAGGAACAGCAGATACCTATTTTAACGCGATTAGTATTAACCAACATTATCAAAATATTAGCAAAGGATATATAGACTTTAGAGATGTATTATATTTTACGAGTATGGTAACATTATTTTTATTAATGACAAAAACAACTTTGGGAGCAGGAAGTGGTGAGGGGGGGGGTGAGCGGTGAGGGGCAGTGGTGAGATTTACTTTTTGGTAGCCGTAAGTTTTTATTCCGGGAAAGTGGTAAACGGGGAGTTTGATCCGAGTAGAATATACTCTCACGATTCACGATTCACGAAATGCCTTAAATTGAAAATTAAAACGTGATCAATAAGCAATATAAAAAAAACAGACGGCGATCGATCCTGGGATTGATATTATTAATTTTTATAATAATATTGGTCAATTTTTTAGCTTCGGGATTATTTTTTCGGTTTGATCTAACAGAAGAAAAAAGATTTTCTGTAAGCGAACCAACTAAGGTATTATTGGAAAAACAGGAAGACATTATTTTTGTACGCGTTTATCTGGCAGGCGATCTAACGCCGAATTTACAACGCCTGCAGCAAGCAACTACTGAACTGCTCGATCAGTTTAAAAATTATGGGGGAGATAATATTCAGTATGATGTTTTTGACCCCTTCTCTATTCCGGATGAAAATAACCAGGCAGATTTTATAATTGATCTGGAGGATAACGGAGTTTTTTCCGTGCAATTTTTCGAAAGTGCCACCGACGAAACTTCCGTAAAATATTTATTTCCTTTTGTATCACTTCACTATAAAGATCTGCAAATGTCGTTTCCGCTTGTCGACCGCGGAACAATGCCTTTGCCATTAACACCCGACAGCGACCCTTCCGTTTCCATTTCATTACTGGAATATAATTTTACAAAAGCAATTCGCGAATTAACAGAAAAGGAAAAACCTTATGTCGCATTTATTTCCGGACATGGGGAACTCGACAGGCTGGAATTAAATGATATTGCCGCATCGTTAAATGAATTGTACAATGTAACACAAATAGATCTTGAAGATGACAGCACCTTCGAAATTCCTAAAGAAATAAAAGCGATTATAGTTGCAAAACCTTTAGTTGGGTTTTCACAGAAGGGGAAATTTATTATCGACCAATACATCATGCAGGGAGGAAATGTATTGTGGTTTATAGATCCTGTAATTGCAGAGTACGATAGTTTGTATACAGGACAGGGACAGTTTATGGCAATAGAACGGGAACTCAATTTAACCGATCAGTTTATACAGTACGGCGCGCGAATCAATTCCAATATCATTCAGGATAAACAGAGCACGCATATTAAAGCACCAATAGCAAATTCCGAAAATTTTGTGCAGCGACCCTGGCCCTATAATCCGGTTTTAAATAATTATAATAACAAACACCCTGTAAGCAAGAATGTAGATGCTGTGGAAGGAAAATTTGTGAGTACAATAGACACGCTCGCAGTTCCGGGAATTACAAAAACAATTTTATTATCCACTTCCACTTTAAGCCGCTACTTAAATGTTCCTGCGCGAATAAATTTTAATATCGTAAATGAAAAACTAGCGCCAACCGATGAACAATACAACAAACCGAATTTGGCTGTGGCAGTTTTATTGGAGGGCGAATTCAAATCCGCATTTTCATCCCTCAAACCAACTGCAAATCAGTTGCATAATAATGGATATGGTTATCAGGACAAAAAATTTATTGAAAAAGGAAAACCATCCAAACAAATATTGATTAGCGATGGTGATCTCATAAAAAATTATGTGAATAAAGAAGGGAAACCCGATATTTTGGGAATTAATTATATAGAACAATATGTTTATGGCAATAAAAATTTTGCCATGAATTGTGTGGAATATCTCTGCGATAAAAATGGTTTAATAGAAACAAGAGCTAAAGAAATAAAATTACGTCCTTTGGATGAACAAAAATCAGGAGAAAACCGAATTCAATGGCAATTATTGAACATGATAGCACCACTTATTTTATTATATCTTTTCAGCGGAATATATTTTTTCATCCGCAATCGTAAATATGCATCTTAATGAAACGTAACTGGTTATATTTTATATTGTTTTTGGTATTGGCGGTGGTTGCATATTTCACCATCATCAGAAAAAATCTTGGCTCCTATTCAAAAAAGGATACTGCGTTTGCCGTGGAAGACACAACTCAAATCAGTAAAATAGTTTTATCCAACTTGAAAGGAGAAACAATTCAACTCGACCAAAAAAATAATATTTGGGTATTAAACGAAAAATATACCCCTCGGCCTGACGCAATTTCCAATTTAATGCGTACGCTAAATCAATTGGAAGTAAAAGTGCCGGTTGCAAAATCGATGCACAATAATGTTGTTAAAGGTATAGCCGGAAAAAGAACAAAGGTAGAAATATTTAATAAAAAGGGAGAAAAAACAAAGGGGTTTTATATTGGGGAATATAGGGATGCACTTAACGGAAATTTCCTGTTGATGGAGGGATCAGAACATACCTTTGTTGTAAATATCCCGGGATTTTCAGGAAGTATTTCCACTGTATTTTTTACCGATGAAACGGATTGGAAAAGCGAAAATATTTTTGCCTATAATCCGGAAGATATAATCCAACTGGATATTACTTATCCAACATTAAAAGATTCCTCTTTTTCCATAATAAAAAAGGAAGACGGAAAATATGATGTTGCTTCCATCAAAAAACATACTACCTCCGCAAATCCGGAAATAATTTCCTTTTATCTCAAACAATTTAAACTGTTGAACGCCGAATATTTTATAAACGAGCCGGAGAAAAAAGATTCCATACTTACTACTGTACCGGCATGTGTAATAATGGTTACCGATAAAAATAAGATAACCACAGCATTAAAAATATATTATCGCCCCATCACTTATCGCACCAAAACCCAATACACCAGCGACGATAAACCTCTGCAATTTGATCTCGATAAATACTACGGCATATTTAACAATGATAATGATCTTGCAATAATCCAAAATTTTGTTTTTGGCAAATTATTAGTAGGTCCCGATTATTTTTACAGGCAACGTCCTGCAGGAGTGAATACTTTGAATGAGGTGTTGATAAAAAAATAAATCAACAATTTTTTAATTTTCCTTTACTACCTTCCTTATAATGCTCCCGGCATCCGAAGTTAATTTAATAAAATAAATTCCTGCTGATAAATTTTTCATATCTATTGAAAACGAATTACCATTTAAAACCTCCATGTTCTGTGTATAAATAATCTCTCCTAAATTATTTATTAACTGATAAGAATGAATGGTATTTTGCGAACCATTATTTATCACAAGCACATCAGTCACCGGATTTGGATAAATACTTACTTCCTCAATTTCTTCTTCCATCACACCCAACGGATTTTCATAATCTATCCACACTTTAAACAAACGATTGCTTGCAGAGCTCGGCGTAAAATTCGGAATCAAAGCATCTATCCCCCCAAAAATATAACCCGCTAAGGTTTCACCATAAATTTTATGTAATTGAATAACCTCATTGGAATAATGCGGTACATCGTCATTCAAAACAAAAACAGCATTTGAACCGAGTAATGCGTCAAATTTAATGGGTTCTAGAATTTGTTCAGTGGAGCCATCAGCATATTTTATAATGGTAGAAATATCATTAATAAAAGGGACATTCAAATCCTCTTTAATGGTATCACTCACTTCATTGTGATAAAACTGACTGATGCCGCCAAAAAATGTTGCGTAATAATTCTGACTTACCGAATCGTATACCGGCATAACAGGACAGGTATACGCATTTAATTTTTGTTTAAATTTTTCATCCATAGTATATCCTGTTTCATTTACATAAACAGGATTAAACCACACCCAATCTGCTTCATACTGAAACACGCCTGCAAAAGCTGCAAGTCCGAATTGTTCACCCGGATAAACAATTGGTTCAAAATTAAGATCGCGACGGTGAAAAACTGCGGTATCTTTTATTTGTTCTATATCCGAAATGGTAATATTAATTCCATCATCCTCCAAAATAAATTTTCGCAACTCATTTGTATAAGTTTGCGTAAATGCATCGGATGCAGGTTTGGTATATTCACCTGTAAAAACATGTCCTCCAAATAAATATATTTTTTCATCATTCGGCAACACTTCTATTTCACCACCTGTTACACAAAAAAAAGTATCTGTTAATTGTCGGAACGAAGAATTTATTTCTGTGTCATTAACCAATGCTTCTGAAAGTAGTTCGAGATCCACTGCAAGCAAATTAGGGAAGGTGATAAAAATATCACTCAAAGTATCTTTTCCATATCCACCCATGATATATAAATATTTATCTCGCTGAAAATATTGTGCATTTGTGGACCGCAATTGATCACGCATAACATCCGGCAAAGTATTGGTAAACGAACTCCACATCTCTCCTGTAACCGGATCAACCATGCGGATCTTATTATTCGCCTCTATCACCGGAAAGGGGTCGGGTGGTAAAAATCCGTGCAATCCGCCTGTTCTCCCGTTCATAATCAACCATCTTCCCTCCCATTCTCCCAGTGCAAAAGAATGCAGGCCCGGCCAGTCCGGCCAGGTTACTTCTTCTAAAGTAACGGAAAAAGGTTTCTCTCCCGTTTGCGCACTTAAGCGTGTAAATACGGATAAACAGGCAATTCCAACCACAACAAAACACTTCAGTGCTAACATGTCCCAAATATAAATTGAAATCCATCAAATGTTGAAAACAGTTTTACTTCGAATGTTTACCTTTGCTGTAATCGAAAAAATTTGCACATGAAGTTTATAGTAAGTACAACCGCATTATTACGCAATCTCCAAACGGTAAATGGCGTTGTGAGCCCGAATACAGTGTTGCCAATTCTGGAGGACTTTTTATTTTTAGTGGAGAAAAACAAACTCACTATTTCCGGAACCGACCTTGAGACCTCTATTACTACCTGGATGGAAATAGAATCAAAATCGGAAGGAAAAGTAGCCATTCCGGCAAAAATTCTGGTTGAATATTTAAAAACACTTCCTGAACAACCGCTCACATTTTCCATAGAGGAAGAAAGTTCTCAGGTAGAAATTACCACCGACCGAGGTAAATATAAACTCAATGGCGAAAATGGTGACGACTTCCCGCGCGTTTCCAGCGATGATAAATTATCCGATATAAATCTGCCTTCCGGAGTTTTACAGAAGGTGATCAATAAAACAGTTTTCGCAACCGGCAACGACGAATTGCGTCCCCCAATGACCGGTGTTTTATTTCAATTGAATAAAGACGGAATTAATTTCGTTGCAACTGATGCACACAAATTGGTGCGTTACAGCAGAACGGATGCGAAAACGGATAATCCTGCATCGCTTATCCTGCCTAAAAAAGCATTAAACTTACTAAAGGCAAATTTACCCGGAGAGCAAACACAGGTAACTATTTCTTACAATAGTTCCTTTGCATTTTTCTCTTACAACAATGTGAAATTAATTTGTCGTTTGATAGAAGGAAGGTATCCAGATTACAACGCAGTAATTCCCACAGAAAATCCAAACAGACTTACAATAAATCGCGCCGATTTTTTAAATACTTTGCGCCGTGTAATCATTTTCTCCAATAAAACAACGCATCAGGTAATCTTAAAAATTAAAGGCAACGAACTGATGATAAATGCACAGGATCTCGATTTCTCCAATGAGGCAAACGAACGACTTGACTGCACTTACGAAGGTGATAATATGGAAATTGGATTTAATGCGAAGTTCTTATTGGAAATGCTCAACGCAATGGACAATGAGGAAGTGCGCATGGAACTATCCACTCCAAACCGCGCCGGATTATTATTGCCAACAGAGAGTGATGAAGCAGAGGATTTGTTGATGTTGGTGATGCCGGTGATGATGAATGTTTGAGCAATTGACAATTGAAAATTGATAATTGAAAATTAATAACAATCCTGACTTTAGTCGGGATTTTTTTTTGAGATTGTAGGTTTGGAATTCAATACCAGCTTTAGTTTGGGAGGATATTTACAATTTACTCAATGTATTGCGTAAATTTACGCATTGTGGTGAGTAAATTGTATATTTGCTTTATGTTTCATAGGAAAGAGCTTACATTACTCAAAAAACGGGTTGCTGAACCAAGGAGGTTTATTCAGGTGGTTTTGGGTCCGAGGCAAGTTGGTAAAACAACTTTGATCAAACAATTATTAGAAAAATTACCCTTCCCAAATCATTATGCAACAGCCGATGCAATTGGAGAAAACAACTTTGAATGGATAAACCAACAGTGGCAACTCACCCGAAATAAATTAATGGTTTCAGACCAACTCGAAGCCGTATTGGTTATTGATGAGATTCAAAAAATCAGTAATTGGAGTGAAATAGTAAAAAGATTATGGGACGAAGACACCTTTTCAGGAAATCAAATTAAGATTATTTTATTGGGATCCTCTAAGTTGATTTTGCAAAAAGGATTGAGTGAGTCATTAGCGGGAAGATTTGAGGTAATTTTTCTTTCCCATTGGAACTTCCTTGAAATGAAGACAGCATTCGGATTATCAGTAGATGAATTTATTTGGTTTGGGGGATACCCAGGGGCGGTAAGTTTATTAAATGACGAGAACAGATGGAAAGAATACATAAAAAATGCTTTGATTGAAACAACAATTTCAAAAGATATTTTAATGTTAACCCGGATTGATAAACCAACATTATTAAAAAATTTATTTGATATTGGAATTACTTATTCAGGGCAAATTGTATCCTTTACTAAAATACTTGGTCAACTTGCAGATGCAGGAAATACAACCACAATGTCGAACTATCTTAATCTGCTCGATTTAGCAGGATTACTTTCAGGTTTAGAAAAATATTCCCCTACCATGATAAGGCAGAAGAGTTCTAGTCCCAAATTCATGGTTCAAAATACTGCATTCATTTCGGCAACCTCAAATAAAACATTTAAGGAAGTCAAATCAGACCCTGTTTATTGGGGAAGAATATTCGAAAGTGTTTGCGGGGCTTTTCTTATTAACGAATGTAGAAAATATAATTATCAATTATTTTATTGGAGGGATAGAAATGACGAAGTAGATTTTATTATTCAACATGGTGAAAAAATTATTGCTATTGAAATTAAAAGCGGCTTTAAAATAACATATAAAGGGATGTCCGTTTTTATTAAAAGATTTCATCCTTCAAAATCCTTACTGGTTGGTATTACGGGTGTTGATATAGAAGATTTTTTGTCTATGGATATTCGTTTGCTTTTTAATTAACACATTTTTAACCGTGTGATAAAAATAGGAAAAAAAAATCCCGGCAAATACCGGGATTTTAATTTTTTACAGCCAGTGCTCCATCGGAGCGTTGTTTTTACTGTAGCTCAGAATTTTATCTACCACTTTTTGGGAAGGACTTACTTGCACTTTGTTAAGCTCTGCTTTTGCTTCTACAAGGGTTTCATAAAGTTCCTTCAATTCCCAATCACTTTGGAGCGCCTCCTCAATCAGGTCGGTTTCCTCGGCGGTTGTTTCTTGATAGATGTAACGAATGAGATTGTCTTGAGTAATGTTTTTAGTCATGCAAAACAGTTTTAGGTTAAATAATGAAACTAAAACGCCACACTAAAAACGATTATTGTTTCAGATGGAAATATTTTTTTCTTCCATCAGTTTTCTCAGATTTATTAAGGCATATCGCATTCTGCCCAGCGCAGTATTAATATTTACACCGGTGAGTTCTGCAATTTCGCGGAAATTCATATCCATATAATGTCTCAATATCACCACTTCCCTTTGTTCATCCGGCAAATGTTCCAATATCTTGCGAATTTTGGCTGAAAATTCGTTTTCAATAATCTTGCCTTCTGCTCCCGGTTCTGAGAATTTCAAAACGGAGAAAATGTCAAAACCTTCGCGGTTAATCACTTTTGGCAGGCGTTTTTCACGTCGGTAATGATCTATACAAAGATTGTAAGCAACCCGGCTTAACCAGGGCAAAAACTTACTTTGCTCCTGATACTTGCCGCTTCGCAGCTTGTCGATCACTTTGATGAATGTTTCCTGTAAAAGGTCCTCTGCAGTGTATGTGTCACGCACAAATAGAAAAATATACGTGTAAATCCTATCTTTGTGACGATCGAGGAGCTCGCCTAAGGCAGATTCATTACCAGCCAAGTACTGCTGTACAAGCTGATCATCAGGAAAAGTTTTGGCCTGCATCATAATAAGGTTGTGCTTTAAAAATGAACTAAAATTTGTATAACTGTTTTAGTGTAGACTTAACCTTATAGGCAGTAGTTTTGAAGTTTTGTTATTGCAAATATACTCTTGTTTTGAAATAAACAAACAAGATGGACAAACTTTACGTCATTTTTTTACAAAAGTTTCAATAAAACACCTTTGAAAGAGAAAAATAATCATAAATACGACCATTCAGACGCAATATTTATAAAAGGTGCCCGGGAGCACAACCTGAAAAATGTGGATGTTACCATCCCTAGAAACCAATTAGTGGTGGTTACCGGAGTGAGCGGATCGGGTAAATCGAGCCTTACTATTGATACTTTATACGCAGAAGGCCAGCGCAGGTATGTAGAAAGTTTGTCTTCTTATGCCCGTCAATTCCTTACAAGACTGGACAAACCGGATGTAGACTATATCCGCGGCATCTCTCCTGCAATAGCATTGGATCAAAAAGTTACTACCCGAACCACCCGTTCTACGGTTGGGTCTCTTACGGAGATCTACGATTATATGCGTTTGCTTTTTGCAAGGGTTGGTACTACTTACAGCCCAATTTCCGGCCGGGCGGTAAAAAAGGATGAAGTGAGCGATGTGGTTGATCATGTTGAGCAGCTACCTCATGGTTCCAAAGTTTATCTGATTGTGGAGCTCAATGCCGATAAAAGCAAAAAACCGGAGGAGGTTGCGCGAATTTATCAGCAAAAAGGATTTTCAAGATTTTATATAGAGGAAACTATTGTAAAAATTGATGATGTTGCAGAGGATCCCAAATTGGTGAAAAAAAATGCCCTTATTTATTTGCTCATCGACAGGATAATAATTAAATCGGAAGATGAATATGCAGGTGATCATGCATTAAAAGAAGAAGCTCGTCAGCGCATAGCAGATTCTGTTGATCTTGCATTTTATGAGGGACAAGGGTCCTGTATAATTAAAGTGGAAGGAATTTCGGAACGATTATTCTCCAATCGTTTTGAAGCAGACGGAATTATTTTTGAAGAACCGAATCCACATTTTTTTAATCAAAATAATCCTTATGGCGCCTGTAAACGCTGTGAAGGATTCGGAACAATTATAGGTGTTGATCACGAACTTGTTTTCCCCGATAAAAATCTTTCTGTTTTTCAGGGCGCCGTTGCTTGTTGGAAGGGAGAAAAAATGAAATTATGGTTAGAAGAATTAATTAAAACGGCAGGAAAATTTGATTTCCCTATTCATAAACCAATTTATAATTTATCGAAGGAACAATATGATCTTATATGGACAGGTAACCAATGGTTCGAAGGATTAAATAAATTCTTCAAGATGCTGGAGGAAAACGCATATAAAATTCAATATCGCGTTATGTTAGCCAGATACAGAGGAAAAACTCTTTGTCCTGAATGTTTGGGTTCGCGCATTCGAGGTGATGCCAATTATGTAAAAATAAATGAGAAGTCGATTTCTAATCTCATTGATATGCCAATTGAAGATCTTGCAATATTTATTCAGGATATTAAATTAACTGTTTTTGAAGAAAAAGTTGCTTACCGTATTTTATTGGAAGTGAAAAATCGTCTGCAATATATGCTTGATCTCGGTTTAGGATATTTAACCCTGAACAGAAAGAGTAATACTTTGAGCGGTGGAGAAACTCAGCGAATTAATTTAACACGCACCTTAGGAAGTAATTTAACTTCATCGCTTTATATTTTAGATGAACCCAGCGTGGGATTGCATCCACGCGACACCGAACGTTTGGTAAAAGTATTAAAGAATTTACGCGACCTCGGAAATACCGTGGTTGTAGTAGAACATGAAGAAGAGGTTATTAAAAATGCAGATCATATTATTGATATCGGTCCCGAAGCAGGAATTCATGGTGGAGAAATTACCAGCATTGGAAATTATGAAACCATTTTACACGATAAAAATAGTTTAACAGGGAATTATTTATCCAATAAAAAACAAATTCCTTTACCAAAACATCGGCGTAAATCCTCCAACAAAATTGTGATTCGCAAAGCGCGTATGCATAATTTAAAAGAAATTGATGTACATATTCCGTTGTACAGTCTCGTTGCAATTTCAGGTGTGAGTGGATCCGGAAAAACAACGCTGATAAAACATATCCTGTATCCCGAACTGATGAAGATGCTGGATGATACCAGCGATACAGCCTTTATTTCGAAGGCTATTGAAGGTGATGTAAAAAAAATAACACAAGTGGAAATGGTGGACCAGGATCCAATCGGGAAATCATCTCGATCAAATCCTGTAACTTATGTAAAAGCATATGATGAAATTCGCGAATTATATGCAAGGCAGCCACTTTCTAAAATTCGCGGATACAAAGCAGGGTTTTTTAGTTTTAATGTGGATGGAGGAAGATGTGAAACCTGCAAGGGAGAAGGGGAAATAATTGTAGAAATGCAATTTCTTGCAGATGTACATTTAACCTGTGATGAATGCAATGGGAAAAGATTTAAGGAAGAGATTCTGGAGGTTTTATACAACGGTAAAAACATTTCCGAATTATTGCAATTAAGTGTGGAAGAAGCTTTAGAATTTTTAAAAGCGGAAAAAGAAACCGTAAATAAATTACAACCTTTATTTGATGTTGGTTTAGGATATGTTAAGCTAGGTCAAAGCAGCAGTACATTATCCGGTGGCGAAGCACAACGCGTTAAACTTGCAAGTTTTCTGGGAAAAGGAAAAGGCCGGGAACACGTATTATTTATTTTTGACGAACCCACTACAGGTTTACATTTTCACGATATCAATAAATTATTGGATGCCTTTCACGCACTCATCGATTGCGGTCATAGCATAATTGTAATTGAACACAATTTAGAGATCATTAAATGTTGCGATTATATAATCGACCTCGGCCCTGAAGGAGGAGAAAAAGGTGGTTATCTTGTGTATGAAGGTGCCCCGGAAGGAATATTAAAGGTGAAGGAAAGTTATACCGGCAACTATTTAAAAGCAAAAATGTAATTGCGGAAACACAATGTCATTTTAATTGGTTGTATTTTTATAGTGTTATGTTACTGCAACAAACTACTTCAAATGACCCTTGGTTAAAATTTAACGAGTGGGGTGACTTAATTGAGCAACGTTGGCCTATTTTCTTAACCGCCATCATTTTTTTAATATTGGTAATTGTACTTTCGCGTTTCGTTAAAAAAGTTGCGACAAAGATATTGCATAGAAGAGATGGAAATACAGCTATAGCTACCGTTATGGCAAGTTTTATTTCCATTATTTTTATTTCGATAGGAATATTTATTACGCTTAGCATACTTGGATTAAATCAAACAGTAACTTCCCTCCTGGCCGGTGCAGGAATTCTCGGACTTGTTTTAGGACTTGCTTTACAGGATACGCTATCCAGCGCCATTGCAGGAATTATTATGACCACCAGAAAAAGTTATAAGGTTGGTGATTTTGTGGAGTCAAACAGTTATCTCGGAACAATTGTTGAATTGAATTTACGCAACACCACCATTCGTCAAACTAATGGAGTTGATGTTAAAATACCTAATAAATTAGTATTGGGCAATCCATTAATTAATTACACACTTAATGGGGAGATAAGGATTGATATAAATATTGGTATATCCCATGGTGAAGACATCAATAAAATAGAAACACTTATTCAAAATGCTTTTAAAGAAATAAACTACAACAATAAAAAAGAATTAGAAATTTATTTCACTGATCTCGCTCCCGGCTCTATAAAACTCTTAATCCGCTTCTGGATAACCAAATTCAAACAAATAGATCAACTTCGCGCCCGCAATGAAGCAATAAAAAAGATCAAAGAAATTTTTGATGCAAATGGTGTTATAATCCCAAATCCTTTTCTTGGATTTGAAAATCGATAAAATCTTAAACCATCTTATTAAATAAAACGACCCCGACGACCTCGACGACCTCACAGGTTTCCTAAACCTGTGAGGTCTGTTCTGGAGAAATCAAAATAAAAATCGGAGTAAAAATTTTACGTAATCCATGAACTTCTTTTATTACATCAAACTTAGACCCCACAGGTTTCCCAAACCTTCTGCGAGGTACTAGGAGGTTGTCAAAATCTATGATTCATTTTAATCATTCAATCCAACGAGATTCATATTCGAATGATTTTGAAAAATCGATATGAAATCTTTCAAACTCATTTTTGTTTTCAAACCATTTGAGTATAGCCTCAGAATTTACAAATGAATTATTATTTTCTAAAATTTGATGATAGGAACTAAACGGCCATTCCCTAAAATCTCTTACTAATTTATGGTGTTGAGCATTTGTATGTATATATCCGATCATTCGGGAAAATCGGTTATCATTTTCAATTTGAATCCGTTTAAATCTATCATTAAACAAACTTCCTCTTCTGAAATACACCTTATTCATAGATTTAGAATATGAATTAAAAAAATTGGAAAATTGTTTGGAAACATCTAACATTTTAAAAGGGATATTTTTTTCTTTACACCAGTTCTCACTCACCATTGCAATTTCCTGTTCTGACCTTACCTTAACCAAAAAATGAAAGTGATTAATTAACAGGTTATAACAATAAATCTCAATCACTGGAAACAGATGTTTCTTTACTTTTTCCAGAAAAAAGTAATAATTTTTTTCTTCCAAAAAAATGTTATCCTGATTATTACCATGATTATATACATGGTAGTAATTATCGTAGGTTAATGGTTGATAGTAATCCATATTTAAGGGTTTATTTTGCTAAAATATATTATTTATTTATAACTAAAAAGTTTAATAAATGTGTTAGAAATTTTAATCGACTAGGTACGTGTAAACAGGCATTACAGGTTTAAAAAAAACGACAAAGACGACCTCGACGACCTCACAGGTTTAAGAAACCTGTGAGGTCTGTGCGGGAGAAATCAAAATATTAAATTAAGTTGAAGTAAAAATTTTACGTAATCCATGAACTTCTTTTATTACGTTAAACTTAGACCTCACAGGTTTAGGAAACCTATGAGGTCCTGTGAGGTCCTGTAAGACCCCATGAGGTCTAATTTAAAATTTAATAACATATTCAATATCTTTAGCCATGGGAATTTTCGAACTTATAATATTAATAGGTTTCTTTCAGGATTATAGAAGAAATAAAAAACTTTGTATTATTTTATTGCAATTTATTTTCGTAGTATTTCCTGTTTCGTTTTTTTTGACTCTGATGATTTTTTATCCAATACATAATTATACGGAATATTGGTATTTGATCATGTTCCCATTTTATATTCCTTTTCTATTATTATATAAAACCATAATAAAGTATTTTAATAAAAATAAAGGTACGGATAAAAAATTCAGCGAAGCAAGGTGAGAGTTCCGTTTAGTGTATAAGTAACAAGACCTTCAAAAGTTTCTACCTGATAAGTGATAAGTGTGATATAAGTTCCGATCTCTGCCGGTATATTTTTAAAATTTCCATCCCAACCAATATTTATATCCGCACTGTTGAAAAGCAATTGTCCCCAACGTGAATAAATTTTTAGATCATAATTAGTTATAGCATTAAAAGGAACCACATTAAAATCATCATTCACTCCATCCGCATTCGGGCTGAATGCATTCGGAATAAAAATGTCGTGTCCGCAACCTGGAGTAAAATTGATCTCATCAATGAAAGTACAATTAAATTCGTTTGTAACTCCTACCGAATATAAACCGGGAACTGTAATTAATTGTGTTGCATTTGTATTTCCGGAATTCCATAAATAGGTAGAATTAATTACAGTTGCATCCAATAATATTTCATCACCCAAACAAATAATACTATCATTTCCAAGTGTAAACACAGGTAACGGCCAGGGAGTTAAAATCAGTGCGGAATCTGTTGTTGAACATCCAATTGCATTGGTAATGGTCACCCAATAAATGCCTTCTTCTTCAGCAATAAAAGTTTGAGAAGTTGAACCGTCTTGCCATAAATAACTTTCCACACCTACACCGGCATCATAGGTAAAATCCCCACCCAAACAATATTGAATGGTATCGGGAAGATTTAAAGGTGGAGCATCATTCACTATTATTGTTATGGTATCGAAGTCAGTACAACCAAACGCATTGGAAACTGTAACAAAATAAATTCCGTCATTATAAACATCAAAGGTTTGATTTGTGGTAAGGTCGTTCCATTCATATTCAAAACCTGCTCCAGCATCTAAAATAAATGGATCGAGATAAACACAAATTGCAGTATCATTTCCCAAATCCACTACAGGATAAATTAGCGATTCCAGAATATTTGCAACCACACCTCCTGCAACTCCGGCCTCTGCTCCATGTGGAGTTCCGGTGCAAAATGCGCCCGGACTTGTAATTATTCCGGGAAGTCCTCCAGCATTATCCAAAAAAACATTAGCCGGTAAAACCGGCAACGATATTCCCAAATATCCTCCACCCCCACCCCCACCGGGTCCGTGACAGGTTCCGGCCCATATAGTGCTTTCAATACTTCCTCCATAACCTCCTCTTGTATATACGTAAAGATCAGAACTATAATTTGTAACGCGCAAAATAACAGAACCTCCGGCACCCGCTCCACCTGCACCTTCTGAGTCGGTGATTTCAATTACATCGTTTGCATTTGCATTGATGGCAAATCCACCGCCATCTATTATATTCGCATTTATCAATACTAATCCGCCTCCATCTGAACCATCGGTAACTTCCAAACCGTTGTCCTGATGACCTCCACCACCTCCGCCACCTAAAAATGCACGATCTTCCGAATAATCCAAAGCTATACCCGGTGTTGCCCAAATGTTATCAAAAGGAAAACAACCGGTCCATTGATAAGCACTAACGCCTCCTGCACCAAAGTTGCTCCCACCCGCACCTCCATGCTGCCCTGAATTACTTCCTCCACCGCCATTTGCAGCCTTTCCTCTGCTTCCTGAAAGGTCAGTATCTAATATAACTATACCTTCCCCTTTTTCACCACCAATACAGGAAAATATTCCGGAATAATCAGAATAATAATCGTTGACACCGCAACCAAAAAAGCTTGTACAATGTGTACCACCTCTAAAACCCTGCCCGTTTACATTAATATTTGCATTAAAAGTGAGTGTATTTGTAACCTCCAAAACAACAACTCCGCCTGTAGTTCCATTCCAATCGGTGGCAACCACATCACCTACTATAGTTACATTATCATAAACAGGAACGCGTATCAATTGTACAGCTGAAGCAATATCATAGGTGCGGCAAAGCGGATTCTCAATAGTAATTGTAAGTCCGGTGATATTAATGATAGTTCCAAATTCATAATACCCTGCACTATTATAAGATATCACGTCGCCAAAAGCAGGAGAATCAGTTTCATCAATGTTGGCACCTTTCATTTGCATGATAACAACACGGTCGCCAATGGCAAACCCTACAACAGAAACACAGGTAATATCGGCTAGGTCAACGTTTGTGACTTCACTATATACGTTTATTACACCCGAAATTGTTTGAGTATAAGAGGAGATAAACCACGAAAATAGTGCAACCAAAATGGTTAGCCCTTTCTTTGATGCCATAATCCGAATTTAACACCTTGCCTGAGGAGGATCGGATTATTAAAGATAACACATTAGGTCGATTTAAAAAATCCATCAATAAAAATTTAATATCTACTTTCGTGTGGAAATTGAAAACAAATGACAGGAACGATATTATTGGTAATAGCAGGATTATTTTCACTCGTGATCGTGATTGGCTTATTTATTTCTTCAAAATATAAATTCAATAAAAGTTTACAGATCAACTGCGATAAAAAAATAATTTTTAATACGTTGGATGATCTCTCCACCTGGAAAAAATGGAGTGCCTGGAGTGTGGAGAACGATCCAAAAATTAAAATTACTTATGGCGACAAAGAATCAGGTACCGGAGCAATAATGTTTTGGAAAGGAAAAAAAATGGGTAAGGGTGAATTAAAGATTACTAGTACTCAACCTTATAATGAAATAATATTAAGTGCCATTTTTAATAAAGGAGTTTTTAAAATGGATTTTAATATACAGCTCGAAGAAATTAAAGAAAAAGAAATTCTTGTAAAGTGGATTGTAAGCGGAAAAACCCGCCGTGGAGCATTTGCAAAAATATTGGGAAGAATGTTACCAAAATGGATGGGCAGAGATATCGAAACTTCTCTAAAGGTATTAAAACATTTATGTGAAGGAAATCTTGATGAATGATGGAGAATTAATGCCGGAATATTTTTCTCCGCTTTTTTTCACGCTCGATCTGAATGTTTTTTCTCCATTAAAATGACCACCTATAATCGGCGAGCAATTAAAAGCTAATTCTCATCCCGTTTCACATATCCTGATACCCCGTTCCCGATACCTAATACCCATTCCCCCTCCGCCCTTTGTTTTCCCGTTTCCCGTGAAAAAAAAGTGGGCAGTAGCAGTGGGCAGTTTGTAACATTGGAGCCTATTGCTTCCAAGGAAAACTATATCAAGCATTTCAAAATTATCAAATTACGGTGTTAATTTTTTTAATAAATTATACTAAATCCAACCGTTTGTTTTCCCCCTGTCCCTTGTCCCGATAACCGTGCCCCTTTTTGCGTTATGCACAGACTAAAGTCCGCTGTTACAAGATGTGTCGTCCCTTCGGGACTTTTAGTTTTTGAATCAATTGAAGTGGAAGTTGTAATTATTTGGCAATCTGCATCTTCAACATTTTCTTATCTTTTTTTTATCCGCTCAATCCGCGTCATCCGCGTTCCCCTTTTTGCATCCGAAATTTTACTAAACCCCCTCCATCCTTTGTTTTCCTGATACCCGCTACCCGACAGCCCTACCCCCTACCCTGCAGATCGAAATCTCAATTTAACTTGTTCGCCAATTTGTTTGAAAGATTGAAAATTGAGCGGAAATTCCAATAATACATGCAGAAAACTCAGGAAATACAATGCTGTTAATCCGGTTCGGTAATCGAAGGAATATAATACCACCGCAGCAACCCATAAAACAACAATTATTGCCAAACCCGGTCTTGATATTTCATGCCATTTGATCACGGAAGTTTTGGAGAACCAATTCAAATAATGGTAAGTATAGGCATATGCAATAAATCGCGTGATAAGAATGCCGGAGCTGGTGTTGTAAATAATATCGCGCAATCCATCCATGCTCCGCACACCTTCTAACATATGCGGCATGAGCCATTCAAATACGGTATAATTTAAAGAGAAAAAGGATTCATTATAGGCAGATTTTGCATAATCTGAAATAATATAACCTGGTTGTCGGAATAAAATAAAGAAACTTACCGCGCACAATAAAAATATTAAAATGGAAAAATATCCTGAAACACTTTTTCCTTTTAATGCACCTACTAAAATGAATGCACCTGTGAAAATAAAAACGTGTATGAGTGTTGGAAGAAAAACAGCAAATAAAACCAAATAAAATTCACTGGAATGCATTGCGAGGCCGAGCAGAAACAACAAGGAATAACTGATCACTTTAAATGTATTACTTTTTACAAGTATCATAATTAAAGCTGCACCAAAGGATAAAAATATTAATGTAGGTGTAAGTGAGCCGGCGCTTTCGGCAATATTTGTAATGCCAATATCAATAAAATTCCCCTCCACGTCAACAGGAAAGAACCAGGAAAGAATTGGCCTTATGTAGGAAAATATTAAAATTAAAAAACAAAGGACCAATAAAAAAATAAAATCTTTTTTTCCTTTTGTGAAATAATTTCGTTTGTGTAACCAAGAAATTTCGGTGAGGTAATGCAGTGGCCCTAAAAAGGCATAGGAAAACAAAAACAATTCAAATGGGATAATAAATGCGGCTATGGCTGATATCAACATTAATCCGATATTTAAATAATTAACCTGGGCTGTAGTCATGCAACAAAATTAAAAAATATTTCACGCAAAGCTAATTGCGTTGGTTCACGCAGATGCTTATGTGGTTCTGTTTCTCGAAGGGATTTGTTTGGTTTTATTTTGTTTTTTGGTGAGGTTTTGTTTCACGCAGAGTTCGCAGAGGTGCAGAGAACGCAGAGGTTTGTATAGTGTGATTTTGTTGTAGGGTGAGGTTTTGTACACGCAGAGTTCGCAGAGGTGCAGAGAACGCAGAGGTTTGTAGGGTGTGATTTTGTTGTAGGGTGAGGTTTTGTACACGCAGAGTTCGCAGAGGTGCAGAGAACGCAGAGGTTTGTAAGGGTGCGGTTTTGTTGTAGGGTGAGGTTTTGTACACGCAGAGTTCGCAGGGGTGCAGAGAACGCAGAGGGTTGTTTGGTTTGGTTTTGTTGTATGGGTGTGGGTTTGTTTCACGCAGAGTTCGCAGAGGTGCAAAGAACGCAGAGGTTTGTAGGGTGTGATTTTGTTGTAGGGTGAGGTTTTGTTTCACGCAGAGTTCGCAGAGGTGCAGAGAACGCAGAGGTTTGTAAGGGTGAGGTTTTGTTGTAGGGTGAGGTTTTGTACACGCAGAGTTCGCAGAGGTGCAGAGAACGCAGAGGTTTTATGATATGGTTTTGTTATATGGAGGGGTTTTGGTGTATGGAGGGGTTTTGGTGTATGGTGTGGTTTTGGTGTATGGTGTGGTTTTATTTCACGCAGAGGTGCAGAGAACGCAGAGGTTTTATGGTGGAGGTTATTGCAGGTAGATAGCGTAGAGCTATTTAATCAATATAGCCGCTGAGCGGCTATATTGATTAAATTTTTTTTTAAAATAAGTTATTTTCTCCACAAAAATATTTTCGCAGCTGCCTTAGCAAACGCTGCTGAAAACTACTTATTTCGCTCCAGCAGGTGCGCTCATGCCGGCCAACTCGCGGTCGATCCAATATAGGCCACGCGAATCATCCGGGCCTAATAAATTGATCTTTTCCAGTACCCCGCGGAATAACTTTTCTTCTTCATGTTGTTCGGCAACGTACCATTGAAGGAAGTTATAAGAGGAGTGGTCCTTTTCATGCATACATAAGTCAACTAATGCATTAATTGATTTAGTAACCTCAATTTCATGATCAAATACAGCTTCAAAAAGTTCTTTCAGCGATTTAAATTTGGTTGGAGGCTGTTTTATGGATGGTGCAAGTGCGTGTCCGCCTGCATCATTCACATAATTGAATATTTTCATCATGTGCATGCGTTCTTCATCGGCATGACCATATAAAAATACGGCAGCACCCTGTAATCCCTTGGCATCACACCAGGAGGCAGCGGAGAGATAATAATTGGAAGCGTAACCTTCCATTTCTATTTGGCGGTTTAATGCGGTTTCAACTTTTTTCGTAAGCATATCTGAATATTTTATTACAATGTTAAACAATACGCCTCATTAGTAGTTCGATTAACACGGAATTTATAATTAGTCTAAACTAGAGGCAGTAGCAACTTCTGTAGGGTCGTCGCTGTTTTGTTCGGTCTCTTGTCCGAATTTAGGGCAGTCACAGCCTTTTGTGCCGTCAAATAATCCACAGGAAGAAAATACAAGTGGTAATATTAATCCTAAGAGCAATAATGTTTTTCTGATTTTCATAGCTTTGCGGCACGAATTTAACCAATAATTTAGAATACCGCTTAAACGACAATAATTAAACCAATATTTTTTGAGCTCCTCCGAAAAGAAAAAAATTTTGATTGCCCCTCTCGACTGGGGCCTTGGACACGCCACGCGTTGTATACCTGTTGTTCGGGCTTGTTTAGCGCTGGGGAATGATGTAATAATTGCTTCTAGCGGGCGCTCACTTCAATTGCTGAAAAAAGAATTTCCACAGTTAATAGCCATTGATGTTCCTGCTTATGATATTCAATATCAGAAAAAAGGAAGCTTTATTATTAAAATAATAAGTCAGTTGGGGAAAGTTTTCAGGGGAATAAAAAGAGAGCATAAATTAACACAGCAAATAATTAAGGAACACAATATCGATCTCATCATCTCCGACAATCGGTATGGAATTTACAGCAAAAATATTTTCAGCATAATTATCAGCCATCAGATGATGGTAAAAATTCCGAAATTTAGAATTGCTGAACCCTTTGTGTATTTCTGGCTGCAATATCAGCATAGAAAATTTAATGCCGTTTGGATACCGGATGTAAAAAATGAACCTAATATTTCGGGAGATCTTTCGCATAAATATAAATTGCCCAAACACGCTCATTTTATTGGCGTTCTTACGCGTTTCCGCAAACCGGAAATTCAACCGAGAATAAAATACGATGTTCTCGCAATAATTTCCGGCCCTGAACCACAGCGTTCGATTTTTGAAGATCTGATTATTGAACAAGCTCAACATACCAATAAAAAATATGTAATTGTAAGTGGTATTTCAGAAAAAAATACGGATATCCAACTAACGGAAAATATCCGGATAATTTCTCATCTTCCGGGTGAAGAATTATTCCAATTAATACTTTGTTCCGAAACTATAATTTCGCGGGGAGGTTATAGTACTTTAATGGATCTTGCAGTATTAAATAAAAAATGCATTTTTGTTCCCACACCCGGACAAACAGAACAGGAATATCTTGTGGAGGAATTAGCTAAAAAGAATCTAATCATTGGAGTGGAACAAAGCAAATTTAATTTACAGGTAGCCTTAGATGCAGTGGAAAAAACGGAGGGATTTTATATTTGGGTGGATGTTCAAGAATTTGAGCAGATGTTGAGTAAAATTCTGGAAAAAATTTAATCCCCGGTTTTTATTCCATGATTTTATGTTTTGAGGATCAAAAATAAAAAAAAATTAATAGGTACAACGCAGTTGTATTTAAGCTACACAATATTCTTGATAGACTACTTTATAGAATTCTAATATTAATTTTTTCTGAACTTAATCTATGGTAAAATAAAAGTTAAAACAGTTAATATATTTATTATTGAGCCAGGTATATTCAAATCAACCCATAATATCACTTCTCAAAAAATCCAAAGTTCCACTGTTGATGACCCGGCAAGAATCACTCTTCCTTCACATTTTTTTCCAACACTTCAATTTCGGCTTTTTCTTTTTTTATATTTTGCCGTAGAAGGGCAAATAAACTCATATAAATATTTGCGATCCACACCATGGAAAATCCGCCTATTAAATAACCTCTCCAATCGTTTACCAATAATTTGAAATCAAATAAAATGATGATTAATATAACAACATAATGGCTAAAACAATATTCGCAGGTAAACAGAAAAAAGAATTTTCGCCAGAGAAGAGTTTTACACTCCTTACTTTTTCTTACACAAAATTCGTGCGGCTCTTTAAATAACTCTTCATGTGTTACGGTCCATGCAACACAAGCGGCAGGAATTGCCAATACAAATAGCCAGATTAATTGGATATAAAGTTGCATAAATAATTTTTACATTTCCAATACTAAAAGTATCGGGAAATCGAATTCCAAGTTACAACATTTAACTGTGAAAGAATTATGCCATAGAATAATATAGCCAATTCGGTTTTAAACAAATTTATTGAATGCATCGTACTAAACCCGATAAATTTTCTTCCAATCACCATCATCAACAATTGTTATGTAAATTTTATCCGTAACTGTGGAAAATACTTCACAATAACAAGGAAACAATACTACAGTGCTTGTATTATCTGTTATATAAAATATGACTAAATCATTCCATAATATCGTTCCTGTAAAATCTAAAAATGCCATGGCTGATGTCCGGGTAAAATGAACCCTAACGGCAACACAGAAAGTTGAGATAGTTTCATACTATAGTATTCTTATTTTTTGAACCGCTTTATAATCAGGATGAAACCAGGTTTACAAAACTCTATTTATTTCAATCTGGTATATTCCACTTCCGTGGCTTTTGCTTCTGTGCCATCGGGAAATACATTGTAAGCTGTTAACTTTATCGTATCATCATCAATAATATCAATTGCAGTTCTCCAACCCCAGGTTATTTCTTCTTCCGGAGTTATATAAGTATAATTTCCTTGCATGGAAAAATCATTCTCTCCTCTTTTCCCATCAGAAAACAATATTGCAGTTCCATTGTGATAACTATCCACCCATGCAGATTGAAATCTTTTCATATTAAGATCATAACCAAAAATGGCAACACCCTCCAAAGGTTTATCGCCAAAACTTCCTTTGTATTCATGCAAAATAAAACGACCGTCCAGAATCAATTTCATAGTGCCATTAACAGGCGATTCGTCCGCTACAGTTGTAGGTTCAAACCAGGTTTTTGCGATACCTTGCCATTCGCCTACCAATTTTTTTAATTGCGCATGTGGCCCTTCTATCTTGGAATTTTCAAATGATGTTTGCATAATTATTATTTTTATTAATGGTAATCAATCATATTTCATAGCCTCGTAACCTAATAATCTGCGCCACAAAGCAATTTGACCAATTATACTAGCTTCGCGGTAAATTACAAAGGTTATTAATTCATAATAACTCATTCTAAAATTTCCCATATCAATAATCGCTTCCAATTGTTCATCGGTTGTATTAATTAATAATTCACGCAATATCGGGCTAATAGTTTCCCAGTCCTTTTTATATTCTGCCAATTTCGGATAAATTGTTTCATCCTGTATTCCTTTGTAATTTTCAAATAAATCAGAACCCGCATGCTTTAATGCAGTTCCTGCCTGTTTTGCAGTATAATATCGCTGCTCTACCAATGAACCGGCCAACCATGCAATATGGTTAGCTTTTGTGCTCAATCTATTATGTGCATCTGCCTCGGATATTCCATCGATAGCTCGCAAAAAATAATTTGTCTGTATATCGTATAGTGCTACCAACGACTCCATTCTGGTACTTTTAGTTTCAATTTTCATCTTAATTAATAATTAATACTAAACATTATTTAATTACATTAATTCGAATTCGGTTGTTGAGTAAACATTTGATCAGAACGTTTTTGCATTTCTTCAAAACTCATATCCTCCACATGCGTGGTGATCATCCATTTATATCCATAAGGATCCATTATCTGTCCAACTCTGTCGCCATAAAACATATTATCAACCGGCATTACAACAGTTGCGCCCGCTTCTATCGCCTTCTGAAAAGCTGCGTCAACATCTACTACATATAAACCGAATGCCATCGAATTTCCGCCTATTGTAGTCGGACTTTTATTTCCCCATTCCAGATTTTCATCTGCCATCATTAATAACGCACCTTCAATTTCGATTTCCGCATGTGCAATAGTACCATCAGGCATTAATAACCGTCCCTTTTCAATTGCGCCAAATGCCTTTTTATAAAATTCAATTGCATCACTGCAACCTTTAATAGTGATATAGGCATTTAATGTATTTGCGCCGGGATAGATGTGAGATTTTTGCATAATTAAAAATTTAATTGTTAAAAATTTATATTTCGTTTTATAAATTATTATTACCTGAGTAAGTTGATATAAAAATAAGGAGAAATATGGAGAAATACGTATAAGTAGAAAAATGAAAAAAAGCCAGAGTATTTCCGTTTAAGAAAATCCTGGCTTTTGTATTATTTCAGTTAATCAGGCATTGAGGAGGGTTTCAATATCAAATTTTGTCATTTTCATAAATGCTGCCACAACCAGGGGTGCTTTATCAGGATCTGACATCAATTTTCCCAATATAGCAGGAACAATTTGCCATGACATGCCGTATTTATCATCTAACCATCCACACTGATTATAAATTCCTCCCTCTCCCAATTTCTCCCAATAATAATCAATTTCTTCTTGCGTTTCACATTCTAAAACAAAGGAAGTTGCAGGAGAAAATTTAAATTCAGGCCCGCCATTCAACGCCATGAATTTAAACCCGTTCAATTCGAAATTGATTACCATTGAATTTTCAGAAGTAATTTGAGATGTTTTAAAAATGGAACAATAATAATATGCCGCACTTTTGGCAGTTCCATTAAACCATAAACAAGGATAAATTGAATTTTTCATTTTTTAAAATTTTAATTTAAGTGATATTTAATAATTAAATCCATTATTAGTTAAGTTGGTTGGAATTAAATTTTATTTGCGTTGAGTATATCAAATCCGAATGCAGTTGGTTAGAAACACCAAACTTACGCTACAACAGGATTAATTCATATATGCAAATACTTCGACTTAACCTCGCTTCCAAAAAACCCTCCTGCATGTTGATCAAAATTTTCAGTGGAATCGGTTGTATAAAATTCAAGTTTGGAATTTTTGCTGCACAGCACTTCTATTTCGCGGTGGCGATTTAAATAATCTACAAGACCCTTCGCAACAATCTCACCCTGAGAAATGAGTTGAATATGCGGAGGCAAATATTTTTTGATTTTAGGCATTAATAATGGGTAATGCGTACATCCTAAAATAATGGTATCAATTTCATCAGAATGCCTGAGCAGATTATTAATATGTTGTAGTACAAAATAATCGGCAACATCATTCTTGTGTTCGTTATTTTCTATTAATGGCACCCACATCGGACAAGCTTCCTGATAAACGTGAACATCAGGAAAAAATTTATTTATTTCCATCACATAGGAACCGGATAATACAGTTCCTGTAGTTGCAAAAATTCCGATATGATTTGTTTTGGTGTATTCACCTGCAATTTCAGATGTTGGGCGAATTACGCCCAACACTCTTTTGTCAGGATCAATTAAAGGCAGATATTGTTGCTGAATTGTTCTCAGTGCTTTTGCACTCGCAGTATTGCATGCAAGAATTACCAATTTGCAACCCATATCGAATAAATGCTGCACACATTCCAGTGTATATTCATACACCGTCTCGAATGAACGATTCCCATATGGTGCACGGCCATTATCTCCCAAATAAATAAAATCGTATTCCGGTAACACTTTTACGAATTCTTTTAATACCGTTAATCCGCCGTAACCGGAATCGAAAACACCAATAGGAAATTTTGTTTGCATAATTTGTTACGAAGATAGGGAATGTTCTGAGTTCTGGGTTTTGAGTTTTGGGTTCTGTTCAAACACTGAAACTGACTCTTTATAAGAAAAAAACTATCATCCTTCAAAAATCAAACTCATTACTCATTATTCATTACTCATTACTCATTACTCATTACTCATTACTCATTACTCAATACTCATTACTCAATACTCATTACTCATTACTCATTACTCATTACTCATTACTCATTACTCATTACTCATTACTCATTACTCATTATTCATTACTCATTACTCATTATTCATTACTCATTACTCATTACTCATTACTCATTACTCATTACTCATTACTCATTACTCAATACTCAATACTCAATACTCATTACTCATTACTCATTTAGTGAGTCCTGAATTAGGAATGCAGTTTCTAATTGTCGGAAACTGCCACTGCCTACTGCCAACTCCTACATCAATCCCATTTTCTTTTTCATCATTGGTAAAATATCAATCGCATCGGTTCCGAAGTATAATAATGCTGAGCCGTCGAGAATTGCTGTAAGTTTATTTTCTTCTCCTACCAATTTAATTTTTGCCTTTACATCGGCGAGTATCGGGCCGTAGAGTTCTTCCTTTTTTGCAGCTAATTTATCATTAGATTCACGTTCGTAATCACTAATTCGCTGTTGTGCATCCTGCAGATCCTTTTCAGCTGATTCAATTTTTACTTCGCTCCATGTTGAACTATTTTTATTGTAATCGTCCAATTTTTTTTGATATTCGAGAACATAACCGTAATAAATTTCCTGCATATCACTGGCATATTTTACTAATACAGAATCGGCACTTTTTACTTCCGGCATTAAAACGAGCAGATCATTCGTATTTAAAAATCCAATCTTTTGCGCCTGAGCAGCGCTGATGCCTAAACACACCAATGCAATAATTATAATAACTTTGTTTTTCATTTTGTGGCTGAGTTAATTAAATATTAGTTGTTAGATGTTAGTATTTAGATATTACTTCTGTGGGGTATAACCTAGTTTTTTTATAATGTCGTCGCTTTTGTCGTTTTCGGCGTTTGCGTATAATAGGGTTGTGCTGCTCGATTTATCGAAAATAAAATCGTAACCGCGTTCCTTTGCAAATTTTTCGATGGCTTCATACACTTTATCCTGAATTGGTTTTACTAATTCCTGACGTTTTTGAAACAACTCGCCTTCATATCCGAATTTTGTTTTCTGATAATCCTTAATTGCCTTTTCTTTAGTTTCAATTTCACTCACCTTGGTTTTTTTCTGTTCTTCGGTTAACAGATATTGTTCGTTCTGAAAATTGCGATAGAGTTCATCAATTTCTTTTTGTTTTTTATCTACCTCTGCACGCCATTCGGTGGTGATCTTGTCGATCTGCTCCTGAGCAGCTTTATATTCAGGAATATTCTTAAGAATATAATCAGTGTTCACATAGGCAAATCGCTGTGCATTTGCTGTAATAGCTGTTGCAAAAATTACAATTGCAATAATTAAACTTTTTTTCATGTTCGTTTTTTTAAAATTATTTATTCCGGTTCAAATCCTAAAATGACCGTGAATTTCCCGTTTTTGGTGATATAATCGAAAAATCCTGTGGCCGGTTGTAAATCTCCGGGAACCAGATCGTCAAAGCGTATGCCATAATCTACACCCAATAATCCAAACATCGGCAACCAGGCTCTCACACCTAGACCCACTGAGCGTTTCAAATCCAAAGGATTAAATGCGGCAATATCTGGATAAAGGTTTCCCCCTTCCGCAAAGGCCATTGCATAAATGGTTGCTGACTGCCCCTTAGTAATAGGATACCGCACTTCTAAAGTGAATTTGTTAAAGATAGATTCTGTTCTTGCGGAGGAACTGTTTGTTTGATTAAATACTTCATATCCCCGAAGCGAAATAATATCTGTTCCAACAAAAGTATTGGTATATCCACCTGATAAACCATCACCACCCAATTGGAATCTTTCGAAAGGAGGAATTCCAACATCGCTGTTATAATATCCCAACCAACCAAATTTAATGGCTGTGCGCAAAACAAATTTGCCTACTAAAGGTGTAAAATAATCGGCATTAAATCGCCATTTATAATATTCGATGAATTTGTATTTACTTTCCACTGTTGCATCTACATAGTCTTTATTGTTAAATGCAGAATAGGGCGGAGTAAATTGTAGCGACAAAGAAATATTAGACCCTGAGGACGGAAATTGAGGATTATCAATAGAATTTCTTCCGAGTGTTTCTTTAAAACTAAAGTTGTTATAATCTCCATTGGTTGCAATGAAATAAGGATAATCTTCCAAATGATAATTATAATAATTAATAGAACTCAACAAAGTAAAATAATCATCCGGCCATTTTAATCGAATTCCATAACCAATGGAAGCACCATTCGCAACAAATACTCCTTCCAGATCATTATAATCGGTTCCGGGAATATTATATCCTAATTGTGTACGTGTTAAACTCACAGAAAGGGAATTTGGTTTTTTCCCGCCAAACCAGGGTTCCACGAAACCGATATTAAATGCCTGATATAATCTACCGGTTGTATTGATACGGAAAGATAATTTTTGTCCTTGCCCTGTTGGAACCGGTTTCCATCCGTCTTTTTTAAACATTTGGTCCGTACTCCAGTTATTTAATACAATACCAACACTCGCCAAAATTCCGTATCCCTGTCCACCATATCCTGCAGATAACTCCAATTGATCGGAGGGTTTTTCTACAACGGTATATTCTATATCCACGGTTCCTGATTCAGGATGCGGAATAGGATTAACAGCAATTTGTTCAGCATCAAATAATCCCAGCGCAATAATTTCCCGTTGTGAACGAATTACCAATGAGCGATTAAATTTTTGTCCGGGCAATGTTCTTAATTCCCTGCGAATTACATGTTCACTTGTTTTTGTATTTCCGCGAATTAAAATTTTATCAATAATAGCCTGAGGCCCTTCAATAATTCTGATCTCGATATCAATAGAATCGTCTTCTGCCCAAATTTCAACCGGAGTAATACGGAAAAACAAATAACCGTCGTCCATATAAAGGGAGGTAATATCCAATTGAGTAAGGTCGAAAGAGATTCGTTGATTTAATAAGGTTTGATCATAAACATCACCTTTATTAATTCTTAAAATAGAATCCAATTTTGTAGAGGCGTATTTTGTATTTCCTTTCCAGATAATATTTCTGAAATAATATTGTTCCCCTTCGTCTACTGTATATGCAAGTGAAAGTGTTCTGCTGGAACTGCGATAAACAGAATCCAAAGTGATCTTCGCATCCCTATAACCCATAGTATTGTAATAGGTAATAATATTTTGCTGATCAATTTTTTCTTTTGCCGGATCGTATTTTGAAGAATTAAAAATTCGAATCTGAGCGCGTTTGGAAACAAAATCTAAAACATTTTCATAACTGATGGAAGACAATATATTTACAATTCCTTTTGGACCAAAATCTTTTTTGGTGATAGGATCTTCCGGATCATTATAAAAAACATCTACTTGCGTCCGCATTCTGGTATCCTTCATTTGTTTGAGCAACTTGCGGTCGGATATTTCAGTATTTCCTTTAAGAACAATTTTATCAATTTTTACTTTTGCTCCTTTAATGATATCTATATAAACAATAACACTGTTGTATCTTGATGTATCGGGTTTTGCATATACATCAACTGTTGCATTTAAAAATCCTTTATCCGCATAATAATCCAGAACGGTATTTCGAATTCCAATTCTGGTAAAATCAGCATAAGGTGTAACACCTCCGATAATATCCAGCTTTTCAGTAAGGTCTTCGCGTTCCGATTTTGAAATTCCTGCCGGAGAATAAAGACTTATTTTCGGTAATTCTGTTAATTTAATTTTTAGGAAAATCTGATCGCCTAATATTTTATCAATCACAATTTCCACCTGTGAAAACAGGCGCATCTTCCATAAACTTTTAATTGCGATACTAAAATCTTCTCCGGGCACAGTAATTGGAGTGCCTGCAGTTAATCCGCATCTTACAATAAGACTGTTCTGATCGATATTGCTTGAAACCAATCCTTCAATAACCGGAGTTGCTGCAATGGTATATTTTTTAGGTGTTGAATAATCAACAATATTGGAATCAACACCAAAATTTTGCGCATGCAATCCGAGCGAAAAAAAAGTCATCCATCCACACAATAAGATAAATCGCAATGTAAGTTTCATCATAGTTTAATTTGATCTGTGGTTTTTCCAAATCGGCGTTCCCGCTTTTGATAATCGAGCAATGCTTTATTGAACTCGCTCTTATCAAAATCGGGCCATAGGGTTTCTGTAAAGTAATATTCTGTATAGGCGGTTTGCCATAGCAAAAAGTTACTAAGGCGAAATTCTCCGCTTGTTCTTATTAAAAATTCGGGATCGGGAATATTTACAGTATTGAGGTGCTGACTAATGGTATTTTCGTCAATATCCTCTGCATGCAACATTCCTGTTTGCACTTTGGCGGCAATTTGGCGCATGGCATGGGTAAGTTCCCATCTTCCACTATAACTTAATGCCAATATTAAATTTAATCCGGTATTATTTTCTGTGATCTTTTTTGCTTCTTCTAATTCTTTAATACAGGCGTCTGGGAGCGAATGCCCATCGCCGATCATGCCGATACGCACGTTATTTTTACTCAGTTCGGGTGTTTCTTTGCGAATAGTGCGCACTAAAAGTTCCATTAAGGCATTTACTTCTGCTTCAGGACGATTCCAGTTTTCGGTGCTGAATGCGTACAGGGTAAGATACTGCACTCCATACTCTGTGCAGGCTTCCACCACTTTTCGCACTGCCTCCACACCAGCGTGGTGACCATAAATTCGAGCCTTTTCGTTTTGTTTTGCCCAACGACCATTCCCATCCATTATGATGGCAATATGTTTCGGAATATTATTAAGGTCTGGTTGAGCAATATTCATCAGGGTGCAAATTTATCAAATGGCGGCGGCTTATTTATTACCCCACTTCCCCGGAGGCGCACATTTTAGTTCTACAAAGGTATAAGAGAGAAAAATACCGGTATACAGATATTTGTCATAATGCTGACTATCGCCTCTTTGTTTGCCGGGTTCACCAAGGGGAAGTATATCCACTTCGGTAGATCTGTCGGCAAGAGCCACTGCCAGCGTGCCGTTTGCTCCCGTTGCCAGAATAGATGGGTCAACATACGTTTTACTCACATCGTCAAAATAATCGGTAAACAACCAGTGCCAGTTAGCTTCAATGCCGAAAGTAACATTTTTATTTATCGCGAATTTAAATCCTCCCCCCATTGGCACAGCAATTTGAACCCGCTGATATTTATCGTTACCGGTAAGTTCCGGAAATTGTTGCCCTTCCGTTCCAAGTGGCTGAAGATCAACCCATTCGGAGTCAATCAATGCCTGAGGATTAAAATAATAGAGGGAAAGGCCCATAAATATGTATGGCGTGAACCAGTTTTTTGGTTTTTCGCGTTCTAAAGGAAAAAAGTTAAAATCCAGACGCGTGGTAAGATCATACACATTTGTGCGAAAACTCAGGTTGCGCCGTTGATTGTAAACATTATTAGAAATTGAATCGTAACCAACTGATTGTCCGCCACTTACGCCAATATAATACCCAATTCTCGGATTCGGATTATATCGAAAGAAAACCCCTGCTCCGGGTTTAATATATTGCATACTTTCCAGGGTATTATTAATATCCCCAAAAGAATTGGTAACTCCTCCCCACGCGCCAATTTCTACTTCTTGGGCATCGGTTTTCGAGCACCATACAAACATAGTTATTCCAAAGAGCAATGAATATAGACGAAAATACTGCATTAAAAGGTCGCAAAGTTAAGCAAACAAAGGGTGAACGGTTAGAAATGGGGTATTATTGTTTGATTTGCAAGTAATCTATGTACTGAGTGCTTGGATTTTAATGGATATCGTAAAAAACTGCTATATCAGGATTTTAATATTTGTTTTGATAACCAAAATGACTTTCCCTCCTCTTTTATCCTCGATAGCGATTGGACCTAATGATGCGAATAATTTTTTATAAGAAGCGGAGATAATCAACCAATAATTTCAAACAAGCTATTGTAAATAGATTAATAAAGAATAATTTTTTCTGTTGCAAGATATCCCATTAACGACCAGTGGATTTTCTTTAATTGACATTCTGAACATGCGGATCTACTCCCAGGCCAAAAATCCATAATATTATTTGAGGTCCCTTTATTTGGACATGCAGTTATGGAGCCATCGTTATCATCACATTCATCACATTTGGGAACTGGAGGGTCAACTGCTGTATCAATAAAATTATGATTTAGTCCCATAGAATAACCGAGTTCATGTATTAGATTGCGTTTCACCTTTTCAGGTCCGTCACCTCAGCGGTATAGGCATTATAAGGTGAAGTTTGATATAACCATGTTTTGTCTCCTGTTGAAGCTCCAACAACGCCAGCGTAATTGCCACCTCAAAATATATTTAATGTATTATTTTTTATAATGTTAAAATAAGGATTTGTTGTGCATAAACATTGTTGGAATTTTTCAAAATTATAATATATGTTCCGCTAATTAAATTTGAGCAATTAAAAGACATATCAGTTGTAACAATAAATGGATTAACTACTTTCTCACCAAGCATATTTATTAAACTGACCTCAATCGGCTCAAATATGTTTTCTAATTGAACTGTATTACTATAACTATATATCTTAATATTAAATGGCAATGTTGTTTGTAAATCCGTAATTTCCGGTATCAAAGAGTCAGATGCAAAATCAGGATTAATATGTATATCCAATTCGCTGTCTTTATAACAGCGTAAGTTTGATGGGCGGTAGCTATCATCACCTCCGTGATAAAGAAATAAATAACATAAGGGACCAATTTTTTCAATAATTTTATTTGAAAGGAAAAATAAATTTGACCCTACATCGTGATGAGTATGTATTGTCTTCAGCAGCACCCCATCATATAATTCAAATGTTACGGAGTCTACAGAAATAAACGAAGAATCTCCAAATTCATAATAAATATCCTGAGCGTACCAATCATCGCCACTAAAATCATATAGTAATAAAAATCTATCTTCTAAATAAAAATATACCTTCTCATTATTCTCATACATAAAATAATAATGATTTTCGGGGTCAAGAACGCCTTCTGAATCTACATAGCTGAACTTTAATTTCATACAAATTTTATCGGTAATCAATGTATCTGAAATGAATTCAACTTGGTTATAGCCAGTTATATATATAGTGTCATCGGTGTTAATGTCATAAATATCATCGTAATACCACGTAGCGCCCAAGGGTGCAAAATTATTTGTTTGAGCTAAACAATATGTAGTGTAAGTAAATGTCACAAACACAAAAAAAAATAAACTTCATAAAAAATAAATTTAGATTTATTAAATTATTAACTTGTGGTTTCATAATGACAAATAAAATAATTTATTCTATAAATTTGGAAGGAATTTTGGATATTTCCAAATCCTAATAGCATTTTTTTTGTAAAATTCAAACGATTCACGGAAAATGGTGAATCCTAAAAAGTGGCCACTGGGGTTTTAAATTTAGTGCGAACGCTTTACTGATATTGAATTCGAAGTAAAATCCGAATTATATTTTAAAATTAAATTCTATACCACCCCAAAAAAGGCGATTTGGCTCTATTATGGAAGAAAAAATATCACCCTTTCAATTCCGCTGATCAACTCCCAATCCCAATTTATTTCTCAGGGTATCCAAAAAATTCTGTTCGTTTGGGCGAATTAGGATAACGGTAAAATCTTCTTTGCGGACCGCGAGTTGAACTGTGGCATCTACGGTTTCGAAACGACTGTCGAGCGTTACTAAAAAGTGTTCGCTGCGGCCTTCAATTTCGAAACTGATGACAGATGCATCAGAAACAATAATTGGCCTGATATTGAGATTATGAGGCGCCACAGGGGTTATTACAAAGTTTTCGGAGGATGGAAAAATAATTGGACCACCACAACTTAAAGAATATCCTGTTGAACCAGTTGGCGTTGAAATGATGAGACCATCTGCCCAATAACTCATCAAAAATTCACCATTGATATACGTGTGAATGGTGATCATTGCAGAACTATCTTTTTTATGGATAGTAAATTCGTTGAGTGCAAAATTATTGCCTTTAAATAAACCGGGGATATTAGAATCGAGATGAATTAATGTGCGTTCATCGCGGGAGATTGTTCCTTGTTCGAGCGCATCTATACAGGAGGCAATTTCATCTTTACCAATACTTGCTAAAAATCCTAATCTTCCAATATTAATTCCAACGATAGGAATATGTGTATCCCGAACAATTGTAATGGTATCTAATAAAGTTCCGTCGCCACCAACTGAAAAAATATAATCTATTATTTTAATAATATCATGATCTTTCTCGGTAAAAAATTCGGGCGGTTTTTTAAAATTGATATTATTAATGAGGTGCGGATAATAATCTTTATGAATAAAATATCTGATATTGCGATCGGATAACAGATCGAATAATTGTTGCACGTATGGAAGTGCATCTTTTTTAATTAATCGTCCGTAAATTGCAATGGTCATGATTAATATTATATATTGAGATAATTCATCAGAGAATCGTAACGGTCCTTAATAATTTCGCCCATATCGGATTCCTGAAAAAATGCTTTCACCGAATATTCATACCGTTCAAAAGTAGCTACTATATGTTTTATTTCGGTGCTGTCCACTTTTAATGTTACGGTATGTTTTCCGCTATCCGCATCTACATTAAAATATAAACTTAAAATATGTGCGCCGTTACTTTCCACAATTCTCGCAATATCACTCAGCACATAATCTGTTTTATTCATTAATTCTAAAATAATTACACCACCCGGTTCGCTTATGGCAGTCATTTTTGCAAAATTGAATAACAAACTCTGCAGTGTAATTAATCCGAGATAATTTTGTTTGCTGTCAACAACAGGAATTATGGAAGATTTTAATCCTGCGGCAACACGCAATACTTCGTAAATATGTTCTGTATCTTTTACGAAGGGTTTGTATAAATTTTTGAGAAATTTTCCGAGTTGTTCGTGGGTATTATTAAAATCGAGAATATCATCCTCACTCACAAGGCCCATATATTTTTTATTCTCAACAAGCGGAAGATGTGTGAGTTTAAATTCATACATCCACTCTATTGCCTTATCTCCTGTATCTTTTATTTTAAGAGGAGGAACATTTTCGGATATGATATCTTTTGCAAGCACTTTATTTTATTTCTTCAAGGAATTCGCTCAAATACTGATTAAATTCCTCCGGTTGTTCCATCATTGGTGCGTGACCACATTTATCGATGAATAATAATTTTGAATTTGGTATTAGTTTATGAAACTCCTCCCCAACAAAAGGCGGAGTGATGGTATCATTATTACCCCATATCAGCAATGTTGGTGCCGTAATTTTGGCCACTTCTTCTGCCAGATTCTGACGAATTGCACTTTTTGCCGTTGTGAGTACTCTTATCACCTTGTTTCTGTCGTTCACTATATCAAATAACTCATCTACCAGCTCTTTAGTTGCAAATGCAGGGTTATGGAAAGTAAGTTCTGCCTTTTTCTTGATGTATTCGTAATCGCCGCGTTTAGGATAACTATCGCCCATGGCGCTTTCAAACAATCCTGAACTTCCGGTAAGCACTACCCCTTTAATTTTTTCGGGATTGTGCAAAGCGTAGATGAGTGCAATATGTCCGCCAAGAGAATTGCCCATTACAATAACCTTGTTGTAATTTTTCCAGGCGACAAAACGCTCTACATAATCAACAAAACCACCTACTGTAGACTCTTCCAATGGCAGCTCGTATAATGGAAGTATTGGAATTACCACCTTGTGTGTGGCCTTGAAATGCTCTATTATATCGAAAAAATTACTCAGCGCCCCAAATAAACCATGCAAAAGCAATAGCACATCGCCTTCGCCTTCTTCAACATATTTAAAACCGTTTTCTTCTGTTATCGTGTGGTCCATACCCATCAGTGAGTTACAAAAATATGAATTTTGGATTGTTTAATACGTTTTGATTTCGGAAATCAGGAATTCAGGGTGCCGAACCAGTTGCTAAGCATGGTAAAACCTGTGGTAGTAAGTATGGATTCAGGGTGGAATTGCAGCCCATATAAAGGCAATTCATGGTGTTTGAGTGCCATAGGCTCGTTGCCGATCACGGTAGAGGCAATAATTTTTAAAGAGGAAGGAATATTTTCAATATTGAGAGAGTGATAACGCATAACTTCTGTTTCAACAGGAATATTTTCAAAAATTGGATCCTTTTCTAAATAAATTTTAGATGTTTTACCATGAAAAGGAAGAGCGGAGTGGATCAGTTTAGCTCCAAAATATTGTCCCAAAGCCTGATATCCGAGGCAAATTCCGAGAATAGGGATGATTTGGTGAAATTGATGAATAGTTGGGAGCGTAATTCCTGCATCATTTGGTGTTTTAGGGCCGGGGGAAATTACAATGGCTTGGGGGGATAAAGTTTTAATTTCCTCAACAGAAATTTCATCATTTCTTTTTACGGTTACTTCTGCACCGAGTTGCGATAAATAATCGTAAAGATTGTAGGTGAAAGAATCGTAATTATCGAGAAGAAGGATCATTCTGCATTTTCTTTTGTTTCAGAAATTTCCAGATCTTTAAACCATTGTTGCAGGGAGTTAAAGATATTTTTTACAGGAGGAATTACCTTTCCAATTGTTTCTATTGTTTTTGGTGCAAAGGGTTCTGCTTTTTCGTAAACAACAGATTCATTTTTTAATTCCAGCGACAATAAACCTGCATTATTGCTGTAAAATAAAATGGTAGAAAAAAGCATAATCCAAATTACGCTCCAGATAATTGCACCTGCAATCTGATTGATAAAATTTAATTTCAGCAATTTAAAAAATCCCTCCAACATATTTTCCAACAACCGGAATAAAAGATAAATACCAATAAAAACCACCATAAATGAAATCATCGGCAGATACTTCGAGGAAATATTAAACCATTTATCGATATAAATTGCAGTTAATTCACTTAAATATACTGCAGCCATTATTCCGATAACAATTGCGAGCAGTGAAACAACAGAGTGAATTAATCCCTTCCTATATCCGTGAATAAAGGCGAGCAGTAATAGTATGGCAAATACAATATCTAATATCACTTATAAAAAATTAAACGATTAGTGTGGAAATATAATTTTATGGACAAAATATTAATCTCCGCTTAACATTGCTTTTACCATTGCAGACACTGCTTTGCCATCTGCTTTACCTGCAAGTTGTTTTGTTGCGGCTCCCATTATTTTTCCTATGTGCTGAGGACCCGTTGCACCCATTGTTGCGATAATGGTATTCAGAATTGCGCGCAATTCATCTTCACTCATTTGTGCCGGAAGAAATTTTTCTATTACGGCAATTTCTTCTGCTTCCACTTCCGCGAGTTCGGGCCTGTTTTGCTGGGTATAAATGTCGAAACTTTCTTTGCGTTGTTTTAATAATTTCTGCAATACCTGCATTTCTTTTTCATCGCTTAATTTATCTCCGGCACCTTTTTCGGTTTTGGCAAGCAAAAGAGCAGATTTAACGCCGCGCAATGCACGTAATCGGCCCTCTTCCCTGTTTTTCATTGCAGATTTGATATCTTCATTTACCTGATCGAATATAGTCATATTGTTCGTTTTAAAAGTGCAAATTTCGTGAATTTAATGGATTTGGAGAAAAAAAGTTTAAATTCAATTCGAAATTTTACCAATCATTGGTGAATCGTGAAACGAGAATCGTAAATTCGTTGCACTCAGTCAATAGTCAGAATTAATATTATTCGGCCGTCGAGGATCAATCTCATTACTCATAACTCATTACTCATTACTCATAACTCATTACTCATTACTCATTACTCATAACTCATAACTCATTACTCATAACTCATAACTCATAACTCATAACTCATAACTCATAACTCATTACTCATAACTCATTACTCATTACTCATAACTCATAACTCATAACTCATAACTCATTACTCATTACTCATATCTCATTACTCATAACTCATTACTCATTACTCATTACTCATAACTCATAACTCATTCTGTATCCTGTGTCCTAAGTCTTATTTCCTATATCCTATTTCTCCACCTTGCGCAAGCACTTTTTTATAATACGCTTCATACTGTGGCAAAATATTTTCCAGCGAAAATTTATTCGCCTGCATGATTGCATTTTTTTTGAATTTATTTAAAGTTTCTTCGTCCTTTAAAATAAGTAAAGCATTTTTTGCCATATCATCCACATCGCCCACATTGCTTAAATAACCGGTAACACCATGAATATTGATTTCGGGAATACCGCCGGTATTAGAAGAAATAACAGGTACTTCACAAGCCATAGCTTCCAAAGCTGCAAGTCCAAAACTTTCTGTCTCTGATGGGAGAATAAATAAGTCGGCAATTGCTAATAATTCTTCCACTGCTTCTTGTTTGCCTAAAAAATAAACATCAACATCCATACACACCTGACGCGTTAATTTTTCTACATTTTGACGTTCAGGACCATCGCCGATCAATAATAATTTCGCGGGAATTTGTTCCTTTATCCTGCAAAAAATCCGTACAACATCATCCACTCTTTTTACTTTCCTGAAATTGGAAGTATGGACAATTATTTTTTCTCCGTTTTTTGCAATTACCTGGCGGAAATGTTCTTTATCTAATTTTTTAAATCTACTGAAATCTATAAAATTCGGAATTACTTCTATGTCCTTAACAATTTCAAAATTTGCGTAGGTATCATCCTTTAAGCTTTGCGAAACGGAGGTAATTCCATCACTTTGGTTGATAGAAAATGTTACAACAGGAATAAAAGTCTCATCCTTACCCACCAAAGTAATATCAGTACCATGCAAGGTGGTGATAAATGGGAGGTGAAAATTTTTTTCTTTGAGAATTTGTTTTGCGATATAAGCAGCACTTGCATGCGGTATTGCATAATGCACATGCAAGAGGTCGAGTTTCTCAAAAAGGGCAACATCTACAATCTTACTTGCGAGTGCAGTTTCGTACGGCGGATATTCAAAAAGAGGATAATTGCTGAAGTTCACCTCATGAAAAAAGATATTCTCGTGGAACGAATCAAGGCGAAAAGGCTGTTTATAGGTGATAAAATGTACTTTGTAACCCTTATCGGCTAAGGCTTTTCCAAGTTCTGTGGCTACAACTCCGCTTCCTCCGTAGGTTGGGTAACAAACAATTCCAATTTTCATAGTGTGAAGGTAATGGGTTTAATAAGCATTTTGAATAGTAATTTGTTCCCTAAAAAGTTGAATCCTGAAATCAACAACTCAATGAATGGATTGTTTACTAACACGCTGACGAATGTATTTCCATAAAATTTTAACCCCTTTTATGATATTATATTGTGCAACAAGGTTTACCATAAATGACATTCTTCCTTTGCATAAAAGTATAAAAATTGCCCCTAAGTCACAAAGACGCAAAGATGTAGTATGTGTTTAAAATGCGGATCTCATTTATTTTATCCCGCAATGTTATTTTTAAATTAAAATTTACATTTATTTTTTCTTTACGGCTTTGCGCCTCTGCGTGACATTATTCTTTTTCACGCAAAGGCGCAAAGTAAACTCAAAGAGAATATACTATAATATTGCAATGTCTTTATTTAATAATACATTTACTCAACTTCGTTAAACCTTTGCGCCTTAGTGCCTTCGTGGCAAAAAATAATAGGCAAACTATTTTGACATTCTGCCTTTGCATATACATTTAAAAATTGCCACGAAAGCACAAAGAGGAATTATTTGTATTAATATAGTTTACATTCATTGAAAACTTTGAGAAACCTTTGTGCCTTCGTGGCAAAAAAATATTTTGCTAATGGTTCTAATCAATTCCAGTTTTAAGTTTAAATCCATCACGCAGCAATTCATAAAAAGTAGATATAAAAATAAACTGAATAAAACAATTTGCTAAAAATATTAAGAATAAAACAAGAAACGAATCTAATTGAAATGGTTTAATAAAAATAAATATTGGAAAACCCAAGGTATATCTGAGCATATAGGGCTCTAATCCCAAACCAAATAATATAATAGTAAAGAATATTAATAAAAATACATAACTCCAAAATAAAATGATTCGGTTGTTTACCATATTTAATCACTTGCTGCACCACCAACAACACCCTGACTCAAAAAACTTTCATAAATTACATCCATGATCTTATTTCGGATGCCTTCAGAACTCAGTTTATTTGGATCGGCTGTTGGTTGCACACGGTTTGAAAGAAAAATGTATAAAAGATCGTATTTCGGGTCTGCCCAAACACAAATTCCCGTGAATCCCTGATGGCCAAAAGTTTCGGCGGATGCATACTTACTGCAAGGAGATGTATTGATGAGATCCGGTTTATCAAATCCCATTCCGCGACGTGAAATACTGCTTTGTTTTTTTGTCCAGGCGTTAATCGTTTGCTCCGGCAAATACTGCTGTCCACCATAATTTCCTCCGTTTAAGAGCATCTGATATAATATTGCAAGATCTTCCGCATTGGAAAATAATCCGGCATGGCCTTCTACACCACCCATCATTGCAGCACCCATATCGTGTACATAACCCTGCACAGTTTGGTAACGGAAATAATTATCGTTTTCCGTAGGAACAATTCTCGCCTTATCGAAATTATTTAATGGATTAAAACAAGTTGTTTGCATACCCATTGGAGCATAAAACATGGAATTTACAAATTTATCCAAAGGCACTCCGGCTATTTTTTCGGCTATACGTTTTGAAATATAGAGTCCGAGATCGCTGTATACATAATTATTTTTTTCCTTTAAGGGTTTGTTTTGAATTAAACTCCATACAGTATCCTTGTAATCATCACGCATATATAATCCATCTGCAACCAAAGTTGTGAAACCTTTTATTTTCGACTGATTATAATAGGAAGGATCAATAGTTCCATCTTCTTTTAAAGTTTTTTTATAAAAAGGAATCCATGCAACAAGTCCTGATTGATGTATTAATATATCGCTGAGTTTTAAATTTGCAATTGCTGTTCCTTTCGTTTCCGGTAAATAATCAACAACGGTTTTGGAAAGATCGAGTAAACTATCGCTATATAATTTCATCAGCATGGAAACTGTTGCTGTTGTTTTTGTAACAGAAGCGAGATCGTAAATACTGTTTAGTTCTACCGGTGTTTTTTTATCGTATTTATAATATCCATATGCTTTATCCCAAATTACTTTTCCGTTTTTTGCAACCAATACCTGACAGCCCGGTGCTGCCTGCACTGCAATACATGCTTTTGCAATAGAATCAATTTTATTTAAATAACGAACATCCATTCCAACCTCTTGCGGAATAGTATATTTTAATCTGTTTAATGAACCTGTTTGCACGCCGTCGTTGGCTAAAAATATTCCGGACCCAACAGGTAATTTTCCATCAAATGGAATTGCCCCAAACATAGCCATAGCAGTTGCCTGCTGCGTATACGCATCATCATCATAAGCTACGATATGATATTGCGCAGTCTCAAATTTTTCAAGTGCATAAGGAGTTCCGAAAACAACAACTGCAGTTTTGGTAATCAGGGAAAGTTTCCCAATCAGATTTTCCGTATTGGCAGTAATTCCATAATCACTTATTCGCGAGCGTTTCATATCGTGCAATCCAACTATCACCACTTCATATGATTTCAGTTTTTCGTACATCTGAATAAAAGTAGCGGGATCTGCATCTTTACTTATCTGATAATTATCTATTTTAATATATTTACCGAGATACTCCTGAAAAGTAGATTTTTTACCATTTCCTACACTTAAAGAAGCAATAAATAGGGTGTCAATTTTTTTGAATGGAATAAGACTGTCAATGCCATTTGCAAGTGTTATACTATTTTCGGTGATTTTTCTTTTTAATAATGTTGCTTTATCAGAATTAAGATCAAGGGTTACATTTTGCAATTTCACCGGTTTATATTTATTTAATCCAACGAATGCTTTTGCCTTTAAAATTCTGCGCACGCTTTCATCTAATCTTTCCTCGGTGATAACCCCAATTTCAATTGCTTTTTTTATCGACTCGTAAGCGAGTGGAACATTTTCGCTAAATAATAAAAAATCGTTTCCTGCTAAAAATGCTTTTACTTCCAGTTCACCGGTTTCATAATATGCACTCACGCCTTTCATATTTAATGCATCGCTGAAAACTAATCCACGAAAACCAAGTGTATCGCGTAAGAGATCTGTTCCAATTTTTTTTGATATGGACGAAGCATGGTTATTTACACTATCTAGAGAAGGAATATATAAATGCGCCAACATAATAGATCCTAAACCTTCATTCATTAAAATTTTAAAAGGAAATAATTCCAGCGAATCGAGATGTTCATACGAATGATTTATAATTGGCAACGTAACATGACTATCGGTTGTTACATCACCATGTCCCGGAAAATGTTTTCCGCATGCAAGAATATTATTATCCTGCAGTGCATTCATGTACATCAACCCCTTTAAAGCCACATTATATTTATTCTCCCCAAAAGACCGATCGCCAATAACTGGATTTTGCGGATTATTATTTACGTCGATTACCGGTGCGAAATTGCAATGGACACCCAACCTTTTAAGTTGTTGTGCAATGAGTTCACCAACCTCATAAACGGTAGAATCGTTGCTCATAGCACCCCAAGTGAGTTGGCGCTGGAAAGAAATTACAGAATCCAGTCGCATTGCAGGCCCCCATTCCGCGTCCATTGCTATCATAAGCGGAATTTTGGACATACTTTGGTAATTATTTGTCAGTTTCACCTGCCGCATTGGTCCGCCCTGCATAAAAATGAGTCCGCCAATTTGATATTTTTTAATAAGCGTTTCCACTTCTTTTACATGCACTGCATCTTTATTGGAATAAGCCGCAACCATAAAAAGTTGCCCGATCTTTTGATCCAGGGTCATCACCTGCAGGAGGGAATCTACCCAAGGATAATTTTGATCGTAGTACGCAATTTTCTTATCTGTATCAATTTCAGGCGGTTGTACACGGAAAGATGCCGATGCAAAACCTATGGTAAATATTAAAATGAATAAAAATCTTGGATACAAGTATTGCGATTTTAACTATGACTTTAAACTATTTGCAAAAGTAGTTCGAACTTTATGCCAACAGAGCGTATTTACACATAAACTGTTGTTATCATCACTAAATTTAAGACAATAGTTCAAAGGAATTATCTTTATTTGCAAAGAAACGATGAACTTGTTTTTTTTGATACAACTTTGCAGAAATAATTTAGTTCAGAGAGGTTGAGGCATACATGGCAGATATAATTCATTTATTACCGGATTCGATAGCAAATCAGATAGCCGCGGGAGAAGTAATCCAGCGACCTGCTTCTGCTGTGAAGGAATTGCTGGAAAACGCTGTAGATGCCGGTGCTACAGAGATCAGACTGATGGTGAAAGAGGCAGGAAAAACGCTGATTCAGGTGGTTGACAATGGCAGCGGCATGAGTGTTACCGATGCCCGCATGTGTTTTGAACGCCATGCTACTTCCAAAATTAGAACTGCGGAGGACATTTTTAAGATAAAAACCAAAGGTTTCCGCGGGGAAGCGATGGCCAGTATTGCTGCAATTGCGCAAGTTGACCTCAAAACCAGATTGCAGGAGGAGGAAACCGGAACACGTATTGTGATTGAAGGATCTGATATTATTAGTCAGGAACAGGTGCAATGTGCCGGTGGCAGTAATATTTCGGTGAAAAACCTGTTTTATAATGTTCCGGCCAGGAGAACTTTTTTAAAATCGAATACCGTAGAATTAAAACACATTATTGATGAGTTTGAACGTGTTGTTTTGGCACATCCCGGCATTTTTTTCAGTTTGCAGAACAACGGGATAGAATTATTCCATTTAAAACCGGGTAATTATCGCCAGCGGGTAATTCATTTATTCGGAAGTAATTACAATGAAAAATTAGTGCCGATAGAAGAAAATACTTCGGTTGCAAATATTAGGGGTTTTATCGGCAAACCGGACTCTGCTAAAAAAACCAAGGGAGAACAATTCTTTTTTGTAAATAACCGATATATCCGAAGTCCTTATTTGCACCATGCAGTAATGAGTGTATATAATGATCTTATTGTAGAGGGAAATTATCCTTTGTATACAATTTATATAGATATTGATCCGTCTCGTATTGACGTGAATGTACATCCGACAAAACAAGAAATTAAGTTTGAGGACGAACGTATTATATACACCTTTATTCAAGCCGGTGTGCGTCATGCTTTGGCGCAATACAGTGTAACACCTACTTTAGATTTTAGTCTGGATCCAACCTTTGCCAATCTCCCAAGTTTTTACAAAAAACAACCTCAGGATACTGTCTCCAAAAATCTTTCGTTTAAAACCTACGAAAGTAGGATGAATGAAAATCCCGCTTTTGAGAAGTCAAATTTTCCTGATTTTCAACCTAAAAAATTTGATCGCGAATTAACTACAGTTGAAAATAAGGAACAAGAAAAAACAGGTGGAAATGAAGAGAGGATATTCGGATATAATGCAGAAACAACACCTTCGTTTCAAATACACAATCAATATATTGTTGCACAAATAAAATCGGGGTTTATTGTGATTGATCAGCAAGCTGCACATGAAAGAGTTTTGTTTGAAAAATACCTATCACAGTTGCACAACAAAAAACACCATACACAGCAACAATTATTTCCCCAAAGTTTAACGTTATCGGGAGCTGATGCGGCGATATTACTTGCATTATTAAATGATATTAATAACCTTGGATTTGATATTCAACCTTTTGGGAAAGAAACTTTTGTAATTCATGGAGTGCCGGTTGAATTTGAAAATGGCAACGAACAAAAAGTAATAGAAGATCTTATAGAACAATTTAAGGAGGATAAAGCCGGATTAAAATTGCACAAACACGAAGGTATTGCAAAATCACTTGCGAGATCAAATTCCATTAAACGCGGACAAAAACTGGATGAACGCGGAATGCGCCATTTAACCGATCAGTTATTTGCTTGCGCTACACCTTTTGTTTCTCCATTCGGAACTTTAACCTTTACAACATTTTCGCTTGACGAATTAGCTAAACAATTTCAGAAAAACAATTAAAATATAGATGTCGAATTTTCAATTTACACGTTTTAATTATTTACCTCCGGTAATAAAAAATTTATTGATTCTAAACGGATTAATTTTTTTGGCTACACTGGTATTTCCTGATCTGATGGGAAAACTTGCATTGTATTTTCCAACAGCTCCGGATTTTAAACCCTTTCAGATCGTAACACATATGTTCACCCATGCTAATTTGGGACATATATTTTTTAATATGTTTGCGTTGTGGATGTTTGGCTCCGTTTTGGAAAATGTTTGGGGTCCGAAAAGATTTCTAACATTTTTTTTAATCACCGGTTTTGGTGCTGCATTGCTGCACATGGGCGTAAATGCATATCAATTATATAATGCTGTGGGAACTTTGAATCCGGATGTAACAATAAGTGGCGATATGATCTCGGGAAATTATTCACAAGCTCAATTAAGTAAAATTGCATCGTGTTTTGCACCAACAGTTGGCGCCTCAGGAGCGGTTTATGGAATTTTGATCGCTTATGGCATGTTATTCCCAAATACACTTTTATATGTATATTTATTATTTCCGATAAAAGCCAAATACCTTGTAATCATATTAATTGCAGTGGAGATCTATTTTGGATTTGTAAACAGTCCTACTGATAACGTAGCACACTTTGCACATCTGGGAGGAGCCTTATTTGGATTTTTACTGATAAAATTTTGGGGAAGAAATAAACGACGTTTTTATTAATGAATATCAGCGACGATATTAAATATCAATTCAGGCATGGAAACGCAATAATGAAAATATTGCTGGTGAATGTATTGATATTTGCCGCACAATCCATTATTTTTTTAATAGCTTATTTTGGAGGATTTAAAGAGGAATATGTTGTTTTTTTAAGCAAATGGTTTTGGGTAAGTACCGACCTTAATGTTTTAATCACCAAACCCTGGACATTATTTACAGCAATGTTAATGCATGACCCGGAGGATATTTTTCATATTCTAAGCAATATGCTTTACCTCTTCTTTTTTGGTAGGATATTCATTGATTTTATTTCGCAGAAAAACTCCTGGCCTTTATTTATTTTGGGAGGATTGGCAGGAACGTTTGTGGCAATTGCAACCTATAATCTCGTACCTTCTCTAAAACCTCTTATAGGTATTCCGATGGTTGGGGCATCGGCAGGAGTTATGGCAATAGTGCTTGCTGCAGCAACCCTGGCGCCAAATTATAGTGTAAATATTATTTTTATCGGTCCTGTCAGATTAAAATATATTGCCTTATTGGTTGTGGTAATTGATCTTTTAAGCATTCCATCTGAATATAATTTAGGTGGACATGTAGCACATCTCGGTGGAGCACTTACAGGATATTTATTTATCCGATCTTATCAAAGTGGACATCCCTGGTTTGAATGGTGGCCAAAGTTTGAAAATTTTATTTTTCGATTATTTGAAAAAAAGAAACCAAAGGTTGTATATGTCAACAGCAACCCAACTCCTAAAAAAACAGCTATGGGCAGGGATGAAAAAGACCTACAGGACCAGGCAAAAACAGATGCCATTCTGGATAAAATAAAAGTGGGTGGTTACGACAGCCTGAGCAAAGCGGAAAAGGATTTTTTATTTAAAATAAGCAATAAGAAATGAAGTGGTGGCATAAATTAATATTATTTTTTACTATCCTTAATTTAATGCTCCTTTTAAGTGCTTATATGGCAATGTATATAAGTCCCGAAAGTTTTTGGCCGATTGCATTTATTGGATTAGGATATATTCCTGTTTTAGTGGCATATCTTTTTTTTATGCTGATATGGTTTTTTATCCGGAAGAAAGTGTTTTATGTTTTACTTGTATTTTTAATTTTAGGATTTAATGCACACCGAAGTTATTTTGCAACAGGCTCATTAAGAAAAACAGATACAGATGGGAAAAAAATATACACAATTTTACAATACAATGTACAAGGATTTGATGCCTACAATAAAGATGGCAAATATCTGCACAGAGAGGAAATAATTTCCAATATAGCGGAATCAAAACCCGATATTGTTTGTCTGGAAGAATTTAATACCTACCATAATCATCCAACGGAAAAAAGCAATTTGGACATGGTAGTAGCTGCTACAGGGCTGAAACACCAATATTATTATAAGGCTTATGAGAATTCAAAATCGACAAGGAGTTTTGGATTGATTATACTTTCAAGATTCCCGGTAATCAATTCGGGGCATTTAGAATATTTATCGCTCAGCAGATTAAATTCCACAATTTACGCCGACCTGTTAATAGAAAATGATACGATTCGAGTGTTTTGTTCCCATCTTCAATCCACACAATTAAGTCACTATGATCTTGATTTTATTGAAGCCAGCAATGAGGCACAAACTGATTTTGATGCTGAAAGGATCACCAATAAATTAAAAATGAGTTATGCTTTGCGCGCTCAAGAGGCTGATACTGTATCCATTTATTTAAAAAAATCTCCTCATCCAATTATTTCCTGTGGCGATTTTAATGACACTCCTGTTTCTTATACTTATCGCAAAATGAGTGAAGATTTGCAGGATGCATTTTTACAAAAGGGATTTGGTATAGGGGCTACTTATGCGCCTTTTCCTTTTATTCGTATCGATTATCAGTTATTTGATGAAGATAAATTTGATATTGTTGATTTTAAAAGGATAAAAGAAAGATCGAGTGATCATTATCCTTGTGTTACTACTTTTGTTTTGAATAAGTAAATTAAGTTTGCTTAATGGATGAATTGCCGGAAAGGCGGAAAGGGGTTTTTATCGGATGAAATTTGTGTGACGGAGGAGATGGCCGGGAAGGCGGAAAGCCGGGAAGTTGCGGGAAGGAGTTTTTTGAATTATTCTTTTAATTCGTTGAAAAATTATCAAACTGCTTGTGGGGTTTTTATCGGATGAAATTTGTGTGACGGAGGAGATGGCCGGGAAGGCGGAAAGCCGGGAAGTTGCGGGAAGGGTTTTTTTGAATTATTCTTTTAGTTCGTTGAAAAATTATCAAACTGCTTGTGGGGTTTTTATCGGATGAAATTTGTGTGACGGAGGAGATGGCCGGGAAGGCGGAAAGCCGGGAAGTTGCGGAAAGGGTTTTTTTGAATTATTCTTTTAATTCGTTGAAAAATTATCAAACTGCTTGTGGGGTTTTTATCGGATGAAATTTGTGGAACGGAGGAGATGGCCGGGAAGGCGGAAAGGGGGGAAGTTCGGGAAGGTTATTATAGATTAATGGGAGTACGCAATAGGTGTTAAATTTGCAACATGGAAAAGGTGTTATACCATCAGAATACTTTATTGGTTTACAATACATTGTCGAGGCAGAAAGAGATATTTGAGCCTCTTAACGCTCCATTTGTTGGTATGTATGCTTGCGGTCCCACAGTTTACAGCGAACCACATCTGGGAAATTGCAGAAGTTTTGTCTCTTATGATCTGATGTTTCGGTATTTATTGCATTTGGGATATCAGGTGCGTTATTTGAGAAATATCACCGATGCAGGGCATGTGGAAAGCACGAGTGGAGAGACTGGCGACAGAATAGGAAAACAAGCGAAACTGGAACAAATTGAACCGATGGAAATTGTGCAGAAATATTCTGTAAAATTTCATCAGATAATGGAAACATTAAATTGTTTACCTCCAAGTATAGAACCTACCGCAACAGGACATATTATTGAGCAGATTGAAATGACAAAAAAAATAATGGAGAAGGGATATGCTTATGAAACTGCGGAGGCCATTTATTTTGATGTAGATAAATATGCCAAAAATCATAATTATACAATTTTAAGTGGTAGAAATCTTGACGACCAATTAGAAAATACCAGAGAACTAGATGGTCAGCAATCGAAAAAAAGCAGATTGGATTTTGCATTGATGATAAAAGCAAAAACCGAACATATTATGCGTTGGCCTTCGCCATGGGGAGATGTTTATCCGGGTTGGCATATTGAATGTTCTGCCATGAGTGAAAAATATTTGGGCAAACAATTTGATATTCACTGCGGTGGTATGGATCTTATTCCAACACATCACACCAATGAAATTGCACAAAGTGTTGCAAGTAATGATACTGACCCTGTTAAATATTGGTTGCATCCAAATATGCTTACCGTGAATGGTCAGAAAATGAGTAAAAGTTTGGGCAATGCATTTTTACCAATAGAATTATTTGAAGGAACGCATCCTTTATTAGATCAGGGTTATAGTCCGATGACGGTGCGCTACTCCATGTTGCAGGCGCATTACAGAAGCACATTGGATTTCAGCAACGAGGCATTAAAAGCTGCGGAAAAGGGATTAAAACGTTTAATGAATGCCATTCAGTTATTAAATGGTTTAAGTGTTTCGGATACTGTAAATAATAAGGAAGAAGCGAATGTAAATAAAATTTTATTCGCCACCTATGCTGCGATGAATAATGATTTTAATTCACCACAAGCAATTGCCGAATTAAATGAAGCTGCCACTTTAATAAATACGTGGAACGATTTACAAAATAAAAAGGCAAACATTAAACCCGAAACTTTAGCACGATTAAAAGATTTGTTACATAATTTTCTCTTTAATATTTTTGGTTTACTGGAAGAAAAGGAAAATAATAATGCCGCATTAAGTGGAGTTATGGATTTGGTGATAGATATTCGAAAAGATGCACGGGGAAACAAAGATTTTGCCACATCGGATAAAATACGAGATGGATTAAAAGCTGCGGGAATTCAATTAAAAGACGGCAAGGAAGGCACAAGTTGGGATGTGGAGTAAATAGATCAAACATATATCATGGGCAATTCATTCGATCCTGTTGCAGGCATTTATGATGACACTTTTTCGAATGCACTCATCGGAAAAGCCCAGCGTGATATCGTTTGGGAATATCTTCGCGGAAAAAATATTGAAAATAAAAACATACTGGAAATCAACTGTGGCACAGGTGTAGATGCAATTTTTTTATCTAAAAACAATACTGTTACCGCTTCAGATGCATCCGAGATTATGCTGAAAATTATAGAAGAAAAGATTCGACAAAATGCACTTCAACGAAGCTGTAAAACTCTTTTATGGGACTTAAATTATCCTTTTCCCGGCGATGGCGTTGAAAAATTCGATCTCGTTTTTTCCAATTTTGGCGGATTGAATTGCTTATCACCCGAAGCACTAAAAAATTTATCCGGAGAATTATATAACCTGTTAAAACCAGACGGGAAAATGATATTTGTTGTGATGGGGAGAAAATGTATATGGGAATCCTTATATTTTATTCTTAAAGGAAAATTTAAATCAGCATTTCGAAGAAGGAGTAAACAAGTGATAAAAGCGCAATTAACTGAAAACACTTTTGTGGATACCTATTATTATTCACCCCGAGAACTGGTGTTGTTTTTTAAACAAAATTTCACATTAAGGAAAAAATTACCTGTTGGTTTTTTTATACCTCCGTCCTATCTTGAACCCTTTTTTAAACGCAAGAATCGATTATTACAATTTTTATCCCAACTTGACCGGCGCGTGAATAATATAGGTATTTTGTCAAATTATGCCGATCATTACCTCATCGAATTGGAGAAGAGTTAACAAGAGACTAAATTTGCTGTATACATAAGCGTGAAAGTTCTACTAACACATGGTTATTTTCTGAGTGAAGATCTGAAAGAACAACAGATTATGAAGCCCTATGTTCCTTTGGGGATATTGTACATTTCAGGATACCTTGAAAAAAACGCCGTAGAAAATGAAGTTTTTGATTCTACCTTTTATAAACCGGAACACCTTCATCAATATATTTTAGAACACAAACCACAATATATCGGTATTTATGTAAATCTGATGACGAAACTGCAGGTATTAAAAATTATTTCTTTTGTAAAAAATTTGCCGGAGTTATCAGAAACAAAAATTATTTTAGGAGGACCTGAGGTTCGCAATCATGCAGATAAATTTTTAACGCACGGAGCTGATTATATTGTACTTGGAGAAGGAGAGGAAACTTTTTTGGAATTAGTGCAAGTATTAGAAACAAACGACAAAACAAAAATTGCTTTAGTAAATGGAGTTTGTTATTTAGGAGATAATGGTGCGGTGATAAAAAATCAGGAAAGAAATAAAATAAAAGATATTGATGTGCTGCCTTTTCCAAATAGGAAAAAAGTAGACTTATTTAAATATTTAGAGGTATGGAAAAAACACCATGGAAAAAATGCAATTTCCATTTCCACCATGCGCGGTTGCCCTTATACCTGTAAATGGTGCAGTCGCGCGGTGTATGGTTTAAGTTACAGAAGACGCAGTGCAGAAATTACCGTGCAAGAAATTATTGCTATTCAAAAAGAATATGCACCCGACACATTATGGTTTGTAGATGATGTTTTTACGGTAAGTCATAAATGGTTGCAGGAATTTACATCCGAAATAAAGAAACAAAATGTTTCGGTACAATATGAATGTATAACGCGTGCCGATAGATTAAATGAAGAAGTTTTTCAATTACTAAAAGACAGTGGATGTTTTCGTGTATGGATAGGAGCAGAAAGTGGTTCTCAAAATATAATTGATGCAATGGATAGAAGAGTGGATGTTAACCAAGTACGGGCTATGATACAACTTGCAAAAAAATATCAGATTGAAGCAGGAACATTTATCATGCTCGGATATCCCGGAGAAACTGAAAGTGATATTACAGAAACCATTCACCATTTAAAAACTTCCAATCCCGACCACTTTACAATAACTGTTGCTTATCCCATAAAAGGAACAGAATTATATCAGGAAACAGAACCTGATTTTATTGACCAATTGCCCTGGGAAAGTTCCACTGACAGAGATATCACCTTTAAAAGAACGTATAATGAAAAATATTATGCCTATGCGGTGCGACATGTAGTAAACGAGGTTAATTATTATAAAAAACATTCCCCTGTTTTTAAATTGAAGTCGCTGGCTGCCAAAGCAGGAATGTGGTATTTCAGAACCATCAAGTCATGAAAAATAAAATTCTGCTTATAACTCCGGGTTTTCCAAAGGATGAAAATGACAACACTTGCGTACCTTATTTACAGGATTATATAATAGCACTGAGTAAAAAAATTGGTATTGATAATATTAAAGTAATATCCACCCAATATCCCTTTAAAAAAATTAATTATTTCTGGAATGGCATTGAAGTTATTCCATCGGGTGGTGAAAATAAAAAATCGTTTCATTATTATTTTACTTTGAAACGCACAATGAAAAATATTTCGCGTTTATTTAAAAAAGAAAATTATGTTGTTCATGCCTTTTGGTTGGGAGAAGCAGCCTTTATCGGGAATAGAACCGCAAAAAAATACTTTACCCATTTGATAGTCACTTTAATGGGACAAGATGTTAAACCCGGCAACAGAGTTATGCAATATCTTCAACGCGAAACTACCTGGTTCGTTGCACTGAGTAACAATCAGGCTGCAATATTTCATAATAATTATAAAATGGAACCGGATGATATCATTCCCTTTCCAATTCCAACAATAGATCCTAATACATTAAACTTTACCAGAGAAATTGACCTTTTATTTGCGGGCTCCCTGATAGATGTTAAACAACCATTTCAATTTATTTCGATAGTTAAAAAGTTAAAAAATGAATTTCCTGATATTAAAGCAGTTATGGCAGGTGGAGGAAATTTGTCGGAGAAAATAAAACAACAAATAGAAGTAGAACAACTCAGTGCAAACATAAAATTGACGGGTACAGTGGAACGACCCAAAATGTTTGAATTAATGTCGCGATCAAAAATACTCGTGCATCCCTCTGCTTTTGAAGGACAATGCCTTGTGTATGCAGAAGCTCTTGCACATGGCATGTATGTATTAAGTTATGATGTAGGAAGGATAGAATCTACCGAAAAACACCAGATATGCCTCTCTGAGCAGGAGTTTTGCGACAAAACCTACAATTTATTGACATCGGAACTTAATTTTACACCAATAGTGTTTAACAACCCGGAAGAAACAGTAAATTCTTATTGCAAGTTATATTATCCCGAAAAATAAAATGCAAAAAATAAAAGGCATCATATTATTTAATCCCAGAGCCACGAATTTTAAACCGAGAATTCCGAATTCCGTTTTATCTGTTGCTGCTTCTATTGAGGGCAAATATGATTATGTGATAGTGGATGGTAATCTGGAATCAGATCCTCAACAAAAAATTGAAAATTATTTACAAAGCGGTAATTATAATGTATTTGCAAGTTCGGTAATGCCGGGACCTCAATTAAAACAGTCAATTCCTTTTTCTAAATTAATTCGTCAAAAGTATCCGGAAACAATAATTATTTGGGGAGGCTATTTTGCCAGTAACCAAGCAGGCGTTGTTATGGAATCCGGCTTTGTTGATCTTATAATTTATGGTCCTGGTGATCGCGCGTTTCCAAAATTATTGGATGCAATAAATAAGGAATTGCCTTTAGAATTAATTCCGAATCTCATTCATAAAAATGCAGATGGTAAAATAATAAAGAATCACAAGGATGAATTATATGAACAGGATGAGCTTGCGCCTTTACCTTTTCAAAAATTAAATTCCTTCTACCCTATCACGAGATATTTAGGAAAAACCTGTTTAGGAACCAAAACAATTGCTTATCACAGCAGCATAGGTTGTCCGTTCAGTTGTGCATTTTGCGGCATAGTTCCCATATTTAATGCACGATGGAAAGGCAAATCGGCACAATTAATTTATAACGATATTAAATATCTGAAAGATAATTTTGGCGGTAATGCCATTGAGTTTCACGACAACAATTTTTTTGTTTCCGAAAAAAGAACGGTGGAATTTTGTGCGCTTATTAAAAAGGAGAACATGATATGGTGGGGTGAAGGAAGAATAGATACCGTTGATAAATACAGCGACGAATCATTAAAGATTATGCGCGATGCAGGCTGTAAAATGATATTTTTCGGAGCAGAGACCGGCAACGATAAAATATTAAAGATGATGGATAAAGGCGGTACACAAACAGGCGAACAAATTAAAAAATTCGCGGCCCGCATGAAAAAATTTGATATCATTCCCGAATATTCTTTTGTGCTTGGAACACCGGGACAATCGGAGGAAGAAGTGAATGCGCAAATTGATGAGGATATTCGTTTTATAAGAACTATTAAAGAAATTAATCCCGATACAGAAATTATTATTTATGTGTATAGTCCGGTGCCAACGGAAGGCAGCGAATTATATGAAGCAGTGAAAATGAACGGATTTCATTTCCCGGAAAAATTAGAGGATTGGGTATTACCGGCATGGGAAAATTTCGACCTGCGCAAAAATCCCCTTACACCCTGGCTCAAACCTTACATGATAGATAAAATCAAAAATTTTGAGACCGTTTTGAATGGATATTACCCAACGGTGAGCGATATTAAATTAAATACTACCAAAAGGAAAATAATTTCCCGTATTTCCTATTTGCGATATGCACTTCGTTTTTATAATTATCCTTATGAAATAAAAGCATTACAGAAATTTTGGTTGAAATACCGTCAACCCGAAACTGAAGGATTTTGAAATGCGTATCATAAAAAAAATTGCGCAATTATTTATTCAACCGGTGATCAGAAAAAGAATTCACCGAACCTCTATTTATAATTGGAAGGATATTACCTTACATCTTCCTCCGGGAATTTTCCACCCTGCATATTTTTTCAGCACTCAGTTTTTATTACAGCATTTATTAAAATTAGATGTTGCGGGAAAAACATTTTTGGAACTTGGAGCCGGAAACGGACTAATCAGCATTTCCTCCGCAAAAAGAGGCGCTTTGGTTATATCAACCGATATCAGCGCAAAAGTGATCGATCTTCTTAAAGAAAATGCAATATCTAATAATGTTAAACTCACTATTATTCAGAGCGATTTGTTCGACAATATCCCCGAACAAATAATTTCATTTATCGCCATCAATCCTCCATATTATCCAAAAACACCGCGCAACGAATTTGAACAGGCTTGGTACTGTGGTGAAAATTTTGAATATTTTGAGAAGTTATTTCACCGGCTGACAAAATACCACGACGGGAACTCATTGGTTTTAATGGTATTATCAGAAGAATGTGACCTAAAACGTATAGGGTCCATTGCCTCTAAAAACAATTACAACCTGAATTTGAGAGAAAAAAAACGCATATATTGGGAAATGAATTATATTTTTGAGATTAGAAGGGCATGAATACCAATTTATATATAGAACACAGCAATATTCCGTCGCAGGAAGCCGTAAAAAAGGGGATTCTGCGATCACTTATTTATTATGATATTTTTAATTATCCACTTACCGCAAATGAATTGGCGCAATTCAGCTCTATTAAACTGCATGATAAACAATGCATAACCGATGCACTTGAGTACCTCACACAACATCTGCTAATTTATAAGTTCGGAGATTTTTATTCTCTAAAAAACGACCCGACACAAATTGAAAGAAGAAAAAATGGAAACAATATCGCAACAGAAATTTTACCAAAGGCACTGAAACGTTCTAAATTTATTCACAAATTTCCCTTTGTCAGAAGCGTGAATATTTCAGGATCCTTATCAAAAAACTATTTTGATGAAAGCACCGATTTCGACTTTTTTATTATAGCAAAAGCAAATCGCATTTGGTTGTGCAGATTATTACTTACCTTTTACAAAAAAATATTTTTGTTAAACTCAAGAAAATATTTTTGCATAAACTATTACATCGACACCACCGATCTTTTAATCCCGGATAGAAATTTATTTTCCGCTACGGAGATCATTACCTTAAAAAATCAGTGCGGCGAAACCGTTTATAAAAACTTTATGGAAGCAAATACATGGGTGCAGGCATATTTTCCAAATTATTTTCCGGATTATTCCTTTATGGAGAAAGAGAAAATGCCTATGCTGAAGAAAATTCTTGAAAAAGTATTTTCCGGAAAGGTTGGAAATTATTTTGACGACCTCGCATTTAATATTACAACTGGATTTTTGAAAAAGAGATACAGCCATTTAAAAAAGGAAGAATTCCAAGTGAATTTGCGAACTAAAAAAAACGCCTCAAAACATCATCCTCAGGGATTTCAGTTCAAGGTTTTGAATGCTTTTGAACAAAAGTGTAAGGATTTTGAGATTAAACATGGGGTTGAGGTGGGTATCGGGTAACGAGAAAACAAAAGATGGAGGCTGAAATGAGACATGGGTATCGGGTAGCGGGAAAACAAAAGATGGAGGCTGAAATGAGACATGGGTATCGGGTATCGGCTTCGGGAAAACAAAGGATGGTGGGTGAAAGGGGAACGCGGATGACGCGGATTTGGCGGATAAAAGGGGATAAAATTTTGGTGGGTTTGATTGAATGGGTGAAAAAAGGAACGCGGATGACGCGGATTTGGCGGA
>Ga0163151_10000394_pt1 | contig 78179 bp, 59 predicted proteins | sample OliLakLV19MP5IB2_FD_145596 | JGI IMG/M metagenome (GOLD analysis project Ga0163151, IMG submission 145596) | Freshwater microbial mat bacterial communities from Lake Vanda, McMurdo Dry Valleys, Antarctica - Oligotrophic Lake LV.19.MP5.IB-2 | ecosystem: Environmental > Aquatic > Freshwater >... | reverse complement strand
AAAGTCGCGCGCCCCCCATGGGGGGCGTCCTGCCCTACGGGCAGGAGCACGAGCCGCGCCCTGCTCGAGGACGAGCAGGGGCCCCGCGGCTCGTCAGTCCAGGCGACAACTACCCTGACACCGGGGGCAAGTGACGCGCCCAAGTGACGCGCCCAAGTGACGCGCCCAAGTGACGCGCCCAAGTGACGCGCCCAAGTGACGCGCCCAAGTGACGCACCCAAGTGACGCGCATCACATTCCGTAGCTCGACTCCGCGAGCCTGAGCCCCAATCAGCGCACGTTCGTGAGGAACCAGCCCGGCAGCACTCCGAGCACGAGAACCATCGCCGCGCACACGAGCGCCATCGCGGACGCGAGCGGTCGTGACTCCGCAGGAATCGTCTGCGTCTCGCTCTCACTCTGCATGTACATCGCGACGACGATGCGCAGGTAGTACCCCAGCGCCACGACCGAGAGCAGGATCCCGATGATCGCCGCGGGGATCATGTCCCCGCGCACCGCGACGGAGAAGATCAGGTACTTCCCGAGGAATCCACCGGTCGCCGGGATTCCACCGAGCGACAGCATGAACAGGGTCAGTGCCGCGGCGATGCCCGGGCGCTTCTGCGCGAGGCCGCGCAGGGACTCGATCGTCACCGGCTTGCCCGTTTGCGCTTCGAGCATCGTGAGGAGGCCGAACGCGCCCCCCGCCGTGAACGTGTACGCGGCCATGTAGAAGAGGATCGCTTGGCTCGCGCCACCCAACTCGGGATCGGTGAAGATCCCCGCGATCGCGAGCAGCATCGTCCCCGCGTGCGCGATGCCGGAGTACGCGAGCAGACGCTTCATGTCCGTCTGCACGAGTGCCGCGAGATTTCCCGCGGCCATCGTCAGCAGCGCGATCGCGGCGATGAGGCCCGCGCTCTGCACCGGCAGCGCGAAAGCGAGCGGCAAGAGGAACGCGAACGCGGCCGCTTTCGTGCCGGTCGCCATGAACGTCGTCACCGGGCTCGGCGCGCCTTGGTAGACGTCGGGAACCCACAGGTGGAACGGGAACACGCTGATCTTGAAGAAGATCGCGGCGACGAGCATCGCCACGCCGGTGATCGCGAGCGGCTGCTCGAGCAGGTCGCTGCGCGCTTGGATCCCCGACAATTGCAGCGTGCCGGTGCCGGCGTACACGAACGCCGCGCCCATCAAGTAGATCGCGGCCGCGAAGGAGCCGAGGACGAAGTACTTGAGGCCGGCTTCGACCGATTCGCGCCGTGAGCGGCGGAAACCGGCCAAGGCGTAGAGCGGAACGGAAAGCGTCTCGAGGCCGACGAAGAAGACGAGCAGGTCGCGCGACCCCGCCATGAGCACCATCCCTGAGGCCGCGGTGAGCAAGAGGATGTCGTGCTCGCCCTCGAGGTGCGCTTCCTCGCGGTAGTACTTCCGACCGAAGGCCCAAGCGATCAAGGTCGTGGCGACGAAGAGCAGCGACCACGAGCTCGTCGTGCTGTTCGCCACGTACGTGCCTTCGAAAACCGACAGTTCCGGCCCGAACATGGTGCGCGTCGCGGCCCATGCGGCCGCCGCGAGCGTGGCCAGGAAGACGACGCTGCGCAGGGGCTGGAGCGCCCTGAACAGCTCCAGGAAGACGAGCAGGAGGACGCCGATCGCGAAGGCCAAGAACGGCCCACTCGCGTCGAGCGTCGTCTGCGACAGGATCCGGCTGGCGATGTCGGAGTTCATCGAGCTTCGATCTCCAAGCGGTGAACCGGCGTCGCTTCGATGCTGGCCGTGCGGGCGCTGCGCGCGTGCTCGATGCGAGATGTGACGTCGCGCAACGACGCATCCGTGCGATCGAGGAATACGTTGGGCTGCACGCCGATCCAGACGCACAAGACGACGATCGGGAGCATCAACGCGACCTCACGACCGTTCAGGTCCGACAGCGACTTGTTCTCCGAGTGAACGAGCGGCCCGAAGAGCATCTTGCGCGTCGCCATGAGCAGGTAGATCGCGCCGAAGACCACGCCGGTCACCGCGATCGCGGCGAGCCACGGCGAAGCCTCCCACGTGCCCAGGAGGATCAAGTACTCGCCGACGAAGCCGTTGAGGCCGGGGAGACCGACGCTCGACAGCACCGCGAAGACGAGGAACAGCGCGAAGATGGGCATGACGCCGGCGATGCCGCCGTATTGGTCGAGCGCGCGCGTGTGCCGGCGCTCGTAGATCATCCCGATCAAGAGGAAGAGCAGTCCCGTCGAGAGACCGTGGTTCACCATCTGGAGCAGGCTGCCGCGCAGACCCGCTTCCGTCAGCGCGAAGAGCCCCAGCACGACGTAACCGAGGTGGCTGACCGACGAGCACGCGATGAGCCGCTTCACGTCCGTCTGCGCCATCGCGAGGAACGCGCCGTACACGATGCCGAGGACGCCGAGCGCCATCATCCAGGGCGCGGCCTCCAACGCGGCGCCGGGGAACATCTGGATGCCGTAACGCAGCAGTCCGTACGTGCCCATCTTGAGCAGCACGCCCGCCAGGATCACCGAGCCCGAGGTGGGCGCTTCGGTGTGCGCGTCGGGCAGCCAGGTGTGGAACGGCATCAGCGGCACTTTGATCGCGAACGCCAAGGCGAACGCGGCGAAGAGCCAGGTCTGCGTCTCGACCGGCATCCGGCCGGCGATGTCGAGCAAGCGCACGACGTCGGTGGTCTCCGCGGTCCAGATCAACCAGATCGCAGCGATGAGCATCACCACGCTGCCGGCGAACGTGTAGAGGAAGAACTTGATCGTCGCGTAGAGGCGCCGCTCGCCGCCCCAGATCCCGAGGATGAAGTACAGCGGGATGAGGCTCGTCTCCCAGAACACGTAGAACAGGATCAGGTCGAGGCTGAGGAACACGCCGAGCATGCCCGTCTGCATCGCGAGCAGCCAGACCATGAACTCTTTGACGCGAACGTGGATGTGGCCCCACGTCGAGAGCACGACGATCGGTCCGAGTATCGCGGTCAAGCCGACGAGCAGGACGGAGATGCCGTCCATCCCGAGTCGGTAGTGGACGTCGATCCCGCCGGGCAGCGTGAACCACGGAGCGACCTCCGTGAACTGCATCGCCGCACTGGATCCGTCGAAGCGCAGGCACAAGGCGATGCCGATCCAAGCGACCGCGAGCGTCGTGAGCAACGCGATGCCGCGCTGCATTCCCACGGCCTTCTTCGGTGTCGCCGCGATGAGCAGCGCGCCGAGGAGCGGCAGGAAGACGAGGACCGACAGGGTCATCACGTTGATTGCCATGGGATCAGCGCTTCCACAGGAACAGGAAGGCCATGAGGGCGGTGACCGCGCCCATCCACAGGCCGTAGGTCGCGATGCTGCCATCCGCCATCTTGCGGACGCGCCCACCGATGCCGCGCGTGAGCGCCGCGATGCCGTTCACGAGTCCGTCGATCGCGAATGCGTCGATGACGACGGCGATGACGAAGGCGAGGAGCTTCACCGGGCCGACGACGAAGCTCGTGTACTTCGTGTCGATCGTCCACGCGTCGCCGAGGAAAGCGGCGAGGCGCGGGCTTTTCGCCTCGCGCTCGAGATCGCGTGCCGTGCCGCCGACGTACGCGCGGAAGCCGCGCACGGCGAAGACGATCGCGATGAGCGCACCGACGCCGAGCAGGATCCACTCCGTCGTGTGCGACAGGTGGTGCTCGCCGTGGCTTGCCCGGAGGATCGCCGTGCCGCTGCGCGTGACCGGCTCGAGCCACTCGGCGAGCAAGTGCGGCGCTCCGAAGACGATCGGCAGGCCGAGCGCGCCACCGACGACCGATAGGATCGCCAGCACGACGAGCGGCAGCGTCATCAACGCCGGCGACTCGTGCGGATGGACCTTGGCTGCGTCGAAGCGTTCCTTCCCGAAGAAGGTCAACGCGACCATGCGCCACGTGTAGAACGCCGTGAGCATCGCCGTGAGCAAACCGACGGCCCACAACGCGTAGAAGAGCGGCGAGCGCTGCGCGAACGTGTGCGCCAGGATCTCGTCCTTCGAGAAGAAGCCTGACAGGAGCGGCAACCCGGACAACGCTGCCGCGCCCGCGATGAACGTCGCGAAGGTGATGGGCATGTAGCGCTTGAGCCCACCCATCTTGTGCATGTCCTGTTCCTCGTGCATGCCGTGGATCACCGATCCGGCACCGAGGAAGAGGAGCGCCTTGAAGAAGGCGTGCGTGACGAGGTGGAAGACGGCCGCGGCCCACGCGCCGGTCGCGAGCCCGAGGAACATGAAGCCGAGCTGCGAAACGGTCGAGTACGCGAGCACCTTCTTGATGTCGCGCTGCACGAGCGCCGTCGTGGCGGCGATGAACGCCGTCAGCGCGGCGACGATGCCGATGATCGCGAGCAGCGTCGGGCTCGCCGCGAACAAGGGGTTCATGCGCACGACGAGGTAGACGCCGGCCGTGACCATGGTCGCCGCGTGGATCAGCGCCGACACCGGCGTCGGACCGGCCATGGCGTCGGGCAACCACGTGAAGAGCGGGATCTGCGCCGACTTGCCGCACGCGCCGCCGAAGAGGAAAAGACCCGCGAGGAACAGTTCCGGCGCGTGCGCTGCGATCGATCCCGGGACGCCCGCGTTGATCGCGGCCATGTCGAGCGATCCGAACATCTGCGCCAAGAGGAACGTGCCGAGCAGGAAGCTGGCGTCCCCGATCCGGTTCATGACGAAGGCCTTCTGCCCCGCTTCCGCCGGACCGTTCTTCTGGTACCAGAAGCCGATCAGGAGGTACGAGCACAGGCCGACGCCTTCCCATCCGACGAAGAGCCCGATGAGGCTCGACGACAGGACGAGCATGAGCATCGAGAACGCGAACAGCGCCAAGTACGCGAAGAACTTGGCGTAGCCCGGGTCGCCCTTCATGTAGCCGGCGGCGTACGTGAAAATCAGCGCACCGATGCCGGTGACGACGAGCGTCATCACGCTCGACAGCGGATCGAGGTGCATCGCGATGTCGATGCCGAAGGTGCCGGTGTCGATCCAGGCCCAAGCGGTCGAGCGCAGGACGCGCGCGCCTTCGCCCAGCTCCTTCAGCGCGAAGAAACCCTTCAGCGCGAGAGCGAACGCCGCATACATCGAGAGAGCGGCGAGGACGGGCGCGAGCGCGCCGATGCCGGCGGGGACCTTCGTGTGGCCGTGATCGGCGTGCACTTCGTGGTCTCCGTGCGCATGGCCGTGCGCACCGTGCGTCGCCTCGTGTGCCGCACCGTGTGCCGCACCGTGCGCCGCTTGTCCGTGCGCTCCGTGCGCCGGATCGGCGTGGCCGTGCGCATCGTGGCCGTGACTCGCGGGCTTCTCCTTCCACGCGCCGCGCGAACGCAGCGTGAGGAAGTGCAGCACGCCGGCCAACGCGGCCGCACCCAGCGGCAGCGCGGGAATCAGCCACAGCCAGTCGTACTCGGACGACCCGGCGAGGATCAGGGGGGCTTGTTCGAACATGCGTCCCTCAGTCCTTCAAGTCGGTCACCGCGTCGAGCGAGACCGTTTGGCGGGTTCGATAGAGCGCGATGACGAGTGCAAGGCCGACGGCGGCCTCGATCGCGGCCACGACGATCACGAAGATCGCGAACGTCGGGCCTTCGAGGCTCGGCTTCGTCGCGCCGGCGGCCAGCGAGTGCATGCGACTCGCGGCGAGGAACGACAGGTTCGCCGCGTTGAGCATGAGCTCGACGCACATGAGGACGACGATCACGTTGCGGCGCAGGAAGAAACCTGCCGCACCGATCGCGAAGAGCACGACGGCGAGGATGAACAGGTGTTCGGAGGGGACGCTCACGCGTTACCTCCGCTCTTCGCGCGGCCGTCGCGCTTGGCGAGCACGACGACGGCGACTGCGGTCGCGAGCAAGAGCACCGAGATCGCTTCGAACGGCAGCAAGTAGCGGCCGAACATCTCGCCCGCGAGGCCGGGGATGGGATCGAGGCCTTCCGCGGGGAGCTCGCGGGTGACCGGCATCGGGCCGGCGCGGCGGACCGCGAGAGCTCCCACGAAGAGCAGTGCCGCCGCGACGACGACCATGAGCGCTGAGTTGGCGCGCGAGAACATGCGCGTGTCCGTCGGATCCTCCGCGCCCGGCGCACCCAGGTTCAGGAGCATGATGACGAACAGGAACAGCACCATGATGGCGCCGGCGTAAACGAGGATCTGTGCCGCCGCTAGGAACTGGAATCCCGCGAGCAGGTAGATGATCGCGAGCGCGAAGAAGCACGCGAGCAGCGACAAGACGCACTGCATCGGGTTCTTCGCCAGCACGACGCCGAGCGCGGCCAGGACGGCCGCGATCGCCATCACGTAGAAGAGGGCGTCTGCCATCGTTGGTTGATCCGGTTCACGTAGTCGATGCGCTTTTGGAGCGCGGCCTTCGGACGCTTCAACTTCTCGATGTCGTAGATCTGCGACTCGCGCGAGTAGTCGGCCAGCTCGAGCTCGTCCGACATGTAGATCGCGTCCGCGGGACAGGCTTCTTCGCAGAAGCCGCACAGGATGCAGCGCAGCATGTCGATGTCGAACCGCTTCGGCTCGCGCTCGATCGTGCGATCCGTCTCGTGGCCGTCGATCGTGATCGCATAGGCGGGACAGGCAGCTTCGCAGAGGCCGCACGAGACGCACGCGATCGCGTCGTTCTCGAGCACCACGAGACGCGGTTGGCCGCGCGTCACGTCGGTCTTCACGAGCGGCTCCTCGGGGTATTGCCGCGTGATCTTCGGCTCGAACATCTTCAGGAACGTGATGCTCAAGCCGCGCATCACCGCGGGGAGGTACAGGCGCTCGAGGAGCGACAGCTCTTTGCGTTTGACGATCACCATGGGAACAGGTTCCAGCCGAAGGTCTTGAACGCACCCGTCACGAGCAGGTTCACGAGCGAGAGCGGCAGGAAGACCTTCCAACCGAGGCGCATGAGCTGGTCGAAGCGGAATCGCGGTAGCGACCAGCGCACCCACACGAAGAGGAAGAGGAAGAAGCTCGTCTTCGCCAGGAATGCGGCGAGCCCGACGTACCACGGCGCGCTCTCCCAGAACGGCACCGACCAACCGCCGAGGAAGAGGACGACGGTGAGGCAGGCCATCATCGTCATCGCCGAGTACTCGCCGATGTAGAACATCGCCCACTTCATCGCCGAGTACTCGGTGTGGAAGCCGGCGACGAGTTCCGGCTCGCACTCGGAGAAGTCGAACGGGTGGCGGTTCGTTTCGGCGAAGGTCGCGACGACGAACATCACGAAGGCCAGCGGCTGAGACAGGATGTGCCAAGAGCCGACCGAGGATTGCGCCTCGACGATCTCGCGCAGGTTGAGCGAACCCGCCATGAGCACGATCGCGAGGATCGTGAGGATCAGCGTGAGCTCGTAGCTGATCATCTGTGCCGACGCGCGCAGGGCGCCCATCAGCGAGTACTTCGAGTTGCTGGCCCAACCGCCGAGGATAACGCCGTAGATGGAGAGTCCACCGAGGGCGAGGATGTAGAGGATCCCGACGTCGAGATCGGTGACGGAGAGCGTCCCGAAGTCCCGCCCGCCGATGGTCACGTGCGAGGCGAATGGGATGACGGCGATCGTCATCATCGCCGGCAGCGCAGCCAGGACCGGCGCGGCGCGGAATATCCACTTGTTCGCGCCGTCGGGCGTGAGCTCTTCCTTGAAGATGAACTTCACGCCGTCGGCGAGCGGTTGCAGCAAGCCGAACGGTCCGACGCGGTTCGGTCCGATGCGGTACTGCATCCAGGCCGAGAACCGGCGCTCGGCGAGCGTCATGAGCGCCGCGACCTGCACGACCGTGCCGAAGATGACGACGGTCTTGACCAGCGCGATCAGGAAGCCCTCGAACGTGCTCATCGCGTCGCCGTCTCCTTCTTGGGCGACAGACGCGCGAGGTCCTCGAGGTGACGTGTCAGCGCGCGCACGCTGCGCGGTGCGGGCTTCGCGGCCGCGAGCGGGCCGCGTTCACCGTTCACGTTGACGATGGTGCCGATGCGCTCGACGTGGTTCGCGATGCCGATCTCGGCGCGCAGGGATTTCGACTCGACCGGGTGACACTCGAACGCGAACAAGGCGAGCGTCGACGGCAGGTCCTTCACGCCGCTCGTCCCGAGGAGTTCGACGACGCGCTCGCCGGCGATGACGGCGACTTTCGACGCAGCGAGCCGCTTCAACAGATTCGCCGGCGAATCACCGACGATTCCGAGGTCCGTCAGGCCGCGCCGGTTCGGGCACGGATCGCCCGTGTGCAGCAAGTCGTCCTTCAACGCATTCGGCGCGGGGGACACGAACGCGATGTCCGCTTGGTGGCGCTTCGCGAGCTCCTGCAACGCTCGGCCTTCTTCCACCGTGCAGAACGGCGAGAGGACGAACAGGGCGCCCTTCGAAGCCATGAGCGCATCGCGCACGACGCACAGCCCGTCTTCGATCGGCGTCTGGAGCATCTGCACGCCTTCGAGGACGCGTGCTCCTTCGAGTCGCCCGTCCGCGTTCGCGTGCTCGACCGCGAAGCGACCGACGTCGCACATCCAATGCCCGTTGACCTTCAGGTTCGCGCGCGGACGGAAGCGCTTCACATCCGAGTTGCGCAGCGTCTCGACCTGGATCGAGCAACCGCGGCTGCACTCGACGCAAGTCGAAGCCATCTTCACGAGGTTCCAGACGCGCGCCTGGAAGCGGAAGTTCTTCAACGTCAACGCGCCGACCGGGCACAGATCCGCGATGTTGCCCTGGTAGTTGCCGGTCAGCGGACGGTCCATGAACGTCGACACCATCGAACGCGAACCGAGGTCGCGGATCGTGAGCTGCGCCTTCTTGGGCACTTCCTCGAAGAAGCGCACGCAGCGGCTGCACAGGATGCAGCGCTCCTCGTCGAGGACGATGACTTCGCCGAGCGACTTGCGCTTCTCCAGCGGACGACGCGGCTCGTTCGAACGGCCCGTCGATTGGCCTTCGTCGTAGGCGTAGTCCTGGAGGTCGCACTCGCCCGCCTTGTCGCAGATCGGGCAGTCGAGCGGATGGTTCTTCAGCAGGAACTCGAGGCACTCGCGGCGCGTTTCGTGCGCTTTCGAGCTCTCCGTGTCGACGATCATCCCTTCGACGGGCGTCGTGCGGCACGCGACCATCACACGGCCGGGCGTGTCGCCCTGCTTGACCTCGACTTGGCAGATGCGGCAACTGCCGACGGCTGAAAGACCCGGGTGGTAGCAGTACATCGGCACGTCCACGTCGTTGTCATGGCATGCGCGGATGAGCGGAAGCTTCGGATCCGCGTCGACGACGCGGCCGTTCACGGTGATCTTGACCAACTCAGTGCGCTCCCACGGTGGCGTACTTTGGGGCCGGAATTCCCAGCGGATCGCGACCATCGCGGATGCACTGCGTGAGTTCATCCTTGAAGAGCTTGATGGCCGACAGCGTCGGGATCGCCGCCGCATCGGACAGCGCGCAAATCGTCTTGGCCGGTGCCATGCCCTTGGCGAGAGCTTCGAGCGTCGCGATGTCGTCGTCCTGGCCGAGACCATGCGCGATGCGGTGGAAGATCTGGCTGAGCCACTGCGTGCCTTCGCGGCACTGACTGCACTGACCGCAGCTCTCGTGCTCGTAGAAGCGCGCGATGACTTCCATCACGCGCGCCATCGACGTGTGGTCGTCCATCATCACCATCGCGGCGGTGCCGAGTGAGCTGCCGCGCGTGCGCAACGAATCGTGGTCGAGCACGACGTCGACGTCACGCCCGAGGAGGAGCGCGCACGAGCTGCCGCCGGGGAACCAGGCCTTCAGCTTGCGACCCTTCCAGACGCCGCCGGCCTTCTCCTCGAGGATCTCCTGCGCGGTCACGCCGAACGGCAGTTCGTACACGCCGGGCTTGTTCACGTGGCCCGAGATGCAGACGAGGAAGTTGCCCTTGCTGTTCTGCGTGCCGATCGCGGCGTGCCACGCGGCACCGCGTTCGACGATGAACGGGGCGTTGAAGACCGTCTCGACGTTGTTGACCGTCGTGGGGGAGTTCCACAGGCCCGATTGCGCAGGAAAAGGCGGCTTTTGACGCGGGTGACCGCGCTTGCCCTCGAGGCTCTCCATGAGCCCCGTCTCCTCGCCGCAGATGTACGCGCCAGCGCCCTTGTGCATGAACACTTCGCACGAGTAGTCCGAGCCGAGGATGTTCTTGCCGACGAGGTTCGCCGCTCGCGCTTCCTTCACCGCGGCCGCTATGCGGTCGTGCGAGAGGCGGTACTCCCCGCGCACGTAGATGTAGACCGCCGACGCGCGAATCGCGTACGCCGCGATCAGCGAGCCTTCGATCACGCCGTGCGGGTCACCCTCCATCAGCACGCGGTCCTTGCACGTGCCCGGCTCGGACTCGTCGGCATTGATCGCGAGGTAGCGCGTGCGCGGGTCCTTCGTGATGTCGGGCATGAAGCTCCACTTCATGCCGGTCGAGAAGCCCGCGCCGCCTCGGCCGCGCAGGCCCGACTTCTTCATCTCGTCGACGACGGCTGCCGGCGTGAGGCCGCTCTTCAGGGTCTTCTCGAGGCCCTTGTAGCCGCCGAGCTTCTTGTAGGTCGCCAACTGGTGCGCGCCCTCGACCTTCGCGCGGTCGAGCAAGTACGTCTCGTACGTTTTCATCGCACCGCTCCCAGGATCTTCGCGACCTTCTCGATCGTCAGGTCCTCGTGGTAGACGCCGTCGAGGTCGAACATCGGGGCATTGGCGCACGCGCCCTGACACTCGACGTGTTTGACGGTCCACTTGCCGTCCTTCGACGTGCCACCGAGCGGAGCGCCGGTGACTTCGCACGCTTTTGCGATCACGTCCTGCGCGCCGCGCAAATCGCACGAGATGTTGTGGCAGACCGAGACCACGTGGCGGCCCACCGGCCGCAAGTTGAACATCGGGTAGAAGCTCGCGACACCGAACACTTCGACGGGTTCGAGCGCGAAGTACTCCGCGAGATCTTCCATCGTCTGCGGCGAGATCCAGCCGCCGAGTTCCTCTTGGCAGCGGTGCAGCGCGACGATGAGCGCCGCACGGCGCTCGGGGTAGTTCTTGACGAGTTCGTCGAACTCGGCGGTGAGAGGTTTCGGGAGTGCCATCAGCGATCCACCTCGCCCATCACGAAATCGAGCGAGCCGATGATCGAGACCATGTCGGAGAACAAGCGCCCCTCGGCCAACACCGGGATCGCCTGCACGTTCATCAATCCCGGCGCGCGGATGTGGCAGCGCAGCGGATGGCTCGTTCCGTCCGACGCGACGAAGAACCCCAGCTCGCCCTTCGAGGATTCGGTCGCGTGATAGGCCTCGCCCTTCGGCAGCGCCATGTCCGTCACGATCTTGAACTGGTGGATGAGCTCCTCCATCGACGAGTGGACAAGGCCCTTCGGCGGCAACACGTAGCGGCGATCGTCGGAGATGAACTCGGCGCCGCGCGTCTTCTCGAGGCGATCGAGCGCCTGTTGACAGATGCGCACGGACTGACGCATCTCCTCGACGCGCACGGCGTAGCGGTCGTAGCAATCACCGATCGTGCCGATGGGCACTTCGAAGTCGTAGTGTTCGTAGCCCGAATACGGCTGCTTCTTGCGCAGGTCCCACTCCATGCCGGCAGCGCGCAAGTTCGGGCCCGTGAGCGACCATTCCTTGCACTGGTCGACGGTGAGGATGCCGATGTTGCGGTTGCGGTCGAACCAAATGCGGTTCCCGGTCAGCATCGCCTCGAACTCGTCGATCTTCGCCGGGAACTGATCGAGCCACTTGCGCACTTCGCGCGCGACCTCCGGCTCGATGTCCGCGTACATGCCGCCGATGCGGACGTACGTGTTGTTCATCCGGTGACCGGTGTACGCGTCGAGCAGCGTGTAGATGCGCTCGCGCTCGCTGAACGTGAAGAAGAACATCGTCACCGCGCCGAGATCGATCGACGTCGTGCCCAGGTAGATCAGGTGCGCCATCACGCGGCTGAGCTCCATGAGCAGCACGCGGATCGTCTGGCCGCGCTCCGGGACCGGGATCCCGCCGAGCTTCTCGAGCGCCATCGCGTAGGCGCAGTTGTTCATCAACGGCTGGACGTAATCCAACCGGTCCGTGTGCACGAAGAACTTGCGCCAGCCGAGCGACTCGCAGGTCTTCTCCTTGCCGCGGTGCAAGTACCCGATGACGGGCTCGACCTCGACCATGTTCTCGCCGTCGAGCACGACCTTGATGCGCAACACGCCGTGCGTGGCCGGGTGCTGCGGCCCCATGTTGAGTTCCATGAACTCGCCGTGGAGCGGGTCGTCGCGATCGACTTCACCGGGCGCGTACTCGAAGGTGCGCGTGGTGCGCGCGCCGGTCGCGCCGGTGCCCTGGACGCGCGTCGTTCCCGGAGGAGTGCTCTGGCTCATGCTTGCGACTCCGAACGCAACGGCGAGCGATCGCGGCGACGCTGATCCCACTCGCGGTAGAGACGATCGGGCTCGATGCCCTGGTGCGGGAAGTCCTTCCGCAGCGGGAAGTGGTCGTACCCGTCCGGCATCAGGAGGCGCTTCAATCCTGTGTGCCCGACGAAGTCGATGCCGAACATGTCGAAGCACTCGCGCTCCGAATACGCCGTGCCCGGCCACAGTCCGGTGATCGTCGCGACAGCGGGGTTTTCGCCGGGAATCCTGGTGTAAACGCGCACGCGGTCGTTGTGCGTCGTCGACAAGAACGCCCACGCGACGGTGAAGCGCGGTTCCTCGGGAAAACGATCGATCGCCGTGACGAAGACGTTCGTGTCGAAGCCCGCGCGATCGCGGAGCGCGGTCATCACCGCGATGACTTGTTCCGGCGCGATGCGGTAAGACGGACATCCGTCGCGCATCGTCATCGATTCGTGCGCGATGCCGCCGAGCGCGCTCGCGATCCGCTCGGCAGTGAGCCCGACCGTGAGCCCGACCGTGTTCATGCGCGGCCCTTCTTGCCCGACGGCGGCAAGACCTCGTGACTGCGCGTCGTCTCGACCGCGTGGTTCGGCGCGCGCAAGAAACGCTTCGTGCCGGAGTCGTATTCACCGACCACATCGCCCTCGAGAAGCAATTGGAACGGACGCTCGCGCTCGATCTTCTTCTGCAGCTTGAGGATCGAGTCGATGACGGCATCCGGGCGCGGCGGACATCCGGGCACGTACAAGTCGACGGGCAGGATCATGTCGACGCCCTGCACGACGCTGTAGCTGTCGTACATGCCACCCGAGCTCGAGCACACGCCCATCGCGATGACCCACTTCGGGTCGGGCATCTGGTCGTAGATGAGGCGCGCCGCCTCGGCCATCCTCCACGTCAGGGTGCCGGCGACGACCATGAGGTCGCACTGCCGCGGGCTGAAACGCGCTGCTTCCGCGCCGAAACGCGCGATGTCGAACTTCGGGCCGATCATGGCCATGAGCTCGATGCCGCAGCACGAGAGGCCGAGCGGCATGGGCCACAAGCTGTTCTTGCGACCCCAGTTCACGACCCAGTCGACCTGGGTGGCGAAGAAGCCCGTGTCGGAGGCGTGTCCGTCGGCAGATTTCAGCGATCCCATTCGAGACCTCCCTTGCGCCAGACATAGGCCAGCGCGAGACCGAGGATGAGCACGAACGCGGCGATCTCCGCGAAGACGAAGACGGCGAGTCCCTGCTCCTTCAAGCCCTCGGCGGCGACCGCCCAGAGGACGAGGAAGACGATCTCGACGTCGAAGAGGATGAAAAGCACCGCGACGAGATAGAAGTGGATCGAGAGGCGGATGCGCGCGCCTCCGACCGGCTCCATGCCGCACTCGTAGGGGTCGCCCTTGCCGACGTTCTTGCGGCGTCGTCCGGCGACCTCGCTGAGGACGACTTGCGACACCGTGAAACCCAGCGCGAGGGCCAGGAGGATCAGCAGCGGGGCGTAGTTCTCGAGCATCGAGGCCTGAGCGCGGGGTCCGTCCGCGGGGGCGGATACGGGGGACGACCGGGGGGGCGGAGGCCAGGGTCGGGGCGCGTTCCCGAGCATGGCCTTTCTAAAAAATGTCGAGGGAGTGTAGCGGCGGCCCATGCGCCCCGGAAGAACGGTGGTCGCGTGGATGCGTCGGGTGGCGCGCGGCGCGCTCGGGTCGCCAACTTCGAAGCTCGGCTCAGACCTGCTCGCGCGCTGACCCAGCCCGCGAGGGTCGATCCAAGCCTCACGCCTCCAGTTGATTACTTGCAGTAACCGGGCTCCTTCCCCTGGACGGACAGCCAACCGGGTCAGTCCACGATGGGGCGGGGGGGCTCGCACCTCCAAGTTTCCTCAGGTAACTCGGTTCCCAGCCGGCCTCGCTCGGCGGCCCTGTGACGGCGACCCTGCGGAGCGACACGTCCGGCGCGAGCTGCGGGACGGACGGGCCCCGCACACGGGCGAACCGTGTGCGGGGCCAAAAACGGGCTGTCCATCGCTCCGTCGTGGTCGAGCGTCGTGAGTTGGGCCGTCGCGCGGGTCAGCGCGCACCCGAAGTCGAGCTCGAAGAAACGGGTGAAGCCGCCCAGTGATCCGATCTCGCGCCAGTCACCGTGCTCGATGTCAGGGAAGTCGAACTCGGACACGAACGGATTCGGGATCGTGATCGTGAACGGCGCTGTGGGGCCTCGGTTCTCGAGGATCAACAGGTCCGTCGAGAGGTTCGGATTCACGCCCGGGTTGAAGATCGACGCGCGGACCGGGCCGCGGACCCGCAGACCCACGATCGCGCTGCGGCGGGTGCTACTCGATGTGTGCGAACTCGCCCCCGCTCCCATTCGCGAGCGCTTCGAGCGTCCCGTCCCCGTCTCCGCCGATCTGCACGCCGTAAAAGAGGATGCGCGCCCGCGCATTCGTCTCTTCGAGGAACCGCGCGACCCAGCCCGACCCCTCGTTCGTGTCCCCGTCGCACAGAACCACGACGCAATCCGCCTCGAGCTTCTGAAGGTCGATGCGACCCTGCTTGTCCATCGCGAGCGCCGTTTCGACGCCCATCCGCAACGCCGTCCCACCATTCGGGATCTGCACGTCGATCCACTCGCGCGCCTTCACCAAGTTCTTCGCATCCGCCGGCACGAGCTCGCCCATTCGCCACGCCTCGCCGTAATCGTGGAAGAGGACGAGGTCGAACCGGCTCTCTTCGCCGATCGCTTCGAGGAACCCGAACAACTGCTCGACCGCCTCGTCCCACCGATCGCCCATCGCGCCTTGGCTGCCCGCGGGACCGAAGCCGATCTCCATGCTCTTCGAACGGTCGAGCACGAACACGATCCGGTCGCTCATCGGTCGCAGCCCGAAGAAGCTCGCTTTCGTGCGCTCGGACGGCACGTTCGCGCCGAAACCACCCGTGCGCGGCAGCTCACCGCGTCGCATCGCGCCGTACCACTTGCGCCACAGGTCGACGTCGAGTCCGAACGAGCGACCCGAGCGCAAGCGCAGCTCGCGCTCGATCTCCATCTGCAATCGCAAGGCGTGCCCGAACTTCGAGCCGCGCGCTTTCCACAACGACATCGCTTCGATGAGGTGGGGGAGGATCGCGGCGCTCTCGAACGGACGCGACAGCCGGACGGCGCGGACTGCGACGCGCCAGTCGTTCGAGGTCAGCCCGCCCTTCACGATCGGCTCGAGCTCGGGCAGGAAACGCTTCTCGGGATCCGCCGAGACCTGCGCGAAGTGTTTCTCGGCCAGGCCGCCCTCCGCCGCGCGGTCACCGGCCAATTCGCGCTGCAATTCCCGCAGGAAAACGCCGTGCACGGCCGGATCGTCCCAGCCGGAGAGGTTCACGAGCACCTCGCGTCGCAACCGCGGCTCCTTCTCCTGCGTCGCGGCGAGGAGGGCCAGCTTCACCGCCGGCTGCGTTTGATCCTTGAGCAGGCGCACGGCTGCGAGTCGGCGCTCGAACGGTTGCGCGGTCGCAGGGAGGACGTCGTGCGCGAGCCACTTCGCGAACTCGGTGTCGACGTGGGCGCGCAAGGCCTCGAGCGCGGAATCACGCAGAGATGCGGCCGCGGCCTGTTCCTCGCCAGACCTCGCGTCGGCCTCCGCGAACGCACCAGCGACGTCGAGCAGCGCATACGCTGCGTCGCGTCCGCGCGCCGGTTCGACGGCCCAGATGAGGCGCGCGTCCGAGACGAGGCCGGCGAGGTCCTCCGCGACCTTCGAATCGAACCTCAGCTCGCCACGCCGGATGCGGTGCAGTTTCTGCTGGAGCTTCGCCAGCGGATCCGCCTCGACCGCGCTCGCCGCTGGTGTCAGCGCGAGCACGGCTGCGAGAACGACGAGGATCCAGTGCGAGCGCATGACGTCGCGCAGGATATCCCGCGCGACGCGCACGTTTCCTCCCGCCCTGGTGTTCTCCCCGAACCATGGACCTCCTCGGCTTCACTTCGATCGTGCTTTTACTCGCGGGCAGGATCGTGGGCCTCGCGCCCGCTTGGATGCGTGTGATGCGCGCGGACGAGTCCCGAGGAGCTCGTGGGCCGAACCTCGTCGCTCGCGCGCTCGCCGTTGCGCCATCCGTCCGGATCGTGAGCTTCGCGGTCCTCGTCGCCCGCGCCTGGATCCGGATCGGAGAGCGTCACCTCGGCTTTGACCGAGCACTCGTTTCGGCGCGAAAACGCAGACGGAGGTCAGGTTGCCGGCATCGATCGTGCTCTCAGGGTACGGCGATGTTCACGTCGACGAACTTCACGTCGTCCGGCAACGCCGGCGCTTCGTGCGTCGCGACGACGCGCACGCTCGCGCCTATCCCTTTGAGCACGAGTTCCCGAGTTCCGTCGGCCGGGAGGCTGAAACGCGTCTCGATCGCGTGCTTCGCCGTCGCGACGACCGTCCCTTGCGCATCGAGGAGCTCCGCTGCGAAGCGGAACACGCGGCCGACGCGACCGGGCATGCGGTGACCGCTCGCGTTCGTGAGCACGACCACCGTCGTCTCGCCCCGACGCTCGACCGTGATGTCGAACGCGCGCGCGAGGAAGCTCGGATCACGCGGCGTCTGCAACGCGTGACTGCGGCCGGGGCGCGCAGGGTGAGCAGGTTTTCCCGCCTCGACCGCCGCCGGTCGTTCAACCGGTGCCATGTGGCAGTCGACGCAGCTACGGCCTGCCGCGGCCGGGCTCGACTCGGCGAAGTCCTTCGCGATCCCGATCACGGGGCCGACCGTCGTCGCGTGGCAGGCGATGCACAGCGCGCTCTTCGATTCGGGCAAGAACGACGCGTGCTTCTTCGACACGTGCGCGTCGGTCGGCGCGCCCCACGGACCGAGGATCGTCCCGTCCGGCCCGCGGTGACACGTCTCGCACGACACGCCGAAGTGCGCATCGACATCCGGGATCGGCACGTTGCGCAACGTCGCGTCGCGCGTCTTCGGCTTCTGCGGGAGCGCACCGTCGGCGCCGAGTTGCAGGTGCAAGGGTTCCGGGATGTGGCAGTTGTGACAGCTCTCCGGTCGCCGCACGTCCGCGAGCTCCTCGCGGTACGCCTCGTCGACCCACGCGCGACCGTGCAAGGTCGTGGCCCACTCCAGAACGATGTCCGCGTGACAGCTCGTGCACGAGATCAGTTCGAGCCCTTCGAGCGGAACGCCGCGCGCATCGGCCGGCGCGGGCGTGCTCAGCGGGGCGCTCGGTTTCGTGGCCTTCGAGTCCACCGCGGCGGCCTGGGCGAGGAACAGGAAGGCCGCGAGAGCGAGGAAGCGCATGGACCGATCCCAACGGGTCCGACGGGAAGCGTCAAGCAGGCCCGTCCGGCCATTCCTCGGCCCCTAGGGGCGCAAGTCGGTACGGCTTGCTTGAATTAAGGTATAAAATCGGGACACAGACTCCCGATAATACAGCCCATGGAATCGATGTGGCTGGATCGACAGGGGCATGCAGCCCGAGTCCGGGAACTCCTCGCCTCGAATCCCGTCGTGGGCGTGGTGGGCCCACGCCAAGTCGGCAAGTCCGCGCTGGCCGCCCGGATCGCGGCAGGAGAGCCGGGTGGTTTCCAGCGCTTCGACCTGGAGGACCCACGTGACGCGGCCCGCCTCGAGGCACCGATGATGGCGCTCGAACCGCTGCGCGGGCTGGTCGTCCTCGACGAGATCCAGCATCGACCCAATCTGTTTCCGTCACTGCGCGTCCTGGCCGATCGACCCGGCGTCCCCGCGCGGTTTCTCGTCCTCGGCAGCGCGTCGGTCGACCTTCTGCGGCAAGGGTCCGAGTCCTTGGCCGGACGGATCGCGTGGCATCGGCTCGGCGGGTTCGACCTCTCGGAGATCTCGAGTGGGAGCGCGCGCGATCTCTGGGTACGCGGTGGGTTCCCGCGCTCGTTCCTCGCGTCGAGCGAAGTGGTGAGCAACGACTGGCGCCGCGAGTTCATCGCGACGTACCTCGAGCGCGACCTCGCGCAGTTCGGTATCCGCGTGCCGGCTGTGACGATGCGCCGGTTCTGGACCATGCTCGCGCACTACCACGGACAGACTTGGAACGGTGCCGAACTCGCGCGGGCGTTCGGGGTCACCGAGAAGTCCGTGCGGCGCTACCTCGACATCTTGCAGGCGACGTTCATGGTGCGGCGCCTCGACCCGTGGTTCGAAAACGCGGGGAAGCGCGCGGTCAAGTCGCCCTGTGTGTATCTCGCCGACTCCGGTGTGCTCCACACGTTGCTCGGGATCCAATCGAGCGACGATCTGCTCGCCCATCCGAAAGTCGGAGCGTCGTGGGAAGGCTTCGTCATCGATCAGATCGTGCGCCGACTCGGCGCGCGCGACGACGAGTGTTTCTCCTTTGGGCTCTACGGCGGCCCGTCCCTCGATCTTCTCGTCGTCCGCGGTCGACGTCGCTTGGGCTTCGAGATCAAGTTCACCGACGAGCCGCGGACTTCGCGGTCGATGCACGCGGCGATCGAACACCTCGAGCTCGAATCGCTCGACGTCTTCCACGCGGGACAGCAGACGTTCCCGATGGGGGAGAGGATCCGTGCCGTGGCGCTCGAGCGGATCCTCGAAGATCTCCAACCGCTCGATCGGGCCTGAAATCACGCTATTGCGCGCTGCCTGTCGCTCCCGCCGGCAACACGAACTCGAGCGGCCGCTTCATCAGTCGTCGCAGGACAGCGGCGCGGAGCAAACGTCGCTCGCGAGCGCCGACTCCGCGTGCGCGCTGCGCGACCCACAGCGCGAGCGCGAACGATACGCCGAGGTTCAGCACGAACATGACGGCCACGCCGCCGAGCGCGAAGGCCACGCGGCGGTCGAGGAACGTCCCGAGCGCCGCTGCTGCGAACGCGACCTGTCCCGTCGAGAGCGTCACGTGCCGCACGTCGATCGGCAGGCCCGTGAAGCGTCCGATCGCGGGCGCTAGGCCGAGGAAGAAGCCCAACACGATGCTGCCCGCGTACGCCGACACGTTGCGTGCGAACCACGACGCGGCGCGCTCCATGCGTTCTCGACCGAATCGCGCCCCGAGTCGGTGCTCGGCGATCGCGCGCGGGATGCGGCGGTACGCGGTCCAGTTCTCGATCGCGCCGGCGGTGATGCTGGCGAGCCACAGAAACACGCCCGTCAGCGCGGCGTACCAGATCGTCGCGCTCTGGAACACGTGCATCGAGGCGAGGATCGCCTCGGCCTTCTCCGCCGTGACGAAGTGCGCGCCGTTCATCGCCAGCCACAGGCGGTCGAACGCGAATGCGCCGACGGCGACCGCGAGCACGTTGCCGAGTGCTGCCGCGATCTGCGACCGCACGATTCGCGCCACGAACGTGGCCATTTCCTCGGCGCGGTGCGCCCCCGAGGATTCCTCGAGGATTCCAGCCAGCGTCGCGGCCGTCATCGAGGGTTGCTTCGTCGCGAGCGTGCCGTGCGTCGCCTGCATCAGCGTGAAGCTCGCAGCGTAGTTCAGTCCGCCCGCGAGGCCTTCCGGCAGCGCCGGCATGTGGGCCGCCGTGATCGCGATCTTCGCGGCCGCGGTGAAAACGGTGAGTACGCCGCCCCACGCCGCGCTGCCCCACATTCGCGCGTACTCGGCCGCGCTCGAGGTGATGTAGTGCTCGCCGCTCGCGCCGGCGCGCTCGACCACGCGGCGCGCGAGCTGGCGCGACGTGTCGCGCATGAGTGCGGAGATCGAATTGGATCGTGCTCGCTCGCGCGCGAGGATCGCGATGACGCGCGCCCCGGCGGCGATGCGTTCCTCGCCCGGCGGAACGAGGCGCACTTCGGCCAGCATCGACATGCGATCGAGCATGCGGTCGGCCGCCTCGACCGCGAACACGATGTCGACGCTGATCCCCGAGGACTCGAGCGCATCGAGCACTTCGCGGTTGTCCGCACGAGCCGCGGCGATCGTGTCGCGCCAGGCCCGCGCGGCCTCGTCCGTCGCGGGTCCGCCGTGGCGCTCGAAGCGCGCCACGAGCGACTCGGTGCGACGCGGCAGCATGTACCACGGCGTGTCGCGCACGGAGGCGTGCACACGACGCTCACGCAGGGATCGCGAAAGACCGATCGCTTCGACCCGCGCGGCGAGGAGTCGCAGCGCATCCGCCAGCGCCTCGCGCACACGGGCCAGCGAGTCCTCCGGGATGGCGAGAGCCCGGACCAGGCGATTCACGAGCGGTTGAGGCGCGCGCTCGAGCCAATCCGCGGCGCGCTCGTTCGGGATCAGGCGCCCGATCAGCCGCCCCAAGTCGCGTTCCTCGCGGGGCGCGGGGAACAGACGACGTTGGATGCGCTCGAGCGCCTCCTCGACGACGCCGCGGTGCTCGGCCAATCCGACCTCGGCGTAGAGGGCGAGTGCGTCGCCCAAGGCGAGCGTTTCGCGAGTGGCGGCGGACACGACATGGCGCACGCTCTCGGATCGTTCCAGGACGACGACGAGAACGCCGAGTCGTCGGTAGCGCGCGTCACCGCCGGCCGGGTCCGCGGCGCCGGCCGGCCAGGGCAACTCGCCGTCCTCCGCGCGGATCCAGCCCGCGAGCCGTTCGAGCGCTTCGACCCGCGCGCCGAGGTCGCCCGCGGATGCGATCGCATGGATCGTCGCGTCGAGTTCCACGAGGGCTTCGAGCCCGCGTTCGTGCTCCGCGAATAGATCCCTGGCCGTGACGCGTTCCATGCGAGCCGAGCAGGATCCGCTCGCGCGGTTCGATTGCAAGGCCGGTTCCGGATCGACGCGCGAGCCGTAGACTGCCGCGCCTCATGCCCTTCACCGACCAGGAGATCCTCGAGACCGTGCGCATGGTCGAGCTCGAAACGCTCGACATCCGCACGATCACGCTCGGCATCAGCCTCCTCGATTGCGCCGATCCCGACCTCGAGAGCTGTTGCGAGAAGATCTACGCGAAGATCGTCCACCACGCGCGCGACGTCGTCGACGTGGGCAACTCGATCGCGGCCGATTTCGGCGTCCCGATCGTGAACAAGCGCATCGCGACGACGCCGATCTCCCTGGTCGCGGCCGCGAGCGGTGCGAAGGATCTCGTGCCTTTCGCGCGAGCGATGGACGCCGCTGCGAAAGCCTGTCGCGTCGATTTCATCGGCGGATTCACGGCGTACGTGCACAAGGGGTTCACGAACTCGGATCGCGCCCTGTTCGATTCGATCCCCGAGGCGCTCGCGGTCACCGACCACGTGTGCTCGTCCGTGTCGCTCGCCAGCACGCGCGCGGGCATCAACATGGACGCGGTGAATCGCTTCGCCGAGATCACGCTCCTCACGGCGGCGCGCACGGCCGATCGCGGAGGACTCGGCTGCGCGAAGCTCGTGTGCTTCTGCAACGCGGTCGAGGACAATCCGTTCGTCGCCGGCGCTCACCTCGGCATCGGCGAGGCCGAGACCGTCGTGAACGTCGGTGTTTCCGGCCCCGGAGTGGTGCGCTCCGCTCTAGCGCGTCTCGGGCCGAACGCCGATCTCCTCGCGGTTGCCGAAACGGTGAAGCGTACTGCGTTCAAGATCACGCGCATGGGCGAGCTCGTCGGTCGCGAGGCCGCGCGCCGCCTGGGCACGCAGTTCGGCATCGTCGACGTGTCGCTCGCGCCGACTCCGGCCGTCGGCGATTCCGTGTCGGACATCCTCGAGTTGATCGGAGTCGAGCGCACGGGCGCGCCGGGAACGACGGCTGCGCTCGCAATGCTCACCGACGCCGTGAAGAAGGGCGGCGCGATGGCGTCGAGCTCCGTCGGCGGTCTGTCGGGTGCATTCATCCCTGTCAGCGAGGATTCCGGCATGATCCGCGCCGTTCGCGAAGGTGCACTCTCCCTCGCGAAGCTCGAAGCGATGACGAGCGTGTGCTCCGTCGGCCTCGACATGGTCGCGGTGCCGGGCGACACGCCGGTCGACGTGATCGCGGGCATCATCGCCGATGTGATGGCGATCGGCATGGTGAACAGCAAGACGACGGCCGTGCGCATCATCCCCGTGCCCGGCAAAGGACCGGGCGACACGGTCGAGTGGGGCGGCCTCCTCGGCACCGCGATCGTGCAGGATCCGGGCCGTTTCGGAGCGCGTGTTCTCTTCGATCGGGGCGGCCGGATACCCGCGCCGTTGCAGAGCTACAAGAACTGACGCGAACTGCCGAGTCGGAAGGTCCTTCCTCGCGCGAGCACGTAGAGGATTCCGGATCGATGTCTTGCACCGAGGTGCAGGTCATTTCTTCCGACCGAACTCAAGGAGGTTCTTCCACTCGGACGAAGAACGAGTAGTTCTGGCGCGGCCCCCGCCCGCTGCTGGATCCCCAACGTGAACCCGAAAATTCTGTTCGTCGAGGACTCCGACGATGTGCGTGCCGGCGTTGCGCGCATGCTCTCGCGGCGCTTCGACGTGTGCGCGACGCGCACCGCCGAGGAAGCCGTCGTCGCGTTCGATCGCGAAGGGCCGTTCCCGGTAGTACTGTCCGACTACGGCTTGCCCGGCATGGACGGCATCGCGCTGCTCGCCGAAGTGCATCGTCACGCGCCCGAAACCGTCGGCGTCCTCTTGACCGGCGTCGCGGATCTCGATCTCGCGGTGAGCGCCGTGCACGAAACAGGAGTGTTCCGCTTCCTCACGAAGCCGTGCGGCTACGAGAGCATGGTGCAGGCGATCGACGAAGCGCTGCGCCACCACGCGTCGCTCGTCGCGGCCGAAGACGACGCCGAAGAGATCACCTTCGAGCGCGATTCGTTCGCGAGCTTGCGCGAGTCGCTCGAGGAACGAGTCGCGACGCAGAAGCACGCGCTCGCCCGCTTGCACGAATTCTCCGTGGAGCTGTGCTCCGCCGGATCCCTCCAGGAAGTCGTCGATCTCGCGGCGCGAGCGACGCACGAAGCCCTCGGCCGAGCCGCGCTCGTGCAGGTGTGGGACGACGGCGACAGCGCCACGGTCGAAGCCTCGGCGGGGCCTGAGATGACGGCGCGACTCCACTCGCAGCCGATGACCACGCGCGATGGGCAAATCGGCGCAATCATCGTAGATCTAGGCCATTCCAACCGGGGCTTGCTCGCCCAGGTCGACTTGGCGTTGCTGACCTCGATCGCTTCCTCGACCGCGGTCACGGCGCACCACGAGTTTCGCCGTCGCGAGCGAGATCGTGCACAACACGCGACGATCCTCGCGCTGGCGCGCCTCGCCGAGCACCGCGACAACGAGACCGGTAAGCACCTCCAGCGCCTCGCGGCGTACTGTCGACTCATCGCGATGGGGCTGATCGAGGAGGGCAAGCACACTGACATCGTGAACGAGTCGTGGATCCGCGACCTCGAGCTCTCGAGCGCATTGCACGACATCGGCAAGGTCGGCATCCCCGATTCGATCCTCTTGAAGCCCGCGAAGCTCACTCCGGAGGAGTGGGAGATCATGAAATCGCACTCTTCGATCGGCGAGTCGACGCTCGCCGGCGTCATCGCGGAGTTCGGGCCCACGCGCTTTCTCGTGATGGGCCGCGACATCGCGGGCGGACACCACGAGAAGTGGGACGGCAGCGGTTACCCGCGCGGCGTGCGTGGCGTGCGGATCCCGCTGGCCGCGCGCATCCTGGCGCTCGTCGACGTCTACGACGCGCTGACGAGCGAGCGTCCGTACAAGAAGGCTTGGCCCCACCACGAGGCGATCGCGTGGATCCGCGAGCGCGCTGGTGTGCACTTCGATCCGGAACTCACGGCGACGTTCCTCGCTTGTGAATCGCAACTCGATCGGATTCGCGGTGGACTCGCGGACGAGATCAACGCCGATCGAGTGCCGGTCGGCTGAAAGTCGGGCGGTACCCGCCGAGCGCCCTTCACCTGAACGCGACGAGGCCCCGACGCGCCTCTGGCGCCCCACGACCGATTCGCGGACAGTGCCGCGTTCGCGATGGACTCCTGGCGTCGAACGTGGTGGTCGGTGTGGGCCGCGAACTTCGTCACGTCGGTCGGCATCCAGAGCTTCCTGCCGTTCTTCCCGAGCTTGCTCGAAGATCTCGGGTTCACCGATCGTGCGGAAATCGCCGTCTGGGCCGGCATTCTCTACGGCGCGGCACCGTTCTCGGCCGCGATCATGAGCCCGTTGTGGGGCTCGCTCGGTGATCGCTACGGCCGCAAGTTGATGGTGCTGCGTTCGCTCGGCGCGATCACGATTTTCGTCGGCCTCATGGCCTTCGCCACGACGGCGTGGCAACTCCTCGCGCTGCGACTCCTGCAAGGGACGTTCTCGGGCTTCGTCGCGCCGAGTGCCACGCTCGTGAGCATCGCCGCACCCGCGGCCATCCAAGGTCGCGTCGCCGGGTCGCTTCAAACCGCCCTGGCCGCGGGAGCGGTCGTCGGGCCGCTCGCCGGCGGATTCGCGGCCGTGCACGCCGGGATCGGCAGCGTTTTCTTCGGCGTTTCGGTCGCATCCGCGCTGGCATTCGTGCTCGTCGCGGCATTCGCGAGCGAGGATGCGTCGCAGCGGCGCGAGACCGAAGGCCGCGCGAGCATCGCCAAGGCCGTGCGCGACGCGCGCCGCGACTTCGCGGATCTGTGGAGCAATCCGCGCCTCCGCGCCGGTCTCGGCATCGTGTTCTGGGCTGCGTTCGCGCTCGGGGCGACGAGTCCCATCCTCGAACTCCACGTGCGCGACCTCGTCCGCGGCACGGCGGAGGACTCGGCGCTCTGGACCAGCGTCCTCTTCTCGTCGAGTTCACTGATGATCCTGCTCGCGATGCCCGTGTGGGGGCGACACGGCGACAAGGTCGGACACGGCCGCGCACTGGTGCAATCCGCCCTGGCTTCGGCCATCGCACTCGCGCTGCAAGCCGTGCCGATCTACGCGGTCCTGCTGCCCGCGCGCATCGTCTTCGGCGCGGCACTCGCGGGCAGCTCGGCCTGCTCGTTCGGACTCGCGGCGGCCGAGACACCCGTCGAGCGTCGCGGCGGCGCGTTCGGCATCGTGTTCTCCGCGCGCACGATGGCGGCGGCGATCGCGGCACCGCTCGGTGGATGGCTCGCGGGTTCGCTGGGCGTGACGGGGTTGATGCTCCTGTGCGCCGCGGCGCTCGCTTGGTCAGCGCGCGGATTGCGAACGGATCAGCGCCGACCCAGCGCGCGCAACGCGGCCGGCGGATAGAGCGCGGAGAGACGCATTCCGCCCGGTCGCGCTTCGCCGACGAGGTGCGCGGCGGCACCTTTCTTGAGTTCGATCAGCGTCGTCGTCGGGTCGCCTTCATAGACCTTCCAGCCGAATATGAGCCACGCGGCCGTTTGCGAGAGCCACGGTTCGTGCCCCACGAGTGCCACGGCCTCGCCCGCGATCTCCGCGAGTAGCTCGTCGTCAGGCGGGCGCGCCAATGCCGCTGTGACCGAAGTCTCGCCGTCGCAGACCGGATCGAGGAGATCCGCCGTTTCTTGCGCGCGCAGCAGCGGACTGTGGAGCACGAGATCGAAGCGCGCTCCGATGCGCGCGAGACCGCGCACGCCGCGCGCGAATCGATCGCGACCGTCCTGAGTCAACGCACGGCGCGCGTCTTCGCCGGACGGCGAGGCTTCTTCCGCGAGGGCATGACGGATGATCCACAAGTTCATGCGTCAGAGGTCTCCGATGCGCGGTCGCAGAGTTCGCCAGGCTTCGAGGGCCAGATCGCGGCGCTCGAGCAGCTCGCGGCGAACGGCTTCGCGTCGACCTGCGAGTGAGTGATCCCCGGCGCGCACCTCTAGTCGCGTGAGTTCCACGGAGAGGTCGTTCATGCCGCCCAAGTGTTCCTGCAATCCGCGCAACTCGGCAGCGTCGGCACCCATCCACTCCAGCGCGTAGCGCAGGCGCCGAACGCGTCGGCGCAGTCGATGCAGTGCGGCCTCTTCGCCTTCGGACTCGTCGAGTCGATCACCAGCGCGCATCACGCGACGCTTCAAGCGCTGTAGCCCGGCGCGTACATGCACCGGATCGGGATCCGGGACGAGGCCGAGCGCCTCGACGAGCGTTTCGATGCGTGGTGACGCGAGGAAAGTTCGGAGGCCGACCGCTTCGCGTGCACGCTCGGTGCGCAGCGCCTCGGCCCACGAGGCGCCGCCTTCGTGCGCGGACATCACGTCGATGTCGCGTACGGCGGCCGCGGCTCGCCGCAGTCGACGCAGGTCGTCGCGGAGTGCGCGGCGCGCGCCGAGCTCGAGCCACACGGACAATCGTCCGGCAGCGACGCGCAGACGGTGGACCGGCTCGGCCTCGACGACCTCGCGGGTGCGATCGATCTGACGAGCGAGCTCTTCGAGCCACTTGCTCGCGGGCAGGAGCGGGGAGGACTTCACCGCGTTCGATCCTATTCGGAATCCCGAGGTCTGCCGATGGATCCGTTCGAGCTACGTACGTTTCGTTCCGAAAGATCAAGGCTCGATCAAGGAAGTGGCGCGAGTGCGCGGAGCGTGCGAGCATTCTGCGGCTTTCTCGCGCGAGTCTCTCCGAATGATCCACAAGCGGCCCAATGTTCCGCACGAGGCCCTGATCCCGGCGCGAGCCCCCGGTCCCGGTCCGGATTTGCACGACCCCGCGCTCTACGTGAACCGCGAGCTGTCGCTGCTCGAGTTCAATCGGCGCGTGCTCGAGCAGGCCAAGGATCCTTCGACGCCACTGCTCGAACGGCTGCGATTCCTCACGATCTGCAGCACGAACCTCGACGAGTTCTTCGAGATCCGTGTCTCGGGTCTCAAGCAACAGGTCGCATTCGACGTGACCAACGCGGGAGCGGACGGGCTGACGGCGCAGGAAACATTGCAACGCGTCAGCGTCGAAGCGCACGCGCTGGTCGACGAGCAATACCGCGTGTTGAACGAGGTTTTGTTGCCCGTCCTCGAGACGCAGCAGATCCGGCTGCTCAAGCGCGCCGTGTGGACTCCGCGGCAAGCGCGCTGGATTCGGCGCTACTTCAACCAGGAAGTGCTGCCGGTCCTGACGCCGATGGGCCTCGACCCGTCGCACCCGTTCCCACGAATCCTGAACAAGTCGCTGAACTTCGTCGTGCAGGTCGAGGGCGACGACGCGTTCGGCCGCGACAGCGGCGTCGCCGTCGTGCAAGTTCCGCGCGCGCTGCCACGCCTGATCGCGCTGCCCGACACGATCGCCGACGGGCCCAACGAGTTCGTTCTGCTGAGTTCCATCGTGCACGCTCACGTCGACGGCTTGTTCCCCGGCATGAACGTGACGTCGTGCCATCAGTTCCGCGTGACGCGCAACAGCGACTTGTGGGTCGAAGAGGAAGAAGTCGACGACCTCTTGCACGCGATCAAGGGCGAGCTTTCCGCGCGCAACTTCGGCGATGCCGTGCGAATCGAAGTCGCCAGCGACATCAGCGACGAGATGGCGCGGTTCCTCCTGGAGAAGTTCGAGCTCGGCCCGGCCGACCTCTACCGCGTGAATGGCCCGGTCAACATGCACCGGCTCGTCGCGATCTGGGAGATCGCCGCGAGGCCCGATCTGAAGTACCCGCCCTTCGTGGCGTCCGTGCCGAAACGAGTCACGCAGTCGCAAGACCTATTCGAAGCGATCCGGCGCGGCGATCTGCTGCTGCACCATCCGTTCGAGTCGTTCACACCCGTGCTCGACCTCGCGCGATCCGCGGCGAGCGACCCCAACGTGGTCGCGATCAAGCAGACGCTCTATCGAACCGGTGCGGATTCGCCGCTGGCGGATGCATTGCTGCAGGCCGCGCGCAACGGCAAGGAAGTCACGGCCGTGATCGAGTTGCGCGCACGCTTCGACGAGGCCGCGAACATCGACCTCGCGACGAAGTTGCAGGAAGCGGGCGCGAAGGTCGTGTACGGCATCGTGGCGCACAAGATCCACGCGAAAATGATGCTCGTCGTGCGCCGCGAAGGGCGACGGTTACGACGGTACGCGCACCTCGGCACCGGGAATTATCACGCGAAAACCGCGCGTGCCTACACGGACGTATCGCTGTTCACCTGCGACCGCGATCTGTGCGAGGACGTGCACGACCTCTTCCAACAGATGACGGGCCTCGGAAAGGTGACGCGCCTGCGCAAGCTGAAGCAGGCGCCGTTCCACTTGCAAGAGGACTTGCTCGAGCTGATCGCCTACGAGGCCGACGAAGCCCGACGCGGACGACCCGCGCGCATCGCGGCGAAGATGAACGCGCTCGTCGATCCGCGTGTGATCCAGGCTCTGTACGCAGCGTCACGGGCAGGCGTGCCGATCGATCTCGTCGTGCGCGGCATTTGCTGCCTGCGCCCCGGCGTTCCCGGCGTGTCCGAGACGATCCGCGTGCGTTCGGTCGTGGGGCAGTTCCTGGAACACGCGCGCGTCTTCCACTTCCACCACGCCGGAGAGGACCTGACGTTCGCCTCCAGCGCGGATTGGATGCAGCGAAACTTCTATTCGCGCGTGGAGACGTGCTTCCCGATACTCGACGAGCGACTGGCCGCGCGCGTGCGCGACGAAACCCTCGAGACGTACCTCGAGGACGACATGCAGGCTTGGATCATGGATGCGTCGGGCAAGTACACGCGAGCGCGGGCCCACTCCGGCGTGCGTCGCTCGGCGCAACAGGACTTGTTGGCGCGGCACACGGCGTAGCCGGAGGCGGAGTCGAGCCCGGCTCCGTACCCCCGTACCCCGGCTCCGTACCCGTACCGCTCCGTACCGCCGTACCGCCGTACCGCCAATCCGACGTGCCCGGTTTCGCCGAGATGCGCGCCGAGAATCTCGAGTTGATCCGCGAGCGCGATCGCCTGCTGCGCGAGATCATCGCGACGTTCTGACCGGCACCGGCTACCGGTACTCGATCTCGAGTCCCGATTCCGCGAGCCGCTCGCGTTCTTGTCCGAGGTCCGCCAGGACGAGCGGCCGCTCGGCGAGCCAACCGTCGGGGAAAGTCAACGCGTAGCCCGACTTGCGCGCCTCGATCGCGACCCGTGGCAGGGCTGACTCCGCGCGGTTGCGAGCGAGCAGGACGGCGAGGCGCAACAGGAGGCACAGTCGGAGGACCGTGCGCTGAGTTGCCGGAGTGAAATCGATCACGCGCGGCGGCGGGAACCGTCGGCGTTGTCCCTCGATGAGGGCCGCGAGGATCTGTTGGTCCTCGCGCGAAAACCCCGGCATTTCCGCATGGCCGACGATGTACGCGCCGTGGTGGTGATAGCCGGCGTACGCGATCGAGATGCCGATCTCGTGCAGCTTCGCGGCCCACGTCAAGAAACGCTCACCGCTCGTGCGATCGAGTTCGAACCCTTCGTACGCGCCGGCGAAGAGCCCGAGCGCGAGACGACGCACGCGTCCCGCTTGTTCCTGGTCGACCGCGTAGCGCTCCATGAACCGCCGCGTCGTTCGGTCACGGACGTCCTCGTGCCGGATCCGGCCGAGCAAGTCGTAGAGAACGCCTTCGCGGAGAGCTCCCTGCGAAGTACCCATCTGCTCGATCGCGAGCCCTTCGAAGAGCGCGGTGAGGATCGCGACACCACCGGCGATGACCGGCGCGCGTTCGGGCGCGAGTCCTTGGATCGACGGGAACGCCTCGTAGTGCTCGAGCTCGACGAGCCGCTTGCGCAGTTTGCGCAGGCCCTTCTCGGTGATCAGGCCTTCGCTCCAGCCGTTCGCGCGCAGAATCATGTCGACCGCGAGGATCGTCCCCGACGCGCCGACGCATTCGTCCCAGCCGAGTCGACGGTACGCGCGCTCGAGCGTCTGCACTTCGAGGCCGGCGGCGAGACGTGCGGCGCGCATCGCATCGCGCGAGACGCGACCGGTTTCGAAGAAACGCCGCGACCAGTTCACGCAACCCATGTGCAGCGAGTCCGTGCGCAGCGGCTCGAAGCGCTCGCCCAGGATGCATTCCGTGCTGCCGCCGCCGATGTCGACCACGAGTCGGCGGCCCGCGTCGTCGGACAGGTCGTGCGCGACGCCGAGGTAGATGAGGCGCGCTTCTTCGCTGCCGGACACGATCTCGATCTTGTGACCGAGCGCTTCCTCGGCGCGGTCGAGGAATTCGCGCGCGTTCCGAGCGACGCGCAGGGCGCTGGTACCGACGGCGCGAACCTGCCCGGGAGACATTTCGCGCAAGCGTTCGCCGAAGCGGCGCAGGCTCTGGATCGCGCGTTCTTGGATCTCGGGATCGAGCCGCTTCTTCGCGTCGAGACCGGCCGCGAGCGCCACGCGGTCGCGCAGTCGATCGACGATGGCGAGTTCGTCCTGCACGAGCCGCGCGACGACCATGTGAAAGCTGCTCGAGCCCAGGTCCACGGCCGCAGCGAGTTCGATCTTGCCTTGAGAGCGCACACTTCCGTGATACGGGGCCACGGTGCGCGTCGCAAGGCGTGTCACTCTTCCGGAAACGTCCACGCGGCGCGCAGCGCGTCGAAGATCACAGTTCGAACGACCTTCGGTGCGAGGCGGCTCGGCGCGAGCCACGGTGCGTGTTCGGCGAACATCAGGGCCTTGCGATGTCCGAACCACAGCTCGGGCGAAGGTGACGCGCGAGCCTGTGCTCGCCAGGCGAGATCAGCCTCGGGCCGCGCGTTCTCGAGCGCGTTGAGGTGGTCGACCAGGGCTTCGAGGTCGGGTCGCGCGAGCCGCGGTCCGCTCGCGAGTTCGAACCACGAGCCCGTTCCGATCAGGAAGCGATACGTGGATCCCGCGCCGCGCGGCCCCACGACGAGAACGCGGTCGGCGTTGGTCGACCCGAACAGCGCGTGACGTCCGGGATCCAAGTGGGGGACGCTCGCCTGTGAACGGCTCGCGCTCGCATGGTCGGCCCCCGTGAACACGGTGACATCGAGGTGGACGATCTCGTCACGTTGAGCACGGGCGAGGTCCGCGAGATCCGCGCGCAGGTCCTCGAGCGGGCTGCGCCACAAGTCTTCGAATTCCAGGAGGTCGCCATCGAGGATCTCGGCGAAGCGCGCGACGAGATCGACCGTCACGCGCTCTCGTCGTTCGCGGTCCGAAAGCCCCACGAATCGGTCGCGCCAAGGCGAACGCTCTTCGTCGTACAGCCCGTGGACGATCGCGTCGATCTGGAACGCGCGCTCGTTCGGCAGGCGGAAGAAGTCGCCGGCCCACGCCGCGTCGATCAACGCTTGCTCACGCGCCAGCGCCGCTTCCGGATGGCGCACGGCGAACAGGGCGCACGCACCGTCCGTGTCCACGTGGTTGTTCGCGATCGCCGTGCAGCCCGCGGCCATCTCGCGCCGACGCGCGGCCGGAAGTCGCGCGAAGTTCAGCGCGATCCCCGTCGACAGATCGTGCGCGAGCTCGCGCGGCGATGCGTTGCCCGGCCAGTGCGAGAGGTTCAACCCCGCCTGCCCCCACGCGCCGTCGACGCTGACGAGGCGCCCCGGTTCGGGCGCCTCGACGATGCGGATCGGAAGTTCCAACTCGGGAGTCCGCCGCTACTGCGGCGGCGTTCCGGCGCCTTCCTTGGCCTTCTTCTTCGCCTCGATGATCTTGTCGAGGTCGCGCAGATTGTTCTTGGCGTCGCGCAACGCGATCTCGCGCAGCGGGCGCACGTCCTTGTCGAGGTCCTTGCGCGCCAGTTCCTTCTCGGCCATCTCGGCCGCCTTCACGTACCACGCGCGCGCTTGATCCAATTCGCGATCGAAGTGGTAGTGCAGCATCAGTGCCGCGTCGTTCAGGTAGTTCGGATCGTCCGGCGACAGCTCGAGCGACTTCAGGTACGCGACGTACGAGCGCTCGTAGAGATCCTGGATCTCCTTGTGCTGCTCGGCGGTCACGTCGCGGTTGCGCCGCTCGCGCGCTTCGCCTTCATCGCGCAAGAAGAGGCCGAGATTGTTCCAGTAGCGGTGCACGTCCGGCGCCATCAGCGTCTGCAGCTCGGAGAGGAACGCCGCATCGAGATTCGCGGCCTTGCCGGCCTTCATGCCGACCATGTAGTCGAGGATGCGCAGGTTCTCGTCCTGGTTCGCGCGCAACGATGCGGCCGCGTCTTCCTTCGAGATGCCGTAATGCGTGCGGAACCCCGCGATCGCTCCGTCGTAGTCCTGACGGAAGTAGCGCGCGAGCGCGACGTAGTACCACGAGTTCGCGAAGTCCGGCGCCTTGGCCACGGCGCGCGTGAACGCGGCTTCCGCGCCCTCGTACTGCTTCGCCGCGTAGCGCGCGAAGCCCAGCCACCACAGGAGCGTCGCGTCGCCGGTCGTCTCCTTGCCGTTCGAGGTCTCGTACTGCTTCGCGGCGTCCTCGAGGCACGTCACGAACGCCTCGTCCCCGAGACTTCCACGCAATTGACCATAGTCGGTCGCCGAGGGGTCGATCGCGATGGCCGCGGCGAAACGCTTCGCGCCCTCCCCCGTCTGCTTCTTCCAGACGTACAGCCAGCCGATCTGCGTCGAGCTCTCCGCGCCCTTCGTGCGCGCCGACGGTTCCGTCGATGCGGCGTAGAGTGCGTGCGCTTTCGTGAACGCATCGTGAGCTGCGGTCCAGGACTTGTCGGCGTCCGGCACGCGCGTCGGATCGGATTGGAAGCCTTGGTACTGCGAGAACGCGATGCGTCCGAGCAGCGCCCAGGAGTCAGCGCTCTTCGCGTCGAGGGCCACGGCCTTCTCCGCTGCGGCGCGCGCTGTCTCGAGGTCTTGCGCGTACCAGGCCGACTCCGCGAGCGGCGCGAACGCATCGCCGTAGAGCACGGGCTCGGCGGTGGTGGCCTTCTTCAAGAACTCGACCGCATCGCCGAACGCCATGCCGATGATGCCGCCGCTGACACCCTCGGCGATGTACCCCTTCGCCTTCTGCGCGAAGGCCATGCCGTAGAGGTAGTCGAGGGCTGAGCCCTTCTCCGTCTTCGCGAGACCATCGATCTCGTTCAACGCGTCGTTCACGCGACCTTGCGCGATCCACGAGCGCAAGAGCCACTGGCGCACCGCGAGCGACCCGTCGAGTTTCACTGCTGCTTCGAACTTCACTTGCGCATCGACGGCGCGACCTTCGGCGAGCAGCGCGCGGCCGGCAGCGACGAGTTCGGCGACGCTTTCGAGCGCGCGCGCGTTCGCAGTCGTCGCCGGCCCGGCCAGCGGCAGTGCAGCGGAGGCAGGCAGGAGGAGGAGCGGCAGGCTGAAGATCGGGTTCATGATGTTTCTGGGCCGCAGCACCGTCCCGCGGCACCGCTCGCCTGTTCTGTCTCTAGGGCAGAGCGCCCCAACGTTTCTCGGGGGGCAATCGCGTATCGCCGCCGCGCAGGATCGCCGCATCGCAGCGCGCGATCCATCCGTCACTCACGCGCAGGTCCTCGCGCGGGTCGGGTCCGGTGGCGAGCGCTTTTTCGAACCAGGCTTTCGCGCCGTGCGCGTCGCCCTTGAGGTCGAGGTGCAGGACGCCGAGGTCCTGGTAGGCGTCGCCCAGCCGCGACTCGGCTTCCTCCAGCCTTCGCGCGCGTTCTTCGCGTTGCGGCGCGTCGAGTCCGTCTTCCGCAGCGCGAACTCGCGCGGCTGCGACCTCTTCCTCGGAGAGCTTCACCGCGGAGCGCAACCAGCCCTCGGCTTGCGGGACGTCGCGCTGCAGGAAGTAGGTGAGGAGCTTTCCCGGGACGCGCACGACCGCCGCGTCGGTCGGGCGTTGGCGTGCGGCATCCGTGGCCATCGTGTGGGCGGCTTCCATGAGCCCCTTCGCCTGCTCCATCCCCGAGCGTGCCGCTTCGCTCCGGCCTTTTTCCGCGTCGCGACGCGCGCGCGCTTCGATCGCGAGAGCGGCGTCGCGCGCAAGACCCGTGGCGAGCACGGCTTCCTCCGCGTCGCGCGGCGCGATGCGACGGAGATCGGCGTACGTCGCGGCCGCTTCGGCCAGGCAATCTGTCGCGTCGGCTCGCGAAGGGTCCGCGCCTCGTTCGCGCAAGGTGGTCGCGATCTGTCGGAGGGCGTCGATCCCGCTCGAAAGTTCCGGGGCCAGCGGTTCGGTCAGCACGTCGGCATCGCGCGCGTCGGCCTCGAGGAATGCGCAGCGAGCGCCCGTCGAATCGTCTCGCGCCCAGCGTGCGAGTCCGACGCCGACGAGTGCGCGCGCGACGGATGCGTTCGCCTCGCTGCGGCGATCCGGTGCGAGCGCGCCGGCGCGGAGGAACCCGCGACCCGCTTCACGGAGGCTCTCTTCGGCGTCGGCGTTCCTCCCGCGAGCGAGGCTGTCGAGCCCGCGCGCGTAACGTTCCACGGCCGGACGCCAAACGGCTCCGGGATCCGTGGGATCGCGGCGCTCGACCTCCTCGAACGTCGCGACGACGGCCTCGCGACCGCCGAGTGAGCGCGTCGACTCGGCCAACGCGTCGGCCAGATCGCTGTCGCGCGCGAAGATCGCCAAGCCTGTTCGAGCCGTCGTGCGGGCGTCTGCGGCCGATCCGCTGGCAGCCAAAGTCTCCGCGAGACGCGCCCACGCCCAAGGATCGTCGGGCGTCACGGCCAAAAGGGCTTGGAGCGCCGTGCGCGCGGCCTCCGCGAGTATCGTGCGAACCTGTTCCTCGGGCCTCGAATCGAGCGCATCGAGGGTTGCCGCGGCCAGCGTCCGTTCGGCGACTTCGCTCACGCCTTCGAGATCGCGCGCGCTGCGAGCCGCCGCGAACGCGGTGCGCGCCGCATCGAGCGCGCGCGGCGAATCACCGAGCGCGCGTGCCGCTCGGCTCTCCCCGAGCCACGCGCGGGCGACCGAAGAATCCCCGGCGCGCGCACGGCGGATCGCGCTCTGAAAATCGAGCGACGCAGCGTCGAGGCGCGTGCGGTCGTTGCGTCGGAGTCCGTCCTCGAGTGCGGTCTCACCTCGTTCGCGCAGGAGGCTCGCGGACTGAGGAGCGATGTCGAGGGCACTGGTGAAAGCAGCCAACGCACCGTCGACGTCGCCCGCCGCCCGGAACACGCGCGCAGCCTTCGCCTCGCGATCCGCGGCGAGTTCGGACAGGAGTTGCCGCGCCGTTTCGTCGTCGCCGGCTCGCAGGGCTTCGATCGCGCGCGCGCGAACGGTCGCGGTTTCCTCGGCGATCCCGCTGGACCGTGCTTCGTCGAGCACGGTCTCCGCGATCGCCGCGCGCGTCGGCACGCCCTGGATCTCCGGAAACATCGAGGCGAGGCGAGCCTCGGCCGCGTCGGCGACGCGGGCCTCGAAAGCCGCGGCGGATCCAGGGTCGCCGGCGGGGACTGGATCCGCGGTCTGGCAGCTCGCGAGCGCCGCCCAGCCCGCGAGAGCGAGCTGCACGAGGAACCGGCTGGAATCGCGGGGGACGGGCATCGGACGGAGGTCGAATCGTCGAGGCGGATCGGTGCGGGGGCCCCAGGTACTCAGGCCCTGCAGTCTAGCGTCGGTCTGCTCGGCCCCGGCCGATCGAAGGCGCGCACACTAGGTCGTCCGCAGCCGACGGTCACGATTTGCACGCGGCGCGCTTCCAACGGTCCGCCTCGTCGGGAAGATGAGGAGCTGTCCGTCGTCTCGTTCACTTTGGCCCCCGAGACGAGACGTCCCACAGGTTCCGCATGCTCTCCCTCCGATTGCCCGCACGAGCTCGCATCGCGACCCTCGTCACCGCGGCGGCGCTCCTCGCGCTACCGGCCGGCCTCCTGACCGGTTGTGACAATCCGGCGTGCGTCTTCGGCGGCGACTGCTCCCAGGCCGGACAGGGCGGGGCGCTCGGAACGCTCTCCGCGTCCGCGCCCGAGTCGGGTCAGCTCCTGCGCGCTGCCGTGCCGTTCATCCAGCGCTTCGCCCCGACCGGTAACGCGGTCGATCCACGGACCGCGATCGCCATCGTTTTCAGCGAGGCGATGTCCAACGCGACACTCGGGTTCGCGTACGAGCTCGATCAGGTCGGGTTCGGCGCGGTGCCGCTCGGGGCCACGGCGCTCGTCGGCGACGGGCGTGTCCTCGTCCTCTTCCCGATCACGGCCCTGACGCTCGGCGCGCAGTACCGCGTCAGCTACCGTGACACTGCCACCGTGGGGGATCGGACGGGTCAGGCGATCATGCGTCCGAGCGACGGAGTCGTGGGCCTGTTCACGGTCGCTTCGGTGGCACCCTTAGCACCAAGCGTCATCCTGTCGTACCCGAGCGACATGGAGACGGGTTTGCCGACGACGACCGAGTTGACGGTCGTTTTTTCGCGGCCGATGGACGCCACGACGGTGAACAATGCGTCCTTCGTCGTCGAGACCGGCGGGATGCCGCCGGAGTTCGACGACGCGGCATCACCGGTGGTCCTCTCCGGGGTCGTGCAGGACACGCGTTGCTTTCGCTGGCGTAGTGTCGACGCGGAAGGGGAACGCGCGTCGCTCGGGACGGATCGCGAGGTCACGCTCGACCTCTCGCCCACGGGCGCCAAGATCGAGGACGTGGACGGCGTCGAACTCGCGGCCAGCTCGCGCTCGTTCCGCACTCTGCCGTTCTCCGCACCGACGTCGGCCGCGATCACGTCGATGCCGACCGACGCGATCGGCATCGCGAACGTGACGGGCGCGGCGGACCTCGCCGTGCGCGTCGACATGCTCGACGCGATCGCGGGGGACGAGCTCGGCGTGTTCGTCTTCGGCGTCCAACCCGAGGACGTCGAGGCGCCGCTCACGATCGCGCTGTTCCGCGCGGTGACCGTGGTCGCGCCGCCGACTTCCTTCACGTTCACGGCGGCGGAATTGGACCTCTTGCGCACGGCATCGCCGCTCGCGGGCCGCGTTCGCGACGGAACCCTCCAGATGGCGTTCCGAGTGAAGCGCGGGGACCTCGAATCGTCCGTGACGACGCTCGACGTCGACTCGATCGCGAGCGGAACGCAGGGCCCCGTGCTGGACACGACCGCACCGACGCTCATGGGCGTGGGCAACGCCGGCACCTCGACCGGCGCGATCGTGTCGGACGCACGCGACGTCGTCATCACGGGACGCGCCAGCGAGAGTTTGCGCGCGGCGCTCGTCACGACGATGCTCGGCGACAACGAACTCGTGCCTGGCGAAATCCCGCCCGTCGTGGGCTCCGATCCGACGACCATGCTCTTCGTGGCAGCGCCCGTGCGCACTGGCGTACTTCAGTCGATCGAGCAGCCGCTCGGCTATCAGCTCACGATCTACGATCGCGCGCTGAACGCCAGCGGCGTCGCGTCGGGCACGTACGAACAACGCGGTGCGGCCTCGAGCGGCGCCGCACGACCGTTCGCGAACGTCGACGTCGAGGTGTTCGATGCGAACACGCTTCTCCCGCTTCAGGGCGTCGAGTTGCTGACGCACGAGGACGTCGGCGGATCTCTGTTCCTCGTGGACAGCGCGACGACCGATGTGGACGGGCGCGCCGTTCTCGACCCGGCGTTGGTCGGGCGCACGCTCGTCACGGCGCGGCGAACGGGGTACGACCTCTTCACGTTCGATGGCCTTCCGACCGATGCCGTCTCGATCCCGCTCGCGCCGAGCGCGACCTCCACGGCCACGGTCGCCGGCATCATCGCGTCGGTCGACCCGTCGATCGTGGGCTTCACGCGGCGGGTCGCGGACACGCGTTTTCCGCGGCCGGGCGAGACGCTCGCGACCGTGAGTTCGTGCACGTTCGACGGCATCGACCAGCGCTTCGAGTGCAACTTCGGTCCCGTGCCCGTGAAGGCGCGCGAGCTCGGCGCGATCGCCGGCCTGGCCACTATGCCGCCTACCTCGCTGGCCTTCTGGTCGGCGCCGACCTTCCTGCGCGGCTACGGCCTGCGCTTGCCGCTCGGGGAGCAGTCGGGCGGCGCGGCCCAGTCGACGATCGTCGCTCTCGAGCGGTTGGACACCACGGGCATCGACGAGGAACTCCAGGCGGTCGACGTCCCCCCGCACGTGCTCATGACCACGTTCTGGCCGATCCTCTCGGGTGAGCCCCGGATCCGCGTCGAAGGGCTCGTCCCGGGCATGCGCGGCCCCTTGACCGTCGGCCAGGGGCTGGCGTTCGGGACTGGGCTCCCGCCCCAGACCTTCGCGGTGCGCGCCGCGTACCCGGGCATCGCGGATCCGATTTCGGACGGTCGCGGGGACGAGGTCGGACAGCTCGTCCTCGACGGCGTGATCGGCGCGGAGATCTACCTGCGAGCCGAGGTCGTCGATCCCGACGGCGCACGCGGGATCGATCGACCGCGCCTGTCCCTGACGGACCTGACCCTCGCGCCGCCGGACGCGCCCGGTTTCGTGGGTTCCGTCTTGGTGCTGAACGTGACGGGGGAGGCGTACGACGCCTCGTTTTCGGACGTGCTGCCCGATGCCACCGGCCAGCCGGGGATCCACCGCTTGACGCTCACGGACTCGGCCGGGCGGCGTTGGACGGTTTGGCGGCTCGACGAGCCCGACGCCATGGGCCCCGAAGTCGTCGTCCACTTGCCACTCGCGCAGATGGGGGCGGCGTTCCCGCTCGCCGCCGGAACGCTCGCAGCCGTCGCGTCGTCCTGGTCGTGGACGGACTTCGACTCCGCGTCCTTCTCGTGGACCGATGTCGAGCGCGAGTTCGAGCGTGCCGCGCACTCGGCGCCGACCGTTCTCGGCGTGCCCTGAATTCGGCCGCGACGCTCAGGCCGGAGCGACGCCGGCAGCGAGCAGGTCAGTGAGCAGGTCAGTGACGCTTCCCGGGGCCGCTCGAACCCGCGGAAACGTCCGGGCGTAATCCCCGCGGAATCGCGGCGTTCCTTCGCGATTCCACGCTTGCTAGCATCCCCCCGCACTGCGCCGCGCGCGTTTTTTCGCCCGCGCTCCCTGGAGACCAACGTGACCCGCCCGACCCTCGCCTTCGCACTCGTCGCCCTCGCTTTCACCGCTTGCACCACCGTGCCGAAGGCGCCTGGATCCGCGACTCGCTCGACGCCGTCGGAGACGATCCTCGCGCGTTCACCGATCGAGGTCGCGGTCGCGCCCGTCGTCAACGCCTCGGGGGCGCAGCTCCCGGCGAGCGAGCTGCGCGAGGCGTTCCAGAAGGAACTCGTCGAGCGGCGCTACACCCCGCTCGCGCTCGAGTATGTCGATCGGAAGGTCGTCGACGCGTCGTACACGCCGGGCGCTTCCGAGGAGAGCGCCACATTGACGATCACGATCGAGAAGTGGGACGCGTCCCTGTGGACGACGCACTCCGCGATCACGGCGCGCATCACGGCCAGCTTGATCGATGCCCGTGGCTCGGGCAGCGTGCTGTGGACCGCGACGGCGGATCAGCGCTTCGATTTCATCGCTGTGCGCGAGCACCTGTCCACGGAAGGCGCGCGCATTCGCTTCGCCTGCGACGGGATCGCGGCCGAAGTCCTGGCGCGCCTGCCCGCGCGCACGGCGAAGCCCGGGCGCACGACGCCCGGCTGAGAGCCCGTGAAGAAATCGAGCCTACGGGCTCTCAGATTCAGGTGGCGACGCTGCGCGTCGCGAGAGCGTGTGATTTCTTCACACGCTCTGAGAGCGCGCCGCACGGTGCCAGGAACGGTTCGACACCTTCGCAGCCACCCCACGCGCGCGGCAAGCGGGCGTGGGGTGGCTGCGAGTCTGTCCAGGCCGTTCCAGGTACCGTACGGCATCTGGCCTCGCTCGCCTTGCGCCGCTAGACTCTTCGCCCGCACGAACGGCCCGTCGGCCGTCCGCGCCGATTTCGAACCGCCGATCGTCGGCTCCGAGATCGTCCACCCTGCCTCGGGGACCCTCCCCTTGGGCACGGGCCTGTGGATTCAACCGACGCCACGTTCGAGGAGAACGCACCGTGGCCCTGACGCCTGAGAAGAAGCTCGAGATCGCCCGCCAATTCGCGACGAAGCCCGGCGACACCGGCAGTCCCGAAGTCCAAGTCGCAATGCTCAGTGAGAACATCCTGAGCCTGACCGAGCACCTGAAGGTGCACCGCAAGGACTACACGTCCCGGCGCGGCCTGCTCGTGATGGTCGGCGCGCGCGCCAAGCATCTGAAGTACCTGCGCTCGAAGGATGCCGAGCGGTACCAGAAGCTGATCGATCGGCTGGGGTTGCGTCGCTGACCCAGACCCCGCGCTTGCGCGGGTGTACGGAGCCAGGCTCGATTCCGCCGTTCTCGCGCGAGAACACGCGACCTTGAGCCGGCGACGTGCGGCGCGCGAGAACGGCGGAATCGAGCCTGGCTCCGTACACCGGCGACCTTGAGCCGGCGACGTGCGGCGCGCGAGAACGGCGGAATCGAGCCTGGCTCCGTACACCCCAACTCCAAATTCAAACCGACTGACAACTAGGACAGGAAACCCAGCATGAAACCGACTCCCATCCGCGTCGAGGCCACCGTCGGAGGACACCGACTCGTCCTCGAGACCGGCCAAGTCGCGCGCCAAGCGCACGGCGCCGTGATCTGCACGCTCGGCGACACGATGACGTTCGCCGCGATCGCCGTTGGACCCGCGAAGGACGAGCAGGACTTCTTCCCGCTCACCGTCGACTACCGCGAGAAGACCGAAGCCGCGGGCAAGATCCCGGGCGGCTTCTTCAAGCGCGAAGGTCGTCCCACGACCAAAGAAATTCTCACGATGCGCCTCATCGACCGGTCGATCCGGCCGATGTTCCCCGAGGGCTACAAGAACGAAGTCCAGGTCATGAGCCACGCGCTGTCGTACGACGGCGTGATGAACGCCGACATCGGCGCGATGATCGCGAGCTTCGCCGCAGTGCGCATCTCGGGCGCGCCGTTCGACGCGACGCTCGGCGCCGTGCGCATCGGACACCTCGACGGTCAACTCGTCGCGTTCCCGCCCGACGATCGCCGTCGCGAGGAATCGCGGCTCGACCTCGTCGTCGCCGGTCACAAGGACGGCATCTGCATGGTCGAGGCGGGCGCCAAGGAGCTCACCGAGGCCGAGATGGTCGACGCGCTCGAGATGGCTCAGCGCGTGATCGGCGAGATCTGTCGCGCGATCGACGAACTCGTTGTCAAAGCCGGCAAGCCGGCCATGTCCTGGACGCCTCCGACGAAGGACAAGGACCTCGTCGCGTTGGTCCACGGATACGCGTCGCAACTGGACGCCGTCATCTTCACGCCCGGCAAGCACGACCGCGCGGAAGCGGTCGACAAGCTCCGCGCCGAGTGCGTCGAGCTCGCCACGGCCGGCATCTCGGACGACAAGCAGAAGGGAATTCGGACGAAGGCCGCGAAGGCCGAGTGGAGCGAGCTCGTCCACGAGCGCGAACGCGAAATGATCCTGTCGGGTCGCCGCCTCGACGGCCGCGAGCTCGATCAGATCCGCGACATCGACATCGTCCCGAACTTCATCCCGCGCCAGCACGGCTCGACGCTCTTCACGCGCGGTGAGACCCAGGCCATCGTGTCGGTCACGCTCGGCACGCCGGACGACGAACAGATCATCGACGGCATCGACGACGAGTACCGCAAGAACTTCTACCTGCACTACAACTTCCCGCCGTACTCGGTGGGCGAGACGCGCCGCCTCGGCGGTCCCGGTCGTCGCGAGATCGGTCACGGCATGTTGGCCGAGCGCGCACTCGCGTCCGTCCTGCCGCCGAAACTCCGCTTCCCGTACACGGTTCGCATCGTGTCGGACATCACCGAGTCGAACGGCTCAAGCTCCATGGCCAGCGTGTGCGGGGGTTGCCTCTCGATGATGCTCGCCGGCGTGCCGATCACGCAGCCGATCGCGGGCATTGCGATGGGCCTCGTCAGTGACGGCACGCGCAACGTGATCCTGTCGGACATCCTCGGTTCCGAGGACCACCACGGCGACATGGACTTCAAGGTCGCCGGTTCGGGGCTCGGGATCACCGCGCTCCAGATGGACATCAAGATCAAGTCCGTCTCGCGCGAGCTCTTGCAGCAGGCTCTCGGTCAGGCGCTCGCCGGCCGCAAGTTCATCCTGCGGAAGATGCTCGAGGCCGTGCCGCGTCCGAAGAGCGACATCTCCGAGTTCGCGCCGCGCATGGAAGCGCTGCAGATCCCGGGCGACAAGATCGGGTTCCTCATCGGGCCCGGCGGCAAGAACATCAAGGCGATGCAGACCGACTTCAAGGTCAAGATCTCCATCGTCGACGACCAGGGTCACGTGCAGGTGTTCGGCAACGACTCGAAGCTCGTCAAGGCCTGCGCGCAAGCGATCCTCGCGATGTGCGAGACGCCGAAGATCGGCACGCGCTACACGGGCACCGTGAAGAGCATCCGCGACTTCGGGGCATTCATCGAGATCCTCCCGGGCGTCGAAGGCCTGTGCCACGTGTCCGAGCTGAAGGACGGCTACGTCGAGCGCGTGACCGACGTCGTCAACATGGGGGACCAGATCGAGGTCGTCATCATCCACGTGGACGATCGCGGCAAGATCAAGCTCTCCGCGAAGGCGGCCATGGACGCGATGGCCCCGCAGGAACAGACCTGACCGGCGCTCGTCGAGCCACCTCGTTCGGGGCCGGTTCGGCGAACCCACTCGGAGCTCCCTCCGTCACCGCTGCTCAGCGGGGACGGGGGGAGCTCCGTTTCGCGGGGTGCCACGGTCGAGACTTTTCGGGCTCCGCACGGAGTTGTCGCTTCAGTCGCGCGGCCGGAATCTCGATGCTCCTCTCGACCGTTCCGCGACACCCGCGTCTCTTCTCCCGAAACTTACGGTAGAAGGGCCCTTCGCGCCGTTGGGTGGTTTGGTATACCCGGATCGGAGATCGAGCCCGTCCCGACGTCTGCCTGGGGCGACATCCGGGGCCCGCTCCGCTCCGCCCACACTTCATCTCATCGCCGCCGACTCGCAGCGCGTTGCGCCCGCACGACGCATCCTGACGCCCACATGAAGACCCGCATCGACACGCGCCTCCTGGTGGCGAACATTCTGGGGGCGAGCTTGGCGCCCGTTCTGCGGGCGAGCTTGGTGCTCACTCTGGTGGCGAGCTTGGCGCCCGTTCTAGTGGCGAGCTTGGCGCCCATTCTAGGGGCGAGCTTGGCGCCCATTCTAGGGGCGAGCTTGGCGCCCATTCTAGTGGCGAGCTTGGCGCTCGGTGGAAGCACGAGCGCGTCGGACGCGAACGTCGCTGGCGTGGAATCGACTCTGGCGCGGCCGATGACCACGGGCTGGATCTGCGACCGAGCCGACAGCATCTGCGGTCTCGACGACCCCAAAATGCTCAGCAGTCCGGCGAAGGTCGACTACGACGCCCTCTACAAGTCGACGGCCGAGTACAAGAAGATCCGCGACGAGAAGATCGATGCGAACTCTTCCGAGGGGATCCAACTGCGCCAACGCGCGGTGGATCGCATCCGCGAGAAGACCGAATCGATCCGCTCCCAAAAGGGGCACTGCAGTGTGTGGAAGACGATCCGCCACACGGACGCGCGCGCGATTCCGGACATCACGGATCAAATCAAAGCGCTCCTGTGAGATGCGTCGCGTGAGGGGCCCCGCGTGAGGGCGCTTCCGGTTCTTCTACGCCGGTTCGCGACCGACGCGGCCTGCGCGGTACTGGCCGTCGTGCTCAGCGCATTCGTCGCCTGCCAGTCTCCGCCCACGGACGTAGAGCGGGAAACCACGGGTTCTCAGGAGTCCGCTTCGAGAGCGAAGTCCGCCGAACTCACGATCGAGGACGTCCGCGAGCTGATCCAGAAAGGCGCGTTGCGTCCCGTCGAGGCCATGCCCGAGGATTCCTCGGACTTCGCCGATCCGAATCCGGAAGCCCCCTCGTTCGATCAGTCGGCGCGCGCGATCGAGGACGCGCTGAAGGAGAAGAAGGACGCGGACGCAGCGCCGAAGCCGGTTGTCCCTGAGCTCCCGCCCGAGAATCCGTATCTCGTTTTCGGGAAGCGGATCGTCGTCTACGAGGGCCAGGGCCTGATTTCGAAGCCCTTTCCGCTGCGCGTCGGCCTCGGCCCGCAGATGAAGAAGCTCCTCGATCAATTCGGCAACTTCCCGCTGTACGACCCGAAAAACGGTCCTCAGACGCCGGGCACTGTCCGCATCGATCTGCTCGAGAAGTGGGACCAGGAACTGTTCGCCGATCTCCGCGCGCCGGTGCCGAACGACGGCAACACGGTGAACGTGGCCGACTGGCTCGTCGTCACTGCGAGCTTCGAGCAACTGCGCGAAGTCCAGGGCTTCATCGAGATCTTCGCCGCGGGCGTTCCGCAGATCGAGATCGAGGCCAAGATCGTCGAGGTCACGACGAACGACACGCTCGACCTCGGGATCAAGCCCATCGACGCGACCACGCCGATCTTTGGCTTCCCGGACCACACGTTCGTGAAGGCGCTCACGTATGCGCTGCCGAATCAAGCGTCGGCGACGGCTTCGAATTCGCTGTTGACGCTCGGCGGCGTGCAGGACGGTCTGGCCTTCAACATGGCGCTCCAAGCACTGGCCACGTTGGAGAACGTCTCGATCATCTCACGGCCGAAGATCGCCGTGCGCGAAGGCGGCCGAGCGGAGATCGTCAACACGCTCAAGCTGCCGAACTACAACGTCAATCAGATCAACGCGGCGGGTCAAGCGCAGGCGGCGCTCACCTACGAGGAAGTCGGCATCAAGCTCTACGTCGTGCCGCGCGTCGTGGGCACGCGAACGGTCGCGTTGAACATCGACATCGAGGCCTCGGCGCAGAGCGGCACTTCGGTGTCGTTCGTGTTGCAGAACGGACAGGTCATCAGTAACCCGATCATCAGCCGTCGCGCGGCGAAGACGGTCGTCTACCTCGAGCCGGGACAGGCCGTCATCCTCGGCGGATTGATCAGCGAGCGCCTCGTCGACAGCGAGAACAAGGTGCCGTTCCTCGGGGACATCCCGATCCTCGGCTACCTCTTCAAGTCGACCTTCAAGCGCAAGGAGCAGACGAACGTGCTGTTCTTCATCCGCCCGCGCATCCTGCAGGGCAGCGACCTGAACCGCGACTTCAGCGATTGAGAGGATGAGCCGGGAAGAGCATCCGGCCCCGGGCGTCGGAGCCGAAAGGTAGGATCGGAACACCGTGCGCACCTTTTCTCATGAGTACCGAGTGGTTCCCGCGGCCCGCCGCGGCGTGGCGCTGCTCCTCGCGCTGCTCCTCCTCGTCGTCCTGATCGCGATCACGATCCAGATCAGCGTCACGACCAGCACGGATGCGCGGATCGCGCGGAACGACCTGACGATCTCCGTCATGGACCTGGCCGTCGAGTCCGCGTTGTTGAACGTCGGGGAGACGCTGAAAACGGACGGCGAGTCCACGGGGGAAGAGGGTGCGGCCGGCGGCGCCGCTCCCGGCGCTCCGACAGGTGGTGCTGCGCCGGGAGGAGCAAGCGGCGGAGCCGCCCCACCCGGTGGCGAATCGGAAGCCGTGGACTCGCAACGCGACGACTGGCACGAACCGCAACGCACCACGATCAACGACATCCAACTGCGGATCTTCGTGGTGGACGAAGACAGCAAGTACAACGTTCTGAACCTCCTGGCGGAGGACGAGAAAGAGGCACAAGCCGCCTACGATCGCGTCGTCCGAATTCTCGACATGTGCCGCGAGGGGAGTCGCGAGTTCGACATCGATCCGCGCACGGCCGAGGACATGGCGAAGGTCATGCTCGAGCACATGCAGCGCCGCAAGGACTCGCGAATTCCGCGACCGAAGCTTCTGACCGACGACGAAGACGGAGATCAAGGATTGCCGACGACGCTCGAGGAGTTCGCGGCGTTGGAGCCGTTCGCCGAGCACCATTTCCGCGACTTGCGCGACCGTGATGGCGAGATCGTGCACTCGATTGCGTCGTTCCTCACGGTGTGGTCCTCGCTCGGACTCGCAGGCGATTTGCCGCAGAGCGGGAAGTCGGGCTCGAGTGGTTCGGGCGCGGCGAACATGAACAGCGCGAGCTCGAAATCGGGCACGAAGGGGGGCTCGTCGGGCACCGGCGGTACGAATGCCGCGGGAAAAAGCGGCCAGAACGCGCAGGGAAGCGGCGGCACGGGCGCCACGGGGACCGGCGGAACAACTGCGGGAACCGAGGGTGCAGCGTCTGCAGGCGGCGCCGGGGCCACCGGTGGTTCCGGCGAGACGTCGAACTCGGGGGGCTATGCCGTCAACGTGAACACGGCACCGGCCGCGGTGCTGAAAGCGCTCTTCGACGACCGTGAGGTCCCACCGCGCTTCTTCGACAGGGTGCTCGAGTACAGGAACCTCGAGGAGGAGCAGAAGGAAGGCGAGGCGAAAGAGGAGACCGACGCCACGAAAGACGAGGAGCCCGAGCTCGACGAGTACGGTCAGGAGAAGTTCGAGCGTCGCATCTTCGATTCGATCGGCGAACTGAGCGAGGTCGAGGGCTTCAAAGACCTCCCTGCCGAGCAGCAGAACCGGCTCAATCAACTACTGACGACGTCGAGCAACGTGTTCTCGATCTATGTCGTCGCGCGCAAGTCGACGTCGGCGCAAGGCGACATGGATTCCGCGCTGAGCCCGTCGGAGCTGCGCAAGAAGGAAGAGAGTGCGGGAGACGCGCTCGTCCGCATCGTGCGTAGCGTCGTGTGGCGCCACACCGTCGACGAAGAGGTCGTTCTCACGCCGATCGTACGCTGGGAGATCCTCGACTACCTGCCGTTCGAGATCCTCGACTTCCCGCCCGAAGATCGCTGAGAGCGTGTGAAGGAATCGAGCCTACACGCTGCCAGACACCATCTGCGCCGCTCCGCAGCGCGTCGCCCGTGAATTCTTCACAGGCTCTTACGCCACAGGCCGACGCGGCTTCGCGAGCAGGGGAGTCCGCCGACTGCTCTGAACGACCCGCTCACCCCGCTGACGTTCGCCGCAGACAGGAAAAGACTTCCGATCCGCGCGTTCGAGTTCTGCGCGAGTTCACCGAGTCTCAAGGATGGGCACGTGCGGCGCCGATCGCGAAAGGATGATCACGTTGCTCCTTCTCGTGGCTCTGTCCGCTTCCGATGGCACAGCTCCGACCCCTGCGAACGAACGCATGCAGGTCGAACTCGCGCCCTGCGCCCCGTCGACGGTCGTTCGCACGTCGTGGTTCTCCGAGCGGCGCTCGACGATTCGCACGACCTCGAACGGTGACCCGATGCCGGAGTACGCGACGCACGACGAGCGTCGCATCGATCGCGCGATCGAGGTCCTGGACTGCAATGCGGGCGTGCCGCAGAAGCTCCTCGTTCGCTACGGCGAGGCCTACGACAAACGGCTCGACCAGGATCCGACGCCGAACGGCGACGAGGTCGAGCTCGGTGCGCCGACGTACACGACGGACAGGAGTCCGTTCGCGGGTCGCAATTTCGAGATCGCACAGCAGGGCGAGGACGCGGCTGTCCTGCTCCCCGGAGGTTCACCGGCTGCGCCGAGCCTCGCTCGCCTCGTGCTCGATGCCGAATCCATCGAAGGCGGCGCGGTGCCGCTGCCGGGTGATGACATCGCACGCGCGATCGGTGCGGAGTCGCGTGTGAAGGGGGAGAGCTTCGTGTTCGATCCGCTCGTCGCGCGCCAACTACTCGCCGGCGACGAGAGCGCCGAGTGTGCAGCGACGTTCACGTTCACCGGGATCGAGCGCACGCCGGAAGGTCGCTCTCGCGCCCGTTTCGAAGCACGTATCGTCGTGCACGAAGCGCCCGTGGGCGGGCTCGTTCGTGACGCCGACTTGCGGGGGACGCTCATCGCCGATCCGCGGAACGGCCGCCCGATCACGTTCGAGGTTCATGGCGAAGAGCGTCGACTCGGTGCCGCAGGTGACCAGAAGAACGCGACTGAGATCGAAGCGACCGGCACCTGGCGCGTGAAGCGCACGTGGGACTGGCACTGATCTGGAGCGCGATCCTCGCGGCCGAGAGTGCGTGAAGAGTCCACGTGCGCTCGAGCGGCGAGCGGCGCAGCGGGCTCGTGGGAGGCCGCACGCTCGATTGCTTCACGGCCGCCCGGTGCCGCGCTCGATCGCGCTTGCGCGTTCCCGACTCGCCGCCGCGCTTCCCGCGTCGCCGTTCGCGTCCTGGAGATCAGCCAACAGTCGCCACAAGTCGGTGCGGTCGGGCGCGATGTCGACTGCACGCATCACGCGATCGCGCGCTTCGCCGAAGCGCTTCAATCCAGCCAGCGCCTGAGCGGACAGGGACAACGTGTCGACGTCCGTCGGATTCCGTGCGAGTGCGATGTCGAACTCCGCGAGGCCTTCCGCGAGTCTTCCCGTCATGCACAGTGCGCCGGCCAAGTTCTCGCGCGCCGCTTGGAAGCCGTCGTCGGCATCGAGCGCGCTGCGGAACGCCGCGATAGCGTCCTCGACGCGGCCGGACTGCGCAGCTTCGACGCCACGGTTGTACTCGCTGATCGCGAGCTGACGGCGCGTGTGCGTCGCTTCCCGAGCCGCCGTACGTGCAGCGCGCTCCTCGCGCTGTTCGAGCACGCCGCTCACACCCATCCAGCCGAACGGCAGGGTCGCGACCGCGAAGACTCCGCCAGCGAGCGTCCAACGGCCCGCGCGCTTGAGCGGCGTCCGCTGAAGTCGAACGTCCGGCGCGAACGCCATGCGCACGAGCTGGACTCCCCACCACGCGCCGATCGCGGAGACGCCCAGGGCGAACAGGAACGGTATGGAATCGTGCAGCCCGCGGAACGCTGCCATCGAGCCGAGGAACAGTGCCGACATGAGCACCTCCTCCGGGAAGGTGTGCTCCGCTTTCGGCCGAGAACGGCCGCGAAACACCAAGATCACGGCGAACGCGAGTGCCCAGGTCAGTGCGGTGAAGCGCACATGGATGACGTCGTCGTGCCACAAGAATACGGCGAGCGCCCCGTACGAGAACACGGCGCCCAACGCGAGTCTTCCCCAGTCGAACTTCGCGGACGGAGCCTTGGCCGGCGACTTCGCGAGCAGAGCCGGCTTCCCGAAACCGACGTACAGCGCTTCCTTCGGGCACACGCTGACGCAGTCGAGGCACTTCATGCATCCCGGATCGACGACCATCCCGAAATCGCGCACCTCGCGCGCGACGTTCACGTTCGAAGTGCAGACCGCAGTGCAGTGACCGCAACCTTCGCAGGCATCGGTCACGCGGATCCGCATCGGCGCGAGCTGGTCCGCGACGCCGAAGATCCCGCCGTACGGGCAACCGTACGTGCAGAATCCCTTGGATCCGAGCAGCCACACGATGACGAACCCGCACACGAGTAGTGTCGCGATCGCCTCGACCCAGGTCTTCGGGAACGTGCGCCACAGATCGTTCGTCGTGAAGTGCGTGCCCGTCGCGCCGAGCGGCATCCCGGCCAGCGCTCGATCGAGCAGCGGCGCGAGGAACATGTAGACGAACGCGAGCCACGGCACGACGCGCAGCGGCCCGAGGTCGACGAGGCGCGGCACGAGTCCGAGCTTGCCCAGCATCCAACGGCAAAGATCCTGGAGAGCCACGATGTGGCAACCCCAGCCGCAGAACCAGCGACCCAGGATGGCGGTGGATGCGATCCCGATCACGAACAGCACGAAGCCGGCGTTGATGATGCCTTTCGTGCTGAACTCCATCGACTCCGATGGCTCGAGCGGCGTCATCGTCTCGCCCGTGCTCCACCAGTGAAGGAAGTGTCCCGCGATCAGCAGGTGCACACCGATCAGGACCCCGGCCCGCCACGGGCCGACGCGCGACTTCTTGATGCCGGCGCGGCCTTTGGGGCTCGCCTCACCCGTGGCGGATGCGGCCGCGCCGCCCGTCGATTCAGCCCGACGGCCGGCGCGCAGTTTCCCGTCGGTTTGGACCGCCGACTTCTCGTCCTGGCATCGTTCGCTCATCCGCCGCGGGCGCGGATGGCCCGGATATCTACGGAGTGTAGGTCACAGACAAGCCGTTCGTGAGGTTGAACGTCGATGGAGTGCAGAAGCTCGCGGCGTTGCGGTACCAGATCTGGAAGTTGAACGTCTGGCCGGACGTCATGCACTGCGCGTACGTCGTGCACAAGTCGGCCGCGATTCCAGGTCCGTAAGTCGCGGAACCCACGCCGTTCGCGATCTTGATCTCGATGCGGAAGGTCGGTGACGCGATGCAGCGCAATCCGTCCCCGAACGGGACTTGCGTCTGGTTCGGGCCGGCGAAGAACAGCGTCGACGTGCCGGGCGGGAGGCTGGCCGCGATCATCGTCATGTCGTCCGTGGCGATGCTCGTCGTGCCCGCTCCGTCGAGCGTCCCGCCGAGGCCGAGCGAGTTCAGGCAACCGCTACTCGCCGAATCGTTGCCGCAGGGCCCGAGACCAGCCGCGCACGTGCAGTAACGTCCGTAGACCTGCTCGCACTCGTCGGGAATCCCGTTGTTGTTCGAGTCGTTCGAAGTCCCAGCACCGATGTCGACCGAGTCTTCGACGCCGTTCCCGTTGCAGTCGAAGTACGGGTCGTACTCGGCCGCCAACGCGTCGAGGTCGTCGCGCGACCCGTTGGCGCGCTGCGTCTGGAGGCCCAACGCTTCGGCGGCGATGAAGATGCCCGGACGACCGTTGCCGCCGGCGACCGGCGTCGTGAGCACGTCGCCCGGCTCGATCGGGAGCCCATGGATCGAGTCCGGCTGGCCGATGATCTGCGAGCCTCTGCGCACCGAGTAGAGCAGCATGTCGGTGCCGCCTTGAAGTGATCCCACCCAGTCGTACGGCGACTGCGACGGTTGGAAGATCCCATCGCCGTTCTCCGCGAGGATCAGCGCGTCGAGATCGTCGAGGATCGGATGCAGCCCGAGCTGAGAAGCGTTCGCGTAGACGGTCGGTGAACCGCCCGACAGGACCTTGCGCAACACGGCGGCCGGCGAAAATCCGTTCAGTTGTGCCGAGTTCGTGTTGGGGATGCCGTTCGGATCCGAGAGGTTCCCGTCCAGCGAGAAGAAGATCGAACCGACGCCGGCCGGCGGCACCGGCCCCATGTTCAACGCGTCCAGGTTGTCGCCCATGTCGGCACCCGGATTCGGCGGGAACGAGTGCGGCTCGAACAGACCGAGACCCGGCGCGAGACCACCGGTCGTGCTGACCCGACCGTTGCCGTCGAGGACCAAGCGGTTCGAGGGGACCGCGATGGTCGGACTCTGCAGCGGCACGAGATCGAGGAGGTGCGTGAACACGTCGCTTGCGGCGTCTCTCGCGAGCGCTTCGGTCCGAACGCTCGGGCTGCCGACCGTGGTCGGTGAGCCTTGAGCGAAACGATCGACGGAGAAGTAGAGGCGCGGACGCAGAACGCCGACGATCGGGGCCGGATACCGATCCTCGTTGCCGTACGAGATCGCATCGACCTCGACGCCGCAGGATTGCCCCGACGTCGTGCTCACGCACGTCGTGTAGAGCGAGAGTCCGATGCCGCCGCCCGTGATCGTCGTGAACGGCGCGGCCGTGACGTCGAAGGGGCCGGCGTTGTTCGCGCGACGCAGCACGTCACCTTCGCTGATCGCGACCCCCGCACCCGAGTCAGGGCGCGATTTCGTCGGACCGTGGTAATCCACGGAGAAAAGGACTGGGCGTTGTTGCGCGGCGGCGGGGACGACGCCGACGGCGGCGAAAACCGACACGAGCACGAACGTGCGCTGACGGAACGGGGGGATGGTGTGCGTCATGGCGATGGTCGGCTGGGAGAGCGCGCTCCAGCAACCTCTCCTTCGAAGGGTACTCGGCATCGGGAAAGGCAGCAATTCAGGGCGCGGTCACGAGGAGGACGATTCGAGACGCGGCCGTGTTCCGTGCCGAATCGGAAGGTCGTCCAGTGTTCGTGAGGCGCATCTGCACACGGGAATCGAGCGTTCGGAGCGTGGAAAAGAATCTCGAAGAAATCGTCAGTCGAAGGGCAAAGGTGCCGCCAAAGCGCGTTCGCGGTTGACTTCCCACTCGGCCAATTCGCGCGGACGGCGCGCGCGCGCGGCCGCGAGGGGATCGAGCGGGAACACGCGAATTCGACCGTCCTCGAGCCCGGCGACCACTGAAGTTCCCGAAGATCGACGCACGAAGATCGCGCTGCGGACGCCCGAGCCGAGGTCGGTGCGTTGCACGAGAGGCGAGCCGTCGCGCGTGCTCCACACGAAGACGCTGCCGTCGGAAGCGCCCGTCAGAGCGAGCGCGCCGTCCTCGGAGAACGCCGCGCACGAAATCTTGCCGCGGTGGAAGTTCTTCGGACTCACCTTCTCGCCGGTCGCGGCGTCGACGACGAGCACGGACTTCGTCCCCGGCTGTTGCCCACGCGCGAGGAGTCGCACAGCATTCGGATCCCAATCGAGCGCGCCGAAGTAGAAGACGAAGACGTTCGCGCGTGACTCCACCGACTGCCCTGGTACCCAGAACCGCAACCGACGGTCCGCGCAACCGGCCGCCAGCTCGTTGCCGCGCGGCGAGACCGCCAGCGCGACGATCTCGGAACCACGGGCCTCGCTCGTCGTGAAGTGCATCGAATGCACCGTCGTCAAGGTTCGCGCGTCGCGGACCTCGACGCGTCCGTCCGAGGATCCGAGGGCGATCGAAGCACCGTCCATGAGGTAGGCCGCGCATGTCGTTCGCGCACCGTCGCTCGAGGCCGGGATTCTCTCGGCCGCGGACCGCGGTGCGTCGAGGTTCCAGGAGTAGGCATCGCCGGTCGGGCTCACCACGACGACGCGCTTCGTGGCGGCGTGCGTGGCGATCGAGCGGATCCCGGTCTCGAATCGCGCCGAACCGAGCTGGAACCCCGTTGCGCCGTCGAACACGTGGACGAGCCCATCCTCCGTCGCAGTGATCGCGAAGGCATCCTCGGCTGCAAATCGTGCATCGATGAGCTTGTTCTCGCGCGGATGCACGGGGCCGAGTCGATGGATCACGCGCATCTTCGTGATGGACGCGATGCTCGCCGTTCCGTCATCCGAAGCGGCCAGCACGCGATCCCCGTCGCCCGCGATGCGCAGTTGATGCACGCCTCCCACGTGTTGAGCGAGGTCGAACGAATCCGGCCGTTCTCGCGCGAACCAGACGTAGGCGAAGCCGCTCACGGCCGTGACGAGCCGCGACCCGTCGGGCGTCCAAGCGGCGTCGAGCTGGCGATTGCGGAGCGAGAACGCCTGCTGTTGTTCACCGGATCTGCCGTCGAACACTCTCACGATCGTGTCTCCGGTGACCACTGCGACGCGCTCGCCGTCCGGGCTCCACTCGAGTCGTGCAGCGTTGGCGCTGCGCGAGATCGCCGCGCGGATCGGCGAACCGCCGATCTCGCATATCGAGAGCGTCGCGGCCGTCCCCGTGTCCGCGCTCCATGCGAGTCGACCGGAATGCGGTGCGATCGCGAGGTTCCGAATCGGCTCGGTCGAAGCGTGGAAGCGCGTGAGCACCTCGAAATCGAGGTTCCGGACTTCGATCTCGCCGGTGTCGAGCGCACGGGCGAAACGCGAACCGTCGGGTGCCACGTCCACCGCCAAGTTGGCTTCGGGACCACCGAGGAACTCGCCCGGCCCTTCGAGGCGCGCGTCGACTGCGACGAAACCCGTGATACCGAAAAGAAGGATTCGGCCGTCGTGGAGCCAGCGCGCATCGAGATGCGGGCTCGCGCGCTCGGCGACCACAGTGCGGTTCGGCACGTCGATCACACGCACCGCACCCGTCGCAGCGCGCGCGAGCAAGTGCGTACCATCGCGCGAGAACGCCAGCCTTGTCATGCGCTGCCCCGTGGTGATCTGGCTCAGGATCACCCCATCGGCGAGGCGCGCGATCGTGATCGTCCCATCGGCACAAGCCAGCGCGGCGTGCTGCCCTGCGGCATCGAGATCGAGGACGTCGACGTTGCCGTGAGCGGGCGCGATGCGCGCGACGCGCCGACCCGTCGCGAGTTCCCAAACCAGCGCAACCCCGTCGGAGAAAGCGACAACGACATGGTTCCCGACCGGATCGACGGCCAGCGCCGTCGTCAGTTGGCTGCTGTCGTCGCCGGCGAGCACGCGCTCGAGCCAGCAGCCCTCGAGAGCGGGATACAGCGCCGACATCGTCTGAAAACCGGGCGCGCGCTCGGCCGCGAGGATTCCCACGGCAAGCGCCGCGCTCGCGTCCTCGGACACGAGTGCGATGCTGCGCTGCGCGAGGTGTTTGCCCAACGCGACGGAGAGCGCCGCGTCCTTCTCCCCGAGCGCAACGTCCTTCTCGCTGACCGCCCGTCTTTCCGCTGCGAGCAAGTTCAAGGCGACCGCGAGGCCCGCCGAGAGCGACACGATCGTGCCGATCGTCGCCGCGGCCAACGCCGGATGCCGTCGCCCCCAACGCGCGAAGCGCACACCCACTCCGGCGGGCCGCGCGCGGATCGGCTCGTACTGTCGAATACGCCTCAAATCCTCGGCCAAGTCGAGTGCCGTCGCGTAGCGGCGCGTGCGATCCTTCTCCAGCGCGGTTTCGAGCACGACCGCGACGTCCTCCGGCAGCGACGCGTTGAACGAGCGCACGTCCGGCGGTGCCTCGGATTGGATCGCGACGTAGAGCGCCGGTCGGGCCGCCTGCTCGAACGGCCGGCGCAGCGTCAGCGATTCGTACAGCGCGACGCCGAGCGAGTAGACGTCCGTGCGTCGATCGAGTTGATCGCTCGCGAGCTCGAGCTGCTCGGGAGACATGTACGCCGGCGTGCCGTAGATCTCACCCGACTCCGTGATCTGCGACGCATCGGTCTCCTGCTCGTCCCGCGCGAGACCGAAGTCGAGAATCACGGGCTTGCCGTCGGCCGAGACGATGACGTTGCCGGGCTTCACGTCGCGGTGCACGACGCCGGCTTCGTGCGCGGCGTGCAGCGCGCGCGCGGAACGCTCGAAAAAGTACAGGACTTGGTCGAGCTCGAGCTTCGAGGTCGGCGGGAAACGCGCTTCGACCGCACGCGGCGATGTCTCGTCGCCCACGTCGAGTTGCACGCGCCCAGATCCCTCCTCGGATTTACGCGCGTCGGTCAACACCTCCGCGAGCGTGCGTCCTTCGACGAAGCGCATGGCGAGGTACGGTTGCTCGCCCTCGAGGTCCGCCTCGTAGACCGTGCACAGACTCGGGTGCTCCAGCCGCGCGATGATCTCGGCCTCGCGTCGAAAACGGCGCAACTTGTCATCGCGGATCGTGTCGAAGCGCGACGCCAGCACCTTCAACGCGACACGACGCAGGATGCGCGTGTCCTCGGCCAAGAACACGGTGCCTTGACCGCCACGACCGAGCTCGCGGATCAATCGATACGGGCCGATGCGGTCCGGACCGACGATCGGCGTGGATCGCGCTCCACCCGAACTCGGGCTGGGATCCGTGCGCCGCAACGCGAGCCACTCGTTCGCGATCGCCGCCTGGCTCGCGGGGAAACGCGCCAGCCAATGCGCCAGCGGAGGATCCTCGCCCTTCTCCTGCGCCGCCGCGTAAGCGTCGACGAAATCGAAGACGTCCGCGGCATGCGGGTCGTCGCTCTGGGCCATGCTCGGGCGATTGTCGCTGTCCGCGGCGCGCGCTGCTAGCATCGCGGAACTTCATGGCGTTCGGTGATGCGGAAACCACGGGCGATTCGCCCGACACGGAACGCTTGGTCCGCGAGGCCCGGTCCGGCGACCCCGCGCGTTTCAGCGAGCTCTACGAGCGCATCGCACCCGCGCTCTACGCCTGGGCCTCGATCCGGATCCGTCCCGCGATGCGGGGCGCCCTGGATCCCGAGGACGTCGTGCAAGAAGTCTGGAGCCGTGCGTGGAAAGCGTTCCCGAGCTTCGATCCCGCGCAGTCGAGCTTTCGCATGTGGATCTTTCGCATCGGCAAGAACGTGATGCTCGAGGGTTTCCGCAAGATCCAGCGCGGCGGACGCGGTGAAGCGGGTCCTTCGACGCGCGCGTTCCAGCTCGCGAACATCCCGGATCCCGCGAGCGCGATCAGCCAACGCGTCGCGCGCGACGACTCGATCCACAAGTTGCTCGAGTGGGTCGCGGCGCTCGCGGAAGAAGAGCGCCAACTGTTCGTGCACTGCGGGCTCGAGGGCTTGTCGTACTCAGAGGCGGCCGAGCGGATGGGCCTGCAGAAGGACACGGTCGCGAAGCGCTGGCAGAACCTGCGCGCGCGCGTGGCGCAGTTCGGCGTGCCGCGCGACATGGTGGTCGCGGACTAGGTTCCTGACTTCTATCCCTGGTATGGATGGCCTGAGCGTGTGAACGCTTTCCTCCAGCTATTGCGAGGCTGCTGGAGGCTCGAGTCCATGAACACGGAACGCGTAGTCGGTACTTCGCTAGTCGCTCGGCTCAGGCAAGAGGCTCTTCTCGATCGACCAACAGCTGTGACGTGGATCGAGTGCAAGTCAGGGTCTAGGTTCAGGTCCGGGACGAGCGACATCGTTCGGCGCAGCGAGGCGACTCACGAGATCGAACAACCCGATCGCCTCGGTCGCATGACCAATCGGATGCTCGATCCCGTCGGGCATCACGTACCAACGTTCGGTCGCGCCGATCTCCTCGCATCCCGACAGGAATCCACGCTCGGGACGCGGCGTCAACGTGCGCTTGATCTCGATCGCGATCACGCGATCCGGCAGGGCTTCGAGCACGAGGTCGATCTCCGCGCCGGCGGCGGTACGGTAGTAGCTCGCGCGCCAGTCGCGGTTCGCGTGCGCGAGGATCTGCTCGATCGCGAAACCCTCCCACGAACGGCCGAGGATCGGATGGCGCAGCAACGTGTCCATGTCCGCGATGCTGACGAGCCGATGCAGAAGGCCCGAGTCACGCACGTACACCTTCGGCGACTTCACCAAGCGCTTCGTGCTGTTGCCCGACCACGGCTCGAGTTGGCGCAGCAGGAACAAGTCGGTCAGCACGTCGATGTATCGTCGCACCGTCGTTCCGGAGAGTGCGAGGCTCGTCGCCATGCGTGCGACGTTCAACATGTCGCCTTGGCCCAGCGCGAGCATCGCCCACGTGCGCCGCACCAGTTCGCTCGGGAGACGTGGTCCGATCTGCGGCAAGTCGCGCTCGAGGTACGTCGTGAGGAACTGCCTGCGCCACTCGTTGCTCGTGTCGTCGTCGCGCGCGAGATAGCTCGACGGGAACCCGCCGCGCAGCCACGTGCGCTCGACGACGTCGGCGCCGTCGCCGGCCAGCTCGAGGATCGAGAACGGCTTGAGTTCGTGATACGCGATGCGACCGGCGAGGCTCTCCGACGATTGCCGCAGGAGCGCTGGCGTCGCGGATCCGAGGACGAGGAAGTGACCCGCGCGTTCTCCGCCGCGCGTGCGCTGGTCCACGAGCGCGCGCAGCACCGGGAACAACTCCGGCGCGCGCTGCACTTCGTCGAGGACGGTCAAGCGACCTGTCTGGCGACGCAGGAAGAGTTCCGGTTCGGCGAGAGCCGCGCGATCCGACTCGAGTTCGAGATCGAGGTAGGTCGTCGGCTTTTCGGTCGCGCGCGCGATCTCCAGCGCCAACGTCGTCTTGCCGACTTGCCGCGGTCCGAGGATGGCCACGACCGGAAACTCCTGGAGCGCGCGGCTCAGGGTTGTCATGGAGTGACGAGGAATCATCCTTGCAATCTTCCAATCAAGTTGGCGAATTACAAGGATGATGGCCCTTCCGAGGCTTCAGTGGGGTGATTCGGAAGCTCGCGGCATTGAATGCCGTCCCCCCGCTGGACGGCACGTCCGACGACGTTTTCGGCCAGACCCAGGCCGACGGCACGTTCGTGTTCGGGGCTTTGAGTCCGGGGACGTACGACATCGTGGTTGGACCGCCGCAGCGCTTCGATCGCCGAGGTGATGCGTAGGAACTCGCACCGCACACCGTGTCGGGCGTCGTGTTGGACGCGGGAGGTTCACGCACCGATCTCGAAATCAGGCTCGAACGTGGTGCGCGCCTCACCGTGCGCGTGACGGGCTCGAACGGACGACCCGCCTCCGGAGCGAGCGTGCGGTGGCACCGACCGGGTGGCTACGGGGACACGGTGAAGGCCGACGCGGCCGGAGTCGCGCAACTCATCGGGGTCCCGGTGGGCGAAGTCAGCGTGCACGCCTGGACCGAGTTGGAGATCCAGCGTGAACCCGACCGCGCGACGGCGACGCGCGAAGTGGTGTCGGATGTCGCGGCCCAACTCGTTTCCGGAGGCCAGATCCTCCTGCGTTTCGTGCGGAAGGACGGGACGCCGGTGATCGAGCCTTGGGCCGTGCAGCATGGTGTGAACGACTCTCACGGTCAGAACGTGCACTGCGAGTGGGGAGCTCCGCGGGATGGAGGTGCCTTGCCGAAGGGGCCGTTCTTGCCGGGGTGGTACGAAGTCTGGGCGCGCATCGGAACGAGCGACGTGAAGGGGTTGGCCCAGGTGACTGCGGGCATCGAACTCGAAGTCGTGCTGCGCGAACCGGACTGAAAAGGAAGACTTCGAGGCGGCGTAGCGTCGAAGGGATCGAACGACGCCGCCGCGCACCCAGGACGGGTGGGGGCGGCGTCCCCGCTTGGAGTAGGATCCGGAACGGTGACTCCCCACCTCGAACGTGCGATCGAGCGTCTGCGTCGACGAGCCTTCCACGGCGCGTTTCTCGGTGCATTCGTGCGTGCGTTCGCGCTCGCTGGAGCAGTTCTCGCCGTGCTCGTCCTGACTTTGCGCGTCGGATTCCGCTTCGAGCGCGCCGAAGCGGCGTGGACGTTCGCACTGCTCGCGCTCGTGCCGGTCGTGGCTTGGTTCCAAGCACGCCGACGCATTCCGTCGCACGCCACGACCGCGGCCTGGCTCGACGTGCGTTCGGGCGGCACCGGCGCGATCGTGGCAGCGGACGAAGGGTCGGATTCGCGCTGGGATTCGGCACTCGAGCGCCAGCTCGCGGCGGAGCCCGCATTGCCGCGCATCGACGTCACGCGACCGCTGCGCTGGGCAGCACTTTCGCTCGCGTTCGCCGCGATCGCGATGCTCGTCCCGGTCCCCGTGGCGCTCGTCGGTCCGCCGACGGTCGTGCAGGACGCGACGCTCGAGCGCATCGAGGAGGATCTCGCCGCGCTCCAGGAACAGGTCGAGCTCGAGCCCGAGGTCGCGGCCGAGTTGCAGGAAGCGCTCGAGCGTCTGCAACAAGAAGGCGCGCTCGCAGACCCCGAAGCGGCTTTCGAAGCGCTCGATCGCGCGCAAGATCGGCTCGAGCAGGAGGCGTACGAGCGCGCAGAGTTGTCGCAGTCGGCGCAGGACGATCTCGCGCGCGCGGCCGAGGATGCGCAGCGCAATCCCGAGGCCGCGCAGGCTGCTCTCGAGAAGTCGATGGAGCAGCTCGCGGCCGGTGGGTTCTCGAAGGACGTCCAATCGGCCTTGGAAAAAGAGCTCGGCGCGGCCGGCGTCTCGCTGCCGCCGGGCACGAAGCTCGACGCGGCGGCCATCGAGTCGATCTCGAAGGAACTCGCCCTGAAGTTGGGTGAGCGCCGTGCTGCGCTCGCGAAGAAGGGTCTTCTCGACGGGAAGGCGCTCGCGAAGTTGGGCGAGCTCGCGAAGCTCGACGGCTTCGAACCCACGGAGCACATCTGCGACGAGAACTGCAAGAAACAGCCGGGCGGGACATGAAAAGGCCTAGGTCACGGCCGGCTCGTGCAGCACGGCGAAGGTCCTGGGCGCGGCGGGGTCAGCCGCGGACGTGGCGACGCGGAGATGACGTGGGGCCAGGAAACGCCGGGCGAAACCGATCGCTTCGCGGCGAAGACGTTGCCCGACGCGCAGTACGCCGACCCCGAGCACTCGGGGATCGTGGGCATCGGCGCCGCGGCACCGCCTGTGGATCCGCAAGGAGAAGCGGCCGGCGCGAGCGCGATCGAGACCTCGAGCGGACAGTCTGCCTGGCGCCGTCGTCTTGCTCCTCACCACCGCGACGCGGTGAAGACCTGGTTCGGGCCGGGCGGGCGCTGACCGGCTTGAAGACATCGAGCCGACGGCTGCTCCGATCCTCGTCAGGCCGCGCCCCGACGCGTGAGCATGGGATCCGCGTCCGGACTCGGAGCACGAGGTGGTTGACGAAAACACCGGCATTTCCAGCATGAACAACGTTCGCCCCCCTCTGCCCTCCCCGGACGAGGTCGCAGCCGCGCAGAAGACTGCGCTCGCGATCCTCGACGGCCTCGACCGCACGCTCTACGGGCAGAAGGAGCTGACCAGGCTCGTCCTGACCGGCGCACTCGCGCGCGGGCACGTGTTGCTCGAAGGACTGCCGGGCCTCGGCAAGACAGAGCTCGTCAAGGCGCTCGCGACGTTGCTCGGGCTGTCGTTCAAGCGCCTGCAGTTCACGCCCGACCTCTTGCCGGGCGACGTGACGGGTGGGCACATGCTCGAGGAGGAAAACGGCCGTCGTCGACTCGTTTTTCATCCGGGGCCCGTGTTCACGAACGTGCTGCTCGCGGACGAGATCAACCGCGCGAGTCCCAAGACTCAGTCGGCGCTGCTCGAGGCGATGCAGGAGCGGCGCGTCACGGTGCTCGGTGAAACACGCACATTGCCGCAGCCCTTCTGGGTGCTCGCGACGCAGAACCCGATCGAGCTCGAGGGCACGTATCCGTTGCCCGAAGCGCAGCTCGACCGCTTCTTGTTCAAGGTCCACGTCGGCGGAGTCGGCCGCGAGGCGCTGCAAGCGATCCTCAACGAACGTTCGTGGGGGAAGCCCCCGGAACACACGGCGGCCGTCGATGCGGACGCGCTGGATCGGCTGTTCGGCGTGATCGAGCGCATCCACCTGCCGAAGAGCGTCGCCGCGTTCATCGCGCGCCTCGTCGACGCGACGCATCCGACTTCGGACATCGCGCCCGAGCGCGTGAAGACCTACGTGCGCCACGGAGCGAGTCCGCGCGCAGCGATCGCGATCGCCGAGGCCGGTCGCGCGCATGCGCTGCTCGCCGGGAAGCCGAACGTGGGGTTCGACGACGTGCGCACGGTCGCGACGAGTGCCTTGGGACACCGCATCGTGCTCGACTACCGAGCCCGTCTCGACAACGTGTCGGGCCGAGACATCGCCGCGTCCGTGCTCGAATCCGTGCGAGAAATCGAGGAAGCGCTGCCGCGCGAGGTGAGCGGTGCGCGCTAGTTCGTTGGGCGCGATCGCGCTGCTCGCTGCGCTTTGTCCCTGCGCTCGCGCCGGTGAGCAGTCCACGGTCGTCGACGGTGTGCGCATCATTGTCGGCACGCACTGGCCCGAAACGCTGAACCGCGGTTGGCAACCGGCGACGGTGCACGTGCTGAACGAGACCGACGACGATCGCGACGTCGATCTGACGTTCTCTTCCGGCATGGGGATCGGCACGGACGTCGTGACGAAATCCGTGCGCGTCCGTGGGAAGGGCGTGGAGCAGTTCGAACTCGCGCTTCCCGCTCGACCCAATGCGTCGAACGCTTACACGCTCACGATCCAGGCCGGAGAACGCCGGTTCATCGGCAACGTGGGCGCCACGACGCCGTCGCCCGTTCACGAACGCATCGTGCTCGTCGCGAGTCGCGCGGGGCCGAGCACCGTCGCCACCGCGGGCTGGGCCGCGGCGCTCTCGCTGGAGTCCGATCCGCTCGCTCCGGAGACGTCGGAACGTCAATTCTCACCGGGGATCGGGTTCGTGACGCCGGGAGCGGCCGCGCTTCCGGCGACACCCGAACACGTTCGCGTCGGCGGGATCGCGTTCGAACTCCTGTCGAGCCTGCCCGAGGCGTACACGAGTCTTCACGCAGTCGTCCTCGACGTCGAAGGCGGCACGCCGACACGCGCGCCGCTGGATGCGATCCTCGCCTGGACGCGCGCGGGTGGAGTGCTCGCGATCACGGGCCGCGGCGCGCGTGAATTCGTCGCGAAGGAACCGGCTCTCGCGCGTTGGGCGGAAGAGCGTTTCCTCGCGCGCACCGGGGCAACCCTGCCGATCCATGCACTGGGGCTCGGGTACTTGCTCGTGCTCGAAGGCACGAATCGGCTGGCGCAGGCGGACGTCGTGCGCGTGCTGAACGACGCGATCGAGGACCTCGCGCCGCTCGACGGACGAGTGCGCCGCGACTTCGCGTTGCCGCTGCCGGGCACCGAAGTTCCGTTCCGGGCGCTGACGCTGTTGCTCGTCCTGTTCGCGATCCTCGTCGGTCCGGTGAACTTGATCCTGGTGCGTCGATCGAAACGGCCGGCGCTCCTCTTGCTCACGATTCCAGCGATCGCGATCCTCTTTTCCGTCGGACTCGTGGGATACGGGATCCTCGCGCAGGGCTTGCAGATTCGCGCGACGTCGATGACGGTCGGGGTCCTCGATCAACGGGTGCACCACGGATCGAGCGAAGAGCGTCGCGAGGTTTTCGCCGGACTCGCGACGGGATCCGGGCTCGAGCCCGGCGCCGGCTCCGTCGTGCTGCGCGATCAGGGCGGCGCATTCGACTACCGTAATCGGCGCGAGTATCGCGCCGATTACGGCGAGTCGCTCGCACTGTCCGGCGCGTGGTTGCCGGTGCGCACGACGACGCGCTTCCGTGTCACGACCGACCGTGCTTCGCGCGGTCGCGTCGAGGTTCAGCACGACGCGAGCGGCTGGAAGATCGTCAACGGGCTCGACGTGACCGTGACCCGCCTCCTCTTGCGCGACGCCGAGGGGGAGATCCACGCGTTCCAAGGGCCGATCGTTCCCGGTCGCACGGCGTCGGCCGCCGCGATCGGGCCAACCGCGGACGAGATCCGTGAGTTCCAGGATGCGCGCGTTCTGGCGACCAGCGTCCGCGAAGGCGGTTTCCTGCCGCTCGGCACGTGGATCGCGCGCGTCGAGAGTTCGCCTCTCGTCGATCCTCTCGGACTCGACTACGAAGCTGCGCACGGCAGACACGTCCTGCTCGGCGTCCTCGACCTCGCGGATGTGCGCTGATGCCGGCGCTCGAAGTCCGCAACGTCACGAAGCGCTTCGGGAAGCTCGTCGCCGTCGATGGCGCGAGCTTCGCGGTCGAACCCGGTCGCATCACGGGTTTCATCGGCCCGAACGGCGCAGGCAAGACGACGACGATGCGCATCGCGGCGACCTTGGAACTGCCCGACGAAGGCGACGTCCTGCTCGACGGCGTGTCCGTGCTCGACGATCCGCGCGCCGTGCGCCGCAAGCTCGGTTTCATGCCGGATGCGTACGGAGCGTACTCGAGCACGACGCTGTGGGAGTACCTCGACTTCTACGCGCGGGCTTACGACTTGGCTGGAAGCGTGCGCCGCCGCCGCGTCGAGGAAGTGCTCGAGTTCACCTCTCTCTCTCCCTTGCGCGAGAAGGAGATGGCGTCGCTCTCGAAGGGCCTCAAACAGCGGTTGTGCTTGGCGAAAACGCTGCTGCACGATCCGAGTGTCCTGATCCTCGACGAACCAGCCGCGGGACTCGATCCGCGCGCGCGCGTCGAGTTGCGCGAGCTCGTCCGCGCGCTCGCGGGGATGGGGAAGGCGATCCTCGTGTCGTCGCACATCCTCACGGAGCTGGCCGAGATGTGCGACGGCATCGCCGTCATCGAGGCCGGGAAGATCAAGGCCACGGGTTCCGTCGAGAGCATCACGCGCGGCCTCCAACTCGCTGTCCCGATCTACGTCCGTGTGCTCGAAGACGCCGACCGCCTCGAGCGCGCTCTGCTCGAACTGCCCGGTGTCGAACGCGCGCGCCGCGAAGGTGAGGGCGTCGTGTTCGATCATGCGGGCAGCCCGGAATCGCTCTCGACGATCCTTGCCGGTCTGCTCACCGCGGGCTTGCACCCGATCGAGTTCACGCCGCGCGCGATGGGGCTCGAGGAGGTCTTCCTCTCGTTGACCGAAGGGAAGATGCAGTGAGCGCGACATCGGATCGCTGGAATCCGATCCTCTTGAAGGAAGTGCGGCAAGCGCTGCGCGGCAAGATGTTCGCGTTCCTGTTCCCGGCAACCGTCCTCGTCGGCGTCGGACTCGCGATCGCGGTGCTCATCGACAGCTATCCGCGGTCCAACATGGGTCCGCAGGTATTCCTGCCCGTGATCTTGGTGCTCGGCATCGCGGCACTCGGGCTCGTGCCCTTCTCGTCGTTCCAATCGATGGGCGCGGAGTGGGACGAGGGCACGCACGACCTGCTCGTGCTCTCGCACCTGTCGCCGACGCGGATCGTGCTCGGCAAGCTCCTCACTGCGTCGGTCGAATCCGGCCTGTATTTCGCTGCATTCCTGCCCATCCTGCTGTTCACGTTCCTGCTGAACGGCGTCGCGTTGCAGGACGTCCTGTTCTTGGTCGGGATGCTCTACTGCGCGTCGCTCTCGATGAGCGCGATCGCGATGTCGCTCGCCGGCCTCACGCGCGTGCGCTTCTTGCGCGTCGTCCTGCTCGCAGTCCTCGCGGGCATCGGATTCCTGGCGTTGCTCGGCGGGTACGAGCTCGCGGAGCAGTTCGTACTGCGCGGTCGAGGTCTCGGTTCCTCGTTCTCCGCGGACGCCGTCCTGGCCGTCACGACGCTCGTGTTCGGGCCCGGAATCCTCGCGTTCGCGTTCGCGGCGACGCGCATCGCGCACCCTGAGGACGATCGGTCGGGACCGGTCCGCATCGCGTGCACGGCCGTGCTCGTGATGACTCTCGCCGGCCTTTCCTGGGGCGTCCTGCGATCGGGGAGCGGCATGCCGACCTACATAGTCGCCGTCGTCGTCGGCGTCCTGGCTTCTATCTTCGCTGTGTTCTTCGTCACCGAGCCCGAGCGATTGCCGCGACGATGTGCGCATCGCATCCCGACCAACGCGATCCGGGCGTTGCTGCTCACACCGTTCTTGCCGGGAGGCGGACGCGGAGTCATCTGGTGGTTCCTCCAACTCGTGATCGTCGCGATATGGGCGAGTGCATTGGAATCGGTCTATCCCATGACGATCTCGTTCCGTGACCCTTGGTCGCCCGAGACCTTCGGTCGCTGGTGCGCGTTCATGGCGTATTTCGTGGTCTATCTGGCCGGCTTCTCGCTCGCTCTCGCACCCCTCTGCAAGCGCTCCTACGGACCTCTCGCGGCGCGGATCATCCTCCCTTCGGTCGCCGTGCTCTCGATGGTCCTGCCGATGTTCCTCGGGTTCCTGTTCGACGAGCCACGCTGGCAACACGGCCACCATCCGCTCTCCCCCTTCGACATCATCGATGGAGACGGTCGGTCCGGTGTCCGGATCATGGCGCTCCTCGTTGCGTTCCTCGTCCTCCTCGCCAACGCTCCGCGCCTCGCACGTTCGGTCCAGGAAGTGCTCGCGGCGAGCCGCGCGCGTCGCGCGGTTTTGACGCGCATCGGAATCGAGGCCCCGCGTGCCGTCTGACGCGATTCCTGTTCCCACTCTCGTCGCCCGTCTCGGCGAGCGTGCGAACCCGATCCTGGTGAAGGAGGTGCGCGCCGCTCTGCGCGGTAAAGCCTTCGGCGTCGGATTCACGATCGTCTTGATCTTGGCGCTCATCGTCAGCACGACGGCCCTGATCGTTACGTCGCTCGACGGCGGCAAGCCGAACGGCGAGGGTTATCTCACGGCCGTCACCGTCGTGTTCGCTTTCGGTGCCTACGGCCTCGTGCCGTTCGCGGCGATGTCGTCGATGGGGGCGGAGCACGACGACGGTGCTCTCGAACTGCTCCAACTCTCCGGCGTCTCGCCCGGTCGGATCGTCGCGGGGAAGGTCGGCGCCGCGGCCGTGCAAGCGGGCCTCATTTACGCCGCATTCTTGCCGTTCCTGTCGTTCGCGTTCTTGCTCGAAGGTGTAGACCTCGTCCTGCTCGTGGGCGGCATCGCCGGCTCGTTCGCGGGATCCATCGCATTCTCTGCTCTCGGGATCCTGTTCGGCGCCGCACTGCGCGCGCGCTGGCAGCGCGTCCTCGGCTACGTGGTGCTGGCGATCGCACTCATGGTCGGAGTCCAGATGATCGTGCTCGTCACGGTGGCCGGCCGTCTCTTCGGCTCACTCGCCTCGCCCGTCGGCGACCTGGTGCTCACGCTCGCGATCACGGTCCTCCTGGGATCGCTGTGTTGCGTGCTCGCGACGACGCGACTGCAACATCGCGAAGAGAATCGTTCCACTGCATTCCGAGTCTTCGGCACGCTGGCGCTCGCCGTCTTCGCCGGTTTCGGTGTCGCCTCGGGTGACCGTGGCTCGACGATCGGGTGGTTCATCGCCGCACTGGCCGTTGCGACACCGTCCCTGTTCGTCGCGGTGGGGGAGCCCGAGCGCCTGCCGCGCGCGGTGCTCGCGCGTGCGCGCAAACGCGGACTGCCCTTCTTCCTCGCGCCTTGGATGCCTGGCGGAGGTCGCGGCGTACTGCTCGTCCTCGTGAACAACGGGCTGGTGCTCGGAGCGGCTGTGCTCGCGGCCCTTCTCGGGGGCATGCGCACGGACTGGTGGCACATGGTCGCCGCGATGGCAGCGGTGCAAGCCTGGTTCGTGCTCGTCCTCCTCTTGCCGACCGGAGCGCTCGCGCATTGGCTCGACCGCGCGTGGGCGCGCACGGTGGCACTGGTCGCGATCTGCATCCTGCCGGCAGCCCTCGTGCTCGTTCCGGCGTTGGTCCAGTTCCTCCTGGGCGACGTCGCCAATCCCTTCGATCACCTCGGGAATCCGGCGCATTTCTCGACTGATCTCTTCGACGAAGGGGCAGTGAACGACCCCGTCGGGCTCGCGGCCTTCGCCGCCGTGGTTTTCCTCGCGCTCGCACTCAACACACCGCGCGCGCTCCGTTCACTCACCGAAGTACGCAGAGACGGCGAGCAGCGCCCGAACGCGTCACGTGGAGTCGGCGATGCCGCGACCGGGAACTGAAGCGCTGCGCCTCGGCGCGTTGCACCGGCTGGCCCTGCTCGCGGAGCCGCGGCGTGGTGCGGCGGGGGAACGACTCGCGCGCGGCACGGGATCGAGCCTCGAGTTCCAAGATCGCCGCGCGTACCAAGCCGGCGACGATGTGCGCCACGTCGATTGGGCTGCGTTGGCGCGCACGGATCAGCTGCTCGTGCGGCAGTACCGCGAGGAAGTCCTGCCCCGCGTCGAGATCGTTCTCGATCCATCGCGCTCCATGGGAGTCGAAGACGCGAAGGGCCAGTTCGCGGTCGACGTCGCGGCGGTGCTCTCGATGGCCGCACGCAGCGCAGGCTTTCAATCGCTCGTGGCGTTCGCGGGCGATCGCCCCGACGTCGTCGACGCTGCGCGCTTCGAGACCACTGGGGTCGAGTTCACGTCGCGCACCGCGTGGCCCGCGGCCCTCGCCGCGGCGACGGCAGCGTTGCGCTCGGGTTCCATGCGCGTGCTCGTGAGCGATTTCCTCTTCGCGCACGACGCGTTCGAGATCGTGCGACCGCTCGCGGCGCGTGGCGGCGGACTAGCACTCGTCCAGATCCTCGGGGATTTCGACGTCGCGCCCGAAGTCGGCGCAGCGGTGCGCGTCGTCGATTCCGAGACCGATGCGACGCGCGACCTCGTTCTGGATGCACGGACCGTCGAGCGGTACCGCGCACGCCTCGGGCGGTTGACAAGCGCCCTGGACGAGGAATGTCGACGCGCCGGAGCACGCTTCGTGCGTCTCGAGTCGAAGGCCGGCATCGGCGCGGCTGCACGAGCGATGAGCACGATCGGTATGCTCGAACTCGAACGCGTCTAGCCGGATCGGCGCATCCCGCGCAGAATCGGCGAAACGGTGCGGAACCGATCCCGGACGTCTTGGTTTCGCCTCCCACGCGCTGGGGACCGGCTCGTGGAACCTGGTTGCCGCCGTCCCGCCCGTACGAACGCCGCGAGGAGTTTCTTCATGAGTCTGGAGCACGAGTCCGACCCCGAATCCGTGGTGACGTCCCTGGGCGATTCGTCACGCCGCGCACTCGTACGCGGGACAGCTGTCGCCGCCATCTCGGCCGCGCTCGGAAGGAGCGCTTTCGCCTCGAGTTCGGCCGTCGGCGCCGGTCAGCATGCGCGGGGCACGCGAATGCTCGTCGGAGAGATGCGTTTCCTGTTCGATCGCATCACGAACGGCTACCACGCCGCCGATTGGACGCGAGCCCAGACGTTGGGCTACTCCGGGTTCCTCGAGGAGCAGTTGAACCCGACCGCGATCGCCGAGGACGCGACTCTCCTCGGACTCCTGTCGGGGTTCACGACGCTGAACCTTTCCTCGAAGCAACTCTACGACACCTACTTCGGGCCCAGTGCGACGTTGCAGCCGAGCGTCCCGATCATCGAGCTGGAGTCGGCGGCACTGCTGCGCGCCGCACTCTCGCGTCGCCAACTCTTCGAGCGGATGGTCGAGTTCTGGACCGACCACTTCAACGTCACGCACGACGACGGCCAGGTGCAGTGGCTCAAGACGACCGAGGATCGCGACGTCATGCGCGTGCGCGCGCTGGGCAACTTCCGCGACCTCCTCGCAGCCGACGCGAAGAGTGGGGCGATGCTCTTCTACCTCGACAACTACCGCAACTTCGCCAGCGCGCCGAACGAGAACTACGCGCGTGAGCTCATGGAGCTCCATGCGCTCGGTGTCGGCAGCTACACCGAGAACGATGTGCGCGAGGTCGCGCGCTGCTTCACGGGTTGGCAGTACTGGCCGACGAACCAGGCGACTCACGGCGATTTCCGCTTCAATCCGGCTCAGCACGACAACGGCTCGAAAACGGTGCTCGGAACGTTCATCCCGGCGAACGGTGGCCAGCAAGATGGCGAGACGGTCCTCACGATCCTCGCCACGCATCCCGCAGCCGCTCAGTTCATTTCCAAGAAGCTGCTGCGCTGGTTCATCGCTCCGAACCCGCCGCAAGTCGTCATCGATCGGGTCGCCGGAGTGTTCATCGCGAGCGGCGGCGACATCCGCTCCGTGATCCGCGCGATCTTCGATCCCGCGACCTTGCTGGACGTCCCGGTCTCGACCCGGCCGAAGATCCGCCGACCGTTCCACCTCGCGGCGTCGATCTTGCGCGCGACGACTCCGACGATCGTCACGCTGCAAAACTACTTGAGTCAGCTCGACACGATGGGGCACAGGCCGATGCGTTGGCCGGCCCCGAACGGATACCCGGATTCGAACGAAGTCTGGGGGCAGAGTGTTCTCGGCCGGTGGACGTTCGTTTCGAGCTTCACGGCTGGTTCGATCCCTGGCGCGCAATGGAGCCCGGGCGTGATCTTCGGCGCGACACCGAAGTCCGCGTTGGCGACGCGCGCAGCCGAGGTCCTGCTCGGCGGAGTCATCGCCCCCGAGGACTTGGCTGCTGCGCAGGCCTACGCCGACGCCGCGCCCGTGTTGAACGACGCGCTGCGACGCGAGGTTATGGCCCTCGTCGCTCAGTCCCCGAGCTACCAGTACCACTGAGCGGATCCTCCCATGACGAACGAAACGAACGAGTCCATCCGCATCGATCGCCGCCGATTCCTCGGATCCAGCGCGCTGGGCGCTGCGGCGACTTTCACGGCGCCGGCTTGGTTGCCGCGTGTAGCGCGTGCGGGCACGGCGAGCACCGGCCGCGACACGGTCGTCATCGTCTTCCTGCGCGGAGGGAGCGACGGGCTCACGATGTGCGCGCCACACGCCGATCCGCGGCTCTACGCGTTGCGGCCCACGCTCGCGATCCAGCCACCGGGCGCGCCGAACGGCGCTGTCGATCTGGATGGTTTCTTCGGCTTCGCGCCGGCGATGGCGCCGCTGCTCCCGGCCTACCAGGCCGGTCGACTCGCCGTCGTGCACGCGACGGGTCTGCAGGATCCCTCGCGCTCGCACTTCGACATGCAGCGCTGGATGGAGTTCGGCGTCGACGGCGTCGGCTCCAACGGCGTCTTCAGCGGGTGGGGCGGGCGCTACCTCCAGACGATTGCACCGGTCGGAGCCGGACAACTGCGCGGCCTCGCGATCGAGAAGACGATTCCGAGGTCGATGGCCGGAGGACCAGCATGCACCGCGGCTCCCACGCCGGGCTCGTTCGTGATGCCTGGGTCCGCGTCCACAGCAACCGTGCGACGGGCGACGATCACGACGATGCACACGGGCGAACCGTTCCCGCTCGGGCCGGCGGCACTCAACACGTTCGCGACGATGGACCTGCTCGCGACGATCGATTTCACGAACTACGTTCCGTCGAACGGTGCCCTGTATCCGACGACGTCGTTCGGCGCGAAGCTCGAGAGCGCCGCGGCGCTGATCAAGGCCGACATCGGGGTCGAGCTCGTCGAGGCCGACCTCGGCGGCTGGGACCACCACAACCAGCTCGGGCCCCTCAATGGACAGATGGCGACGCTCATGGACGAGCTGTCGCGAGCACTCGCCGCGTTCGACCTCGATATGTCCGACGGGACGCACGCGATCCGTCGTACGACGGTCGTCGTCATGTCGGAGTTCGGCCGTCGTGCGTCCGAGAACGCCAGCGCGGGCACGGACCACGGTCACGGCAACTGCATGCTCGTCCTGGGCGGCAGCGTGAACGGCGGCCAGGTCCTGTCACTCTGGCCGACCTTGAACGCGAACGCGCTCGACAACGGCGACCTCGCCATCACGATGGACTACCGGGACATCCTGGCGGAGATCCTGTCCGAGCGGATGGGCTGCACGTCCCTGCCGAGCGTGTTCCCGGGCTTCACGCCCACCGTGCGCGGAATCGTGAGCTGACGCTCTCGAACACCATCTGCGCCGCTCCGCAGCGGTGAGCGTTCGAATTCCTCACACGTTCTGACGCAATCGGGAGATCGCGTTTCGGACGCTGGACGGGCGTCGGGGGTCGCGGCATAGAATCCCGGGGCTCCCATGGAAACGTGGATCACTTCGTCGGTCGGGATCTTCGTCGTGCTGGCCCTCGCGTGCGAGGCGCTCGAGCGCTGGCGTCCGGCGCGTCGCGTCGATCGATTGCGGCACGTCCTGACCGATCTGGGCTCGTTCGGCTTCGCGGTGTTGCTCAACCGCTCCATCGACAAACTGTTCGCGCCCGTCGTGGCCGCCCACGCGCCGGACTCGCTCGCCGGTGTGCTCGGCGGACTGCGCGACCTGCCGCTCTGGTCGAAGATCTTGATCGCGGTCGTGCTGGCGGATTTCTGCCTCTATTGGATCCACCGCGCGCAGCACTCTTGGAATTGGGCTTGGCGCACGCACGCGTGGCACCACTCGGTCGAGGAGCTGTACTGGTTCTCGGGGTTCCGCACGAGCTTCCTGCACTCGCTCGTCTACAACGTGCCGCAGGTCGCGATCCCCGTGCTGCTCCTCGGCATGGGCACGTTCGAGACCGCGATCTGCTTCGCGATCGGCATGGTCATCCAGTTCTGGGAGCACGTGAACTGGCGCGTCGATCTCGGCAAGCTCGATCGCGTGATGGTGACGCCGGATTATCACCGCGTGCACCACTCGATCACGGATCGGCCGCTCAAGAACCTAGCGCCGACGTTCAGCTTGTGGGACCGATTGTTCGGCACGTGGGTCGACCCGCGCACCGTTCCGCTCGACACGCCGCTCGGGATCGGTGAGCCGATCGCGAAGCGCGCGGTGCCGCGGATGTTGGCGGGCGTCTAGCCAGGGGGGCCGACGAAGCCGGCATGCAGCCGCGCGCGTCGCTCCAGCAGGAACTTCGTCCACTCCGGATCGGGCTCGAGCAGGTCGTGCATGCCCTGCGACCACGTCGCGACGAGCAGGCGGTCGAACCTCCGATCGCGAGCCCAGGCCGCGTCGAGGATGTGCGCGAGCCGCGCGACGTCGAGCTGGATCTCGCCCGCGCGAAACGTGCGGCGCGCGGACCACGCTTCGTCGAACGAATGACCGTGCAACGCCGTGTGCACCTCGACGAGCGTGCGGTCGCGCATGCGGTAGGCCGTCGTCGAGCGGCCCTCGCGGGCGACGGATTCCGCGTAGTAGGGCGCGAACGGATCCGGGATGCGCTCCGCGTTCTCGCGCAAGGTGTAGCCGAGTTCGCGCAGCGCGGTCCACGCCGCACGGAGCGCGCGCGGCTCGGGCTCGACGAGGATCTCGTGGGTGGACGTCGCGACGACGAGCGAGCCGTCGTGCGCCCAGCAGTTCGCGCCGGCGATGCCGACGAGCAGGTGGCGCACGTTCGCGCGGAACAGCGCATCGAGGACTTCGTGCTGAGGTCGCATGCGTCAGAGCTCCAGTCCGGGCGGACCTTCCGCGGCGAGAAGCTCGTCGAGGACTGCGCGGTTCTCTGCGATGAACCGATGGTCCTTCTCGCGGTTCGCTTGCTCCTTCGCCGCGACGATGTCCGCTAGCCGCGCGAGTTCGACGGGCTCGCCCTCTTCGTACATGTCCGTCCGCCGCAACCACACGTCCTCGAAGTCGAGCGCGCCCATCACGAGCGTCAGATCCGTCGGCAAGGCCCCGTCGACGCGAGCGATCGTCCGTGCGCGTTGCTCGACGACGTTTCGCGCGATCAGCTCGTCGTGCGGCTGGTCCAACGGCTCGCGGCCGACCCACAGCGTCCATCCGGCCCGCTCGCACGCGCCCCACGCGCGCACGAGGTTCGCCGCGTCGCGCGGTAGGAACAGATCGAGGTCCAGGGTCTGGAAGGGCTCCTTCTTCTTCCGCCTCGCGTGCAGGTCTGCACCTCCGACCCCGATGACGACGTAGCGGACGCGTGCGCTCGCGAGAGCGCCGAAGAGCCGCGCCCGAGCTCCCTTGGCCGGCCGGTCGCAGACCACCTCCGTCCACGGATCGTCGCGCGACGGCTGGATCGCCTCGACCCAAGCCTTGTCCGTACCGGACGCGTTCCACGGACACTCCTCGAAGCGCTCGACGTGCGAGCGGAACTCAGCGGTCCCGTGCGCCGGGGCCGGTGTCGGCCAGGGTCGAGTCGTCTCCATGGGGGTCATCCTCGCATCGCCTCCGGACTCATGACGCGCGGACGTTCCGCCGGTCGCGCGTGAGTCCTGGAAAATGCCGTCAGCGCTCGAGACGCTTGTCGGCCGCCTTGCGCGCGCGTGCGAGCGCGGATTCGACGGTCTGCGCAGGCTCGGTGGGTCCGACCACCTTCTTCTCCGCCATCTCGGCTGTCGTGTTCGACACTCTGACCAAGGCAGCGGCACCCGTCGGAGTCGCATCGGCTTGCGTTCGGCTCGTGCGTCGCGTCGTGACGCGATTCCACGCGCGCTGGACGAAAGCGGGCACGCGCACGAGACTGGCGAGCTCCAGCCGTCTCACTGCGATCTCGAGCAGGAGCAGCACGAGAGCGAGCAACGCCAACTCGCGACCGATCGGTCGCCAACCCAAACTGTCGCGTTCGCCGCGGAAGAGTTCGGTCGCAGCCGGGTTCACCACGCCGCCCGATTCGCTGGTGATTCGTCGCAACAAACGCTCGCCGCGCGAGGCGTCCGCGCCGCGCTCGAACTCGGGGCTGTACGGCAACGCCACCGGCGGCAAGCGGATCGTGCGACCGTCACCGATCGCGACCGTACCGAGAGCGATGCCTTCCGCGCCGAGCTTCGCGCGCGCTTCGTAGCGGTGTTCTCCGACGCGTTCGAAGACGAGGGGACGCGTCGTCCCGTCGCCGCCGCGCAGTCGGCCTTCGAGCTTCGACAGATCGAGCTTCGCCGCTCGCTCCGGATCGACGTCGAGAGCGACGATCGCTTCCTTGCCGTCGCGTCGCACGGTCGCGAAGACTTCGCTCGGTTCTTCTTGACCGACGAGCCAGCGTCCGACCGTCGCGAAGAACTCGGCGAAGCCAGGCCACGCGACGACGCTCGCGCCGTACGTGCCACCGATCTGGCCCGTGAAAGCGGCGGAACGTCCGAGGCCCGATTGCTGGAACGCGAAGACCGGCGCCGCTTGATCGTCGGCCGTGATGACGCCCGCGACGGCGCCGCCACGGAGATACGTCAAGTTGTAGCCGTCGAGCCCGGCGAACTCCGTTCCGCCGATGGGCCCTAGTCCGAAGAGATCGGGCAGCACGCGCGTCGCCGCCGGCTCCTCGACGAACGTCGCGCGCGCGACCGTCATCGTGTCCATCGCGAACAGCCGCGGCAGCTCGTCCGGATCCGTCGTGAAGTAGGCCGTTCCCTGCCCCGCTTCGGCCACGGTCTTCAAGAAGTCCGCATCGACATCGGTCTCGTTCCCGAGTGCGATCACGGACACCGTCATTCCGGCGCGGACCATCTGCGCCAGCAGTTCGAGGCACTTCTCCGGCTCTTCGGCGTCCGCAGCGTCCGCGAACAGGATGATGTGTCGCGTCGATTGCTCCGCTTTCTCCATCTCACGACCGATCGCGAGCAGCGCCGTGTACGTGAAGATGCCGCCGCCCTCCGACCGCACGCGTCGCACGCGGTCCGTGATCGACTGCACGTCCTCGACGTGCGTCATCTCTTGGACGACGTGGTGCGACGAATCGACGGCGTGCACGGCGACGGAATCGAGCGGCGAAAGCAGCTCGATCGCGGCCACGGCGCCGAGGTTCGCGAGGTCCATCTTCGTGAGGCCCGCGCCCGCCGGCGCCGCCATGGATCCCGAACGATCCATCGTGATACCCAGCGCGATCGCCTGTTTGCGATGCTCCTGCCGCATCTCCATCGAGACGGGCAGGACGGGGTCGAGCAACGATTTGAAGTAGCCGCCGGTTCCGAACGACGCCTTTCCACCCGTCACGAGCAATCCGCCGCCGAGATCGGTCACGAACGCGGCCAGCGCGCGCATGCGACTGCCGATGCGGCTCGCGGCGATGTTTTCCAAGACGACCGCGCGGTGCGCCACGAGTCCGACGGCGTCGAGTCGCGCAGTTTCCGGCGTCGCGACGACGACCGGGATCGCGGCAGCACGCAGCGCGCGGACCAGCGGATCCTCCGCGCCGTCGTCGTTCAAGACGAGGATCGAGCGCGGCGAGCCGACGCGCACCGCCGCGATCGCGGCGTCGTTCTCCGGTATGCGATCCTCTGCTGCTTCGAGGACGAGCCGGTAGTCGGCGACGCCGGCGTCGACGAGCACGTCGCGCAGGATGAGGCGCGAGAGCCCCGGTTCGAACACGCGCCGACCTCGTGCGACGATCTTGCCACCGCGCTCGAGCGCAAAGCCCGCCTCGACGCGACGATCGGAACGGACCCACGCGCTGAACTGGAACGGTTCGCCGGGGCCCACTTCCTCGGGGGAATCGATGCGTTCGACGGACAGGTCCGCGACATCGGGCCGCGGAACCGGTCGTGCGTCGATGCGCACACCGCGCGCGAATGCGCGCCGCGCGGCGGGGATCGGATCGCGCCCGTTGCCTTCTCCGTCGGACACGACGAGTACCGACCCTTGTCGGTCGGGCGGAATCAGGTCGAGCGCGACATCCAAGGCGCGGCCGAGGTCCGATCCATCGAGATCGAGCGAGCGCTCGAAACGCGCGAACGTCGCGTCCGTGGACGGCAGCCTCTCGACGGCAGCGTCGGCACCGAACGCGACGATGGCGACGCGATCGCCGTCCTCGCGAGCGGATTCAGCCAGGCGGGCGAGCTCGATCGCGATGTCGTGCGAGCCGGCGGGCATCGATCGCGAACGATCGACGACGAGGACGAGGTCGCGCCCGCGGTCGGCCGTCTTCAAGTAAGGACCCGCGAGCGCGAGCACGATGGTCGCGAGGAGCAAGGCTCGAAATGCCGTCGTCAACGCGTCGGTGGCTCGCAGTTTCCAGGCCGCGAACAAGGCCGGGATCGCGAGAAGGAGCAGCTCCGGCCGGAGGAAACCCATCAGGTCGCCTCCACGCGCGTGCTCGTGAAACGACCCGCGAGTCGTGCGAGCACGAACCAGTCGAGGAGTGCCAACGCCGCGATGCCGAGCAACAGTGCGAGGTCGAGACGCGACGCGCCCTCGGCGCCTGCGCCGACCGCTGCTTCCGCCGCGCGCGTCCCCGACGACCGCGTGCGCAGATCGGACTCCGACGCATCCTGGAACGAAACGCCCGCGGTCCCGAGCGTCGACCCGCGTCGCTCGAGGCGATGAAAACCCGGTGCGTCGACCTCGTCGAACATCACGACGTCGCGCGCCGGATGTTCACGCCTCGGCCCCGGGCCGCGCAACACGAACGGAGCACCGTCGTCGTCCACGGAGAGCGTCGCGCGCCACGCGAAAGTCGCTCCGACCACGAGGTTCGTCGCCACGGCGCCCGGCAGTTCGCGCCTGCGCTCCTCGACGAGATTCGTGAGCAGGATCGGCCAGTCGGGCGAACGTTGCAGCGAGCTCTGGAACGGATCGAAGTTCAGCGCGAAGATTCGCCGCGGGCCGTCGCGGTCCTCGGTGAGGAGCATCAAGTTCCCGGCGGAGACGAGCGGCGTTCCCGCGAGGCGCATCTCCGGATCGGCGCTCCACACGAGACCTTCGAGCGTCGTCCCTTCGAGCAGCGGTTGACGGCGTTCGGCCAGGAAAGGTCCGACGAAAGCCTTGCGCGTGCCGTCGAAGCGACCGGGCCCGATCACGAGGCTCCAAGCCGTGCTGCCGCGCGAAGGTTCGCGGCCGATCCACACGTGGGCCGACGCCGGATCCGGCGCGAGGACCGCTTCGTCGACGAGCGCGAGCCAGCGCGCGAGGATCGCGTCCTCGGGTCCGTCGAGTCCCAACGCGCGCCGTGTCTCGTCGTCGAGCCCCGACGCGATCCCGACGACGCGCGGCGGCCGGACGCTGAGGAACGCTGAGTCGTCGATCGCGAGCGCGTCGGCATCGAGCCGGACTTCGACTGGACCGCAGTTCGCCGGTAGATCGAGCGCGATTCCCTCTCTCGCGCCGGGCTGCAACGTGATCGGACGGCGGGCGCCGATCTCGCGACCGGATTCATCGAGCACACGGAGTTCGGCCGTGCGCGCGATGGTGGAAAAGCTCGCTACCGTGACGAATACGCGCTCGCGCCGCTCGCCCTCGACGCGACCGACCGTGCGCGTGGCGCTCGCGATGGCCCAGTTGTCGAGCGCCTCGCCGACGGCGTGGACCTCGACTCCTACGGGCGAGTCCTCGGGCGAGTGACGATCCGTGACGGCCACCACGCGACCTTGTCCAGCGAGTTGAAGGCACAGCGCGAGTGCCGGCGCGAAGTCGTGACTCGCGGCAGTGGGCCGCCACGTGCTCAACGCGGCCAGTGCTTCCTCGGGAAATGCCGCCGGTCCAGCGATCGTTCGCGGACGCGGACCGCTCGCCACGATTGTCACGCGCGAACCGCGCGGCAGAGCCCGGATGCGCGTGGCGACGAGATCCACTGCGTCCTCACGAGCGCTGCTGCCGTCGCTGCCGCGCGCTTCCATGGAAGCCGAGCCGTCCAGGGCGACGACGAGGTGTTCGCCGCTCGAACCGACGCAGCCGCGCGGGCCGGCCAGGAGGAGCGCGAGCAGGATCGCGGCCATGATCTCGCACACGAGCGAGGTCGTCGTGCGCAAACGGTCGCGCTTGCGGCCCGAAATCGGAGTTCGGTCCTCGTCGGCCCACAGGAAGAGCGCACTGACGACTCGCGGCTGGAATCGGCGTCGAAACAGGTGCAACGCGACGATCGCGGGCACGGCGGCGAGCGCCAAGAGTCCGAGCGGGTTCTGGAACACGGGGTAGCTTGCGGTCGTGTTGCGGTCGCGGGGACTCTTCTATTCTCCGGAACGAGGCGCGCGTTAGCTCGCGTGCGACTGGTCCCTAGAAATCTGGCTCATCCGGCTTTCGTGTGGGCCAGCGCGCCCGTGCTGGCCCGCAGGCTCCGCTTTCACGGACCACGACTCGGGCGCCGGTGAGCCCTGTGGATCCAGGGCGTCGGCGCGCGGTGTTCGGATCCACGACGCGCGCGGGGCGCGCACTCACATCGAGCGCATCGGCGTGCGCGTCCGCGAGCGCGTCGGCGTGCGCGTCGGCGTGCGCGTCGGCGTGCGCATCCGCGAGCGCATCGGCGAGCGCGTCGGCGTGCGCATCCGCGAGCGCGTCCGCGAGCGCGTCCGCGAGCGCGTCCGCAAGCGCATCGGCGAGCGCATCGGCGAGCGCGTCTGCGAGCGCGTCTGCTAGCGCGTCTGCTAGCGCTTCGGCGAGCGCTTCGGCGAGCGCGTCTGCGAGCACGTCGGCGAGCGCCGCCGTCGGATCAGGCTCTGCATTCCGCTCGGCCCCCCGCACGTGGATCCGGCCGCGGTGCCTCGCTCGTCGCAATGCGTCCG